>Ga0210385_10002151_pt1 | contig 11888 bp, 15 predicted proteins | sample IncBWH26OmetaG_FD_160107 | JGI IMG/M metagenome (GOLD analysis project Ga0210385, IMG submission 160107) | Forest soil microbial communities from Barre Woods Harvard Forest LTER site, Petersham, Massachusetts, United States - Inc-BW-H-26-O ... | reverse complement strand
GCCCGGGTTTCTTGGCTTCCAGTTCCTTGACGACCGGCAAAACTTCCTTGACGACGAATTCTTCCGCGGTCTGGCCGATCAGCTTCTGGTCATCGCTGAGGTCTGCCGGGGTGAAAATGTCTTGCGGGGCAGGGGACTCCAGAAGAAAGCTGCCCCCCTTTGCTGCGGGTTTGGTGAGAACGGAGGTGGCCATTGTGTGCTCCTTGCCGACCGGCTTGGCGCAAAAATTCAAACGACTGTTTGAATTCGTTCAATCACGCAATTTTACCCTCAGGAGCGGCGATTTCGCAATAGGACGAATTCGTTTTTCAGGGCACCCCGCAGCGAAGAATTCTTCGGGCCATGCGCTCAGTGCAAATTTGCGGTTCGTGTGGCAGACTGCTTCGCACGAACACATTTTTTCAAGCTGAGGAGGGAACGTTATGGGACGACCAGTGGTGCACTTTGAGATTGGGTGCCGCAATTCCGCGAAGAGCCAAGAATTTTACAAGAAGCTTTTCGATTGGAAAATCGAGCAGTTCGGACCAGCCGCCATGATCGCGCCCGAATCCGGCGGCGTGGGCGGACACATTACGGAATTGGGCCACGAACCGTTTCACTACACAACGTTTTATGTGGATGTGGAAGATGTTGCGGCGGCATTAAAGCTAGCGGAATCGCTTGGAGGGAAGACGGTGGTGCCTCCGGTGGAGATTCCGACCGGTACGTTTGCGTGGTTCGCCGACATTGATGGAAACACCGTCGGTTTATGGAAGGCGAAGACTTAGGCGCAGCCTCAGCCTTGATAAAACCCAGAGCGCTGGCATAAAAGCCAGGGCTACACGTGCGTGGACAGGTTGTTTGGCCGCGGGCTGGCGGAAGGCTTCAGGTCCGAGAAACGCTGTGTGCCGGAGCGGTGCAGGGCAAACAGTGTGGCCCAGACTAGCGCTCCGCCGACGCACAGAACGGCCAACAACTCCAATGCGGCGACAATTGAGAAATGCATGGGCTGAATCGGACCGACGGATGTACTCGAGGGCGGGACTGATTCCGAGATGGCTTTCGCTTTCTCAATAGCCACCATCAGAACTGCCAAAATAACGGTCATCAGGCCGACCGTGGCCTTTGGAAATTTGTATTCGGAACGCATCATTAGCCTCCTTTGCGGATCGAATCGAAAACCCTCGGGGAAAAAGATGGCTCGGGCATGTTCCCGAAGCGCGGCGCAATAATCCTCCCGCTTCGCGTGCATAAGAAATTGCCCGTGCCGGCGAACTTTTCCGTTGCACGTCTGAATGCACTTCGATGAGCACGCCCAGCATTTCTTCGCCATATTCGCGGCGGTAGGAAGCAGGATACAGATTCAGCAGGTAGCGGAAGAAAGACAGCATGGGCTAGGTCTCTTTCCGGGCGACGACGCGCAGGCTGGCGACTCGGGTGAGATGCTTCATTCGGCTCACTTCCTGCTGCAAGTTGCGGCGGCCCAGGGGGCTGAGGCGATAGGCTTGTTTGCCTCGGGCGTTGTCTTCTTCCTTGTAGCGTTCAATCCAGCGATCTTGCAGTAAACGCCGCAAAGCGCCGTAGAGCGTGCCGGTGCTCAGCCGGACGCGGCCGCCGCTCATCTCTTCTGTGTCGCGAAGGATCGCGTAGCCGTGGCGGGGTTGTGAAGCGAGGCTGAGGAGGATCAGGAGAACAGGCTCGGTCATGGGCAAGGTTTCCATATGTCCATTGACGACATGTCGTCAGACGCTATATTGAACCAATGGAAATGTCGCGTCAACAGCAAAAAATATGGTTTTGGGATGTGGACGTAGGCGGGACGATCAGTTGTTGGTGTCACTCCAAGACCCACCCTTCGCAGAACGCGCTCAGAGTGGGGCACCCAGAATTCTTCTACCACTTAGGTTAGAGGCGTTCGAAGATGCCGGCGGCGCCCATGCCGCCGCCGATGCACATGGTGACCATGCCGTAGCGGGCGTTGCGGCGCTGGAGTTCGCGGATCAGGGTGGCGGTGAGCTTGGAGCCGGTGCAGCCGAGGGGATGGCCGAGGGCGATTGCTCCGCCATTGGGATTGACACGCTCGGAATCCAGATTCGCCTGTTGAATCACGGCGAGTGATTGCGCGGCGAAAGCTTCGTTTAGTTCCACGACGGCTAAATCGTTCAATGTCAGTCCGCACTGTTGCAGCGCCTTGGGTATCGCGTAAACCGGACCGATGCCGAACTCTTCCGGCGGGCAGCCGGCGGTCGCATAGGAAACAAAACGTGCTTGGGGCTTGAGCCCGAGTTGCAGGGCTTTTGTATCGCTCATGACCACCAGCGCCGCGGCTCCATCGCTCATGGGCGAGCTGTTGCCGGCTGTTACGGTGCCCTTGATGTGAAACGCTGGTTTCAATCCGGCAAGAACTTCCATAGAGGTTTCCGGTCGCGGCATTTCATCTTTGTCAAAAACGAACGATTGGGTGGATGGCTTCGGCGCGGGTTTTCCATTCGCGCCATTTCCGTTGGGAAGGGAAGTGATCTTGACCTCGACGGCGACGGTTTCGTCTTTGAATTTATCAGCGGCCAGGGCGGCAACGGCTTTTTTGTGGGAATCGACGGCGAACTGGTCTGCCTGCTCGCGGGTAATCCCGAATTTGCGCGCAAGATTTTCCGTGCCCAGGCCCATATTGATGTACGCGTCGGGATAATGGTCCACGAGCCAGGGATTCGGCGAGATTTTATTTCCACCCATGGGCACGAGCGACATCGATTCCGTGCCGCCGGCCACAATAAACTGCGCGGAACCGCCGCGAATGCGTTCGGCGGCCAGCGCGATGGCCTGCAGGCCGCTTGCGCAGAAACGATTTACGGTCATGGCCGAAGTTTCCACCGGCAAACCCGCACGCAAAGCGGCAATGCGCGCCACGTTCATCCCTTGCTCGCCTTCTGGCATGGCGCAGCCGAGGATCACGTCGTCAATTTCTTTTGGATCCAGCCCGGGAATGCGCGCGAGCGCTTCCTTGATGACCAGCGCGGCCAGATCGTCGGGCCTGCTGGTGCGCAGAGACCCTTTATATCCGCGTCCGACGGGTGTTCGGACGGAAGAAACGATGACGGCTTCTGGCATGGCGACCTCTTTTCCAAACGACAAAGCGATTTTCGGCCGCTGCTGAAAAAAAAGCAAATGGACCGCCGAAATACGCTATTTGCCTCTTAGTGGCGTGTCCTTTTTGGGATGAAGAGCGCGGCGGGCGGCAGAACCTTGTGAGTCTGCGAAAAATTGCCCTGATTTATGGCGAGGCCGATTCGGCCACGCGAATCCACGTACAGCAGTGGCTCGCCGACCGGCACGTCCATAAACGTTTTCGCGTAAGGCAGTGTGAATGGCTTCTTGTCCAATTGCAGTGTCACCTTGTCGCCGAGAACGTAACCGAGCTTTTTGAAGTCGTCCCCGCGAATATCGGAAATCAGGGAGCCATAAGGATCGTCGAGAGCAATCACTTCGCCTTCGATGCCTTTGTCCGTGACGGTGGAAACTTTCGGAGTCAGGCGCACGAGTTGCGCAACTTCAGGCCCGGCGAGCGTGTAGTCCCAACCTGCGGCAAGATGCGCCCCGGCGGGAGAAAAAATGTCGCGTCCGTGAAATGTGGAAGAGACGGCATCGCCGATCATCCAGCCAGGATTGGTGATCTCTCTGGCGGACTCCAGACCGTCGCGGTCGATCACCGGAGAAATCAAGCCATTGTCGGGCAGAACGAAATATTGGCCCTTCTTACTTTTCACAATGACAGCTTTGCGTGACGTGCCGACTCCTGGATCGATCACGACGACGAACACAGTTCCCGCGGGGTAATACGGTGTTACGCCACTCAAGAATCGCGCGCCTTCTTCGATCGAAAAGGGCGTGACCTGATGGGTGATGTCCATGATGCGCGCATCGGGGGCAATCCCGATCATTACCGCTTTGCAGATGGCCACGGCATCGTTGGCGGTTCCGAAGTCGGTCATAAAGACAATCGCCGGCCACGTCGCGATTGCCGCTGAGCTGTGGCTTTCGACCCGTGGGTTGGAGCATCCCAGCAGGGAAATGCACAGGACAAAACATGCACAAAAAACATCGATCTTCCCTGTTCGTTTCAATGCGCCCCCCTTGGATTGCACATTATAGGGGATGGCCTGCGACCGAGGCCAACGCCAACTCGCCCGAAAAATTTGACGGCAGCCTTGTCTGGAATATCGGCGTTGCGATGAGTGCGGGGATTCACTAGAATGATCCCGCCTATTGCAAAGTGGTTTTAGGGGTCGCTTCTCGTTCGCCCGCGTGAAGTCCAGCTCTTGTCCAACCAGTATGGAAAATTGTAAGGAGGACGCAGATGCGTCGGAGTCTTTTGTGTCTGTCATTAATAATGGTATTCGTGTCGGCGGCGGCAGCCGACCAAGTTACCTTGAAGAATGGAGATCGGCTGAGTGGCAACATCGTTTCGGGAGACGGCAAAAACCTGTTAATCAAGACGGAATTTGCCGGAGACGTCACCATTCAGTGGGACGCCATCGTCGGGATTGAGTCCACGCAAAATCTTCACCTCACGCTGAAAGATGGAACGAAACTCTCCGGCAAAATCACAACCACGCCGGACGGGAAATTCGTTGTGGCGGGCGCTGCGCCTGCTCCTGCGGCGCCGCCTTCGAGGGACACGATCGTCGCGGTCCGCAATGACGCCGAGCAAAAAACTTTTGACATCGACGCCGAGAAGATGGCGCATCCAAAATTCACTTATTTCTGGAGCGGCTTGTTCGATACCGGCCTGGCGTTGACCCGAGGAAACTCGTCAACCGCTAGCTATACACTGGACGGCAAAGGTGTTCGTGAGACGCCGCGGGACAAACTTACGCTGTATGCAAACTACATCTTCGCGGATAACCAGGTAACCGTTCCCGCGACGACGACGGCAAACTTGTTCCAGGCGGGTATCCGCGGCGACCTCAATGTTGGTCCACGGGCCTTTGTCTATGCCACTGCCGACTTTGCCACCAACCAGCTTCAACATCTTTCTCTGCGGCAGGTCTATGGCGGCGGCGCCGGATATCACGTCATCAAGAACGACAACACCCTGTTCGATATTTTTGGCGGCTTTGATTATGACAAGGATGAGTTTGGGAGCTATTCCTACGTAAACACCGCTCCGCCGCCGCCGATTTTCTCAGTCGCGTCCTACACCCTGAACAGCGCGGAAGCCGTGGTGGGTGAGGAGTTCGATACCAAGATGTCAAAGCGCATGACATTGTTGGAGCGTTTTTCGTTCTATCCCAATATTTCCCATACCGGCGATTACCGCATGCAATTCAACGCTTCGCTGGCCGTGATGATGAAAACCTGGCTCAGCTGGCAGACGTCGTTCAGCGACCAGTACATCAGCTACCCGCCACCGGGCCTGAAGGGCAACGATCTGGTGCTCTCAACGGGCTTGCGTGTCACGTGGGGAAAGGCCAAACTGTAGCGCTTTTATCAGACTGAATTTCAATTCCACGGGCGGCATATCTCAAAAAGGAGGCAACACTGATGAGTTTTCTCACTTGGATTATTGTTGGGTTAATCGCGGGATGGCTAGCGGGCCAGGTAATGAAGGGTGGGGGCTATGGTGTGATCGTGGACATCATCCTCGGCATTCTGGGCGGGTTGTTGGGCGGCTGGATCTTCGGAATGTTGCACCTCTGGCCAGGCGGGGGGATCATCGGTTCGATCATCGTGGCGTTTATTGGTGCGGTGATCCTGGTTTGGATCACCCGTTTAATCAAGAAGGCCTGAAGTCGAAAATCCACGGAAATTGGACCGCGCTGGCAGCCTCAAAAAGGCCCCCAGCGCGGTTCTTTTTTTGGCCGGAAATCGCACCTGTACCCTGTACCTAAGGGCAAGTTATCCACAGGGCAAGTAGCGTCAAATTCCGCGGCCCCTCCCCATTGTTCGAGTTGTCGGTTAACCAGCATTAAATAAACGACTTATGGTCACTTTCGCCGCTTGCTAGACGTACTAGAACAATCGTTTAAAGCTAAATTTAGTGCTCCTGTACCATAGGTTTTGCTCCCACCCACCTGTCTAATAGGGCAGGTCGAGCTTCTCAGGCTCTCGATGCAAGCAAGGGTTCTAAGGAAGAGGGGAGTTGAGCCAGACATGAATGTCAAAGACAACCTTCGCAAATGGATGTGGCTGTTCCTAGTTGTCCTCGCCGCTTTCCAGCTTTACGCCGTGCGCGAACTGCTTGCTGCCTTTGCCATCTTCGTTCTCGGCTTTGGTGCCATTGCCTTGTGCGTTGGCACGGTCTACTTCCTGCACAAAACGTGGGAAGCCGCGGTCGCGTGGGCCATGGCCAGCCAAAACCCCATGATCCTTGCCGTGCGCCGGAGCGTGTGGGCAGTCGAAGATTTGGCTCGGCGTCCGCTGCGTCGTCCGGACTCAGAGCCAGCGCGTTAAGCGAATTTCTGCTTCCCTGCCTGTTAGCCAGAGCAAGCGGGTTTTGGATCCGAACTTGGGAAAGTGGAGCTGATCCCGAACCCGCTTAATAAAAGCCAGCCGTCCTGAGAGAGCGGCTGGCTTTTTTCTTTTGCACCAGACCGTTTGGATACAGCACAGAGAACCTACGTCGCTAGAAGAATGCGGCGCCGCCGTCTACGTTGATGGATTGGCCAACGATGGCGGTGGACATGTCCGAACACAGAAACAGGGCTGCCTGCGCGATCTCCATGGCGGTTTGACCGCGGCCTTGCAGCAGGGAACTGAGAAAACCTTTTAACTGCTCTTCAGGGCTGACTCCCAATTTTTCTGCCAGCGTTTTGCCGAGTTCTTTGCTCATTTCCGTTTCCGTCACGGGTCCGGGGCAAATGGCATTCACACGCACACTCTGGCGCGAAGCTTCCGCAGCCATCACGCGCGTCAGTCCAAGCAGGCCGGCCTTGGCCGCGGTATAGGCCGAGCCCCAACCAAACGCCGATTTCGCCGAGAGACTGGAAATATTCAAAATGACTCCAGACTTTCGCGCATACATTTCCGGCAAAACCAGCTTGCTCAGGATGAATGCCGCGCGCAAATGCACGGCGATCACCTTGTCGAATTCCTCCAGCGGATATTCCTCCACGGGAACCACCGGACCGTAGTGCCCGGCATTGTTCACCAGGATGTCAACGCGGCCGCATTTTTCGCGAGCGGCGGCCACAACGCGAGAGCAGTCGGACTCTTGCGAAAGATCCGCCGTGACGTAGGCAACTTTGCTTCCGGCTTCGGCGATTTCTTTGGCGGTGCGCGCCAATTCATGTTCCGTGCGCGCCGAGAGAAAAACACTTGCGCCTTCCAGAGCGAAAAGTTTGGCCATTGCGCGACCCATGCCGCGGCCGGAGCCGGTAATTAGAGCCACTTTGTTATTGAGGAGCATAATTCCCAGACAGTATCAGCCTTTCTGGTTTATTTGCTACCCGCGACTTTCGTTTCCGAATCTTCATTTGCGTGGGTTGTGCATCGGTGTGACAATAAAAAGATGTGTAAAACAACTTATCGCGCTCTGACACTCTCCTTGGCCGGAACGCTGCTCTGCGGGATCGCCTTTGCTCAGCAGTCTTCCACGCCCACAACAACTCCACCGGCGGCCTCCTCCACAGCTCCTGCCACGCCGAAAACACAATCAACAGCCAAGCCTGGCACGGCGACGACCGCCAAAAAGGCTCCGGTTCCGTTGACCTTGAAAACGCAGAAAGAAAAGGCCAGTTATGCCATCGGCATGAACATCGGCAAAGGCCTGAAAGAAAGCTTGAAGAAGGATGACGTTGACGTTAGTTCAGAGATTCTTCTGCGCGGTATGCGGGACGCCCTGGCCGGCAACAAGCCGTTGCTGACCGACGAAGAAGCCCAGGCAGTGCTGACCAACCTGCAAACCGATTTGAAGAAGCACCAGCAGGAAGAGTTAGCGGCAGCAGCGGCGAAGAATTCCACGGCAGGCACGGCGTTTTTGGCGGCCAACAAGGCAAAGCCGGGAGTGACGGTGCTGCCCAGCGGCCTGCAATATAAGGTTGTCACTCAGGGTACCGGCCCGAAGCCCACGGCCACCGATGTTGTGGTCTGCAATTACAAGGGCACGTTAATCGACGGCACCGAATTTGACAGCTCCTACAAGCGTGGCAAGCCCGCCACATTCCCGGTTGGGCAGGTGATTAAGGGATGGACGGAAGCGCTGCAATTGATGCCCGTAGGTTCGAAGTGGGATTTGTATCTTCCTCCCACGCTTGCTTACGGCGAGCGCGGCACGCCGAATGGTGGCCCGATCGGTCCCAACGAAACGCTGGTTTTTGAGGTGGAATTGATTTCTATCCAGCCGAAGACGGAAGGCAAACCGGCGCCGGAAGGCCAATCGCAACAGCAACCTCAGGCGGAGCCGCAAGCAAAGCCGCAACATTAACTTCATCCTGCGGCTACACAGGAAAACGAAGAGCCGGGAAAGGCCGTCTCCTCGACTCTTCCCTGCTTTTGCATTTTCAAGAAACGGCTGTCGCCGTCACTTTACCTTGAAACCATTCAGCAGGTGATTCACCGCTTCTTCCGCCTGGTAAGGCGTGATCGTGGGCTTGTTCTTCAGCTCTTTTTGGCTGATCGCGCGGTAGGCCAGCTTTCTGGGATTACGCAGCGCGATATCAAGCACGAACGTTCCCTCGTGCCACGCTACGTTCCGATACTGCACTTCCGGCGGTCCCCAGCCCCAACCGGACCAGCAGCCGTATGGGCCGCAAGCCAGTCCCGGATAGCCGGGATAGACGGTACCCACCGTGGCCCTTTGCGTTTTGACGGCTACGTGATAATCGACGAGGAAATCCGCGGTCTCCGGATTACTGACTTGGACAAGACCCTTGGACTTAAGTGTCTTTTCAATCGCTGCCTTTAGTCGATCACGATTGGTTTCCGTGTTCCAATCGCGGTTACTTTCCAAATGTTGTTGCGGCGGCGGAGCCGACGTAATCACGTCACGAGAGACTACCGGACGACCGTCCGTGTCTCGCTGCGCTTGCGGCGGCGGTGTAACGGGGCGCCAAGCCCAGGTCATGCCCTTGGCGACCTTAATATCCGGATCACGCAATACTTCTACGTTGTCGTTGCAACCGCTGGCCAGCATGCCCCCCATAAGCACGGCAGCCATGAAACCAGCACTTACCCTCGATGTCCCCACGTCACATACCTCCACATAATTGGAAACACCAATTGTGACAAAAAGTTGGCCGTCATTTCGAGCGATTACTTGGAGGTGGCGGCGGTCCAGTCGGCGGGGGGAAACACAATGGGCCAGAAATCGGGAACGGGGCGGTCAAATTCGAAGGCTACCATGAAAAACTCCATGCCCTCTTCTTCGGTACGAACCACGCGGCAGGTTACTTCAGAGCCGATCTGGGGATTGGTCAAGTGGAAGGACTGTCCTACGTGCAGGTGCTGGCGCATGCGGAGAAGGCCGCCGTGAGCATTGACGATTTGAGTCTCCGCCGTTTCCTGGATCTGCCTGCGCTCTTCGTCTTCAGCTACGAGCAGCACACTCATGCGTAAGACCACGCGTTCGCTTCTGCGGCGGTTCTCGAAAGGGGTCATAGAGTTAAGATATCCCTTAGGCGGTATTTTACCGTGTTTCCGGCCGGGCAGACTGGCCAGTCAGGCAGGGTGGGCTCCGTTTTCGGTGATGTTACAGAAAGCAAGCACGATAAGAGTGGCTTTGGTATGATAGAATTTTGCAAATTCAGTAGTTAGGGAACTGATGGAAACTCAAACTGAGACAAAAACCCTCCTTCGAGTCCGCCCGCGCGGATTCTGTGCCGGAGTGGTGCGCGCCGTGGACATCGTGGAGTTGGCATTGGAGGCCTATGGAGCGCCGGTCTACGTGCACCATGAGATCGTTCACAACACTTATGTAGTGGAGCAATTGCGGCGGCGCGGCGCCATTTTCGTGGAAACCATTGAAGAGGTGCCGTCCGGATCTGTGCTTGTGTTCAGCGCTCACGGCGTGCCTCCGACCGTTCGCCTGGAAGCCAAAGAGCGGTCACTGCGGGTGATTGACGCGACGTGCCCACTGGTGACCAAAGTGCATTTGGAAGCGCTAAAGTTTGCGCGCGAAAAGCGCACAATTATCCTGATCGGTCACAAGGATCACCAGGAAATTGTTGGCACGTCGGGTGAGGCTCCGGACCGCACACTTGTGGTGGACTCGATTGCAGCGGTCGATGCGTTGGAGGTCGAGGACCCGGAGAAATTGGCGTTCCTCACGCAGACAACTCTGAGTCTGTACGACACCCAGGAAATCGTGGCACGCCTGCGCCAGCGCTTCCCAAAGATTCTGGGACCAGCCAGCGACGATATTTGTTACGCGACCCAGAACCGCCAGGAAGCTGTCGAGCATGTGGCGAAAGACGTGGATCTGATCCTGGTTGTGGGTTCGCAAAACAGCTCGAACAGCAACCGACTGGTGGAACTGGCGGAGCGCCTGAACGTGAAAGCGCGCTTGATCGACTCAGCCGCTCACATCGATCCGGTTTGGCTGGATGGTGTGCGGCGCATTGGGTTGACTGCGGGAGCTTCCGCGCCCGAGGTTTTGGTCGAGCAGGTCAGCGAACGACTGGCGCAATTCGGGTTCACGGACCAGCGGGATTTAGACCTGATCCGCGAAGACGTGCGGTTCACGCTGCCGTCGGAGCTGGCTTCCATCGCTCCGGCGCCGCGCCGCTAAGGTCAGCTGTCGCACGGGGCAGTTGAAGAGTTTGTTTTGCCGGGCAGGGGATTTCCCGGCGTCGTTGCCGGTGTCCGGCGCATTCTAAATTGCTTTAGAGGAGCGCACCTTGGCGGTCAAAATCGTCCGTCAGCCGAACAAGATTGCCCTGATCGGCGCGCCTTCCAGTGCCGCGGGTTTTGCTGCCGGCACGGAAAAGGCGCCTGCCGCATTGCGTGCCGCGGGCCTCGTCGAAAAGCTGAAATCCATTGGTTACGATGTTACGGACCTCGGCGATTGCGCTCCGCGGCTGTTTGCCGATGACGATGAACACAAACGCGCGCGCAATATTCCAGAAATTGTTGCCGGCCTTAACGATCTTAAGCCTCGCGCGGAATTGGCTGCGAAGTCCGGCGGACTGATTCTTGTGCTCGGGGGCGACTGCATTCAGAGCGTTGGCATCCTGACCGGCGCGCGCCGCTATTACAAACACATCAGCCTTCTTTGGTTCGATCGCCACGCGGACCTCAACACTCCAGCAAGCACGCCTTCGGGCCGGTTGGATGGCATGGCCCTGGCGGCAATTCACGGCCGGGGATCGGCGGAATTGGTGCGCTTCTGGGGAGAACCCCCGTTGGTGCGCGAGCCGGACACCCTGATCTACGGGCTGGAACAAGTAGATCCGGCCGAGCAGGATTTCCTGACGCGTTCTCCCGTTCGCTATACGTATACGGTAGACGTTCAGTTAAAGGGCGCCACGGCGGCAGCGCAGCATGCGCTTACGCAACTTCACACCGATGCCCGCGAATTTATGGTGCACTTTGATATGGACGTGATCGCCCAGGAAGAATTTCCGGCCGTCAATGTGCCCAGCAGCGGCGGGCTTTCCTATGCCGAAGTGAAGGCCTCGCTCATCGAATTCGCAAAGCAGAAAAACCTTCTCGGCCTGGATATCGCGCAATACAATCCGGAAAAGGATCCCGATGGATCGGGGGCGCAGAGAGTGGTGGACCTGCTGGTGGAAGCACTGGCCGCCCGCTTCACTCACCTGGCACCACCGGCCGCCCCGGCAGCGCCAGACACAGATTCCAGCGCGCCTGAGCCTTCCTCGTCGGCCATGGCCTGACGACCCGCGCGGACGCGCACCAAGCTCCACCCATGTAAGAATTTCGCTCGCTGTGGAAATTCTACGTACTATTCGCCGCTG
>Ga0210385_10002150_pt1 | contig 11891 bp, 9 predicted proteins | sample IncBWH26OmetaG_FD_160107 | JGI IMG/M metagenome (GOLD analysis project Ga0210385, IMG submission 160107) | Forest soil microbial communities from Barre Woods Harvard Forest LTER site, Petersham, Massachusetts, United States - Inc-BW-H-26-O ... | reverse complement strand
ATGTTGGGCTGGAGGAGGACGGCATAGGCGGAGGTGGGGGCGGGAGCGGGTGGGGTCCAGAGGGCATTTACGGCCAGGGCGATGAGGGCGAGCAGGGCGAAGGCGACGGAGATGCGGGCCTGGCGGGCGCCGCGGGCGATCCAGGCGCCGGCACAGCAGGCGTTGGCTGCGACGAGAATCCAGGAGATGCCGTAGACGCCGGTCCAGGGGGCAAGGCGCGTGATCCAGAGGCTGTCGACCTGGGAGTAGCCGAGCTGATCCCAGGGGACGCTGGTGATGCGGGCGGCGGCGAGTTCGAGGGCGGCCCAGAGAAACGGAGCGAGGGCGAGGGCGGCGAGGAGCGAGAGACGGCGGCGGAAGACGGCGAGGAGGAGCCCAAAGAGGCCGAAGTAGAGGCCGAGGACCAGACTGTAGAGGACGACGATGCCCGCGGAGCCGAGGGGCGGGACGTGTCCGTAATAGAGCATGGTCTGGTAGATCCAGTAGCAGTTGAGGATGTACCAGAGGACGCCGCAGAGATAGCCGGTGAGCGCGGCCCGGCGCAGGTAGCGGGGATGGGCGGCGGCTGGTTCGTTGAGCAGAGCGAAGAGCAGCGGGACGAGGGCGACCCAGGCGATGGCAGCGTGCCAGCGCGGCATGGGGCCGGCAACGGGGAAACAGAAATCGAGGAGGACGGAGGAAACGAGTGCGAGAAGGAGGGAGCGGGCGAGGGTAGCGCGCGGCGATCCGGTGATCGGAGTCGTGACAGTGGCGGCCACGTGCAGGTTTCCGGAGCTAGTCTTTACCGATGAGTTCGTTGAGGTCCTCAAAGAAGCTGATGAGGATGACGAGGAGAGAGCCGGCGAAGCCGACGAGAAAAAGCCAGGTGAGGAGAACCATGACGGCATGGCCGAGAACGATCACAGAGGCATTCTAACGCAGGTCTGGAGGGCGGACGGGAATGGAATGCGGCTGGCGGTGAGCGCGGGGCGGCACGGCGACGAGCGGGGATTTGACGGCTGCTCCGTGGTCACGGGGAGGCAAAATCAGCGTGGTAGCATGAGGCATCGGAGAGGCCGATGAGGCTGTCCGATGAGGGTTTGGAGAGGCGATGAGTGAGGGAATCTCGATCGCGGTGGTGGGATCGGGCTATGTCGGGCTGGTGGCGACGGCCTGCTTCGCGGAGATCGGGCACCGCGTTGTTTGTGTCGACAACGATGAAGCGAAGTTGCGGACGCTAGCGAGCGGCGGCATTCCGATCCACGAGGATTACCTGCCGGAGCTGTTGACGCGGCATCGGGGCCATTCGGTCGAGTTCACGAGCGATTTGCGAGCGGCGACGCAGGCAGCGCAGGCCATCTTCATCGCCGTGGGAACGCCGCAGAGTCGCACGGGCAGCGCGGATCTTTCGTTTGTGGACGCAGTGGCCAGCGAGATTGCGCGGTCGATCGACGATTACAAGGTAATCGTCGAAAAGAGCACGGTCCCGGTTTATACCAACGAATGGATCCGGAGAGTGGTGGAGCGGAACGGCGTGCCGCGGGAGCTGTTCGACGTGGCTTCGAATCCGGAATTCCTCCGCGAGGGCACCGCCGTGGTGGACTTCCTGCATGCGGACCGCATTGTGATTGGGGCGGATACGGAGCGCGCGGGCGATCTGTTGAAGAAGATTTACGCACCGCTGACGTCGGGACGCTATTATCAGTCGCCGCATGCGGTGCCGGGTCCGCGGAGCGAGGCGAGCGCGCCGCCGATTCTGCTGACGTCGACCAAGGCAGCGGAGATCATCAAACACGCCTCGAATGCTTTCCTGGCGACGAAAATCTCCTTTATTAATGTTGTGGCCAACATTTGCGAGGCGGCAGGCGCGGATGTGGAAGAAGTGGCGCGCGGCATGGGGATGGACAGCCGCATTGGGCCAAAATTTCTCCGGGCCGGAGTCGGCTACGGCGGATCGTGCTTCCCCAAAGATGTTGCGGCGTTTCGTCATGTGGGGGAGCAGTTGGGGGTCGACTTCGCGCTGCTGAAGGAAGTGGAGAAGATCAACGAGGAACAGAAGCGGCGGTTCTTCCAGAAGGTGCGATCGGCGCTGTGGACGTTTCGCGGCAAGAAGATCGGCGTGCTGGGCCTGGCTTTTAAGGGCGGGACGGACGATATCCGCGAGTCGCCGGCGCTTGATATCGTGCGGCAGTTGATTCACGAAGGGTCGATGATCAGCGCGTATGATCCGGCAGCGGCGGAGCGGGCGAAGGAAGTGATTCCGCCAGGACCGCAACTTCGGTACGTGGACGATCCTTACGCAGCGGCCCAGGACGCGGATGCTCTGGTCATCCTGAACGAATGGCAGGAATTTGCGGAACTGGATCTGAAGCGCCTGCACTACACGCTGCGCTATCCGATTATCATCGACGGACGCAACCTGTACGATCCGGCGAGGATGATCGAGAACGGGTTCACCTATCTGAGCGTTGGCCGGCCTGGGCTTGCGCACACGCGCGACGCGGCGGTGGGGCACAAGGCGCTTTAGGATCCAGGTTGGCCCTGGCGGAAACACAGGAATGGGTTCGGCTGCGGCTCGGGGCTCACTCTGTGTCTCTGGAGCGAGATAGATTACGTGCAGAGGCCTGATCCTCTGGCCATCGACGGCGTGGGCGATTCTTCACTGCAATTCGATCCGGCGGGCATTCAGCGGGTGCTGATCTATCGCCTCGGCAGTCTCGGCGATACGGTTGCGGCTTTGCCATCGCTGCACCTCGTCGAGCAGGCATTTCCGGCCGCGCGCCGTCTGATGCTGACAAATATTCCCGTTCACGCCAAGGCGCCGGCGGCCGCCGCCGTACTGGAAGGCTCGGGACTGATCCACGGATATGTCAGCTATCCGATGGCAACGCGGAGTCTCCGCCAGTTGGCGGGAGTGTGGTGGCGGATTCGGCGGTTTGGACCGGAGGTCCTGATCTATTTGATGGGGTCGCGCGGCGAGGGTGCGCTGGCTCGAGATACAAAGTTCTTTCGGCTTTGCGGGATTCGCCACATCGTTGGGCTTCCGTATGGGGAGCTCGGCGAACACCGGTTCGATCCGGCACTGAACCTGTGGGAGCAGGAAGCGCACCGGCTGCTGCGTTGCATGCAGCCTCTGGGCCAGGTGGACATCGATGATCTGCGGTGGTGGGAACTTCGCCTGACCGATGCGGAAAATGCGGCGGCTCGGACAGCACTAGCCGCGATTGGAGATCGGCCAATGATCGCGCTGGGTCCGGGGACCAAGATGCAGGCCAATGATTGGGGCCAGGAGAACTGGCGCGCCCTGATGAACAAGCTGAGTTCGGCATTTCCGGATCATGCTTTAATTCTGATCGGAGCGGCTGATGATGCGGACGTCAGCGAATACGCCGGAGCCGGATGGCGCGGCCCGGTGGTGAACCTGTGTGGCCAGCTGACGCCGCGCCAGACGGCGGCGGTTCTGCGGCGCGCCGAGCTTTTTTTGGGACCCGACAGCGGACCGAAACATCTTGCAGCCGCGCAGGGAGTTCCGTGTGCGCTGGTCTTTGGCGCACGCATGCGGCCCGGGATATGGTATCCGCCGGGAAAGGGACATCGTGTGGTGTACCACACGGTGGAATGTGCCGGCTGCGAGCTTGAAATTTGTATTGAAAAGAAGAAGAAGTGCATCGTGTCCGTCTCGGTCGACGAAATGTTCGCCGCGGCGCTGGATGCGTGGAAGAATGGAAGAAAAGCAGCTGGGCAACAGGATCTGCGGAATGTTCGATCCGACTGAACCGGGCTCTGCTGTGATCAGAGAAACTGTTCGACCGCCTCGAGAAGCGAAGGACAGAGGCGATCGGCGAGAGCGGCCGCCTGGTCCGCGCCCTCTTTTTGCGTGGATGGATCGCCCTGAATCAGGATGGACGGAATCCCGAGATTGCGGGCGGCTTCGATGTCGGAGAGCGAGTCTCCGATGAGCAGGCTGTTGGCTCTGGACGCCTGCGGGAAATCCGCAAAGGCTTGCAGGAACATTCCGATCCCGGGTTTGCGGCAGTCGCACTCGCCTTTGTCATGCGGGCAGTAGTAGAAGGCGTCGATGTGCGCGGCGCGGACACCAAGATGTTCCTGGAGTCGCGCATGGAGGGCATCGACGTCCGCGGACGTGTAGAGTCCAAGGGCAACGCCGCGCTGGTTGCTCACCACGATCACGCGTTTGCCGGCGACATTGAGCGCGGCGATGGCTGCTTCAGCACCGGGAAGGAACTGCACATCCTTCCAGTCGCCGATGTATTCGCCTTCCGGAGGCTTGCGGTTGATGACGCCATCGCGATCGAGGAAGACGTAGCGGACGTTCTCGAAACGGGCGTTCACCGGCATGCGACTTGTATGATAACGAAGAATCCGCGCTCTTCGAACCTGCGGAATATGGGCACCGTTATTTCATGATTCAGGACCTGCACCGGGTAATTCAGCTGATCCAGGGCGACTGGCGCACGACGCGCGTGCTGGTGGTCGGCGATGTCATGCTGGACCGCTACATTTGGGGCGACGTCGAGCGTATCTCTCCGGAAGCGCCCGTGCCGATTGTGCATGCGATGCAGCGCAACGAGAGGCCAGGCGGTGCGGCCAACGTTGCAATGAACATTACCGGACTCGGCGCGAACGCGATTCTCTTCGGATTCTTCGGCAATGACGAAGATGGCGCAGCGCTGGAAAACCGCGTTCGGGAATCGGGTGTGGAGTCGAGGATGACCCGGGTTGCAGGGCATCCGACAACCGCGAAGCTCCGGATTCTGAGCGGCAGGCAGCAGATGCTGCGTTTGGATACGGAACAGGTTACCGGGTATCCGGAGGCAGCCTATGCAGCGCTCATCGCGGCCGTCGATGCGGCGCTGGCGGATACGCATGCGGTCGTTCTGTCGGACTACGCAAAAGGGGTTTTGAGCGAGGAGCTTTGCCAGCACGTCATAAAGGCGTCGAAGGCCCGCGGGATTCCTGTGCTGGTGGATCCGAAGCAGCGCGACTTCAGGCGTTATCGCGGGGCAACGGCGATTTGCCCCAATCTGCATGAGTTGTCGACGGTCGTAGGGCTCCCGGTGAAGGATTCGGATGCGCTGCTGGCTGCTGGACAGTCGCTGGTTTCCGAACTGGGCCTCGAGTCTCTGATTGCGACGATGAGCGAGAAGGGCATCGCTGTTTTGAGAAAAGACTCGAAGTTTGTCGCGTCTGCGGTTGCCCGGCAGGTCTTTGACGTCTCAGGCGCGGGGGACACTGTGATCGCAACGCTGGCTCTGGCGGTTGCAAGCGGGCTGAAGATGGAGACGGCGGTGCAGTTGGCCAATGTGGCAGCGGGGATTGTCGTCGGCAAAGTGGGAACTGTGCCCGTGGATCGAGACGAATTGCTGACCAGCCTGATGCCCGAGATTGAATTGCGCGCAGAAGAAAAGGTTCTGACGCTCGATGACCTCAAGGTCAGGATTGCAGCATGGCGGTCGGCAGGACAACGCATCGTTTTCACGAACGGCTGTTTCGACCTTCTGCACATCGGCCATATCACGCTGCTGGAAGATGCGCGCCGTGAAGGGGATCGGCTGATCGTCGCCATCAACAGCGATGCATCGGTACAGGAACTGAAAGGGCCAACGCGGCCGATTGTCGGACAACGGGAGCGCGGACGGATTCTGGCAGCGCTGGCGGCGGTCGATGCAGTGATCGTCTTCGATGAGCCGACGCCGCTGGAGCTCATCGTCGCACTGAGGCCGGATGTGATCGTAAAGGGTGGCGATTACAAGGAAGACGACATTGTCGGGGCAAAAGAAGTGTGTTCCTGGGGGGGACGCGTGAAGATCGTGCCGACGGTGGAAGGCTTCAGCACGACGAAGCTCATCGCGAAGGCCATGACCGGGCCGGGCGAGTCCGAGTCGAGGACGGAGCCGCAACTTCGCTGACGTGCGGCTTCCCGGTCAACTGAAAGGTTGTTCCGGGGTGACGATCAGCGAACGCCGGCCGCCGGTGTACCTACCCGCTGCAGCATCTGGCGAATCCCGCGGAGTGCCTGGCGTGTCCGCTCTTCGTTTTCGATGAGAGCGAAGCGCACATGACCGTCGCCATATTCGCCGAAGCCAATGCCGGGACTGACCGCGACTTTGGCGTCGCTGAGCAGTTTCGTTGAAAACTCCAGCGAACCCAGGTGCCGCCAGGGCTCGGGAATCGGGGCCCAGACGAACATGGTGGCTTTCGGGGAAGCAATTTCCCAGCCGGCTTTATTGAGGCCGCTGACCAGGCAGTCGCGGCGGCGCATGTAGTTGTCGCGAATCTCGGCAACGCACTCCTGGGGGCCCTCCAGAGCGACGATGGCGGCAACCTGGATGGGGGTGAAGGTGCCGTAATCGAAGTAACTCTTCAGACGCGCGAGCGCGGAAACCAGCTCCGGATTGCCGACCATGAATCCGACGCGCCACCCGGGCATGTTGTAGCTCTTGGAGAGGGTGAAGAATTCGACAGCGACTTCCTTTGCGCCCGGGACTTCGAGGACGGACGGCGCGCGGTAGCCGTCGAAGACGATGTCGGCGTAGGCCAGGTCGTGGACCAGCCAGATTTCGTGTTGCCGGCAGAGGGCCACCACGCGCTCGAAGAAGCTGAGGTCGACGCACTGGGTGGTGGGGTTCGCGGGAAAATTCAGGATGAGCATCTTCGGCCGCGGATACATGGTGGGGATGGCCTGTTCCAGTTCGGCAAGGAAATCGTCCGCATGATGAATGGCGACGCTGCGGATGGAAGCGCCGGCGATGACCGGACCATAGATGTGAATCGGGTAGCTGGGGTTGGGGACCATAACCACGTCGCCCTGATCGAGAGTGGCGAGGCACAGGTGCGCGATGCCTTCTTTCGAGCCAATGGTGACGATGGCCTCTGTGTCCGGGTCGAGGCGGACGCCATAGCGGGCGTCGTACCACTTCGTGATGGCGCGGCGCAGCCGGGGAATGCCTTTGGAGAGCGAGTAGCGATGGGTCTCGGGCCGGCGGGCGGCTTCGATCATCTTGTCGACGATGTGTTGTGGCGTGGCGCCGTCAGGATTGCCCATGCCGAAGTCGATAATGTCCTCGCCGCGGCGCCGGGCGGCGGCCTTCAGTTCGCCGGTGATGTTGAAGACGTAGGCCGGGAGACGGCGAATCCGCGGAAAATCGTGCATGGAAACCTCGTGATCCTTGTCTGTTCCTACAAGGGTGGTGCAGAAACGATGGGATTGCAACGGCAGGGAAGAGAATGTGGTGTCATGGCTCGGTTGTTGCAAAAATCCACGCCGCTGGCCTTCTCCGATTATTCAATGGAGACCGTCCTGGGGCGAGCCTCTCAGAACAAATTAGAACCCGCCTCGTTACCGGCAGCCTGCAGGAAATCCCGCAGGATGGCGATGCGAGGCTGGGCGAGAACGCGGGTGCTCTCGAGGCGGATTCGGCCGGGCAGCTGATCGAGATTGCGACGGAGCACGGAGACCGCATCGGTGAACCGAGGGAACCGCGAATCGCGGCCGATTTTGCTCACCGTGCGGAGGATTCCAGTGGCGCCCAGTTGCTCAAGGATGTCGGCATCGCGGACGATGGTGGCCTCGAGGGTCGAAGGTTCATCGGTGGGCTGGTGCTCGCGGAGGACCTGGAGAACGGCTGGTATTTTTTCTTCAGGGAAGCGGGCCTCACGCAGAACGGCGGGAGCGCGGGAGCAGGCGTAGGCGACATGATCCCAATGAGCGAGCTGATCCGGATCCTCGGGGCGATGGCCGACAAAGACACCGAGGTCGTGCAGCCAAACGGCGGCTGCGACCACATCCCGGTCGTAGTCGAGGTCGGCTCCAATGGCAACAGTCAGAGCCTGGAGGCGGGGCTGATGGCCGAATTTGTCAACGGGCCTGGCCTGAGCCTCGATGTAAGCGGCCAGAAGCCGGAGGTACTCGGAAGTCATGCAACCTTTGTAACGCCAAGGTCACGTTCCTGACACGAAATTGTCAATGCGGGAAAAGGGGATCACCTTGGGTAACGGATGACCAGAATTTGTTCGACACAGGTGTGCGAGAATCTTACGATCAGGACAGAAAGAGGGAGGGATCCGGCTGTTGGCGTATTCGTAATATGGCGCTTGTCGTTTGCCACAGGGTTCATGCAAATGAAGCTATTTTGATGTATGGTGTTGCTTATAGTTCAGGCAGGTTTTTTCCTTCCGCGGGTTTTGCTGGGTTGAGCTGGGTTCTGCCGGATCCAGATATGGCAAGTGGGTTGAACGACCGAAAGCAAAAGAAAATCGCAGTTTCGCAACTAGCTTCGCGACCATCACATTTTTCGCAGACATCCATCAGGGTGGCTGTCCACAGGGAGTTGCCTGAGTTGGCGGCGCAGCCAGGATCGTACGCATATGGCTACATCTGAATACCTGCGGAACGGAAAAACAAAGGAAAGAACTCCAGCCTCGATCCTGCAGCTTCCCGCTGCGACGCGGCGTGGTGTCATTGGACCGGCGACCGTAGCCTCGGCCGTGATGATGGCCAATGATCTGCTGATGATCCTGCTGGCGTTCGGAATGGCCCTGACGCTGCGCGTGGTGGTGATCGCGAGGATTGTCCCGCTCACCGCCGGTGAGCCGAGCTTGTGGCCGACGGCGGTGGACCTGTTCTACCTGAGCTGGTTTGCGCTGGCCTATATTCTGGTGGCGCGGCGTTATGGCCTTTACGCGGCCGTGCCGGGGACAGCAGGGACCCATGAGATGCGCCTGGTCATCCAGGGCTGCCTCAATGCGGGTCTGCTCCTGTGCGGCATCCTGTACATGTTCCACGCGGTGGGAATTTCCCGGGTGCTGATCATGCTGCTGGTGGGACTGGCGACGGTCACCCTGTGTGTCCGGCGCGTCGTGTGGCGCTATTCGCGATACAAGCAGTACGAGCAGGGCATCGAGCTGCGCAACGTGATGATCCTGGGGACGAGTCAGCTGAGTTACGCCCTGAGCCGCCACATCCGCGATTACCGCCGGCTCGGCTACCGTTTTGTAGGTTTCGTTTTTGCTCCCGGATCGCCGGTCAGCGCGGAGATCATGCCGGATCAGATCCTCGGCGGCGTGGACAAGATCCGCCAGCTCGCCCGCCAGCACTTCGTCGATGAGCTGGTGATCGCTGAGTTTTACCCCACCGAAAGCGCGATTCGCCTGTTGCAGGATGCCCGCGAACTGGACATCGATGTGCGGGCGATCTCCGGTTATTACAGCGAGCTGACGACGAACGCCCCCGTGGAATACCTGGGAATTTTCCCGATGGCCTCGCTGCACCGTGGTCAGCCGCGGATCATTGGGCTGTTCTGCAAGCGGGTCGTGGATACGGTTTTGTCGCTGCTGGCCCTGATCGTCACGGCTCCCGTGATGCTGGCCATCGCCATCGCCATCAAGCTGGAGAGCGAAGGGCCGACCTTCTATATTGCGGACCGGATCGGCAAGCGGGGCCGGGTGTTTCCGTGCTTCAAGTTCCGCACCATGGTCAATGATGCGGACCGGTTGAAGAAGGACCTGACGGCCCTGAACGAGCGGGATGGAGTGCTGTTCAAGGTCTCGAACGATCCGCGGGTGACGCGCCTCGGGCGCATTCTGCGCAAATACTCGCTCGACGAGCTGCCGCAGTTCCTGAATGTGCTGCGAGGCGAGATGAGCATTGTTGGTCCGCGTCCGCCCATCGCTTCCGAGGTGGAGAAGTACGAACTGGAACACTTCCGGCGGCTGGAAGTGCTGCCCGGACTGACCGGGCTGTGGCAGGTACAGGCCCGCCACGACCCCTCCTTCGCCAAGTACATCGCTCTGGACACCGCCTACGTGGAAAACTGGAGCTTCTGGCTCGACCTGCGGATTCTGGTCCAGACGGCGAACGTGGTGGTGCGCGGAACCGGCGCCTGAGCGCGTCCTGCTGCTTATTTCCTGGGCTTGCCTTAATTTTTCATGTGCGTGAGACTGAATCCGACGCTGATTCGTCACTGATACAACGATTACCCCATTATCGTTACCCACATTCCAGCCGTTACAACTTTTGGAGGTCACGTTGAGCCAGTTGCAGCGTATTGCCTGCGCCCTTGCGTTGGGCGCATTGTCCTGTTTCTGCACTGCACAGCAGGTGAATGCCCAGGAACAGCAGCGCCCGCCGCGCTCCGATGAGGCCCATGCCGGCGAAGCGAATCAGGGCGACAAGATGCCGCCCATCCCGCCCGAGAAGAGCTCGGTGACCCATCACGATCTGAACCTCGAGGGCAAAGCGCTGCACTACACTGCGACGGCCGGGACGCTGCTGATCCGCGATGGTGAAGACGACCATCCGTACGGCAGCATCTTTTCGGTCGCCTACACGCTCGACGGCGCCGATCCCAACACGCGTCCGGTGACCTTCTTCTACAACGGCGGACCCGGCTCAGCCACGGTCTGGCTGCACATGGGATCGTTCAGCCCTGTCCGCATTGAAACCGACAGCCCAAAGGCCACGGGCCCGGCGCCCTACCACCTTGTTCCCAACGAATACAGCCTGCTGGACAAGAGCGACCTGGTCTTTGTTGACGCGCCGCTGACCGGCTTTTCGAAAGCGGTGGGTAAGGGCACGGACAAGGATTTCCGCGGTGTGGATCAGGACATTAAAGCCTTCGACAAGTTCGTGCTTCGCTGGGTGACGGTGAACCAGAGGTGGAATTCTCCGAAGTACCTGTTCGGCGAGTCCTACGGCACGCCGCGTTCGGCAGGCCTGGCGGATGCGCTGGAGGGAGACGGCATCTCGCTGAACGGTGTGGTTCTGCTGTCGTCGATCCTGAATTACAACGTGATGGCGCCTGGACTCGACGAGAACTATATCGGCACCCTGCCCTCGTATGCGGCGATCGCCTGGTACCACGACAAAATCCCGAACAAGCCCGCGGACGTGAAGGCGTACCTCCAGGAGGTGCGTACGTTTGCGCGCGGCGATTATGCCGAAGCGCTGCGCGAGGGCGACCAGCTTGCGCCGGAGAAATTCGACGCGATTGCGACGAAGGTCGCCGGCTATACCGGACTCAGCGTGCAGTACGTGAAGGAAGCCAAGCTGCGCATCAACCCGACCCGCTTCCGCAAGGAGTTGATGCGGGATGAAGGCGACATTCTGGGCCGGTATGACGCGCGATTTGAAGGAACCGATGTCGATAATGCCGGCGAGAATCCGGGCTACGATCCGTCCGACACGGGCATCGAGGGCGCGTTCATCGCGGCTTTTCATAACTATCTGACCGGCGAGCTGAAGTACGACACCACGGACACGTACCACGTCCATACGGAGTCGGAAGTGCCGTGGGATATGCACCATGTTCTGCCGGGGCAGCGGGGCTTTGGCGGCGGTGGTGGCGGCGGACGGGCAGGGCTGCCTTACCTGGCGAGCGACCTGGCCGACGCGATGCGCAAGAACCCAAAGCTGCAGGTGATGTCGGCGAACGGGATGTTCGATCTGGCGACGCCATTCTTCATCACGGAGTACGACATTGCCCACATGATGCTGACTCCGGATCTGGCGAAGAATGTGCGCTTCACCTACTATCCGGCGGGGCACATGGTGTACCTGAACGTGGAGGCGCTGAAGCAGTTCAAGCACGACCTGGTGGACTTCTACGCGGCGACCGGACACTGAGAGGATGGATGGGATCGCGGTGGAACGCGATCCCGTTCAGCTCTATTGCGGCGCTCTTCGAACCAGGGGGGTCCGGAGTCCTCGGGAAAGCTACCAGGGGTCCTGTCCCTGAAGTTCCTCGAATATTCGACGAATCGAAGAGTTCCAGAAACAGCCCTCAGGGGCTAAAGCCCAATTGATTCACCCCACAGCACATTGGCTCCGGCGACTCCAATGAGGGCGAGCCTTGCCCATTGCTGATACAGCCATAATCCGAGGCCGACGATCC
>Ga0210385_10002149_pt1 | contig 11895 bp, 9 predicted proteins | sample IncBWH26OmetaG_FD_160107 | JGI IMG/M metagenome (GOLD analysis project Ga0210385, IMG submission 160107) | Forest soil microbial communities from Barre Woods Harvard Forest LTER site, Petersham, Massachusetts, United States - Inc-BW-H-26-O ... | reverse complement strand
ACGGCCGCCTGGACCTCCGATGGGGGGTTGACCTGGACGGCGGCCTCGGGCCCTCCGGCAGGATACCGGTCGGCCGTCGCCTGGTACCAAAAGCTCCACGGCTGGATTGCCGTGGGCCCAAACGGCAGCGATATCTCATACGACGACGGCAAGACGTGGAAACAGTTTGATAAGTCGAACTGGAATGCGCTGAGCCTGCCCTGGGCCGTGGGCCCGCAAGGGAAAATCGCCACGCTGAACGAACCCGCGCTTTCGGTGCACAATTAGCGCACGACAATCAGATACGCGGCCATACCGATGCCGACGGCGGCCAATATCAGCGCCAGGATGACTGCGTCCCTGGACACTCGGCCCGGTATCCACGTTCCCGAACTTAGTTCGCGCACTAACTGGAAATGCCGCACGGCAGCGCCAACGTTCACAACGACGCCCAGAGCCACCAGCGCTACGCCTGACCAAAGCGAAAGGCCCGTCGTTTGGGGCGGAAGGCGCGATTGGGTGGCGCTCAGCTCGCGAAGAAACAGGCCAAAGCGGCTGACCGCAAAACCGATGCCCATCAGCGCGAGCCCGGTTCGAATCCAGGCCAGAAACGTTCTCTCGGCTGCGAAATAAACCCTCGGATCGCTCTCTGCGGGCTTATCCATATGCGCACGAATATTACATCATCGCCGGCTCAGCGCGCCGCTGATATTGTTCCAGACCAGCCAGTGCTCGTTCAGGTTCTCGGCGCCGTGCCGGGTATAAAAGCGGCGGGCGCCGCTGTTGCTGGGGTCAACATTGACACAGACGCTGGACGCGTTCTGCTCAGCGAACCACCCCGCCATTAACTCGAGCAGCTTGGATGCGACACCGCTTCCGCGGCTGGCTGGAACCACATTGATCCACTCTAACTCGCCATCGCACCCATAACGGCGTGTCAGATGTCCCGCCACAAAGCCCACCAACGAATTGCCTTCCATGGCCACGTAAATCGCACGCGGCATTAGCGCCTGCTGCGGATGAAGTTCGCAAGCCATGTATCGCGCAATGCGGTTTCTCCAGTACTCCTCCTGCCCCCAGTTCGCTGCCCGGATTTGCGCCATGCCGGGAATATCGAGCCTATCTGCCTGCCGATAAAGCACCGACGCCATGAAAGCATTTATAGCCTACCGTGGGCTGCTCAATCAATCCAGCTCGATAGCCACATACAGAAGGTGCCCTTCGCGTTCGATCGTCAGCACCGCGGCTTCACCGGACTTCATGCCGTCCAGCGTGCTTCGCAATTGAGCCACATCGTCGATCACTCGATGGTTCACCGCATAGATCACATCCCCAGTCTGCAGAACCGGACCGGAGTAGGGCGTGTTCGCCGCGCGCGCCGCCACTACCACTCCAGTTGGCCGCCGCAAGTCCGGCATCAGGTCGTGAATCGTTTTGGTGATATCCAGGCCGACAATTCCCAGCTCGGGAACAACGTTCTTCACCGGATCCACCATGTCCGCCAGCGTATCCAGTTCCTCGCCCGATTGTTCTTCCGTAATCACCGGCAGATCCAGTTGGGAATCGCCGCGCTGCACCCGTACCGTCACTTTCGTCCCGGGCGTCAACCGAAAAACGTTGGCTTCGAGCTCATGCTTCGTGGTCATCCGCTTGCCATTCAGCGCAATGATGATGTCGTCCGCCTGCAAACCCGCGTGCTCGGCCGGACCGTTAGGCTCCAGGTCCGATACGATCACTCCATGCGTGGTTTCGAGCTCCAACCCCTCGGCCATCTGCGGCGTTATGGTCTCGCCAGTGATCCCCAGTTGCGCGCGATGCACGTGTCCGTGCGCTCTTAGCTGTGCATATACTTCGTGCGCGATGTTGCTTGGGATGGCAAACCCGATACCTTCGCTGCCGCCGGACTGCGTCAGTATGAAGGTGTTGATCCCCACCACGCGGCCTTCCGAATCCACCAACGGACCACCGCTGTTTCCTGGATTGATGGGTGCGTCCGTCTGTATGTAGACCATCGCGTCGTCGGGCTTGATTTGCCGCGCCACCGCGCTCACCACCCCGAGACTCACCGAATTGTCCAAGCCCAGCGGATTGCCCAGCGCCAGCACAATCTGCCCTTGCTTCAGTTCGTCGGAATCGCCAAACGGCAAATACGGCAGGTTCTTCTTATCGATCTTGATGACCGCCAAATCGCTGTCTCGATCCATGCCCACCAGCGTCCCGGCGATCGGGCGATTCATGCTCTTGTCGCCCAGCTCGCGGGCCTCGGCCGCGACCCGCACATTCAACTGCACCTTCAGGCTATGCGCATTCTTCACCACATGCGCGTTGGTCAGAATATACCCATCGGGGCTCATGAGAATGCCCGATCCGCTGCTATTCTCAGCAGTAAGCAACTGCCCGTTATTCTCCGAATCTTCCGGCGTTACGTAGCTGCGGGCGAAGATCTGCACCACCGCTCGCCCGCTTCGTTGGGAAATCTCTTCGAAGGAAGTGCTCAACTGCCGCAGCACGTCCATCTTCTCCGGATTGGGTGTCGCCGGGGCCCGCTCCGTAGCCGGCTTACTTTGTTGGGCAACCGCCGGCGCGCATCCTGCAAGCAACAGGTACGCGCACCCGAGCAGCCTTAATTTCATTGCGACGCCTCCGCACCTCTTTGATGCTACAAACGGCGTTCAAATCCCAATTATTGTTACCGTCCGGCGATAACGGGCAAAAAAACGGGCGGCTGCACGTCCGCCGGCGTCCTATGATATCCTCTCCACTCTGGCTGGCGTATTCATGAGGAGCGGCAAATGAAAACATGCTTTGTAGTGATGGGATTTGGCGAAAAAACGGATTACCAGACGGGGCGGAAGCTCAACCTGGATGCATCCTATAGAAATCTCATCAAGCCCGCTGTCGAAGCAGCGGGACTCCAGTGTATTCGAGCCGATGAGATTGTCCATGCCGGCATCATCGACGTTCCTATGTATGAGCAACTCCTGAGCGCCGACGTGGTGGTTGCCGACGTGTCGACCATGAATCCCAACGCCTTTTACGAGCTCGGCGTACGTCACGCCCTTCGGCCGTACACCACGATCATCGTGGCGGAAAACGAGCTGAAGTTTCCCTTCGACGTCGGACACCTTGTCATCCGGCAATACAAACACCTGGGCGAAGATATCGGCATGAGCGAGGCGCGCAGATTCCAGGGCGTGCTGAGCGATGCCATTCGCGAGATTCTGGCCGCCGCCGAACCAAAGGAGGATAGCCCTGTCTACACGTTCCTCCGTCTGGAACCGCCGAGCAGAATCCAGGAGCAGAAGGAGCAGGTTACTGTCGCCAACCCAAGCCCCGCTTCGGATCCGGTCAAAAACGAAACCTTGCGGATGTTACTGGACCAAGCGGAATTGGCTCGCAAGAACCTGAACTGGCCGGTGGCAAAATTCCTCTTCGAGCAAGCGAAGGACATGCAACGAACGCGAGCCGGCCTCTACACCGTCGACCCTTACATTCTTCAGCAACTCGCCCTCGCTACTTACAAGGCTGACGGCACGGAAGCGGGCTTGATCGCCGCGCGCGAGGTCTTACGAGACCTCAGTCCCGAGACCTCGACGGATGCCGAGACACTTGGCATTTGGGGCGCGATCCACAAACGGCTTTGGGACAAGACGGGCGACCGCAGCGCACTGGATGAAGCCGTTACCGCATACGCGCGGGGCTTTTATATCCGGAACGATTACTATAACGCGATCAACTTTGCCTTTTTGCTGAATGTCCGAGCTTCGGTTTCTAAGGGTGACGACGCGGTCGCGGACAGAGTTGTGGCGAATCGTATCCGTAAGCAGACGATTTCTATCTGCCAGAAACTGCTGCAAGAACCCGAGCGAAAGCCGTCAGAGCGCTACTGGGCGATGGCGACCATCGCCGAAGCATGTTACGCTCTCCGCCAAAAACCGGAATTCGACGCCTGGATGGCGACGGCGATTGCAACCGCGCCCGAGTCCTGGATGGTGGAAACCACTCGCGACCAACTTGCCAAGCTGGATAACCTACTCGGCTAAAGTGCCGCCAGCGCGCGGAGGTTTGGGCGTTCATAAGTACGGCGATCGGCATCACGATGCAGAAAACGGGCAGGTGAATGGCCCCGCTGTTGTAGAGTATGTCTGATTTCTCGTCAAGTCTGTAGCTCTTACGTAAAAATTTTGAGCGGGCTGGGGTTGTCCGAACGCTACCTCGATCGGACAAAATCCAAAGGGCGTATTCCCCGTGAAGGTTGTACTGAACGATCCAACGATAGCATCGGTGGTGAAAACACCCAGTGGGAAAGCAGAACCCCCTTTGCCGCTGATGCTCCAGGTGACGGTAACAGCAACCTGCTCGCTCTTTCCAAAATTAGACCCTTCGATGAGGAGGCCGTAATTTGGACCAAAAGGGGGAGAGTGAACCGGTACTATTGTCGCGGAGATAGAAGGCGTCGTCGAGAGTGCAGATACGACAATCGTGTTCGAGGGGCCCGACACCCCGTTGATAACCCCGATATTAGAATCAAAATAAGCGGCTTGTACATAGATGTTGTATGTGTGCCCGTCTGTAAGAGGGATGGAAGCCTCATTGGTTTTGAAGGTGTAAATGCCTCCGCCGCTATCGGGTGAGGCTGCGTCGGAGATTTGGATCTTGTAGCCAATTCTATATACACTGCCGGCCGCAGGAACAGCAGTCCAGCCAAGTAGCGCCTCTGTTTTGCCAGGTCCTGCTTCCGCAGACAAACCAATGAGGTGTAGCCCCGTTGGCGCGGGAGGAGGAGCCGGCGAGGTCGAGTAGATCCCGCCCTTGGCATCGGAGATAAAAAGGGCAAAATGCAATTCTTGCGCCGGACTGGGCACTGCTGTAACCGGCGCGCCAGGCGTGCTGGCGCCTTGCGACAGGCTGGTCGAGGCATCCCAACCTTGGTAAGGGATTCCTGACGTCGTGAAGATCTCACCGTTGACATCGGCCATAAACAGGAGCAAGCGTTCTGGTGATACCAGGTTGGTCCACGGTACCGCGGTAACCTGAGCGCCAGGCTTGGTGCTGAGTCCCGGCACCAATTCCCAACCAAAGCCTGGTTGGGCATTGATCGCGTAGACCCCGCCGTTGGAAGCGGAGATAAACAGAGCAAAGCTGTTTCCACACGGTACTGCCGCAACTGGCGCGCCAGGCGTAGTTCTGCCTTCCGACACGCTGGTCCAGGGATCCCAACCCTGGTAAGGGATTCCTGACGTCGTGAAGATCTCACCGTTGACGTCGGCCATAAACAACGTGAAGCGATTTCCCGAAAGGAGTGCGGTAATTGGAGCGCCAGGCGTGCTGCTGTGTCCCGGCACCAATTCCCAACCGAAGCCTGGTTGGGCCTTGATCGCGTAAATCCCGCCGTTGGAATCGGAGATAAACAGGGCAAAGCTGCCTTCCCACGGCACTGCCGCAACCGGCGCGCCCGGCGTAGTTCTACCTTGCGACACGCTGGTCCAGGGATCCCAACCTTGGTAAGGGATTCCGGAGGTCGTAGAGATCTCACCGTTGGCGTCGGCTATAAACAAAGTGAAGCGATTTCCCGACCGCACCGCGGTAATCTGAGCGCCAGGCTTGGTGCTGCGTCCCGGCACGAATTCCCAACCAACGCCTGGTACCGCTTTGATCGCGTAAATCCAGCCATTGGGATCGGCGATAAACAGGGCAAAGCTGCCTTCCCACGGTACCGCCGCAACCGGCGCGCCAGGCGTAGTTCTACCTTGCGACACGCTGGTCCAGGGCTGCCAATAGAGACTCATATCCTTATCCTTTGAGTCAACGATCAATGGAAGTGAAAAGTCTACCACCAAACAAGAGGCCTCGCGCCAGAGAAAGCCCAGTTTTGACGGCTAATACGCATTACTTCATTTGATTTCGGTACATCGAAGCCCAAAGCACAGGGAAGCATACCGGCTATGCCGACATATGGGCGCACAGACTCAAAATCGGCAGGGGAACATGCTGGCGCTACGCTCTACAATCTATCCATGTTCCGATTACGGGCTGCCGCACTACTTTGCCTTCTTATCAGTTCGAAGTTCGCCGCTCAAACGCCGGATACAGCTACTCTGAGCGGCAGAGTACTCGACCCAAGCCACGCGGCGGTACCTGACGCGGAAGTGACAGTAACAAACACAGCAACAAATTTTCATCGTTCGGTCATGACGGACGCGAGAGGAGATTTCTTCCTCTCGGGGCTTCCGATTATGGGTGCTTACGACATCCAAGCCGGAAAACCAGATTTCGGCCAAGCGATGTTACACGGAGTGGTGCTGGCGGGCGATCGAACCGCAGATCTGATCTTACAACTTTCGTTGAAACCAGCCGAGACTAAGGTGACGATTACGGGAACAGCCGGCGCGGTGCGAACGGACGAGCCTCAACTTGGCGATCGGCTTAGCGCGTTCCAAATGGAAGAAACGCCTCTGCTGGATCGTAAGATCACTTATTTACCGCTTTTGAATTCGGCAAACCGGCCCGCCATCAACCAGGGCGATGTGTTCATGAATGAGGATCTGTTCACGACCAATGGAGCGGGGCGGCGGCAGACCTGGTTCGAAATTGATGGCAGCAACGGGATCGATTTATGGGGGCGGCAAACGATTTTCACTAACATCGCGCTCGCCGCAGTTCAGGAGATGGACGTTTTGACCAACGCATTCTCGGCGGGATACGGCGGAAGCACGGGAAGCGTGGTCAACATCATTACGAAAAGCGGCTCCAACCAATGGCACGGTGAAGTGCTGGATGTGGTGAGACCGTCCGAAACGGAAGCTAAGCTCTCCGGTTTCACCAAAACTAATGCGACCAGCGGCAACGAATTGACCAACGACACGCTGGAACAAGGCGCGGCTTCGCTATCGGGCCCGGTTGGCAACGGGCACACGCAGTTCTCAGCATCGGGCGAGTACACACTCGAGAATCGAGCGTCTCCGGTGACCTCGCCGATCGCGCGAGGAAATTTTATCGGGCACTATCGTGACTGGCTTGGATTTTTCCGGCTGGATCACCAATTCAACGATCGTCAAGATCTCTTCTTTCGCAGTGATGTGGACGGTTTCCGCGACAACAACCCGAATGGCGCCGTCGGGGGAAACAGCCTGCCGAGCGTTGACCGAATCTTCAAGCGCCGTACTTATTCGGAAGAACTTGGCGAGACCGCCGTTTTCAGCCCGACGCTGGTGAACAGCGTGCGGCTGCAATTCCAGCTCGCATCACCGATTACCGAGTTCGACCCGGTCATCTACGGGACGCAGTACTCGGTGCCGGTCTCGAGCGGAGGGACGTTCGTTTCGGGCACGTCGCAATCTGCGCTTCTGATGAATCGTCAATACGAGTTTGATGATACGTTGTCGGCGGTGTGGGGCAAGCACCAAGTTGGCTTCGGAGCCGATGTTATTTACGCGCACAATGGCGGAAACAGTAAGGAATACGGCGGCCCGATTTATCTCGGGATGTTTTCCTACAAGACATGCACACAGGCGCTTTCGGTTTGCGAAAGCTCAGGCTATCTGGATAACATCGCGAACGTGCAGAGCTACACACAAAGCTATGGGAATGCCACGTATCTTATCGACGATGTACTTTGGGCAGCGTTTATTCAGGACGATTACAAAGTTCGTCCAGACCTGACCATCAACCTGGGGCTCCGATACGAACAACAGACGTTCACGGGTTCGCGGGACGATTTCGCACCGCGCGTGGGTTTTGCCTACGACTGGCTCGGCAAAGGCAATACGGTTCTTCGCGGCGGATTCGGAATTTATTATTCGCAGGTGGTTGACAATTCCGAAGCTAATTACGCACTCAGCGGACCGACGGGAGTGTTCAATTACACCGCGGCGCCAGGCCAGATCGGGTTTCCTGGCAGCGTGGCGTCTGCTCCCCTGCCCGCCTTTCCCGCGGGCGCGCAGCCTCCCGTTCGCAGCCTGTACATCCGGCCGGGTGACAGCGCATTTCTAGATCAGTTCTTCCCGGCGTCAGTCCTGGTCGATTATCCGAACCACCTCCTGAATCCTTATTCGGAGCAATGGACATTCGGAGCACAGCACAGATTCGCATCGAACTGGGTATTCAGCATTGACTATGTGGGTTCACACACGCTGAAAATCAACCGGCCGCTGGATGTCGATCCGCCTGCTCCGTTCCTCCGCACGAAGCCTGGACAAACCCGTTCCGCTCAGGCAGCGAACTGCACGCGGCCATATTGGATCTGGTGGTACGCGCAGCAGAATCTGTCTTGCAATCCGCTCAAAGCGACCAATCCCCAGCCGCCGTATAGCGTGATCCAGAGTGACGTGAATGATGGCTATTCGTATTACGACGCAATGGATGTGAGCCTGAGCCATACCTTCAGCCGGCGTTTGTCTATGCTCGCCAGCTACACGTGGTCGCACGCAATCGATAATGTGGATCCGGACGTTCCCAGCCAGAATCCAAACGATCCTAACTTTACCGGCAAGGTGGAAAACGGCAATGCGATTTTCGATCAACGCCAGCGATTCGTGCTGAGCGGAGTGGCCGTTCTGCCTTTGAAGATCAACTTTGGCGGTGTGGCGACATTTGGATCTGGCCTTCCCTACAACATCGTTACCGGCACAACGAACAGCGGAGATCTCGGCGCGACCACGGATCGTCCGGTGATCAATGGTGTTGTCGTCGGACGAAACGCGGGACTGGGCAGGCCCATATATGATGTTTCACCGTTTGTCGAACGCTCGTTTCCACTCGGTACCGAAAGAGTAAATCTGGTGCTGCGGGCCGAGGGGTTCAACATATTCAATCATGCAAATTTCGTCGGCTACAGCGGGACGTGGGGGAACGGGCCAACGCCGGGCCCCGGATTTGGATCGCCACTTGCCGGAATAACCAATCAGCTTCCTGCACGATCGTTCCAATTCTCTGCGCGAGTTGATTTCTAAGTGGAACTTACTTCCGCGTCAACCGCAATTCGATGACCATCCGCTCCTCTCCTTTGTCGTCAATGGTGAAATGTCGATGGAGGAGAAGACGGCCGTCTTCCTCGAGGTGCGCGCGTGCGACGGTCTTGCGCCCAGGGTGGTCGGGATCGAGCGGCGTAGCCCACAGCACGATGTTCTTGCCGTCAAACGTGCCGTCGCTCTGGCGAATTGACATCGTGGTCTGCCGCGAGTCGTACCACACCGTAGTGAAGCGATTCGTTTTGGGATCAAAGCCGGAGATGCCGGTGCCGGTGCTCTTCGTCCCGTCCCCATTGAAGAAGGTGAAATCCGATTGCAGGAACTTGCCGTCCTGGACCATGTACTGCTTACACGTGCCTTTCGTCATGATCGGCTTTCCATTCTTCGGGAAGAAAGTCTTGACGACGTCCCAGTCGCCCGCAAATTGCCCGAGCAACTTCTGACCGCCGCCGGCCGCGTTCGACGGCTCATATTGATTCTGGGTTTGCTGCGCGAGCAATGCAGTGGCAATGAGCAACGTCGCGGTAATCCAGCTTTTCATGGCACTCCGATGATATACAAGATCGCGAGCATCGCATGCCGGTGCGCAAAGCCTTGATGAGCGTATTCCGGTCGAACGGAGGTACATCCGTGTTCACCCTCTGTTCGATATCAGATTCGATACCCTATGTGCGTGTCTCGTTTGCCTGTAGGGATCTTCGTGCTCACATTCGCGGCAGTGGTTGCGCGCTCGCAAACCGCGCCAATGTTTCAACACACCGAAAACGGCGCTGCCTATTCGATTGCCGGACATAATCCTGCGCAAGGCGGAACAACCCGCATTCCGGTAATTATCATCCCGATCGCGCTTCAGTTTGCTTCGCACGCAGGCGAACGGTTGGATGCGACCAGCACCGTCCCGGCGTTGTTGCAATCGCCACTATTTGTGCCCTTTCCGTTTCCTGGGCAGGCAAGCACACAGTATGTCGATGGTATGCTGCGGGCCTCTTTTCCGCATCCGGATAATTGGCACACTCTTCTTACTAAGTCAGATGTACTCGGCGAGGTGACGATCCAGGTGCCGCCGGAAGCAGGCTATCTGCTTACTTCCAAACAGGGCGGAAAGCTGGGGATCGCTGACATAGCTTTTATCCAACGCGAGCTGTTCAAGCAATTACCAAAGCACCCAGGCACTTTGCTCCTTGCGGTAACAAACAACACGGCCTATTACGTCGAGGGCGATGCGACCATCTGCTGCACATGGGGTACGCACGGTAGCGACGAGGCGACCGGCAACTCGTTTGTGCTCGCATCCTACCTGAACAATGCGCCGGCGATTGTGCAGGATCGGGACGTACAACCGCTCACGGAACAGATCGCTGAGTTCGTCAATGATCCGCTGCACGATCCACTCGCGCCGGTTGCGAAGGGTGATCCAGCCGGTAACAAGGTTCCTCGCTGGCTGCGGCCGGTGTCGATGCATCCAGGAGACCAGGGCCCCTGAGGAGGCGGCAGCATTGCTACTCCCTACTTCCTTCTTGAGCCAACCGATACAAACCGGAAAAACAATCTGCCGTATTCCAAGCCATTCGTCGTTACGGACGGGACTTCCACGTCTCACGTTCAGAACGTTGCGCTGCTGCCCTGGTATTGGGGAACTGGACGGACGTTCAGCTTCCCGGATACGACCGTGCTGGCCGAACCAGCGAGACCGTGTCCGAATACGAGGGCCGCGCCAGAGGTCAAAAGCGCGCCGAAGCCGCAATCAGCGCCGCCAAACGGCCACTCCCTGATCGGGTACTGGACTGGTTCAGATCGCGGGAGAACGCTGGCGCTAACGGCCGTCTCGCCACAGTGGGATGTGGTGATCGTTGCTTTTGGCGTTCCCGATCATCATGCGCCCGAAGGAACACTGCGGTTTGAGCCGCCTGATGGAGCCACCCTCGTACAATTCAAAGCTGCCATCGCGAGCTTAAAGCGAGAAGGCAGAAAAGTGCTGCTGTCGCTCGGCGGCGGCGGACAATTGTTCACGCTTGATCAGGCCGCTAGCATACCGGTGTTCGTGTCGTCGGTGACTCGTGTGGTACGAGACTACGGCTTCGATGGAATTGATTTGGATTTTGAAACACCATCTCTGATGTTGGCGCCTGGCGACCACGACTTCCGTCATCCAACCACGCCTGGCATCGTGAATCTTATCGCTGCACTGAGGCAGCTCAAAGCCCGGTTGGGTCCGAGTTTCCTGATTAGCCTGGTGCCGGAAGGGCCGCAGATGGTGGCGGGGCACGTAAGCTACGGCGGTCAGTTTGGCTCGTATTTGCCGATAGCGTACGGAATCCGCGACATCCTCACTTTCGTCGACGTGCAGGATTACAACACGCCCCCGCTCGAAGGATTGGATGGCGATATCTATCAGGCGGGCAGTGTTGATTACCATGCGGCCATGACCGAACTCGTGTTGCAAGGCTTTTACGTCGGTGGCCAAAACCTGAACTATCCGGCGATACCGCAGGCCCGCGTGGCGGTGGGATTCTACGTTGAAGAGACCGATGTGGCCACTGTGACGGCCAGTATGCGGTATCTGATTGGAGGCGAAAAGCCGCCGGACGCTTCCTACGCGCTACGCTCTGCCCGCGGTTACCCGTCGATGATCGGCGCCATGTTCTGGAATATCGACGAAGATCGGTCTGACGGATATGCCTTTTCGGATGTGATCGGCCCTCTCTTGCACAGCTTTACTGTTCATCCGTCACGGTAGGTAGGCGAGTATGTTCTTGCCCAATTTGAGAAACGAGCAGCTGCCCTCATGCCATGGTGAGGCATGGGTGGTCATGTGAACCTAACCTGCAAGGCAGTGCTGTTCGACATGGACGGTACGCTCGTGGATTCTACCCGTGTCGTGGAGCGTAACTGGGGCTGGTGGGCAAAACGGCACGGGATTCCGCTCGAGACCGTACTCTCGTTCTCA
>Ga0210385_10002148_pt1 | contig 11904 bp, 10 predicted proteins | sample IncBWH26OmetaG_FD_160107 | JGI IMG/M metagenome (GOLD analysis project Ga0210385, IMG submission 160107) | Forest soil microbial communities from Barre Woods Harvard Forest LTER site, Petersham, Massachusetts, United States - Inc-BW-H-26-O ... | reverse complement strand
CTCAACGCGAATTACATCCGCAAGAATCGCGAAGACCTCTTCGATCTGCCTTACGATTTGCCGTCGATGCACGAAGTGGTGTTCAGTGACGCACGGCAGAAAAAGCGCGGCGTCAGCACGATGGATATTGCGAAGCGCCTGATCGACTATGGCTTTCATCCTTACACCACGGCGTTTCCGCTAATCGTGCCCGGCGCGATGATGATCGAGCCCACCGAATCCGAATCGAAGGAAGAGTGCGACCAGTTCATCCACGCCATGCGATCGATTGCCGCAGAAGCCGAATCGAATCCCGAACTGGTGAAGACTGCGCCGCATAAGACGCGCATCGGCCGCCTCGACGAAACCACGGCAGCCAGAAAGCCGATACTGCGCTGGAAACCGTGAGTGGTGACTGGTGATTAGTGACTGGTGACCCAAACTTCTTATCCACTGGAAACTCTAAGCCGCCGTTAAACACGATACCCACTGGAACGTATTGCACGACCCGGACAAGTTACAAATCCTATCGGGCGAAGATTCGGTTGTGCTAATAAAACGAAACGCCGAGCGCGATGTGCCGCCCGGCGTTCTGAAGATTTTGGTTTTCACCACTCACCACTCACCGATCACCAATCACTAATTACCGAAGTTTCTTCCCTTCTTCCGTGGGAATCGGGCGCTGTGCTGCCGCCGGAACAATTCTCGCTCCGCCGGCGCTTTCGGCTGAAGCCAGGGCCGGCGTCGGAAACGCAAGGCGCCGTCCGTCTGAGTGTGCCGCGGCGGCCTCGGCAAAGCGTTCCGCGGGCGAAGGTACTGTGACGAGTGCGCCTTCGGCGTCCTTGACGAATTGGAGGCCGTCGGTGGAGCCGTCCCAATCGATCGAGATCACGTCGCCGAGCATCACTTGTTCGGTGGACAGCAAACTGGCCAGCGGATAAACCACGTGGCGCTCGATGGCGCGCTTCAGGTGACGCGCTCCATATTTCAGGTCCGTTCCTTCACGCAGCAGGAATTCACGCGCCGCCGGCGTGACGCGGAACAGAAAGCGTCCCTTGGCGGTTTCCAGCACGCGCTGCTGCACCATACCCAACTCGATTTCCAGAATCTGCTCGAGCTGTTCGCTGCGCAGCGGATGGAAGACCACAACTTTGTCGATCCGGTTCATGAACTCCGGCGCGAATTTTCTCTTGGCCGCTTCCGTCGCCGTGCGCTCGACCTTTTCGTCCAGGCGCGGCTTCAGATCGGCTCTCACCTCGGGCGCGAAACCCATGCCGCCCGTCATCAGCTCGGTGATCTCGCCGCCGCCCAGGTTCGACGTCATGAAGATCATGGTCTGCGACAGGTCGACGCGGCGGTTATCGCCCAGCGTGAGCGTGGCCTTGTCCAGGATGCCGAGCAGCAGCTGCCACAGGGCGTCCGACGCCTTCTCGATTTCGTCAAACAGCAGGAAGCTGATCTTCAGCTTCTCGGTGTGATATTGCGCGAGCGCCTCCTGCGTGATCAGCGGATGCGTTTCGCGGTGGCCCAGGTAGCCCGGGGGCGAGCCGATGAGTTTCGCGATTTCGTGCGAGTGCTGAAATTCGGCGCAGTCCACCTTGATCACCGCGCGCGGATCGCCGAACAACACTTCGGCCGTGGCTTCCACGACGCGCGTCTTGCCCGCGCCGGTCGGGCCGAGAAACAGCAAGTTGCCCACCGGACGTCCCGGCGAGTTGAGGCCCGCGCGGAACACCTGGTACAAGTCAACCACCGCCTGCACCGCTTCGTCCTGCCCTACGATCTTTCGCCGCAGCCCCGCTTCGAAATCGCGTGAAGCGCCGCTTTTGCGCGCCGGATCAAGCTTTAAACCCCAGGTAGCACCCATGTTTCCCCCTCCAAAGCTATAAATCGGCAACCGCGTCCGGTTCCTTTGCGTTCCTGCCGCTTCCATGGCCAGTTCTTCGGGCGATTGTTACAAAGCAGAAATATGGCCAAAACGATGGCGTAACTATCTTCTGCAACCCTTCTCGTTTCAGGGGCCTACGCACCAAGTCTCATTCGAACGCCAAACGATCAGCGCTACACGTGTACCGAAGCAGGGCTGGAGCGCCTTTATGGAACGCCGGAAACCCGGATTGGACTTTCACGAAAGCAAAGCGGCAGCTTGCGTCCGGGTCCGGATTTCCGTATGGTGAGGACGATCAAACGACAATGAATAGCTCGATGCATACCTCAACGACGAGCTCAAAGAGAGAGCGATGAAGCGCATTCTCGTAATCGAAGACGACAAAGACATCGTGGAACTCGTGCGGTACAACCTGGAAAAGGACGGCTACCAGGTGCTTTCCAGCACCGACGGAGCCAGCGGGCTGGCCCAGATTCGCAAAGCGCCCCCCGACCTGCTGATATTGGACCTGATGCTTCCCAAGCTTTCCGGGCTGGACGTATGCAAGGAAGTACGCAAAGACATCAGCCTGAACCGGCTGCCGATTTTAATCCTCACCGCCAAGGGCGAGGAGGCGGACCGTGTGGTGGGACTCGAACTGGGCGCGGACGATTATGTGACCAAGCCGTTCAGTCCGCGGGAACTGGCAGCGCGCGTGAAAGCGCTGCTGCGTCGCGCCGAACCTTCCGGGATACCGGCAGAGAAGGCTCTGGAGATCGGAGTTCTGCGGATCGACCCCGCTTCGTATCGCGTGACGCGCGGCGGTAAAGCCGTCCCGATGAGCACCCTGGAGTTTCGCCTTTTGTATTTTCTTGCAGCGCGTCCGAATCGTGTCTTTACTCGCGATCAGCTGCTGGATGGCGTGTGGGGAACGGAACGATTTGTAACGCCGCGGAGCGTGGATGTGTACGTGCGCCGGTTGCGCGAAAAAGTCGAAATGGACCCGCAGCACCCGGTCTACATGAAGACGATTCGCGGCGCCGGCTACTTATTCGAGACCCGTGCGAGCTAAGCTTTTCTCCAAACTGACGCTGATCTATCTTTTTCTGCTGGTCGTTCTGTGCCTCGTTGTGGACCTTTTCGCCGAACACGCTTTGCAGCGCGCCGCGCTTCAGCCCGCCATGCAAGACACCCTTCTGGCGCACTTTCGTATTCAACTGTTCCTGATTTTGGCGGCCGTTGTGCTGATTGGCGCGGTGGCTTACGTAGTTTGCTCGATGCGGCTGGCGAGTCGCGTCGGCCAACTCCAGGACTTTTCGGCGAGACTCGGCGCGACTGAACTTCGGCCGCTGTCTTTGGACGGCCCGAACGACGAACTGGCACGCTTGGCGGATTCGCTGAATACCAGCGCCGCTCGGTTGGACCGCACCGTACGTTCGCTGGGCAGTGAACGCGACCGATCGAGCGCGATCCTGCGCAGCATGGTGGAAGGCGTGGGCGTGATCGACGCGCGCGAGCGGCTCGTCTTCTGGAACGAGGCGTTTTCCGAAATTTTGAATATCGATGGGGGCGCTGCGGAAGGGCGTCCGGTGATCGAGGTCATTCGCAACACCAAAGTGCTCAAGTTGATTCGCCGCGCGCTAAAGGGCGAAGAATCGCTGCAGGACGACATCACTACGGGCATCGTGCAGCTGAGGATGTTTGCCGTCACCTCGGCACCCGTACGGGCGTTGGATCCGGGCACATTGTTGCTCAACACCGGCTTGCCCTCCGGCGCGGTCGTCGTGTTACATGACGTGACGGAGCTGCGGCGGCTGGAACGCGTTCGGCAGGACTTCGTGGCGAACGTCTCGCACGAATTCAAGACGCCATTGACGGCAATCCAGGGCTTCGCGGAGACATTGCTGGGCGGGGCGCTGGAAGACGACAAGAACAATCGCCGCTTCCTTGAGATTATCCGCGACCATGCGACTCAACTTGCCCGCGTGACTGACGATCTGCTGAAACTGGCCCGCATCGAAGCCGGGAAGCTCGACGTTCAATTCGGCCCGATCAACATCGCCGATGTAGTGGATGCCTGCGCCGAGACGACGCAGCTGCGCGCCGGCCGCAAGGGCATCGATTTCGAGTCGGACCTGCCGGCGGACTTGCCGTTGGTCCGCGGAGACGCGCGGCTGCTGCGGGAAGTGATTCAGAACTTGCTCGACAACGCGGTGCAATACACGCCGAAGGGAGGCCGCGTCGCCATCCAGGCGGACGCGGGCGGGCGCGATGTGATCGTGACGGTCGTGGATACGGGAATCGGTATCCCATTGGCCGATCAGGAAAGAATCTTCGAACGTTTTTATCGCGTGGATGCCGCGCGGTCGCGCGAAGAGGGTGGCACGGGGCTGGGCCTTTCCATCGCGCGCCACATCGTGGAAACGCTGGGTGGACGATTGTCTGTAGAGAGCGAAGTCGGCCAAGGCTCGCGATTTTCCTTCTCGCTTCCCAAAATGGCTTGACGTAGTGCTTCTTCAAACATTCACATCCCTTTGATTCCGTTGCAATGATCCTGCCCCAAGCTGCATGAGCAGAAATAGAAGACGAAACGCCCAGGAGGCGTGACTGGTGGCAGCCAAGACAGGGTCGGAAGGAATTCTGCAGAGTGCGCTGACGAACTATCTCATTGCGCAAGCTCGCACGGTGGAGTCCTCGGTGAATCGCGCACTATGGGCGCTGCTGGAGCGCGATCAGAAGATGGCCAGCGAAGTGTTTCTCACTGAGCCGCGCATCAACGAGATGGAAATCACGATCGACGAGCACGCTGTGCGTCTGCTGCAGCGTGGCGACATCAACGATGCGGACGTGCGGCTGATCGTGGCGTCGATCAAAATCAACAACGACCTGGAGCGCGTGGGCGATCTCGCCGTGAATCTTTGCGAGCGCACAATCACGCTGGCAACCATGGGAGAGGTGCAGGCGCCGGCGGAACTTGAGCCAATGACGGCGGCCGTCCGCGCCATGGTTTCGAAATGCCTGGGCGCGCTGATCTTTCAAAACGTCGACCTCGCAGTGCAGGTGCTGGAGAGTGACGATGTGGTGGACGCCTACCGCGACCGTGTCTTCGAAGCGCTGCTTGCTGGGATGGCTGCCGATGCCTCCCGCGCGGCGCCGAATCTGCAATTCTTGCTGGCGTCGCGAAATCTGGAGCGCATTGCGGACCATGCGACCAATATCGCGGAAGACGTACTGTTCTGGGTGCGCGGCCTCGACGTGAGGCACGGAAGAATGGCTGCGTCTGCGCCGGAGAAATCTCCGGAGCATGCGAAAGCGGGCGCAAGCGCGCGGTCATAGAGCTTTTACGCGACTGTCATCTGGTGTTTAAACAGGTCGCCTAGTATTCCCGCGCTTTCTGAGCCGCCGGCGTGGGCGGCGAGCGGACTAGGGTGATCGAGAGTCGCGCGAGTTCTGACGCAACATAATGTTGCGGCGGAAGCACCACCCCTCGATAGACCCCCTCGAGGCGCGGCTTGACCTACCCCCTCGAGTCCGCGCCTCACTTAATTTCCAGCATCCTTCGCGCTTTGGCCGCGGATTCTTGCGGATGTAACACGGCTGTAACAATTCGGAAGCAAAATCAAGACTTAGGAGACATGCGAAAAATGAGAAAGACTTTGATCACGCTGGCGCTCATGCTCGGCCTGGCGGCTACATCCGGTGCGCAGACCATGCTCAATGCGGCCGGCGCAACGTTTCCAGCTCCCATTTACCAAAAATGGTTTGAGACGTATCACACCGCGCATTCGAATGTGCAGGTGAACTATCAGGCTCTCGGGTCCGGCGCGGGTATCGCGCAGCTTACGAACGGCACGGTAGATTTCGGCGCGTCGGACATGCCGTTGACGGACGATCAGATTTCCAAGATGAAGTCCAAGGTGCTGCACTTTCCTACCGTGCTGGGCGCCGTGGTTCCCACGTACAACGTGCCGGGCGTTTCCGGCGACCTGAATTTTTCACAGAAAGCCTTGGCGGGGATTTTCCTGGGCCACATCACGAAGTGGAACGATCCTGAGATCGCGAAGGCAAATCCCGGCGTGAAGCTTCCGGCGGACGATATCGTCGTGGTGCACCGGTCGGACGGTAGCGGCACCAGTTTCATCTGGACGGACTTTCTCTCAAAGGTGAGCCCCGAGTGGAAGAGCAGCGTCGGAGCGGCCTCGTCAGTCAACTGGCCCGTTGGCCTCGGCGGCAAGGGTAGCGACGGCGTGACCGGGCTGATCAAGCAGACGCCGGATTCGATCGGCTACGTCGAACTGATTTACGCGCTGCAGAATAAAGTTCCGTACGGAGCGGTGCAGAACGCGGCCGGGAAATTCCTGAAGGCCGATCTGGCCGGCGTCTCTGCAGCGGCAGCGGGCGCAGCAAAGGACATGCCTGCCGACTTCCGTGTTTCCATTACAGATGCGCCCGGTGCGGGCGCTTATCCCATCTCGAGTTTCACTTGGCTGTTGATTCCCGCGCAGTGGCAAGATGCGTCCAAGCGCGATGCGGTGAAGGCGTTTCTGACCTGGATGCTGGCTGACGGGCAGGGTTTTAACGAGAGCCTGTCGTATGCGAAACTCCCGGCGGCCGTTGTTACCAAAGAAAAGCAGCAGATCGCGCAGATTCAGTAGCTCGGTAGCGTTGCTTGGGAAGGGCGCCTGCGGGCGTCAACAGGGCGAATGTCAACTGCAGCCACAACCATGGAACGCGCGGCTCCGCCGGAATCGGGGCCGCGCGCTCTTATTTATCGTTTACGGCATGGCGACGAAGTAGCGCACATCGTTACGCTGATTTTCGCGGCGACGATCCTTCTCGTCACGTCGATGATGGTTTACGAGTTGTGGGTTCAGTCCGCCCTGACGCGAACTAAATTTGGCTGGGAGTTTTTCTGGACGCGCACGTGGGACCCGGTCTTTGAGAATTTTGGCGCGGCGCCGTTTATTTACGGCACGCTTGTGACATCCGTTTTGTCGCTGATGATTGCCGTTCCTCTGGGGCTCGCGGCCGCGATTTTTCTGGCCGAGCTGGCTCCGCGAAAGATAAGCGACACGCTGGCGTTTCTGATCGACCTTCTCGCCGCCGTGCCGAGCGTGATCTACGGGCTGCTCGGAATTTTCGTGGTGATTCCGCTGATGCGGACGACGATTGGCCCGGCGTTGAAAGCCACTCTTGGTTTCCTGCCGATCTTCAAGGGACCGAACTACGGAGTCGGCTTTCTGACGGCGAGCATCGTGCTTGCCATCATGATCGTTCCTTACATCATTTCAGTTTCGCGCGAAGTGCTGCTCACCGTCCCTCGCGATCAGCGAGAAGCGGCGCTCGGCTTGGGCGCCACGCGTTGGGAATCGACTTGGAAAGTTGTGGTGCCATGGGCGCGGCCGGGTGTGATGGGTTCGGTTTTTCTGGCACTGGCGCGCGCCCTCGGCGAGACCATGGCCGTAACGATGGTGATCGGCAATACGCCGCAGATTGCTACGTCGCTGTTCTCGTCGGGCTATACGATCGCGGCCGCCATCGCCAATGAGTTTGCCGAAGCGACCGGACCGATGCACCAGAGCGCGCTGATGGAATTGGGCCTCGTGCTGTTCCTGATTACGTTCATTCTGAACGGGCTCGCGCGTCTCCTGATTATCGCCACGGAGCGCGGCGGAGGTCGTCCATCGTGAGCAACCTGAGGCTCATCTGGCGGAAATCTCTAAATGCGCTGATGCTGACGCTAACGGGTGTGGCGGCACTCACCGTCGTAACCGTGCTGTTTTTGATTCTTGGATATCTTCTGTACAACGGCGGCAAGTCCCTCGACTGGGCTTTCTTCACGCAACTCCCGAAAGGCGAAGGAGAGGACGGCGGCGGCGTGGCCAACGCGATTGTGGGCAGCTTGAAATTGCTCGCTATCGCCGGAGCGATTGGCTTGCCGGTAGGCCTGCTCGCCGGTGTTTATCTGGCTGAATTTGGCGGCAAGACATTTTCGTTTATCACGCGCTACACCACGGATCTTCTGAACGGCGCGCCGTCTATCGTGATCGGCCTCTTTGCCTATTCGCTGGCGGTGGTCCCGGTGAAGCACTTTTCGGCACTTGCCGGCGGACTTGCGTTGGCGGTGATGGTGGTGCCGATCACGGTGCGAAGCACGGAAGAGTTTCTGCGCGCGATTCCCAATAGCCTCCGCGAGGGCGCGATGGCTCTTGGCGCGAGCAAATGGAAGACGATCGCCACCGTCGTGGTTCCCGCGGCGAGCGGCGGCATTATCACCGGAATGTTGCTGGCGCTGGCGCGCGTGGCCGGAGAGACCGCTCCACTGCTTTTCACGGCGCTCAACAACCAGTATTGGGCCCCGGGACTTGGTCAGCCGACAGCCTCTTTGCCCGTCGTGATTTATAACTATGCAATCTCGCCCTACGACGACTGGCATCGTCAGGCATGGGCCGCGGGACTTGTTTTGCTGGCCTTGGTTTTGCTTGCTAATATCGGCTGCCGGCTGGTAATTAATCGCCGCGGCGTGAGGAGCGTCTAGCGATGGCGTCCGCCGCACAAGGAAAAGAGTCAAACGTTTCGCGCTCCGTGGCTCACGTCCGGGCGCACGATTCCGCCGCTGCCGTCGACATGCAAAAGGAGGCGCGTTTGCGCTTTCAAATCTCGAATCTCGATTTCTTTTATGGCGCCAAGCAGGCGGTGTTCGGCCTGAATCTGAATATTCCGGCGAACAAGGTGACCGCGCTGATTGGGCCGTCCGGCTGCGGCAAGTCGACTTTCTTGCGCAATTTGAATCGCATGAATGAAACCATCCGCAACAGCCGCTATACGGGCCAGATCATGCTCGATGGCCAGGACATCAAGAAGATGGACGTGGTGAATCTCCGGCGGCGGGTAGGCATGGTCTTCCAGAGGCCAAACCCGTTTGCCAAATCCATTTTTGAAAATGTGGCTTACGGGCTGCGCATCAATGGATACACGGGGCGCTTGTCCGAGCTGGTTGAACACAGCCTGCGTCGCGCCGCTCTCTGGGACGAAGTAAAGGATCATCTGCACAAATCGGCATTCGCGCTTTCAGGCGGCCAGCAGCAGCGGCTTTGCATTGCGCGCGCACTGGCGGTCGATCCGGAAGTATTGCTGCTCGATGAACCGTGCTCGGCGCTCGATCCGGTGACCACGGCAAAGATCGAAGAACTGATGTTCCATTTGAAAGATGGCTGTACCATGGTCATCGTCACGCACAACATGCAACAGGCGGCGCGCGCCAGTGATTTCACCGCATTCATGCTCGACGGGCATCTGATCGAGCACAATGAGACGTCAAAGCTATTCACCACGCCCGCGGATCAGAAGACTGAGGCATACATCACCGGCCGCTTTGGATGAGGAAGCGAAGTTGTTCGTAACGCCGGCGTCTTGCTGATATTTAGGCCCGGCCTGGCGGCATTTGCTGGAAGTAACCGGGACCGCAGAAGGGAAGCCACGCATCTATGGAACGCCACTTTGTACACGACCTCGATGAATTGAAGCAGCGCCTGCTCTGGATGGGCAGCCTTGCGGAACGCGCCGTCCACCAGGCCGTTCACGCCGTGCTGGACGCGGATGAGCAGCTTGCCGAAAGTGTGCTCTCCGAGGAAGACGCCATCAATGAGATGCAAATTGAAATCGACGACCGCGTGCAGCGGCTGCTGGCTTTGCAGGCCCCCATGGCCGCCGATCTGCGATTCCTGCTGGCTGTCTCACGGATCAACGGCGACCTGGAGCGCATCGGCGATCAGGCAGTGAATATCGCGCACGCCGCAATGCGCGTGCTGCGTCATCCGCAGGTGAAGCCTTACGTCGATCTTCCGCGCATGAGCGAACTGGCCGAAGCGATGGTGCGCGACAGCCTGAACGCGCTGGTTCGCGGCGATCAGGATTTGGCGCAGTCCGTGTTGCAGCGTGACGATCAGGTGGACCGCCTGCGCGATCAGCTCTTTCGCGAGCTGCTTACATACATGATGGAGAACTCGGCGGTGGTTTTCGCGGCGTTCGAGCTGGTGATGGTGGCGAAGAACCTGGAGCGCATCGGCGACCACGCCACGAACATCGCCGAAGACGTGATCTACTTCGTGGCCGGCCGCGACGTTCGTCATCCGGCTTTGGATCGCCGCTAGAAACTCCCACGCCGGATTATTTCGGCACCATCCAGGTGAGCCAATAGGCCTGTGCGAACGCCAACAGGCTAATCAGCCCCGCCAGGATCACGCTGTGCCAGAAAGTGGAACGCAGCACTTTCCCTTCCTGCGCCACCAGTCCCACGGTCGTCACGCCAATCGCAATATTCTGCGGTGAAATCATTTTTCCAGCGACGGCGCCGGATGAATTCGTCGCCGCCAGCAGCACCGGGCTCACGTGGATCTGGTGCGCCACCACCACCTGCAAATTTCCGAAGAGGACATTGCTTGCCGTATCGCTGCCGCTGAGGAAACACGCGATCCAGCCGAGATAGCTGCTCAGAAGCGGGAAGACGTGGCCCGTCCGCGCCATGGTTGCACCGAGTGTGTAAGCCATCCCGGAGTAGTTGAAGAGGTACGCCATGCCGACGATCACCATGGTGGTGAGTCCGGGAACGCGCAGCTGCTGAAATGTTTTCCATCCGCAGTTTGCAACGACACTCGGTTGCGCACGGAGGAAGATCGCGGCCAGTAATACGGTGACGAGCACCGCCGTACCGGCTGCGAGTGGCTGAAAAGCATATATAGCAGCGTAGGGCCTGCCATAAAGCGTAATGAACACCTGATTGTGTAGCAGCGGGACATGAATCGCGAGTTGTCCCTTCGCTGGAAAATTCAGAAGAGACCAGAGCGCCACAATTACGGCGAGCAGAATCCAAGGCATCCACGCGGCAAAGGCCTGGCCGCCCGAGAGCCTCTTTGCCGCGCTGGTATCGCTCGGCGCCGTTAGCCCAGTGCGATTCGGTTCAGCCGCCGGATGCCAAATCTGAAGCAGGCCGAACAGAACGATCATGGAGACGCCGGCCGCGAAAATGTCCGCAGTGTAGGGTCCCCAGTAGTTTGAAACAAAGAACTGAGTCGCGGCAAAGCTCGCTCCGGCGGCAAGAGCAGCGGGCCAGGCGCGGCGCAATCCGCGAACGCCCGCGACCACGCAAACCAAATACGCCGGCAGGATGAACGACATCAGCGGCACCTGCCGCCCCGTCATTGCGGAGAGCTTCGCGAGATCAAGCCCCGTCACTCCAGCCAGCGCGACGATCGGAATGCCGAGCGCGCCGAAGGCCACCGGTGCGGTATCGGCAATCAGCGCCACTTTCACGGCGAGCGACGCGTCATATCCGAGCCCGACCAGCAGGAACGCGCTGACCGCCACCGGCGCTCCGAATCCGGCGGTTCCTTCCAGCAGCGCGCCAAAGCAGAACGCCACCAGAATCACCTGCACGCACGGATCTGACGAAACGTGCCCCTCGATCCATGTGCGCAGCAGTTCGAATTTCCCGGTGGCGACCGTCAGGTTGTAGAGCCACAGAGCGCAGAGCACGATCCACAGAATCGGCCAGATCGCATAGACGCATCCGTACGCGGTGCTCGCCACGGCCAGCGTCACCGGCATTCGCCAGACCAACACGGCGAGAGCGCCCGCCGAAGCTAATCCGCAGACCGAAGAGAGCAGGCCGCTCTTTCGCAGGCCTCCCATCAATACCAGCACAACGATCAAAGGCACCGCTGCAAGCAGCGTGGAAGCGAGCGGCGAATGGACGGGATAAACGGGCTGTGGCCAGATGCCGGCAAGTGCGAGGGTCACGACGGCTCCTCGAAGGATCGGCGGGGATTCTACTAGAAAATCACGAACAGAGCAGATTATTCGGCGCCCCGCCCATTCCCACCTTTACGGACAACAAGATCGCAAGAAAAAGGGGAGGCTGTTGCCAGCCTCCCCCTCGGTGCGAAAGCTTCCGCCGATTTACGGCAGGTAGTAGCGGAAGGAAGTGAACCACATGTTCTCGGCGGCGCTGGGGCTCTGCGACGGGTTGGTGGCGACGGCGTTGTTTCCATCCCAGGTGT
>Ga0210385_10002146_pt1 | contig 11912 bp, 9 predicted proteins | sample IncBWH26OmetaG_FD_160107 | JGI IMG/M metagenome (GOLD analysis project Ga0210385, IMG submission 160107) | Forest soil microbial communities from Barre Woods Harvard Forest LTER site, Petersham, Massachusetts, United States - Inc-BW-H-26-O ... | reverse complement strand
CGTGCTCCAGCGTCTCTCTCTGGGCTAAGCCGGGAGCAACGATGTTGTTTTCGGAGCCCATAAACTTTAACAATGCCTTACGCCGGTTGCGCCTGAAGATCCCCATAAAGACGGACGCAACTCCGGATGAACGGCCGCTTGAGCCGCCCGAGATCGAATTGGTCAATCGATTTCTACCCGATATGGCGATCCGCTTCTATTCACTATTCACACGAGTTGACCGTTTTCTTCTGCCCGGTTTTAATTACGAACGGGCATCCGCTGCTCGTCGCACGACGTTCAACGCTCTCGCGATAGCCGACTATGCACTCCTGTCGTTGCCAGTCTTACGAAATATGGGCGGATACGCTGTCCTTCACGGCCATGTCCCCGCCAACAACGCATGAAAATGATAGAGCGCGTTACGAGTGCCACTTGAGCAAGTACCAAGGCTGGCGGTCCGCACGGTTGGCGTCAAAATACCGATGGCGATCATCGGTGTCGGGCGATTTGTCACAGAGCGCGGCGTAGCGGTGTTTAAAAGTGAACTTCTATGGATTTGGCTTCCGGCAGGATTGGTTATTGCCGGCGCATGGCCGTTCCGCCAGAGCCTTGCACGCGTCCACGAACCAAACGTACTTGACTTCAATATAACTACCCGCCTTCTGCCTAATTAAAGGAGTTACCAACCAAGAGGAACCACGTGTTTACGGATGCGCGTAGCTCGGAAACCTAGATTCTCCGAAGCTTCGCGGTTCCAATTAACCTGTGGTCAGCCATGCGCGGCCAGACTAGAAAGGCGATAGTCATTCTTATTGCAATTTCCTGTGCGTTCGCTGTTCTCGCCTTCCTCCTCCCCTCCGGCGCGGAACCAGGAACTGGGTTGCGCGCGGACGAGACGTGCAGGAAACTCCTCGCCGAAAGCGACAATCGGGAAGCATTGAGTTGGCTTCAGGAATCAAAACCGGGGAATATTAGAACGTTAGGCGAGCAGAGCCCGGAAGAATCTCTGAGAATTGTCCAGGGACTGTACGAGTCGGGAGCAGTGAAGGCAAACGCTCTCGAGATTGAGCGCGATCCGGGTTTCGGTGAAACGTCGAACATCGTTTGCGTCGAATTGCCGGCCGCCAGCGCCGCACGCAACAAGCTATTCGCAATCGAGGCAAAAACTGCTTCGAGCGGTGGATTTGATCCTGTTTCAGATGACGGGCAGGCTTACCTTTTCTTGTATAAATTCAAGCTCAGTTTCTGGCAAGCCGTTCGATTGTTTTTCAATCGATAGCAACGGAACTGCGCCCGGACTTTTGTAATTGGGAAAGTCAAATACAGCCAATGGTATAGTCAAACAAAGTTACACAAAGACACGATGCCGAAAACGCTCATCCTCGTCGCTGCGTGGTTTTGCTTTGTCCTTCCCGTCGTACAGGCACAGACCGCTCTGATCGACGTCTCGTACTGCGATCTGGCTACAAACCAAGCTTTATGACGGCAAGATCGTTCGCGTCCGTGGAACGTTGAGCGTGGAATTCGAGGATTTCTCGCTCGTCGACAGGACTTGTAAATCCGATCAAGGAGTCTGGCTTGCGTTCGGAGGTGACGTGCCCGGAGTCGTGGCCTCAACAGCGAACGACAACCAGCGGACACCTGGAAAGGACATTACGGAAAATGGCACAAGCTACGCCATCGAGAAGAACGAAAGCTTCCGCAGACTGTATGCCCTGATCAGCATTCGAAAGAACGGCAAGTCCGTCTATTCCGTCACCGCCACTCTGAAAGGCGCCTTTCTTGCAGGAGATCCACAGCGAGGATCGGATGGAGCGATCCGCTACGCCGGCTATGGCCACCTGGGATGCTGCTCGCTGTTTGTCATTACGCAGGTTTCGGATGTCGACTCGATTCCGCCCGCGCATTTAGACCTAAGCGGCGTCGTACTTTCCCCCGATGGAAAGCCCGCGCGGGGAATTACCCTACTCAACGACGCCGACGGTGGTTATCCTCCCGTCCGCCAGCAGACTGTTACAGATAATAGCGGCCAATTTCACTTCGCCGATGCGGGACAAATCATCCGAATAGAGTTGCCGGAATATCGCCCGGTCGGACGACTTGTCGATGCGGCCGGGTCACCCGTTTCCATCCGCCTGGAAAGAGCCCAATCTTCCGACTGGATTGTTCCAGCCTGCAGCAAAAACTCGACGAAGAATCGCGTTGGTTTCAAAGCGCTGATTTCGCTGCCGAGTTCAATGGATGCCGAATACTACAAGAACGACGACGAGCAAACATACTTTGTCTATCCGAAGGAATCGTCGCCTCCGGAAGCGGAACTCATCGTCGAACACGATGGCCGCTCCGGAAGTCTCGCTGGCAATGGTGCCGGGAGAGAATCGATTTGGTTTTCAGAGCGATGGATCAAAGATTCGACCGGACACGTGCTGGGAATCGACGCGAGAGGCAGAGACCGGAATGGGATTTACTTTCGCTCCGCGGTTCTTGGCGAGCATGACTGGGTCCTTTATGGTCTCAACAAAAAAGATGAGAGCCCAAGCGAACTAGACAAAATCATCGACGGGCTTTGCATAACTGCCAATTAACCTCCGGTTGTTTGCGCGGCGCTTGTTTGCGACTACCGCGTGCGATCTGCCTCCCTAGGCACAGATTTGTCTTGGCCAGTTGTGACGCCAAGTAATTCTACGTAGGTGGTCGTTTGTGCAAACATCGAGATTCTTCTCTTCCGGGCCTATCTCACACTCCAGAAACGATTTAGCGATGGTACTGTGAGTACTATTACTTGATTGGCAACTTGTAGGGGAAACTCCAATTGCCCTTTCAGGTCGCCCCAACGACGATACGAACTGCGTGTCCGAAAATTAAAGAATTCTCATGCGGGGATCGCGGCCGATAGCTATCCCGTTTGTTTACAGAGGCATACGGCTCGAGCGGAATCTCTCGCAAGGAACGCCGACGATTCGACTTTGGGGATAAATATGAATTCCTTCGTTAAGTTAGCTTTGATCGCAGGGGTTTCCTGCGCCATGGTTGGTTGCTACGGAGCGCCCGCCGGCAACAACGGCGGCGGTGGTGGCGGCGGAAATTCCTCCTCATACACGATCGGCGGCACGGTAAGCGGGCTGACCGGCAGCGGCCTTGTCCTGCAGGATAACGCCGGAAATAATTTGCCGATCACGAAAAATGGCGCGTTCACTTTTACGACGGCGCTCAAGAGCGGAACCAATTTTGCAGTAACGGTACTCACCCAGCCTTCAACTCCCGCGCAAACCTGCGGGGTTTCGGGCGGCGCCGGCACAGCATCCCAAGACATCACCACCGTCCTGGTAAACTGCGGCACCGGCACGGTGACGATCGGCGGCACGGTAACCGGCCTCGTCGGCAGCGGATTGGTGCTCCAAGATAATGCAGCGAGCAATCTTACGATTACTTCGAACGGCCCTTTCACGTTTGGCACGACGCTCGCGACCGGCGCCAGTTACGCCGTCACGGTTCTGACGCAGCCCACGGGCCCCGCTCAGGTCTGCACGGTCGGGGCCGGGATGGGCACGGCTAACTCAAACGTTGGCAACGTCGTCGTCACATGCTCGACCGCGACGCTGAGTGTGGGCGGCTCGGTTTCCGGATTGGATGGCACCGGTCTCGTTCTGCAGGATAACGGCGGAAGCAACCTGACCATCAGTGCGAACGGAACATTCACGTTTACAAGCCTGATCGCCAGCGGCGGCGCTTACGACGTGACCGTGCTTACACAGCCAACGAGCCCCGGCCAGACCTGCACTGTGACCAACGCCAGCGGCACAACCACGGCGAACGTTACCGACATTCAGGTGATTTGCCCGGCAGTCTTCTTCCCCGTCGGCGGACAGGTCGTCGGCTTGGTCGGCAACGGCGGCGATATGACGCTGCAAAATAATGGCGGCGATAATCTGCCGATTACCGGGAACGGCGCGTTTACTTTTGTCACGGAGATTGCCTATGGCGGGCAGTTCGACGTCAACCTCTTCGTGGGTCCCAGCACGCAACCGCAGCCTTGCGTGGTGTGGGGTTATCAAGGCCTCGTGACAGGTCCGGTCACTTCGATCCTCGTCGATTGCGGGCATAACGACTGGTCGTGGTTTAACGGATCGCAGACTGCAAATGCAACAGGAGCTGCTGATCCCATTCCGACGCCGCCGATCACCGCACTCGATCCTGCAACTCCTGGCGGACGCAAATACCCCGCCACCTGGGTCGACAATTCGGGCCAGCTCTGGCTCTTCGGCGGAAACGGCTACGACGTTACGTCCACGCCCCAGCCGATCTACTTGAACGACATGTGGGTCTACACCGGCACGCAAAACTATACCGGCGGGTACAACAACTATTGGTTCCAAGCGCAGGCCAACGAACTAACAACCTCTCCCTCTCCTCGTTGGGGCGCGGTCACATGGACCGATAGCAGTGGCAAGCTGTGGATGTTCGGCGGCCAGGAGGGCGATACGGCGTTCCTGAACGATCTTTGGAGTTACAACACGGTCAGCAACACGTGGACGCGTGTGAATCCCGGCGTTCCCAATGGCTCCGGATCTTACGGGCCAAAAGGCTCCTTCGGCCCACTCAACTGGCCCGGCGGCCGCTGGGGCGCGACTGTGCGACTCGACTCGGCTGGCAATCTCTGGCTCTTCGGCGGATTCGGATTCGACAGCAGCACGGCGACCCCCGGTCTGCTCAACGACCTGTGGGAATTCAACGGCTCCGAATGGAAATGGGTGAGCGGAAGTGAGACCGTAAATCAGGACGGCGTTTACGGGATACAAAACCAAGCGAACGGCTCCAATGTCCCGGGCGGACGCCAGGCTAGCGTCTCCTGGATGGACTCCTCGAATAACTTCTATGTCTTCGGAGGGTACAACCTCTCACCATCGGGCAACCCTAACGCGTTCAACGACCTCTGGAAATTCGACGGGACCAATTGGACCTGGCTGAGCGGTTCCAGCGCGGTGAATCAGAAGGGCAACTATGGCATCGAGGGAACGCCTGCGGCAGGTAACGTCCCTGGCGCGCGCTGGAGTCCCGCGGCTTGGATCGACACCGCGGGGAACCTCTGGTTATTCGGTGGCGAAGGCTACGACGCGACCGCCAACGGCACTCTGGGCGACCTCTGGGAATTCAGCGGCGGCCAGTGGACGTGGCAGAAGGGCCCCAGCTCCGTCAGCCAGCCCGGCGTTTACGGCCTGGCTCCCGGGCAGATCATCTATCCGCACGTTGTGAACTATCCCGGAACGCGATGGGCGCCGGGTTATTGGGTCACCTCCAACGACGAACTCTGGATGTTTGGCGGCGAAGGCTACGATTCAACCACCGCCAGCGGAGGAATCGGGTTACTGAACGATCTGTGGCGCTATCTGCCCTACCCCTGATCTCAGTGGCGGGGACGCGCGATCCACTGCACAACTCACTGGCAGCTCTCTGGAAGCGGGATCGAATTCCTCGCGTACCGAGTCGCCGCTGATCTGCGGGTTCCGTTGCGGTCGAAATTAAAGGAGAGTTTATGGGAAGGCTTTCCATTGTCGCCGCCTTACTCCTGCTCTGCTCGGCGGGCGCAATGGCGCAGGGAATTCAGGGAGTGCCTCCAGCATCGTCAAGCCCTGTGCAGGTTGGGGTTGGCTTTACCTTCCTTAGATTCTATGAAGCGCCCGGCCTGACGCAGAACAGTGCGGGCCTTGACGGCTCGTTCGTCGATTACAACTTTCGCGACTATGGCGCCGTCGAAGCCGACGCCTCTGACGCGTTTGGCACAGAGAACGGACAAAACACCCAAGTGGGGTTTGCGGGCGGCGGATACCGGTTCCGCACGACGCACTTCAAGACTTTTCAGCCCTGGATACATGCGCTGCTTGGCGTCGCGGTGATATCACCGAAAGCCTACGGAAGCGACGCGGCGTTGGGCTACAAACTTGGAGGCGGGCTTGATTACAAGCCGAGCCACGGGCGAATCGGATTTCGCGCTTCGGTGGACATGTTTGGCGGAAACTTCTTCAAGACCTACCAACTGAACCCGCAGGTGTCGGCAGGAGTCTATTTCACGCTCGGCAAGCAATAACGACAGGAAGCGCGTTATGCCGTGAGCCTCTGCCTCGTCAATCTCCGATTAAAGCGGCAGAGCGCTAGAATTTCGTCACTTCGCTGAAGTGGAAGTCGCGGATCTTCATCGCCGGGACGACCATTTCGAAGGCTTCTTCGCCGGCCGACCGCTCGGCGGGCCCGAGCATTTCCACGTTGGCGAGCATCTCGATCACACTCTGATTGAAGCGGAAGTTGCGAACGCCGCCGGCGATTTTGCCGTTCTCGACCAGAAATGTACCGTCGCGCGTCATGCCGGTGAGGATTTTTTTGTAAGGATCGACTTCGCGGATATACCAGAGCCGCGTGACGAGCACACCGCGTTCGGTGGTAAGAATCATTTCGTCGACCGATTTATCGCCACCCGTGAAGACGATGTTCATCGGAGCTTCGCCGAAATCGTTGGGCAGAGAGAAGCCGTGGCCGGTGGGCTTCCTCTTTGCGCGCTTTGCGGTGGCGCGGGCGTAGACGACATTTTTCGCGATGCCGCGATCGATAAGGAGAACCTTTTCGCGCGGCTGCCCTTCCCCGTCGTAGGGATAGCCGGTTTGCAACGGGTGGTAAGCGTCGTCCCACACCGTAATATTTTCTCCGAAGAGTTTTTGCCCCATGCGACCGGTGAGGCAGGAGCGCTTGTCTTCAATCGCCGTGCCTGAAAAATCGAAAAAGAGAGATCCCATGAGGTCGAGTACGGCAGAAGGCTCGAGAATCGTCACGTAATGGCCGGGCGCGAGTTCGCGCGGCTTTCGCGATTGCGCGGACTTCTCGCTGGCGCTTTCCGCCAACGCCTGCGGATCGATCTTGTGGATGTCCGGCGAATTCGCCTTCGCCCAGCCGGAAGAATCGCTTTCGAGAATCGTGATGGAAAACTCGGCGCGCGTCTGCTCGTAGTGCGTGAAGAGTCCTTTCGAGTTCGCCAGGATCGAGTGCGAACTGCCGCTCACGAAGATGCCGGCTGCGGTCTGCTTGTGTTTCGCGGCATGCTTGCAAACTTTCGCGACGGCATGGGCGCGGTCCTGGGGAGTCGTCTCCGCAGTGGACGAGAAGGAGCGAGAAACCTTTTGATATTTTGGCTTGCCGAGTAGCGGCAGAAGATCCAGATTCCTTGGCTGGTTTTTCGCAAGGCTTGCCGCGGCCGCGACTACCCTGGCGAGGGATTCATCGTCGGTCTTGTTGGTTGTGGCGCGCGCAGTGCGGCTGTCCATGATGGCGCGTACGGAGATGGACAGCGTCTGTTCGGCCACGTTTTGGTGAATCGTATTGTTGGCGAAGCGCGTGAGCGCGTCGGTGTTTGCCGCCGCGTCGATTTCAGCGCCGTCGAGGCCCGCCGTTTTGGCGAGTTTGAGGACGCGTTCGGCGACGCGTTCGAGATCGGCCGTAATTTTTATGGAGGAGGTCATTTGCTGAAGGCAACGCCGATTTTCACGTTGCGGAAGCGGGCGGGGGATGCGCCGTGGCCCGTGCCCATGGTCTGCATGGGTTGGCCCTTGCCGCAATTGGGCGTGCCCCAGAGCGTCCAGTAATCGCGCGAACAGATTGCGTCGCAGCTGTTCCAAAATTCCGTGGTGATGCCGCTGTAGCTGGGATTTTTGATCATGCGGCCTTTTTTCCCGCCCTTGATCTCCCACCCGACTTCCGTCGAAAACTGGAAATGGTAGCGGCGGTCGTCGATCGACCAGGAGCGATTTGTTTCCATCAGGATCGCGTCGTCGGTGTCGGCGATCAGGTCGTCATATTTCCAGGTGCCGGGATTGATGCTGATGTTCGTCATGCGAATCATCGGAAGGCGATTCCAGCTTTCGCAGCGCACTGTGCCTCCGGAACGCTTTTCGCCGACGGACGCGGCCGTCTCGCGGCTGGTGAGGTAGCCCGTGAAGAGACCGTCCGTGATGATGGGCGTGCATTGCGCGGGTACCCCTTCGTCGTCGTAGCCGAAGGTGCCGAGGCCGGGGCCATGTTCGAGCCGCGCGTCCGCGACAACATTGACAATATCCGAGCCATACTTCAGCTTGCGCAATTTCTCAGTGGTGAGAAAACTCATGCCGGCAAAATTGGCTTCCATGCCGAGCACGCGGTCAAGTTCGATGGGATGGCCGATCGATTCGTGAATTTGTAGCCCGAGCTGCGAACTTTCCAGAATGATCGTCGATTGCCCTTGAGGGCACTGCGCGGCGGAATGGAGCGCGACACACTCTTCGCCGACGCGCTGCGCATTGCCGACGAGGTCCAGCGATTCGACCAGTTCGTAGCCTTTCAGCATGTGCTGGCCGCCGAAACTATTTGGATACGAGCGCTTCTGGAGTTCGTTGCCAGAAAAGCTGAGAGCGACGATGCCGGCGCCGGACTGGACTTTCGTCTGGTGAATCGAAGAGCCAATGCTGGAAACGAAGAGCTGATCGATGCGGCGGAACGCCATCGAGCCTTCGGCGACGGTGACGCCTTTCACGCGGCGCATTTCCTTGTCTGCGGCGAGCAGAAGATCGATCTGGCGCTCCACCGGTATACGGAACGGGTCTTTGAGATAGGGATTCTGCCAGACGTCAACGTAGGCGCTTTCGGGCGCGAGGGCGATGTCTTCGGTCTTCGCGATGGCGGAGGCCTTGGCGATGGCCACGGCTTCGGCGGCGCAGGCCTGAACGGCTTCGCGCGTGAGGCGATCGGTAGAGGCGAAGCCCCAGGAACCGTTCGCAATCACGCGGATGCCGATGCCGAGCGATTCGGACTCGGAGAGGGTGCCGACCTCGCCATTTTTTGTCGAGATGTCGCGATGGCGGATGTCCATCACGCGGGCGTCGGCGTAAGTTGCGCCGCGGCGTTTGGCGGTGTCGAGGGCGAGGGCGGCGAAGTCTTTCATGCGCTGACGGCCATTTTACTATCGATTAGAATTTTCGATCTCCTCGATTCCAAGTGGTTTAGCGGTGATTTCTAATCGCGCGACTATCGATTAGAAATCCCCTTCCCCGTATATGATTTCGACTTCATTTTTTGCGATTCTCCGGCCGATGTTTACCCGAGTAAAAAGCGGCGGCCAAGGCCCAGTACCGGCTCGACTGACCATCTTAGGGGCAGCGATTTGAAAAGCAAGAGGTTTGCGGACGTGCGGACACCGGCCTGCGGCAGGAAGAGCGGAGTCCATCAGCCCAGCGATCACCCAGCTCGCGAAATGGTGTGGCATTCGTGGCGGAGGCGATTCGCCTACGCTCCGAAGGAACATCCTTTGCCGGTAGCAAGATCACTCTCGTACGAAGTATTCAAACCGAACCCGCGCCGTTGTCCTCATATCACTCGAGGTGGAAAAGCCCGGCTTCGTTCTTGTCAGTCGATACGAAAGGGATCTGGCGCGCCGCTTACAATTTCTTCGCCTGAGCGCAGGCGAATCGCCTACGCCACGACCGCAACGGCAACTGCCACCGCCTCCAAATTAGTGAAGCGAGGCGTCGATTTGGCTGCGGATGGTTCGACGTATGGATGGAGGCGCGAATCTGAGCGAGAATGGCGCGGTGCCCGGCTCGTACAGGAAGCCACCAAGGAGAAGAGACGATGAGAGTGATGGTGATCGTGAAGGCGAGCAAGGAGTCCGAGGCGGGGATTCTGCCCGGCACGGAGTTGTTGCAGGCCATGGGCAAGTTCAACGAGGAGCTGGTGAAGAACGGGGTGATGCTGGCGGGCGAGGGCTTGCAGGCGAGTTCCAAGGGTAAGCGCGTCAAATTCGAGTGCGCGAAACGGACGGTGAGCGATGGGCCGTTCATCGAAACGAAGGAGCTGATCGCCGGCTTCTGGCTCTGGCAGGTGCGGTCCATGGACGAGGCCGTGGAATGGTTGAAGCGGGCGCCGTTTGACGGTGGGACCGAGGTGGAGATCCGGCGCGTGTTTGAAGCGGCGGATTTCGGAGAGAATGCGACGCCTGAAATTTTGGAGAGAGATGCGCGTCTACGGGCGGAGACGAAGAAGAAGTGAGCGTTGCCTGAGCGATTGGGTCGGTACCTCAGGGGCTAAAGCCCCTTCGGGGGTGGCGGGATAATGTCGGACCTAAAGGTCCGACCCCCTAGAAACCTAGCAAAAGCCCGGAAGGTGATGTCGATTTTGGATGGGGTGATTCGACGTAAGAGTGAGGCGAGGATTCGAGATGAATCCGACGCCGGATGGGAAGCGCTGGATTGCGGAGCGGCGGTTCCACCGAACGGCGATAAGCGCCCAAAACGAAAAGGAGAACTACGATGAAATTTCTTTGCATCTATAAGCCGGCAAGACCTGAAGGGACGCCTCCGGCACACGATGAGATGAGTAAAATGGGCAAATTGATCGAGGACGGATTCAAATCCGGCTGGCTACTTGCAACTGAGGGATGTCTACCCACAGCGCTCGGCGCGCGGGTGAGGCGTTCGAACGGGGCGGTGACAGTGAAGGACGGTCCATTCACTGAAGCGAAGGAGATCATCGGCGGGTTCGCGTTGATCAAGGCGGCGTCAAAGCAGGAAGCGATCGATTTGACGAAACGATTCATGGATATCGCGGGAGATGGCGAGTCGGAGATCCGGCAGATTTATGAAATGCCGGAAGCGACGCGTGTGAGAGCGTAGTAGTGCGGCGATCAAACAGAAAAAGCCTCGGGGCGTCCGCGAATGCGGCGGACGACCCGAGCTACATGAACCGCGATATTCCGAGTTACATTAGGCGCGACTGGGAGGATTGGATGCAGAAGATTACGCCGTTTCTTTGGTTTGACGGGCAGGCGGAGGAGGCTGCGAATTTCTACGTCTCCGTCTTTAAGAATTCGAAAATCACGCAGGTGATGCGCGTGGGAGACGCGGGGCCGGGGCCGAAAGGTTCGGTGCTGGTGGTCGGATTCGAAATTGAAGGCGTCGCATTCTCGGCGCTGAACGGAGGGCCGGTATTCAAAATCAATGAAGCAATTTCGTTCGTGGTGCATTGCGAGTCGCAGCAGGAAGTCGACCATTACTGGAGCAAATTGTTGGAGGGCGGCAAGGCGATGCAGTGCGGATGGCTGAAAGACAAGTTCGGCGTGGCATGGCAGATCGTGCCGGTCGCGTTTTTCAAGCTGATGGCCGATCCCGATCCCGCGAAAGTAGCGCGCGTGATGCAAGCGATGATGAAGATGGTGAAACTTGATATCGCCGCACTGGAGGCTACCGCGCGAGGGGAGTGACGGCCCCAAGCCCGCTGAGCAAAAGCCTCAGGGCTTCCGCAAAAGTCGCGGAAGACACGTTCACCGCGCTCAGTGCAAGCCTGAGCTACATTCTGGCTGAGCTATAGAGGCGAGATACAATGGGTAGCTGTGACGGCTACCCAAACAGATCGAGCGGGCGAGACACGTCGAGCAATCGACGCGGTGTGGCGGATGGAGTCCGCGAAAGTGATTGCGAGCGTGGCGCGGATGGTGCGCGACGTGGGCGTGGCGGAAGATCTGGCGCAGGACGCGCTCGTGGCCGCGCTCGACCAGTGGCCGCAGTCCGGCGTGCCGGACAACCCCGGCGCGTGGCTCACGGCGGCGGCGAAAAATCGGGCGGTCGATTATTTCCGGCGCAACGCGATGATCGAGCGCAAGCACGAAGAGATCGGCTATACGATCGAGACGCATCGGGAGAACGCCGTGGAAGAATTGCACGCGTCGATCGATGATGACATTGGCGACGATCTGCTGCGGCTGATTTTTACGGCCTGCCATCCTGTTCTCTCCCCCGACGCGCGCGTGGCGATGACTCTGCGGCTGCTGGGCGGGCTGACGACGGACGAAGTGGCGCGCGCATTTCTGGTGCCGGAAGCGACGATCGCGCAGCGAATCGTGCGCGCGAAACGAACTCTCA
>Ga0210385_10002145_pt1 | contig 11913 bp, 23 predicted proteins | sample IncBWH26OmetaG_FD_160107 | JGI IMG/M metagenome (GOLD analysis project Ga0210385, IMG submission 160107) | Forest soil microbial communities from Barre Woods Harvard Forest LTER site, Petersham, Massachusetts, United States - Inc-BW-H-26-O ... | reverse complement strand
GTTCGTCTACATCCGGGCGGTACAGATCGACAGGATCGAGCTGTACCGCCCGGATGTAGACGAACTCGCATTGGCGGTCGGCGGCAACTTGGGCAACGATTTGCGATTTGCCGACGCCGCACGCGCCCCAGACGTGCAGGGGCACACGTTCGCTGATCAGCGCATGAAGCGCCTCGTAGAGTTCTGAAGGTTTCATTGAGGGATTCCTTTCTGAGAAAAGGACGGAAACAAAAGGGCTCACCCTGGATGGTTGTCCACCTGTTCGGGGCATCATTCCTAGATGCCGGGCCTCACCAATCGAGGGTCTCCCGAGCACAAGGGCGCAGTAACCAGCGACGGGTTCGGGGCTACCCCCTGTTCCCGAAGTAATCTTTCAAAAGCTGAGTCGCAGAGGTATTGTCCTTTGTACGACGGTAAGCCCCTTGACTGAACCCCGGAATGATTTGTCCGAAGTCATTACGCGCTTGTCCTGGTCCGGGAACCTGCCCGGCCTGTCGGCTGCATGCGGCTCTCCAGAGCCGCGATGGCCAGGAAATCCGGAAGAAGCTCATGCTTCTCTGGGAGGGAAGGCCAGTAAAGGCGAGCTCATTCCGCGAACTGATGGGTGCGCTGAATCTTTCCGAAGCCGAAGCTCGCGAACTGGAATGTCGGGAGCAGATCATCGTGGATCAGGAAGTCGCCCGATTTCCCAAATCCATTCATTAGGACGGGGCGGCCCGAGCAGACGATACATTTCGCTCCATTGGTCCGTGATTCGACTACCCTCGAAACCTCAATGAGCCGAATCGGCTTGTTCTCGCCATTGCAGAATCACCGCCATGGATCAGTCAACACTCGCCGACTTCACATTACTAATTCGACCCGTGTGCGTTTAGCCCGGCGGATGGCGCATAGCGCTTTACCTGGTCTTCGCTGTCCGCCTGGACAATCGCCTCGCAGACCGAGCTTCATCTCTGGACTGGATGGTGTGCGCGTTGATGATCGCTCGGATAAGCCCGGGGAAGCGCTTCTCGACCTCCGCGCAACGTGAGATGTTCTGCATCTCCACACCGCGCCGTTCGCTACGGATCAATCCAGCTTCCCTCAATGCCCTGAAGTGCTGTGAGAGCGTGGACTTGGGAATTCGCTTATCACTAACGGTCAGAAACATCGAGCAGTTTTGCGAGCACTCCTGAGCCACGAGTTCCGCGAAGATGGCCACCCGCACCGGGTCGGACAAGGCATGGAGAATCCCCTCCACCGTGATTTCCTCAAGCGACGGATGGAACAGGGGACGCACCTCCGTAAGATTAAGCATTCCGTGTAAAAGGTTCAATAGTTCACAACTTCAGAACTATTGAATCTTAGGGCGGCCCGGCTCCATCTACTCGACAACAGCCGGTGAGGGCCGGCACGACAGTCCCAGATGCCTTCAACGTGAAACAGACAAAGGACAGAATATGAGCAAACTCAAAGGCAAAGTAGCCGTCATCACCGCCGCCACCTCCGGCATGGCACTCGCAACAGCGAAACTCTTCGTCGAAGAGGGTGCTTACGTCTTCATCACAGGCCGTCGGCAGGACAAACTCGATGAGGCAGTCAGGCTGATCGGCAAGAACGTCACGGGTGTGCAGGGCGACGCCTCAAACCTGGCCGACCTCGATCGCCTATATGAGACGGTGAAGCGGGAAAAAGGCAGGATCGACATCCTCTTCGCCAGCGCCGGCTTTGGTGAGTTCGCGAAGCTCGAAGAGGTCACTGAGGAGCACTTCGACAAGACCTTCGGTCTCAACGTTCGCGGCACGCTCTTCACCGTACAGAAGGCGCTCCCGCTCTTCAACGACAACGGCTCCATTTTTCTCAACGGCTCTATTGCCAGCATCAAGGGCTTCCCGACGTTCGGCGTCTACAGCGCCAGCAAGGCTGCGGTTCGCTCGTTTGCGCGCACCTGGCTTCTGGAACTCAAGGATCGCGGGATCCGCGTGAACATCCTAAGTCCCGGCACTATCGACACGCCGATTCTCGATCCCCTGGGAGACGATGCCAAAGCGTTTTTCAAATCCCAGATCCCACGCGGCGAGATGGGGCGTCCGGAGGAAATCGCAACCGTCGCGCTCTTCCTCGCGTCCAGCGATTCTAGCTTCGTCAACGGAATCGAGCTCTTCGTCGACGGCGGCACCGCCCAAGTCTAATCGCAGACCTTATACTTTAAGTTGTCAAGATGGGATTCGCTCCCCGAAGCTTCTTCCGCTTCCTGGGGCGAATCCCGTTCTGCTTTTTGCGCGGTCAGGACCAGTACTGAGAAAACGGGCTTGTCGCCAGTGATCAGACTTGGTCGTCCTCCGTTTGCGCATCATCGCAGATCCATTCATCGATCCCGAAGAGTTCCTAGTCTACGGGCGCCGCAGCCCAGGTTCGCAGAGGAAGTGCTATATCGAATCGGCGCAGTCGATCACGGCTCGTACTCCTCACCGTTCAAAGCATATTCAGCGCATCTCCTTCGCCCTCTCCGACACCTTGCGGAAGACCTCGTTATAGATCTCGTGAGCTAACTCCACCGACTCATTGATCGCTTGCCGCGTGGGCACTACCCGCACATTCACCTGCCGCTCCCAGGCGAGTCGGATTCCGGCAATCAGACAGGCTCCCAGATAGACCATTCCCCGATTGATCCGGAGTAAATGTGCGTCGGGGTCGAACATGAGACAGCCCCCGCACGCTTCGGGCGATTCACCAGCTGATCGGCCCGTCCGCGGAATACCTCCGACGGAAGATAGCGGCGCTTCTCGCCACACAGCGGGCACTCGACAACAATCGACTGGAATGGAAATTCGCCGACACCGGTCGGGACGTCCCGACGGCATTTTTTGCAGGCAACAACGAACGTCTTACGGGCTGACGGTCCCTGAAACATGGATAAAAGCATAGGCGAATAGAAAGCGAAGCACCAGATTACAATATGTCCCCTGGCGCAGGCGAATCAGGGATGTTCGGCTGGCGTATGTGGCACCCGGTATACACCATTGGCCGCCACTTAACCCGTGCAATCCATACAATCCATGTGACTTGCGCTGCGCTTCCCTCTGGCGTTTCGCTACAGGTGGTCCGTCCGGACGTCTGTGGATTTCTCCTGGAGAAGCGGCGCATATCGGCGAAATCCGAAGGCTCTTCAGGCCGCTTCGTCCGCTTCTTCGCCTCCGCCTTCGGCGTACACTACCCGCAGAATCTCCTCGTCCTTGTCGGTCTCCGATGCCGCAGGCCGTGCGTCGTCGGCAACCGGTCCATCGGCTCCATGGGATCTGAGAGGTTCCGGCGCGCGGTCGAACAGACTGGCCGCTTTGGGAGGCTCGGCTTTCGCCGAAGCTAATCCTTCCGGCGCCACGGCCGGCTTGCTGGGATGCCCAGCCGGTTCCTTCCTCGTGATTTGGCTTCCGGACTGCTTTCTCGCTTCGCCCCGGGCAGCTTTCGAAGCTTCCTCCATCTCTTCTTTGGCTCGTTCGAGCGAGTTCTTCAGTTCTAGATGGCTGGAGACGAAATGGAGCAGCGTCTGGGGGAGTTCTTTGTCGAGATCTTCAACCGTGCCGGTGACACTGACCGGCGTCGACAGAGCGTCGTTCTCACCATCGGTGATCTTCTTCGGGATGATGTTCACGCGAAACTGGTCGTCTTCGACGTGGCTCACGGTGAACAGGACACTACGATGTCGCAGGAGCGGCGCTAGTTCCTTGAACATGGGGAATGGGTCCTCCGAAATGGAAGTAGGTTTGAATCAGGGGCCAGGTGCTTTTCTGGAAAGAATGGCGATGAATAACGCCCACCGTGGCAACAGCTCGAACCGCTGAAGAGCAGCCCGTCGAAAGACTGCCGGCAAAGCTGAAAGCCGCGCTCGGTGGAGCGGTCAGAAACCGCACCACCGCCGAGCAATCGGCCCTCTGGAGTGGAGCTGCTGAGGCGCCTTCTCGAACTGTTCCGCCTCAAAACGGCGTCGGCCCTCTGGCAGTTTTGCTCTCGCTCCTTCAGCGAGAGCTCGGGGGGATTCCAGCCAACTGCGCTTCATGTTCACAGTCTGACTCTGTTGATTTGTACTCATCATCGCCGCAAATCGAAGCCCAGACGGCGGACTGTCATCTGCCCGGCTCCCGCGGCCCGACTGCTCTGGATTACGGAATCGCGCGTGCCTGCCATTCGAACGGGCAGAATTCCGCCAGGCGGCCAAAGTCCCGTCGATTGACTGTTATCACGGCGATCCCCGCGCGGCCCGCGCTGGTCGCGATCAGGGCGTCATTGGTCAGGCGAGCCCGGCCAATCTGCTCGTAACCATACTTCTCCCCGAGCCTTCCCAAGACCCTGCCGGCCTGAGCCCAGTCACCCAGACTGGGAACGAGCACCCTTCTTGCCCGCTCGAAATCGCGCTCCAGCTTCTCGATGATCCGGTAGTCGCTGCGCACGGCTCCAGCGTAGAGCTCCTCGAGCACCACTGAACTGAGCCAGAGCGGAGTCTCCCGCGCCCATCGCTGCAGAACCAGAGCAGCCTCGCCGCCGGCCCGCAGGGCGTTGATGTAAACAGAGGAATCGAAAAGGGTCGGCATCGCTACCGCCCGGGCGCGCCGAACACATCGCGGATGACAATCCCGCTTTTCAGAAACTTCTGATTCGCCTCCGCAGTCAGCCTGTTGCGCTCATGCTCGGAGATGGCCAGGTCGAGTGCGCGCTCGACCGTCTCGGTTTCCGTTCGGGCTGCGAGCACCTTCTGGGCACGCTTCAGCTTGATGGAATCGAGCCGGAAGTGCTTGTGAATCGTGCGTCTTTTCGCGGTCGCCATGAGATTCTCCTCGATTCGCAGTTTAGCACACAGTGTGTACACAATGATGATTTATGAACATCCGACTTCTGGATATCTTGCTGTTTTGAGCTATCCTCCGCATGCGACGTTTTTTCCCGACCTTCTGGTGCACCACCCCTTCAGCAATATCTGTCGAGCCTGCCGGCGGCCGCTTGGATTTGAGTACGCCGTTGTTCCGTTTGCCACGCGAGTTCTCGAGTCCGTACCGCCACAACGGTATCTGGCTAAGGAATTAGGTCAGGTGGTGCGAGCAATTCGTCTGCAGAACGGACTGACGCGAAATCAGCTGGCAGCGGCGACTGGCAAGCATGTCAGCTTTTTCTCCCGACTCGAGCGCGGTGTGATCGTCCCCTAATCTTGCGACCATCGCGCCCTTGCTACGTTCCATGGAGATCGATCAGATCATCCTTCGAGTTTGGCCAGGAAAATGATGCTCCCAGGACGGAGGTCGCGTACCAATCGCGCGGCTGTGACCTCGGCAGGCTCTTCTTCTCAGGGAATGCGGGCGTTGATGTCCTTCGCGATGATCTTCAGATATTCCTCCGCGGTTGCAACGGCTTCTTTCGCCTCGGTATCGCTGATCAGTGCAATGTCGTAAAACGCATCGTTCCGCTTTCGACGCATGCAGTCGAACAGGGCAAAGGTGGGCGCCAGTGTCGGATCAAGGTGTTTCTGGGCAAATTCGATGATGGCAATATGATGCCCGAGCTGGACACGCGGCCGCTGGCCATGACTCAGCATCAGCGCCAGGGATGCCTTCAGCATCGCCTCGTAGGCAATCTGGTAAGCCGTCTCGGCATCGATTCCGAGATTCTTCCGGGCAGCGTTAGACTTTTTCTCTGCGTCTGCCAGGAATTGCCTTACCTGCTTTGGGTCGATCTTTTGCGGTCGGGTCGGGCTCATTCCTGATCAACTCGATTCGCTTACCTGTCCAGATGTCCGTGACGAAGGGAGCACGGGCTTTCAGTTTGGCCTGCAGTTCCTGCGGTGTGAGAACAGTGTAGTTCACGGGCTTGCTCAGAATCTTCTCTGCGTGTCGGACCTCTGTTGCCAGCTGCGCCTGATCCGGCTTTCCTACAACCAGAACGTCAATGTCGCTGGCGGCGTCCGCTCCGCCCTTTGCGAATGATCCGTAGATAAAGGCCGCATCAATGCCATCCACTCGGCCGACCATCCGTTCCAGCGCAGGACGAATCCCCACTGTGCCCTGCAGCAGGGCAAAAACGGGTTTCAGGAGGGGATATCCGCGATTGATCCTGTAGTAGCGCTGCCGACCTTCAATTTCGGACTGGAGAAGCCCGTCCCCTTCCAGGCGACGGAGCTCGCGCGACAAATTGGTGGAATCGACCCCGAGGATACCCGCCAGCTGGCGCACATAAACACGAGCCGATCGATTGGTGTAGAAGTAGGTCAGGAGATCGCGGCGAAGTTCTGAACCAAGAGAGATCATGCAGTGTTATTATACTGCATTTGCAGTATTTATTTACTGCGATAACAGAGTCACAAGATTTATAGCCTTCATTGGTGCTACGATCCCCTCCGTCATCTGCATACGCAGATCGCTTCCCTCACAGTTTCATCGTTGAATCCGAATCAGGGTTGCGGGCTTCCCCTGTCGTGCATCTTTTATCTCCCACACGTGCCGCCGTCACTGCCACGGTGGAATCCCGGTTGCGTTTCTCGCTCGCTTTACTGTAGGCATCGGCACTCCCCAAGGCTATGGCGGCTCGGTTTCCCTATTGTCTATTTCGAGTACTGCCAGACGTTCTCTCGCGTTGCTGTCACGTGTAGCAACAACCCTCTTGAACTGAGCCTTTCTTGAAGTGCTCGACTTCCTCTACATACAACCGAAAGGAACTCACTCCCATGTCCTTCAACCAGAACTCCAACGGAGACGCCAATCCCTTCCGGGACTCCGTCCCGGAATGCCGCTGGGTATCGCAGTCTCATCTCCTGCTCGAGCCCCACGGTTGCGATCACTGCGACCACAACAATCCCGATCTGCTGCGCGACGAGGACGGCGAGCCTCTCCGCGTTACCATTCACCCGGAGCGCCACTGATTTTGCTGCACATGGGGAAAATCGCTCGAACCTTCCGCCTGAACTTCCTCCTCCCGCAGCCGATGCATTCACCGATCCGGCTTCTCCGGATCAGTCGGCCATTCCAACGGCGCCTCTGCGTTGGTGCCCCAGGAGTTCATCGTGAACAATCAGCAAGCGCCCGGAGAGGGAAAGCTCTTTCTCGTCTCTCGGACCCTTCGTATTTCGAAAAACGATCCGGCAAGTCAGGACAGTGGCCGCCTGCTTTTCGCCGATTACCTCTTCATTCTCATTGTCCTCATCTTCGTCGTGGTCGTCGGCATCGCTGCCTATCTTTGCCTGCACAGTAGCTGGGAGAGAGCCAGGGATTTCATCCTAATCTTCCTTCCAATCACCTGCCTGCTGATGGGCGTTGCGATTGCAGCGTGCTTTCGTCCCTGATCTCCAACCTCACTCCTTCGCATTCTCGACCAGCCGCTCTGCGCACACCGATTCGCGCAGCGCGGCTTTTCTGTCTGTCGGAATGCAAACACCACGACATACACCCAGGAGTACACACCATGATTTATGCCGTTCGCCTCTACACCGTCGATGTCTCCTCCCTGCCAGTCTTCGCCGCTGCCTTCCGGCGCGGTGGCCTGTGGACAGACATTGCGCGTCTTTTCCCCGGCCACATCCATACGGACCTGCTCCGGAATCCATCTGACTCTTCCAAATTCCTCTCCATCGAATTCTGGTCGTCCGTTCCCGCCCTGGTGGCAGCCAGGCTCGCCCGAGGCTCGCAGCTTCGGCTGCTGGCTCAAGCGCCAGACAATCGAGTGCGAGGGCCTCGGCATGTTCGTCTTCCCGCCTCAACCGGGCACGGAGTCCACGTCCGGTGAAACGGAGTGCGCTATCTTCCCGGTTAAGCCCCCCGCATGCGAATCTACCGACTTCGCAGATGAGGTGTGGTCCTAAACAGGGTGACGAACTCCGCTCCGGTGCCATCCTGTCGATGGTCCCGTGTGGTTCTGATCAAGCTGAGCTCGACCTATCGCGCGTATTGAGTCTCTCTCTGGAAGTGAACGCGGGCGACCCTGTTATCAATTAAACCCGCCAAACTAACTTTCGAAAACACTCACAGCCGATCGTTGGTGACGAGAGCTCGCATTTGCCATGGCGGTTCTTTGGGGGCAGCCCCGAGCGAGGCACAATCGCACCCAATGCCGACGCCTATCCAGGAATAACATCATGTCTTCATTCGACATCCCGAACTGGGATGTATTGGTATTGGTCTGCCCTTCGTGTCGCTTGCGGCAGTTCGCCGGAACGACGAATCTGTGCCGGCGTTGCAGAAAGCCGCTTCCAATAACCCTAATCGGGTTTGCCCCTGCATCCCTCACCGCCGATCTTCGCTCACTTTCGAGCGTGATCGGTGACACGATTCGCGAACTGCGGCTGCGGCGCGGCTATTCCCAGTCGGCGCTGGCGCGGAGGATCGGGTCGCATCGCACTCACGTGTCCCGGATTGAACATGCTCAGGTCACGCCAACAATTGCGTTTCTGGTACGGGCCGCCGTGGCGCTGGGAGTGGAGAAAGTTCTTCTTCGTATTCGTAAGTGACTGCCTCTACGCGCGAAACTCCTTTCAGACAACCCGATGCATGCGGAGTATGCCGGTACACGCACACTCTGCATGCATTTCAAAGATTGCCCTTCGGGAGCTGGCCTGACAATGAATAAGAGAGCGTTGCTCAGAGATGAATCACAGACCGGAGGGACACGGTGCCACGAAAGAGCGTGGGTCGCAGAGCGAATCGAGGCAGACGGCGCACCACGAAGCCACCGGTTGTCATAGAGCTGAGCCCGAACAAGAGGAAACCTAAGTCACTTATCGATGACTCGTCCGCACAGCGGGATGTTGACGCCACCGGCTTTGGACGGTCGGAAGAATTTCCCGAGATACCCCCCAGATGGACATCGAGAGGCGGACCGGTTGCCTGAACTGTTTGGCGTACAGAAGGGCAGGTGTACAACCAGGCCACGAGTCTGCATCCTCTGGTGGCCTGCCTGAGCAACATGAGATCACGCTCTCAGGACGCCTGAACCAACGGAACGGCTCGGCGAAGAGGGAGGAAGATGAGTACAAAGATCAGTGTGAAATATCACTCTGAGGAGAGCGGCGCCGGATTCTGTTTCTACCGAGAGTGCTTCGATTTTGACGAAGAGTTCTTGTATCTCGAGGTACGCGGTGTTCCGTTTGAGACAACCAGTTCGACAGAACTTTCCGGAAGCGGTCCCGGCTCCGTCACGATCCGATTGCCCGACGATTGGGCCCGCAAACTCTGTCTCATCTCGGGCCAAAAGCGCGGAAGCGACATGGGAGAAGGATTGATCGACCGCGAGCCTGACGGCACGGAGTGAATTCATATACGGTGCCTGTTGTTCGGGCGGGAAGGCAGGAGAGATGACGTCTGTGTCAGGCGGCGCCAGAGTTCCGCACACTCAGAAGGAGCAGCCCACAAGTGGCACCAGCAGTTTCGCCTGGGGGGAATCTATAGCCCAAAAGCGACCCTGGTCGAGGACAGCGCAGCTGAGTTCGTTCCGAGCCTCGAACGAGCGACCGGCATGCACGGGTTCGCGATCATGGTCCCAGCGGACGAGAAAGATGGCTGGCTGCTCGATATGCTGTGGCGGGTCACGATGGCCTATGTCGGCTTGCCCAGTCTGCTCAGGAGCCAATCAAATGTGCGGAAGATGGTCGAGGCGGTGATGAGCCACGAGAACCGGCCTGTCGATAACGCGAAGCCAAAACGTGTGCGAACTTCCAGGGCGAAACCGCGTCGGCCTCCGTGCTGATCGCTGGATCAACCCGCATGATGCCGCAGTGAGGAGTGTCGACGGCCCGAACGAACGCGGCAAGTGCTGTGACGCTTCAAGAGCACGGGTGACGTTTGCGTTCAGATGATCGAGCAGCGCGTTGTCGCCGCGGTGAACTCGCGCACGTCTGCAACGCTCGGCGACTGGAAGATGCCGGAGAAGAATTTGGGGCTGAAGCGGAGAAACCTGAAAGATCTGAAGAAAATTCGGCGAAGTCGATCGGAGGGGTTGCTGCACGTGCTCAAAAACTTGGGTCCTCAGATAGGACTCGAACTACAACCCTTCGGTTAACAGCCGTGGGCCCTGTCCCCCAACCTGCTGCTACGGGTTGCTATAAGGTCCTATCCTTTGTGCACTTTAGCCTCTACCTCCTCGGTCGCAATTGCTATCTATACCGCCCCAATTATGACCGATTTTGAAGGTGGGTGGGCACAAAAATGGGCACAGTCGCCTGAGGCGACTCCCTTGGTTGAGATCGATTGAAATTGGCCCCGTGGGATCGTTGAATCTCCGAAGGCTGAAGGCTCCGTCTTCCTTGACGAAAGCGCATTTAGGAACCGCCCATGCGTCGTCTTGGCTGAGACGGAAAAGTGGCCTTGGGGCCGCTTCGATTCAAGAATCCATTCGATTCGCTTCTAACCGCCGGCGAGGAAAGCTCGCGCTGCGCCCATGATCTCCGGTGCCACTGTCTCCAGATCATTTTCCCTCATGAGCCGAAGCGGGACGCGGTCACGGAGTTCTGGGTTCAGGCCGGTCAGCCAGGATTGGATCAAGGTAGGGTTTTCTCTTTTGGCGAGCATCCGGTTGCGAGGCAAACGTACAATTGTCGCCTCGTCGACCAGCCTTGATGACGCTGTCGAGCAGTATTGCAGCCCCGGGTAGTCCTCATCGTGAAGGTTTGATTTCGGCCAGGATGGCAAACTGTATCTGGCGTCGGGATTGGCCCGGACGGCAAGGGGCGATATCACGATCACAGACTTTTACTCGAGGGACGTCGACGCCGATGCAGGCCATTCCTAATCCCGCTGCCAGCCTTCGCTCGCCGGCGGCGCGGCAGGAGCCAAGTTCCCCCCTGCACTTTCCCCTAATCACAAGCTCAAAACACTAAAAAGCCTTTCGAGCCTCTCTCGGCTGATACCGGGACGTTTCGCGGATCTTGGGAAAGGTCATCGCCCAATCGACGAGCGTCTTCATCGCCGGGCAGAGCGTTTTCCCAAACTCGGTGAGTTCATATTCCACCTTTGGTGGAAATTGAGGATGAACGGTTCGCTTCACCAACTCGCATTTCTCAAGGAGACGCAGCTGTTGCGACAGCATACGTTGCGAAATGCCGGGGACGGCGCGTTCAAGCTCAGAGAATCGCCAGACAGGGCGGGCGAAGAGCCGGTTCAGAATAACGATCTTCCATTTGCCTTCGAGAATTGAGAGCGCCGCCTCAACCCTCCTGGCTCTCTCGAACTCGAAGGGAGTCGCCGTGAGATCTGAAGATTCGGCGATTTCCTCCGTAACTAACAAGTCCGTTCGTATACCCATCGCGCATCCAATCCTGAGCTTGAGAAGCTACTCCAGAATATCCTCATGGTGTTGGCTTCGATACAGGAGGATGAATGGCGCAGGTATGGTTGGTCACCGGCAGCTCTCGTGGTCTGGGTCGCGCAATTGTTGAAGCGGGCCTTGCTGCGGGCAATAAGGTGTTGGCGACAGCTCGGGGCATTGAGTCGCTGGCTGATCTGTCGGAACGATATCGTGATCAGGTCAGGCTCTTCGCGTTGGATGTTACCGACGAAGCAGCTGCAGCCAACGCGGTAATGGCCGCAATCGATCAATTTGGCTCGCTGGATGTGGTCATCAACAATGCGGGATATGGCAATCTTTCGTCTATCGAAGACACGCCTCTGTCGGAATTCCGGGCACAGATCGAAACGAATCTCTTCGGGACGATTATTGTGACCAAGGCAGCTCTTACATATTTTCGCGAAAAGAAAGCAGGCCACTTTATTCAGTTTTCATCGGTGGGCGGAAGGATCGGTCCTCCGGGTCGTGGGCCTTATTCGGCGGCGAAATGGGGTGTAGAAGGTTTTTCTGAAGTGCTGTCGCGCGAAGTAGCACCACTCGGCATCAAGGTCACAATTGTTGAACCCGGAGGGTTCCGCACGGACTTCGCGGGCAGTTCCACCGAACTGAGCGAAGGTC
>Ga0210385_10002144_pt1 | contig 11921 bp, 13 predicted proteins | sample IncBWH26OmetaG_FD_160107 | JGI IMG/M metagenome (GOLD analysis project Ga0210385, IMG submission 160107) | Forest soil microbial communities from Barre Woods Harvard Forest LTER site, Petersham, Massachusetts, United States - Inc-BW-H-26-O ... | reverse complement strand
GCTGCCCGTTGTCGACCGTATAGGTGCAGTCGTTCGTCTTCGCAATGTCGCGCAGCTCATCGACGCACAGCCCAAAGAAGGTGCGCCCGCGCTTCGAGCCGTTCGTCGTCAGGTTCGGCATGTAGCCTTGCGAGATCACCTGGCCGCCCGAGCCGCCTGTGGGCGTGCCCTTCGCGGCCGTGGCCATCTGCTTGATGAGCAGCTGAATGCCCTGCGCCGGCACATAGCCGGCCGCCAGCGTCATGGCAAACGCCGCAAAATTATACGCCTCGTCGCCGTCCGCGCCCGTGAGCGCCACGTACGAATTTTTCTGATCCTCGCGGCCGCTGCGCACCTGCCGGATGCTGCCGCGAAAGATCTGCTGCAGCTGCGGGTTCGCCGAGGCGCTCTGCCCTTGGTACCCGACGCTGAGCGCTATCTGCGTGAACTCCGGGGAGCGCAGCCGATTTACCGTGTTGGCTGACAGATTGTAGATGCGCGCATCACAGGTATTCGGCGACTGTGTGTCCCCGCGCGTGATGTTAAACACACACCGCAGCTCGCCCAGCTCGATGCCTTTGTTATTCGGGTCCGCCACAATCAGGCTGAATTGCCGGAGGTATTGCGTCGTCACACGGTTGCTCCTTTAAGCGCGGCCCGCCGGCCGCATGCGAGACAGCTCCGCGCGCTCTAGGCGAGCGAGAAACGCCCCCGCCCGCTGGCCATTGGCGCGAACGGCGGCGTTGCACCGCGCGCCGAACTCTCGGCCGCACCGATGGCAGCTCTTGAAGCTCGCGAAGCGGAGCTCGAGCGCTCGCCGCTGCTCTGCGGAAAGGGCCACGGCATTCGGCAGCATCGGCACAGCGCAGCGTCAGCGCTCGCCGTACCGAGTCGCAGCGTGCGCGCGGTTCAACCGGTTCATCTCGCGGAGTCGCTCAAACTCAGAGCGCGCGCGGTTTACATCTGCTAGTCGGTCACGCACCTCCGTCGCGCCGCCCGCGCTGTCCTGCGTCGGCGCTCCACTGCGCGCTTCCCAAAACCGCTTATTGTCCACGTTCATTTTCGCGGCCGCGGCTCCCGACGCCTGCGCCCAGCGACGCAGGACATTGCCGGCATCGGTGGTGCTCTTCGCACGCACCTGGTCGCTCACGCGCTGCGCGGCGTCGCGAATGCGCACGATGCCGTCGCTCATTCGCCGCAGCTTCTCTTGGAACTGCGAGGTGTCGTTTTGGTCGACCGGCGACCCCACTGAACGGCGAAAATTTTCAACTGCCTCGTGAATTTCGCTCAGGTCAACACGTTGGTTCCAGTCGCCCGCAGCAGGCCGCGACGCGGCGATCGCCGCCTGAAACTCGTCGCGCAACTCCACCGTGAGGTCGCCGAGCCACCGCTGCGCCGGCTGCCAAGCCATGTCGGGCGGAAATGGCTCGGCGTTCAGCACTCGCGTGGGGAAAAACGGCGTGATGAAGTCAGTTGCCTTCGAGATGAACTCGTCAATTTTCGGCTGAAGCTTGCCAGTCCACACGGTGCCCAGCGCCGCGATTTTGCCGCTTGGCACAACATCCAACAGAGTGTCGCGCGAGCGCACGCGCCCGAGGTAATCGAGCGGCGCATCGCGAGTAAAAACGCTACGTAGTGTGATCATGTGTTAGATCTCTCGGTTGGAAAGGAGGAGAAGCGGGGGCGGCCCGCCGACTGATCCGCTCGGGATCGACGAGCTGCTCGGCCACCAGGCAGAGGTTCTGCCACCCACCACAGGAGAGGGTGGGCGCAAAGTTTCCTGCGCCGAACGTTCGTGGTTGTTTTTGGTACGACACTGCACGACTTGTCGCCCACTGCGGACTACTACGACGAAAACGCAGCAGCCCGACGCCTCCTGCCCCCTTGCCAAGCCCGCGGGCCTGGCGGGAAGCGTCGGGACCATATGGTCCTCGATCACGCCGCGCGCTCGGCGGCTGGCGCAGACGCACCATCTAACCAGGCGTCAAACTCGCGCCAGAATTCACGCGCCGCAGCCAGCGCCGCCAGGTCACCGCCGACGTGACTGAGGGTGTCCGCCGCAACCCCGCGGCCGAAAAATGATTCGGCGCTCGGCCGCGCCCGCGGGTTCTGCAGCACGTCCAATCCTCGGGCTGTGAGCAGCGCGCCGCTGGAATCGAGATCGACTACGGCGAGCGCAGCGCAGAGGCGGTACTCCTCCCCGCGCAGCGCAGCCACGCGAGCCGCAATGCGGTCCACTTCGACGCGCCGCAGGTCGTCGCGGATCTGCCGCTCATGCCGCTCAGAGGCGGCGCGTTCTTCGCGGGCGATTGCCTCGTCGGCCATGAGCTGCGCGAGCGCCGCAGCCTCAGCACGCTCGTTGTCAAGCGCGTTTGCGAGCGCCTGCTGTGCCTCTGGATCGGCCACGAGCTGCGGCCGCGTCTGACCATCGGCATGCGCGGCGGCGCGCCGACGGCCCTCGCGCGCGAGCCATTCGCCGCGCACTGCTTCAAGACGTTGACGCTCAGCAACCGCGGCCGCGTGCGCCTGCCGGCCGCGCTCATGCGCAGCGGCGCGAGCTTCTTGCTTTGTGCGCGCCTCCGCCGTTGCAGCGCAAGCGGCAGCGAGATCATTCTGTTTCATGGAAAAGTCCTCCTGGGTGTGGACGTGCTCAGAGAGCAGCCGCCAGAAGCGCGGCTGCCGTGAGAGTGCGTGGGATATGGGCGGCGGGAAACGGAAAAGCGCGACGCCTGTCAGTCAGCGCTCCAGCTACTTGTGCCGGCGAGCACGACCCTTCGAGTCGAAGTAGTCCGCGAACTGATCCTCGCGGAGCTGCGCATAGTGCACGGTGTGCGCGATGTTCTTGTGGCCGAGCCACGCCTGCAGGTGCCGCACATCCCAGCCGGCGTTGATCTTTGAGTAGCCGCAGGCATGCCGCAGCTGGTGCGCATGCACCGGGAAGCCGAGGCCAGCGGCGCGCCCGAGCTTCGCCACCAGCTTCTTCACGCTGCTGTCGGAGATTGGCAGCTCGCGCTCCGAGACGAATACCGGCCCTTTGCCGCCGGTCGGCTGGCGTAGCAGCTTGAGCAGCGCCACCTCGTCCGGTTCCAGCGGGTGCACGCTCGGCGTGCCGCCCTTCACCCGGCGCACATCCAGCAGCTTGGTGCCCAGATGCACCTGCGACCAGGACAACGCGACCAACTCGCTGACGCGAAAGCCATGCTTGAACGCCAAAAGAACCAACGCCTCGTCGCGCTCGGGATTGCGCGTCTTGCGGGCTGCAGCCAGCAGCCGTGCCACCTCTTCGGGCTTCAGGTGCTCCCGCGGCCGACCGCTGTCGCCGTTCGAGCGCCTGCGAGGCGGCGGTTTCCGCGAAATGGCGCTTTTGGGCAAGCTTGCAGCGGGCGGCGCGCACTGCAAGGCATTGATTTCGCTCGTCTCGGTCATGAGCCCTGCTCCTAACATTCCCTAGAATAATCATACTAGGGAATGTAGGCAGGGGTAGCAATGCGCTCACCGGCTCATCTCCGCGAGGAGATCGTGCAACTCCTGCATGGCATCACCCGGGCCGCGCGCCTGCGATTCGATCGCGAGCGCCGTGCCGCTGACCAGGGCGCCATTCGCTGGCAGGCCGAACAGCTCGAGCGCGCCAGGCGGAGCGCTGGCGAGGCGGCACCAACATACCCGGCGCCCGCGAGCCGCCAAGTTGCAGCTGTCGTTACCGAGGCGCCACCAGCGGCCACCGCCGGTGTTGTCATCAATGCGCAGGATCGTCACGGCAGACATGGCGAGCGTGAAGCCGGCCGCCAGGATCGAACCGGGGCGCGAAGGCGAGGCGAACGGGATGGCGATGCGCGAGGCGTTCTCGAAGCGCACCAGCTCGCTCACCTGCACCAGGTTCGTCAGCTCTGCCCCCTGAACTGTCGCCGCAGCTCCTGCGTCTTGGCCGCCAACTCCTCCTGCGTCATCAGCTTCGCCGCGGGGTTGGGCGTGAATGCACCGCAGATGACAGGTCGCATCGCCCGCTCGGGCGGCTCAGCGCCGGCGAGCGGAACTGAAGGCTCAAGCGGCGCGATGCGCAGATCCTCGGGAGGCTCGGCCGACGGAGCAGGGGCAGCGACGTTGTCAGGCGGCGCAGGAGACCCGTACTGCGCGGCGGCCGGCTCCGCCTCCTCATCGCGAGCGTTCGCCGCAGCCGGCGCTGCAGGCGCAGCCTGACCCTCAATGGGCGGGCGCTGCGAGCGGAAAGCAGGGTGATGCGGATCCGGCTCAAGCTCGCCTCGGATCATGGCCGCATAGGCGGCTTCAGGCGTGAGCGGCTGACCCGGCTGCGGGAAATTCAGGCTCACCAGCGGAGCGAGCTGCTCGCCATCGCGGCCGGTGATTTCCTGCACCAGCGCGGGTCTACCGGAGCCGATGCTCACGAGATCCATTGCAGCGCGCCTGCGCTCCGCTGCGGGCAGCTTCGTGTCCTGCGCAATCTCGGCCAACACCTTGCACATTCGCCGGTCATATCGCCTGGCATACCGACGCACTCTCGGCTCGTTGCGTGGACGGCCGTTTAGATTGCCGCTGACGCCCTTCGGCCACGGTGGCCGCAGATTTTTCCGCCGGGGGTCGCTTGCTTCGGCTTCGCTCATGCTCCGCCTCGGTGTTGCTTTCGGTGTTTCCACCGCCTGTTTCTGACACTGGGTCGAGGCGTGTGCTTGCGCAATGGAGCCGGTGCTCAAACTTCTGCCCAAACTTCTGCTCAAAGATGCCCAAACATGCCCAAACTTGTGCTCTCTCTCTCACTCCCCCTGTAAGGGGGGAGAGGGAGAGCAGTTTGAGCAGTTGAGCGGCGCAGCTCATGGGATCACCAAGCCGTGGCGCGGCATGCGGTTGGCGTACTGCCCGACTACGCCGCGCTTCAGTCGCCCGGCGCCGATGAGGCGGTTCATGGCCGCGGCGAGTTCCTTCTTGCTGTGGCCCTCTGCGTAGCCCTTCTCGACGATGTGGCGCGGCAGGTAGTCGGGCGAGGTCTTTCCGTCGGTGCCGTTAATACCCGAGTCCTTGAGCCGAGACAGAGCCTTTAGGACGATGGCTTCGGCAAGCTCGTTGTTGTGGCTGGCATCGAAGCGTCGGCCGTCCGCTGCATCCGGCAGGAGCAGCCGACCCTGGAAGCGCATGCGCACATAGTCCTTCTCGGAGTAGTTCGCCTTGCGCCTGGCGAGGAAGCGCACGCCCGTATCTGGCGGGTCGTCGTCGTCCAGCTTCTGGTCCGGGAGTGTGGGGCCGAGGTACCAGCGCATACGCACCGCGTTCTCCCAGGCGGCGGAGCCCGCATATTCGCTGCCGGCCGCGCGCGAAGTGTGGCCGAGGAAGATGTTGGCAAAGGGGCGGCCGCGGACGATGCCGCTCATGCCGTTTACGAACCGGGTAACTTGGTGTCCGTCCGCCTCGTTCCCTCCGAATGTGTGGCGGTTGTTATCGGTGGCCAGCACATCGATGCCCAGGTCGTTCACCAGCTCGCGGAGCCGGTGGAATTGGGGAGTGAAGCTCGGCTGGCCGTACGTCACGGCGAACAACGTGTTGTCCTCGCCGATGCGAGGGACGATGGTGAGCTTGCCGGCGAGCGCACCGAGCGGCAGCGCGAAGTGAGCGCAGAGCTCGGATTGGACGCGCCAGATTTCACCTGAGTCGTCCTCGCAGAGCCAGAGCAGCACGCGCAGGTCGGTCGCGCTGTCGGGCGCGAGAAAGGGAATGCCGGCCGCAAGCGAGGTGCCGAGCGCCTGTATGAGCACCGTCTTGCCCATGCCGCCGCTGCCCGCGACCAGCGTGGGGCTCGGCCCCAGCCAGCCTGGAATCCACCATTGCCGCGGCGGCGGCGTGCGGCCCTCGAGCGCGCGCCAATCCATCGGCTCGGGCTCTGGCGGCAGCGCCAGCGCAGCGCGTGCGGAGAGCAGCTGGTGAGCCCCGTCCAGCAGCTCGGGCCCATCGTTCTGCCGCGCCAGCTGTTGCAGCCGTCGGCAGTCCGCGCCGTCCCTGACAATGTGCGCGTAAGCGGCAGCGTTCGCCGCAGAGGGCGTTGTGCGCGCGAGCGCGCTGAGTGCTGCGTCGCCGCCGATGGCCTGGAGGTGGCCGCTCTGTGTCAGCAGCGTGGTGACGGTCGTGACATCGACCGGAACGCCCGCGGTGGCAAGCGTGGCGATGGCGCGGTAGATGAGCACGGCATCTGGGCGCGAGAAGTGCTCGGCGCCAAGGATGCGTGCCACCTCGGCGAAGGGCGCGCCGAGCAGCAGTGCGCCGAGCACGTTTGCTTCGGCGGTCGGCCAATCGTCGTGTCCGTTCGCCGCCGACGCGCTCACCGGAACAGCCCCGCGACCATGCCAACGACGACCAGCGCGAGCATCGCGAGCGCGGCCAGCTGCAGCGCCGCCGCGAGCACGATTGCCGCGCGCAAGGCGGCCGAAGTAGCTTTCCGCGCATGCGCTTGTGCACCTGGGAAAATGACGAGAGGGCGGCGCAGCCGCGCGTGCCCGTTGAGCTCTGCGTGCAAGCTCACAAGCTGATCACGCGCCCCCCGGGCGATGCTTGAAATGACGCCGAAGTCTTCGTCAATGGCGTTTCTAACGCCGAGCCGATCCGCAGCCAGGCACCGTAAAATTCCGCGGCTGCGGTCTATCTGCGCCGCGACCCTGTCGACGGCATCCGACGCCTCGAGCAGCGATGCAGACAGGGCGGCGGGCAGTGGAGGTGTAGTTAGGTCAGGCTCGCGCGCCGCGCGTTGTTCTGGCAGAGTCGCCATGTCTTTGATGTCCTTGATCGTGCTGATTGCCCCCGGCGGCTGGCCCGCTGCCGGGGGCTTCCATCTCTTCCTGCACTTCGCGCGCGACAACGTCGGCGAGCAGCTCAAGCAGCCCGTCGAACTCGGCGAGTGAGGGACAAAGCGGCATTCAGGCCGCGGCGCGCGGATTCCGACCGCACCGAGCGAGGCGCTCGCTGAGTATTTTGCGAGCCTTTGCTTCGGAACCGGGCGGGAAAAGCCGCTGGCCGTTCGCGAGGCGCGTGCACTCGAGCAGGCCCTCGTCCGCGTAACGCCGTATGGTGTCGGGCTCAACGCCAACTTTCCTCGCCAGCGACCCGGTCAAGTCCCATCCCTTGTCCATATGCCTTCCGCCTGTTAGCCCGATATGGGCCTAGCTGCCTATTGCGGAATTAACTAGGCCACTTTATTCTGCCGCCATCAAGCCCGGCAAAGACGGGGGGGTTTATCCGGTGAGTAAGGTGTCGCTGATCGCTCGGCAGCAGGTGCGGCGATGGCTCGAGTTCGTGGCGAAGGGGGCAGCCGAGTCTGCGGACTTCGCTATCGGCGGAACGGTCGAGATGATGTACGGAAGGCCGCCCTCCGGAGCGTTCGAGAGCGACCGCGGGTTGGTCGAGTACGCGCTAGCATTCGCGAACGGAGAGGCCGATCGCTCTCAGATGCAGCAGTACCTCGATGCGGGCAAACGGAAGCTGGGGAACGCTGCAGGGTCGGCTGATAACCCTGCCTATCTACTGCTAGCAATCGAAAGCGGGCAGCGCCCGCCGCGAACCGGGGCGGCAGCGCGCCTGCTGGATGCCGAGGTGCTGGAGCAGCGCCTCCAGTGGCTGCGTGAGCTGCTCGCTGCCGTTCGGCGCGACAAAGCTCAGGCTGCGGAGCGCTATCGAGCACCTGCCCGGAATCATCTGAAGCGAATGTGGTCCGTGCCGACGGTGCGTGCCAGCGACGGCGCTCTGCGGCACGTTGTCGTTATCGAGGACTCCGCATTGTTGCACTCCTACGTCACTCTTCTTCTCCTCGGGCCGCTTGGGAGCGAGTTGTGCCAGTGCACGCTTGAGGGGTGCAGCCGCTACTTTTTGGTAAAGAAACCCAAGACCGGCCGTCCGCAAACGCTGTACTGCACTCGGGAGCACATGCTTGCGGCCCACGGCAAGAACGCGACGCAGCGCTCCGCCGATTCGCGTGCGAAGCACAAAGCAGCGAGGAAACCGAAATGAAAGCCGCCCTATACGCCCGCTACTCCACCGACAAGCAGTCGGGCGCCTCGATCGAGGACCAGTTCCGCGTGTGCGAGCGCCTGGCCGAACGTCACGGGTTCACGGTCGTGGAACGCTTCTCGGATGCGGCCATCAGCGGAGGCACTACGCAGCGACCGGGATACAAGGCGCTCCTGCAGGCCGCGCGCCTGCGCGAGTTCGACGTGATCGTCAGCGAGGATACGAGCCGCCTGTGGCGCTCCATGGCCGAGCAGTCGCCACGTCTCGCCGAGCTGGCTGACATCGGCGTGCAGATCGTTGCGTCTGACCTGGACACGCGCCAGGAGTCAGCCGCTGTGCTGAGTGCTGTGATCGGCAGCATGGCGGAGCACTACCGCAAGGAGATCGGCCGCCGCACTCGGCGCGGCTTGGAGGGCAAGGCTCGCCAGGGCAAAAGCGCGGGCGGCCGCGCCTATGGCTTCGTACCGCCCGCTCTCTCGGGCAGTGGACAGATGGAGATCGACCCGCGGCAGGCTGAGATCGTCCGGCAGATCTTCAGTTGGTACGCCGCCGGCTGGGGCGCGAGGGCGATCGCCGCGGAGTTGAACCGGCGCGGCGTGCCTTCGCCTGGCGCGGGCTGGGGCCGGCGCACAGAGCGCAGGCGATCGGGGTGGATGGTCTCAGCCGTGGCCGGCGACGTGAAGCGGGGCGTCGGAATACTCAACAACGAGATGTACGTAGGGCGGACGGTCTGGAACCGCACGCGCTGGATCCGCTCGGCGTCCGATTCCTCGAAGCGCCGCTGTGTGCGGAATCCGCCGACCGAGTGGATCGTGCATTCGGACGATCGCCTGCGGATCGTCCCGCAGGAGTTGTGGCAACAAGTAAAAGCCCGTCAGCAATTCCGAGCGGCGACGGTGGGCGTGAGAATCAAGGCCGGTGTAGCCCGGGACCGCGCGGTTCGAGCGGGCCGCGAATCCAAGTTCGCGTTTTCTGGGCTGCTGAAGTGCGGGAGCTGCGGCGCGAATTTCGTGATCGCCGGCAAGGATCACTACGCCTGCGGCTCGCGCGTAGGCGGCGGCACGTCGGCCTGTGAGAATGATGCGTATCTTCGCCGCTCGCTGATCGAGCAAGGGCTGGTGGCCGGCATCAAGCTCAAGCTCTCAGGTCCCGAAGCGCTCGAGGATCTGCAGCGGCGAGTTCGCGAGCGCCTGAAGAGCGGCGACGCGGCGCGGGACAGTCGGGCGCAGATCGCGAAGCTCGAGCGCGAAGTCTCCAGCCTGGTGGATGCCGTCGCCGGCGGGGCGCTGCGAGCATCGCCTGCGATCGCAGAGCGTCTGCGGGGCGCCGAGGCTGCCCTGGCGAGCCTCAAGGCTCAGCTCCCGCAGCGCAGCGTCGAGCAATTGCTGCCGCAGTTGGCCGAGCGGTGCCGCTCTGCGATCGAGAATCTGGAGCGCACGCTCGCGAAGGAACCGCTGCGCGCGCGCATGGAACTTGCCGAACGCGTCGGCCCGATCAGGGTGCGCGCGACCGCAGAGGAGATCGTGCTCGAGGCGCAGAAGGAGCACGTGCTGGCAGGGCTGTTAGGGAATGGCGATGCTGGCGGCACGCGTCAAATAAGGTTGGTAGCGGGGGCCCGCAACCGCCATTACTTGCCACCATTCCGCGCCTGAAAGCCCGAAGGTACCCGCGATCGCACCCTTCGCGGTAGCGCCGCCTTGGCCGGGTGTCGGGGTCCTTCTCCGGCTTGCCGTGGGTTCGCTCGAGCTGCTCCGGGCAAGGAGGATGGCTAGCGTGGGATGACGAGGAATTCGAAGGGCGGTCCCGCATCCTGTGGGCATCCTGCGCAGGCCGCTGTCAACAACTCTAGCATCTGGGCCAGAATACTCGCTGCGGTGCCAGGCGGCTGCTGCGCGACAGCGTCGTACACGACGCCACGACGAGCAAGCGGCGGCAGAGCGTGGCCAAGTTGCGGAAGCATCCGTTGAACGTAGCCATCCATGCGTACGTCCAGGAGGATCGCGTTGCCCTGAGCGTCCCAGCCGCCGACAAGCGCTCCCATGTCAGCGCCCGCTGCGGTGAAGCGCAACTTGAGGAAGTTCACCGTCTCGTCAACGCTCCACGCGGGCCGCAATTCGGCATCTAGCACTTGCGGCACCCGGACGTTCGGGGGCCCGCTGCCATAGGTGGCGATGCCGACCCGATCGAGCTTGAACAACTTCCGGTCGAGCTGCGAGCTGGTGCTCACGACGGTCTCGCCGCTGACGACAACGACACTCGTCTTTGACTCGGCTCCCAACACAATCTCATCCGCAGCGCAAGCGCCGAGTACCAGCGTCATCGCAGCCCTCCATTCGATGATGTATCGCCGGGTTGCATCTGTTCTACACCAGTTCTGTCAGGTGTTTTCTAGATGTGAAACTTGAATGAGTGCGTCGCGTGCTTCGAAAGGAGGTCATAGAGGTGAAAGTGTTTACGCCAAGAGAATGTGCCGCATGTGGCAGCATCACTCGAACCACGCTGTTCGTCGATTCGCCCTCGTGAGTGACAATTGCGTGGCCTTTAGCTTTCCCGACGGCGATGAGAAACGCGTCCGCTGTCTTAGTCGAGGCGAAGTCGGAAAGAGCCTTGTGGTCAAATTGGCCAAGGTTATACGCCCAGGAAATTACCTGCGGGTACTGCTGCATCACCAATTTGTCGCTCGTATCCGGTAGCCAAAAGGACTTCGGCACCTTTGCTGCGACCCACTGCCGCAGGGGGCAGGTCTTTTTTCCTTGGTTGATCTCCGCGTGTACTTTGCTGATGCTGAAGACTACGCCGGCCGCATGCGCGTCCAGCACCCACTGCCAAAACGCACCCGCAAACTGGAATCGATACTCCCGATTCTTCGACTGCATGAATACATCACTATCGAGGATGTAGGTCGCAGACATGCCAAGGGCCTACATCTCGCGGGGCTTTTTGCGAAGAGAGTCGTAGAGTGTCACCACAGTGTCCGGTTTGACATTCAAGAGGGAGGCCGCTTCGCGGTACAGAGTCTCGCCGCGCGCGGCGCTGCTCACTAAGTCAAGCGTGAGCCGACGGCTGTTGCGTATCGGAATCATGACGAGCTGGCTGACCTTGCCTTTTTTGCGTGGCGGCAGTTTTCCGCTGAGGGCCGTATCGAGGTCTTTCTGTGAAATGATTTTGAGATCGAGCAGGTGGATGCCAGCAACAAATCTGCTGACGCGGAAGTGCTCCGCGACCGCGCGCACGTCCCGTACCCGATCCCACTCGCTCTTGAGAGCGGTGGCGGGCACTAGCACCTCGGCGGCCACTTGGTTGCAGAACTTTTCGAGTCCAGTGGCGTGGCGGATTTCAACTTCAGATATGCCACTTTGCCCAAGCCAGATGTGAGCCAGCTCGTGCATGAGCGTGAAGACAGTGGCCACTTCGGCATCGTTGCTGTTAACGAAGATGAGTGGTGCAAACTTGTCTGCGATCGCAAATCCACGAAACTCGGCAACTGACAATGGACGGCGGGTCTGCGCCTTTACGAAGCTGGCCTTCATGATTAGGACGCCAGCATCCTCAGCCTTGCGCGCGAGGCAGGAAAAGTAAGCTTCCGCGTTCGGGCTCTGCGCCCGGTCGCGATCGGAGATTCCGAGCGTGCTTACAATATCGGCCGCAACGGCGTCCGCCTTCGGTTTCTCAGAAAAGCGAAATCTGCCTACAAAGCCAGGAGGGCGAACACCGCGCGCGCTGAGCTGTGCCCGATACCAAGCGTGCTTCGCGACCACGTCGACGTAGGTGTCTGTGAAGTCTTCGCCGAGCGGGGTAGGGTTCGGCGTCTGCCGCAAATCGGGGATGTCCATCTTTGGAGCAGCGGGAGGCTTGTCAAGAAAGAGCGTGCCGAAGGGTACCCGGGCCTTTTTTGCGATTTTCTCGATCTGACTCACTGTCAGCTGGCCCGCCGCGATTCG
>Ga0210385_10002142_pt1 | contig 11925 bp, 11 predicted proteins | sample IncBWH26OmetaG_FD_160107 | JGI IMG/M metagenome (GOLD analysis project Ga0210385, IMG submission 160107) | Forest soil microbial communities from Barre Woods Harvard Forest LTER site, Petersham, Massachusetts, United States - Inc-BW-H-26-O ... | reverse complement strand
GGATTATATCGTGCGCTCTTCATCGTCCTTCACCCACGAACGTCCACCTCGGCCGTCATGTCCGACAACCGAGGTGGATCAGGCTGCTCTCTCGTGAGCCCGTGCTTTACGAGCCGAGAGAAACAGCGAACGCCGGTTCAAACGGGAGCCTCGATTCAGTTTTGTCCCGAGGCTCCGTTGGCGGGACGGCCAGCCGTCGGCGGATCGTCCCCATCCATGTGCTGTTGCAGCTGTTGTTTCAAGGCAGAATTGGCATCCATTCCTTTGAAAACATCGTTCGCAAAGAAGAACTTCCCGTCGGACGGCACCATGACCATCTGGATTTTGTCCGACAGGCGCTCCGCGATGATTTTGTTGATGAGCAGCGGCGACTGGTTCAGCAGCTTCGCTTCGCTCGTCATTCGCTCCGCATCGGCTGACGCGGTCACGCGAATCCGATTCGCCTCCGCGTCCGCCAGCAGATTGCGCCGCTGTACCTCGGCTTTGCTGTCGATCACCTTGGCCTGCGCCTCAGCGTCGGCGTTCTCGATAGTCGCCTCCTTACGTGCCTCGGCTTCCAGCTTCGACTGCTCGATCTGCTTCTGCTTCAGCGGCAGCGTGTACTGCATCGCGTCTGCCTCGCCTTTAGCCTCGACGACCTTCGCGTGGGCGTCGCCCTCAGCCTCCTTCACCTTCTGTGCCGCTTCAGCTTCCGCCTGCAGTTCAGCAATGCGCACCTGCTTCTGCTGCATGTCGGTCTGCACCGTCAGCTGATCGTCCTCCTGCTCCTTGAGCAGTAAATCCTGGAGGCCCTTCGCGTACTCGGGTGGTAATTGAATGTTGCGCAGCATCACTTCTTCGACAATGATGCCGTCCGCCCCGAGCTTCTTCGTGATCACCCCGGCGGCCTGGCTGCGCATCTGCTCGCGATTGGTGCTGAAGATTTCGCGCACCGTGTAACCTGGCGCCAGCTCGCGCCACGCGCTGGCCACCACGGCGGGCACGATCTGCGAATCCACCGGTTGCGGCAGATGGCTTTCGATGTAGTCGAGCCGATGCGGATCGAGGCGGTAGCGGACGGTAATGGCGAGGCCGATGTCGAGCCCTTCCTTCGACTGCACATCAAGGGGCTGGGGCTCGAAGGCTGTTTTTTGGGCGGAAGGCCCACCCGCCTGGCCCCCCAGTCCTTCGACAACGCCAGCGGTGAACAGCTTGTCGCGCAGGTCGAAGATCTGCACGCTCTCCACCAGCGGTGGGACAAAGTGCGCACCGGAGTAGAGCGTTCCCGGCAGCGTTCCGCGCAACTGGCTGACACGGACGCCGCCCATGCCGGCTGGGATCACCACAATGCTGTCGGCGATCAGCAGTGGCAGACACGCCGCCACGGCCAGCGCGGCGGCCATCCGCCACCGCACCGGTTGTGGCTCTTCCGGCATCCCGGTTGTCGCCTCTCCGCTCGCCGCAATCCGTGCCAGCTTCCGCGGATACTCCAGTACCTTCCACAGGTCGTACAGCGCGATGCCCGCTGCAGCAGCCAGGATCACGACTCCCGCGACGATCAACACATCCTTCAGCGCAAGCATTTCTTCCCTCCCGTTCCAACTCCCGTTTCCTTCCGCTCCGTTACGGCACTGGCCACCCGCTGGCGAGCGAAGAACAAGCGGACCAGCCCCCCGAACAGCAACTCCTCCAGCAGCAGTCCGCATGAGATGCTCAGCAGCATCGCACCCACTACACTCAGGCCTTCCGCAAACAGTTCCATGGCGATCCTCCCTGGCTCTCGCGCCTACTCACTCGCCGGGACAACGGCGGTACCCGTCACTGCAGTCGCCGCAGCCGGTGCCGGACTCGGTTCTGTCGCTGTGTCTGCCACCACCGTCGGTGCAGGAGCCGCCGCACCCGGCAGCGCAGGCGTTGCACCAAAAATCGCCGCGGTCTCGTCGTTTCGTTCGCCGACAATCTCCACCTGGTCGCCACTCTGCACCTCCGCAAACAACTCCTCCAGATCCTTTTGCCGCATGCGAATGCATCCGTGCGACGCGGCCTTGCCGATGGAGCGCGGGGCGTTCGTTCCATGAATGCCGTAGCCTTTCTTGTTGAGCCCCATCCAGCGCGTGCCCACCGGATTTCCGGGCCCTGCGGGAATGACCTGGCCCTCGTGGTAATAGGTGGGGTTCTCGACGCGCTCGACAATCGTGACGGTCCCCGTCGGACTCGGTGTCGTGTCTTTACCGACCGCGACGTGGTAAACCTTCCTGACCGCGCCGTCTTCGACCAGCGCCAGCCGCCGATCCTCGAGGCTCACGACGATGACGCGCGTCGCCGGCTGGGTCCGACGAGCGGCAACGGATGGCGGACGTGTGTCTGCCGCGCGCGGTCTCCTGGTCGGAGCCACCGCGGTCGCGTTCACTTTGGCCGGTTTCGTTTGTGCCGTCTGGGCCTCCACCGGCAACATCGAGAGAACCAGGCAGCTTGCTGCAATCATTGTTTTCTTCAGGTCGTTCATTGCGGCGCCTCACTCAGCCTTGCGACGCGACAATGTGCAACCGGCGGACCTTCTAGGATCCGCAGAAAACAATGGGTTTAGCCGAGTCTCGAGGGACAGCTCGCGTGTGCCGTCAGACACGCCGTGTCATGTCTGACACGGAGCCCAGCGCACCTGGCAGACACGCGCCCCTGGCCAACTCCTGACTGCAACCGTGCGTCTGCATAGAGCATGGAAATGCAGCTGGCAAAGTTGATCCGTCGCAAGATTGTCGTCCTCGGCCCCAAGCTTCTCGATAGCGGGGACAAGGATCAGGACAAGCTCGAAACCGTCACCCTGGTCGGCGTCGAGTCCTCCGGCATCTGGATCGAGAGCGAGGAAGCCGCGAATCGTATCGCCGACCGATTCCGCGTCAAGCCTGCCACTCCGTCTGCTTTCTTCATCCCGTTCACCCAGATCACCACGATCCTCGCCAGTAACGAGTCGGCCGACGCCGGCGAAACCGGCACGATTACCGCCAGCGCTGCTTAGTTTCCGGTCTGCGGGTCCCCATGTCCGACGCGCGCTGGATTTGCTTGCTCTCCATTCGCAGCGCGTTCTACGCCCGCCGGCACCTACTACCTCATGATCTCCGCCCGACTCAACAACCAGGCCGTCGCGTGGGAACAAGCCGTCCATCCCCATCCCGGAGCGAACTTCGTCACCCTCGATCTGCGCAACGCCACACCGGTCAACTAAGCGGTTCGTGCGGAGACCGCCTGACCCCATCACCGCATCAACGGGATCGCCGGAGCTCGGGCGTTGTACAGTTCTTCTGTGCGAATCCGGCCTTTGCTCGTTCTGCTTTTTCTCTGTGCCGGCGCTCTGGCGCAGACGGCCGGCGCGCCGCGCTACAAGGAGCGCGAGCTTTTTATCCCCTGGACGCAGGCTGCTCCTACCGGTCTTGACGCCCTGCTTGTCTATGCCGATCTTCCCGGCAGGCACCCTTTCGTCGTGATGACGCACGGCTCCTCGCGGAAGCCCGAGGAGCATGCCGAAGTGACGCCGTGGGCGCTTTTGCCCGAGGCGCAGTGGTTCGCCCGCCGCGGCTTCGTCGTGCTGGTTGTAGTGCGGCGCGGCTATGGCCACTCCGGCGGTGAGCAGGACGGCCGCCACGCAGGCCGCTGCCCCACCACCGATTACCAGGCGGCTGCCGAGTACGCAGCGCAGGATCTGCGCGTCGCGATGGAATATGCTCGTTCGCTTCCCAACGTCGATCCGGAACACGCCATCGCTGTCGGCGTCTCGACCGGAGGACTGGCCACCGTGGCTCTGACCGCAGCGGCTCCTCCCGGCCTGGTGGCCGGCATTAACTTTGCCGGGGGCCGCGGCTCACGCGCCGATCACGATGTCTGCAACCCCGACGATCTGGTCCGCGCCTACCGCAATTTTGGCAAGCGCTCGCGTGCGCCGATGCTCTGGCTCTATGCCGAGAACGATCAGTACTTCTGGCCCGAACTGGCGCAGAAATTCGACGCTGCCTTTCGCTCCCAGGGAGGCAACGATCAGTTCGTCCTCGCTCCGGCCATCGGCGACGACGGCCACTCGCTGTTTCGCCACGTGGCCGCCTGGTCGGACACCGTCGATGGTTTTCTGGTTGCGCATCAGCTTAATCCCCTGGCGCAGGCACTGCCCGAAATCAAAGCGCCGAATATCCCACCTCCGCCGGGCCTGAGTGAAAACGGGCAGCGCGCCTGGGGAAATTATTTGCTGCTGGGGCCACACAAGGCTTTCGCTGCCTCGCCACACTCCTTCGGTTTCGCGGTAGCGCAAATGACCACCGACGACGCGCGACGCAAGGCGGTCGAAAACTGCCAGCGGGATGCACAGGACAAGCGGGATTGCGTTGTCGTCTCCGTGGACAACGAAGCTGCTCACCCCTGACCAGTTGAAACAGGTGGCGCGCGTCAGAAGCCGCTCGACTCCCGAGGCGGTTGATCCGCCCCGGGACGCCGAGTTGACCCAGCCTTACTCTTCCTCTTCTTCTCCGGTGGGCTTCTTCGCGTTGGCGACGATCTTCTCCGCGATGGGCTGCGGGACGATGTCGTAGTGGTTCATCTCCATGTGGAAGCTGCCCCGGCCCTGGGTCGTCGCGGTCAGGGTCTGGCCGTAGGTCAGCATCTCCGCCATGGGCACTTCAGCGCGGATGATGGTGTTGGCTCCGTGACCGTCCATGCCCTGAACGCGGCCGCGGCGCTGGTTGAGGTCGCCCATGAGGGCGCCGGCGAACTCCTGTGGGGCCTCGATTTCGACGCTCATGATGGGTTCCAGCAGTGCCGGCTTGGCCTGTTCCATGCATTTGCGGAAGGCAATGCGGCCGGCCATTTTGAACGACAGCTCGTTGGAGTCGACGTCATGATAGCTGCCGTCGTAGACGATGACCTTGAAGTCGACCACGGGGTAGCCCGCCAGGTAGCCGCGAGCGGCTGATTCCTGGATGCCTTTTTCGACGGCGGGAATGAAGTTGCGCGGGATGGCTCCGCCGAAGACGTCGTTTTCAAATTCGAAGCCGCCGCCGCGCGGCAGAGGCTCCATTTTGATTTTGCAGTCGCCATACTGGCCGTGGCCGCCGGTTTGTTTCTTGTGCCTACCCTGAGCGTCGGCGCGGCCGCGGATGGTTTCGCGATAAGGCACACGCGGGGCCTTGAGGTTGACCTCGGTGTGGTAGCGCTTGCGCAGCTTGCTGACCAGGGTTTCGATGTGGGGTTGGCCTGCGGCTGCGATCAGGAATTCGTTGGTCTGCGCATCGCGGAAGAAGCGAACCATCAGGTCCTCTTCCATCAGCTTGTGAACGGCAGGGGCCAGCTTATCCTCGTCGGCGCGGGACCTGGGTTCGATGGCCCAGGTCATCGCGGGTTCGGGCAGGGTCACCGGCTCGTAGAAGATTTCGTGGCTCTTGTCGCCGAGGGTGTCGCCGGTCAGAGTTTCCCGGAGCTTGGCGACGGCGCCGATGTCGCCCGCGTGCAGCTCGGGAACCGCGACTGCCGTGCGTCCCTGCATGACCGACAGATGGGAGAATTTTTCCGGGACGCGGCGGGAGTAGTTTTGCGCCGTGGCATCGTTTTTGAGCACGCCGGAGAAAACCTTGAAGAAGGTAATGCGGCCGGCGAAGGGATCGGTCATGGTTTTGAAGACGTAGAGGGAGAGCGGCTCGGAGTCGGCCACTTTGCGCAGGACGATCTCCGGTGACTGGTCGGCGCTGCTCGCGACCGCGGCCTCGCCATTGGTGACCGCGACGGCATGCAGGGCAGCCCGCGCGGCGACGGGTTCGCGCTCGATGGGAGCGGGCGCGTAGACCTTGAGGAAGTCGAGCAGGTGATCGGTGCCGACGTTGGCCAGGCCGCTGGCATAGAGCACCGGGAAGATGCGGTCTTCGCGAATCGCCTCGTGGAGGGCGCTGATCAGGTGCTGCTCGGGAATCGTGCCTTCGCGGAAGAACTCTTCCATCAACTCGTCTTTACCTTCGGCGACTAACTCGACCAGCGCCTCGTGCGCGCGCTGTGCAGGATCTTTCAGAGATTCAGGGATCTCGCCGATCTTGCCGTGGCCGTCGCCGCCCGTGGTGTAGAAGAAGGCTTCCATGGTGACCAGGTCGATGACGCCGGCAAAACCTTTGGCGTCCGCGATGGGCAGCTGGACGGGGACGCACTGACGGCCGAAGCGCTCCGTGAGCGTGGTCAGGGTGGATTCGGCAGAGGCGGCCGCGCGCGGATGATCCATCTGGTTGATCACGACGGCACGGGGCAGATTGAATTCTTCGGCGTATTTCCACACCCGCTCGGTCATGGGCTCGACGCCGGTGACGGCGTTCACGGTGACCAGGGCGGCTTCGACCGGCGCCATGGCGCAGCGTGCTTCGTGCACGAACATATGGAAGCCAGGGGTGTCGATCAGGTTGACCTTCACGCCATTCCATTCGGCGAAGGCCAGGGCGTTCTGCATGGTGGTGCCGCGGGCAACGTCTTCTTCGTCATAGGCGGTGACGGCCGATCCATCTTCGACACGGCCGAGGGTGGGGGTCATTTTTGAGGCATGCAGCAGCGCGGAGACGAGGGTGGTCTTGCCGCTGTGCGCATGCCCCACTACAGCCACGTTGCGGATCTCACTTCCTGGGTAGGCTTTCATGGGATTCTCCTTGATGGATAGATTGATTGCGGCTGGCGCGAGCCGAGGCCGCGTTTGCATCGCCTGGCCAAAACAGGCAAGTAGAAACCTGAGGGGATCGGGCCGCTGTGATGGCGGATACGAATTCGCGAGACGCAGGGATTGCGGGAGGCGTCCTGGGTGGCGTCTGAAGTGGAGGCGGAATGGGTACCGGCGCGCCGCGGATGCGTGCCGGCGGTTGCGGAGACCACCCCGTCACACCATAAGCGGGCGCGCCGGGGACCCCGGTTGTTGCGATCCTCGTCCGGCATACGAAAACGTTCCTGAGAAGCGGAATTTGGGAGCTTTTGTTACCGCACGTTCACAGGAACAGGGATGGTAGCACAGGGAAGGCGGGCGAGGGGATGAAGGTGACGGCGGAACAAAGGCGCTCGCGGCGGTGTCTGGAGGAGTGACGCTTTACCATGAAGGATAAAGGATTGCATGCGTCTCGGAGGGCGCATCCCATAAGAAAGTGAGCCGCAATTTCAACTGGATTTGGTACCTGGGTGCCGCGGTCTGGTTCCTGAATGCCGCGCTGGCGATGCACCATGGGAATTTGCGGGTGGGGCTGACCAATGCCGTGATTGCGGCGGTGTTCCTCGCGGCGGGAATCTTCTTTGGCAAGCAGGCTAAGCGGCCCACGGGGCGGGGTAACGGCCGGGGTCCACTGGAATAAAGGCGGGCGGCACCGGAAGCTCCGATGCCGCCCTGTTTGCTGTCAACACACTGCCCGGTTCGGCAGAACTAAACAGCAGCACCGGCCAGGGTTGGCTGCTGCGTCCGTTCCTGTTCAGTGACCGCGACGCATTCCTCCAAAATATCGAGGGCGACGTCGGCTTCGTGCTCGTTGACGATGAGCGGCGGCGCGAGGCGGATGGAATTCTCGCCGCAGCCAAGGATGAGGAGTCCGCGCTCGAAGGCCAGGTCGACGATCCGATCGCGGAGCAGCGGTGCGGTTTCGCGGGTCTGTTGATCCTTGACGATCTCGATCCCGATCATCAGGCCCCGGCCGCGGACGTCTCCGATCACCGCGTATTTCGCTGGCCAGCGGCGCAGGCGGGCGAAGATCTTCTCGCCCTGGCGGGTGGCGTTGGCCAGGCCTTCGCGCTCCAGAACATCGATGGTGGCGAGCGCCGACGCGATGCAGAGGGGGTTGCCGCCGAAGGTGGAGGCATGGGAGCCGGGCTTCCAGTCCATGATGGCGGCGCGCGTCATGCAGATGCCGAGCGGCATGCCGGAGGCGATGCCCTTGGCCATGCAGACGATGTCGGGCTCGACGCCGGTGTGCTCGATGGCCCACCACTTGCCGGTGCGGCCGGCGCCGGATTGCACTTCGTCGGCGACCAGAAGGATGCCGTACTTGTCGCAGATGCGGCGCAGCTCCTGCATGAAGATGGTGGGCGCGACCACATAGCCGCCCTCACCCTGGATGGGTTCGACGAAGATGGCGGCGACTTCTTCCGGCGCCAGCGTGGTGTGAAAGAGCTTCTCTTCGATGTAACGGGCGCAGCCGAGCGCGAAGGCTTCCTCTTCCTGCGGGCCGCCGCTACAACCGCGATAGGTGTAGGGATAGCGGACGTGCGTGACTCCAGGAACGAGCGGCGCAAAACGGCGGCGCTGCTGCGGCTTCGAGGCGGTGAGCGAAAGCGCGCCCATGGTGCGGCCGTGGAAGGCTCCAAAGAACGCGATGATGTTCTGCCGCCCGGTGTGGTACCGGGCGATCTTGAGCGCGCACTCGATGGCTTCGGCCCCAGAGTTGCCGTAGTAGAAGCGATGCGGCCCGGGCATGGGCGCGATGGAGGAGAGGCGTTCGGAGAGGGTGATCAGCGACTCGTAGTAGAAGTCGGTGCCGGACATGTGAATGAGCTCGGCAGCCTGTTTCTGGATGGCGGCGACGACTTCGGGGTGGCAGTGACCGGTGGAGCAGACGGCGATGCCGGCGGCGAAGTCGAGGAACTCGTTGCCGTCGACGTCCTCGACGCGCAGGCCTCGGCCGCGCTTCGCCACCATGGGATAGGAGCGGGTGTAACTGGGGGAGATAAGGCGGTCGTCGGCCTCGACAATGCGGCGCGCTTCGGGGCCGGGGAGAGAAGTCTTCAGTTTCGGGCCGTACTGCTGGAGGATTTCTTTGGCGACGGTCATGGGTCTCTCCTTACAGGTGTGGTTCGGCGGTCGAGCCATCCAGGAAAGCCAAGGGGGATGACGGAATCAGGATGGCGCTGCGGGTGAGAGAGGTCTGCTTTGGACACGACGCAGAGGCGCTGGCGTCGAGGGCGGCGGTGACTAGTCGCTGCCGAAGAGACTCGGTCGCGTACGGGTGGGCAGAGTCCGTGTGTATCGCCGGGGAGCGATGGCGCGCACCAAGGCCCGGTTCCAGCTTCTGCAGCTGAAAAGGGCCGGAATGGTGGTGGCGCGGCGCATGCAATCTGCTCGTGCTGAGGATAGCACGGCGGGCATAAAGATTGGGCAGGGGATTACGAAGGACTGGACCCCGGTCGCGAGCCGGGAAAGGGGATTTCGTATACTAACGTTATGTCGATTGTGCGCAACGCAGCCGCGATAGCCAAAGGCATGAGCATCACCTTCCGCGAAATCTTCCAACCAACGGAAGTGGAGAACTACCCCGACGGCAAGGGTCCGACGCGTGGAGCGGTGTTGCAGGAGCGCTTCCGCGGCGCGCACGAACTGCAGCGTGACGAAAATGGTCTGGAGAAGTGCGTCGCCTGTTTTCTGTGCGCGGCGGCTTGCCCTTCGAACTGCATTTTTATTGAAGCGGCGGAGAACACCGCGGAGAAGCGCATATCGAGCGCCGAGCGCTATGCGAAGACCTACAACATCGACTACAACCGCTGTATCTTCTGCGGCTATTGCGTGGAGGCCTGCCCCACCGATGCGATCACGCACGGACACGGGTTTGAGCTGGCCAGCCTGAACGCGACGAATCTGGTGATGCGCAAGGAAGACATGCTGGTGCAGGCGGTGGGCATGCCCGGGCAGCTGGCAGCGCAGTCGGACTCGGTGAAGTAACGGGGAAATTCGCAGCCTGGGCACGCGTCCTGCATCATTGCATGCAGGAGCTTCGCATGAAACCTTTCATCCGGTCTGTTTTTCTGATCTTCAGTGTGGCTGCCGTTTCAACCGGCGCCTTTGCTCAAAGCACGCCTGCATATGTACCGACGTCGGAGGCCGGTCCCCACGGATCGGCTCCCGGGATGCAGGTGAAGCAGATCGACCGGAATCAGGATGGATTTGCGGAGTACGCGGTGATCTTTCGTCCCGGCGATGAGCCCTACGCAGGATTGACGGAGTTTGCGGCGAAGTATCAGATCAGGAGCGCGCATTTTACGGCGATCGGCGGATTTTCCGACGCGAAACTGGCGTGGTTCGATCTGGAGAGGAAGATGTTTCGCGTGAACCCGGTCAATCAGCAGGTTGAGGTGGCATCGCTGATCGGCGATATCGCGTTACTGGACGGCAAGCCGCAGGTGCACATGCACTGCGTGGTCGCGCTGCCGGACGGCACAACACGCGGCGGGCACATTCTGGACGCGCACGTTGCGCCCCTGTTGGAGGTCTTCGTGACTGTCGACCCGGAGCCGCTACTGAAGAGGCACGATGTGGCTACCGGGCTGTCCCTGATGGATCCGGAGGCGAAGCCGTAACAACCATTCACATCAGGAATATGCGGGATTAATGGCGGGAAGGCGTGATTGCCCGGGATCCCTTCGGGGAATCTCGTGACCTTCGTTAACATCTTATGAAGACAGCGATCCATGCCGCTCCGGCAGACGCACCACAACCTATGAGCCTCGATCCCCAGCATCCGCTTCGCAGGATTCTTGAACAACGCATCGCCATCATCGACGGCGCGATGGGCACGACCATCCGCACCTACGGAATGACCGAGGCCGACATGCGCGGCGAGCGGTTCAGGGATGCGAAGAAGGACCTGCTGAACAACGGCGACCTCTTCTCGCTGACGCAGCCGAAGATGATCGGCGACATTCACCGGCGGTTTCTCGAAGCCGGCGCGGACATCATCGAGACGAATACGTTTGGCGCCACCAGCATCGCGCAGAGTGAGTTTTTCGTCGAGGATCCGCGCGAGCATGGCGGGCGGAAAGATCCCGATTTCTATCAGAAGATCATCGACGACAAGTTTCTCGGCGATCTGGCGTGGGAGATTAACGAGCAGTCTTCGCGCCAGTGCCGCGAGTGGGCCGATCGCATTGCGAATGCCACCGGACGGCAGCGATTTGTGGCCGGCGCAATCGGGCCCCTCACCGTCTCGCTGTCGAACTCGCCCGACGCCGATGACCCGGGATTCCGCGTCATTACCTTCGATCAGGTGAAAGCGGCCTACAAGCAGCAGGTGCGCGCGCTCATCGCCGGTGGCTCGGACCTTCTGCTTGTCGAGACGATTTTTGACTCCCTGAATGCGAAGGCGGCGCTGGTTGCGATTCGCGAGGTCTTCGATGAGGACGGCCTGGCGGCCGACCATAAGGAGCTGCCCATCATGATCTCCGCAGCGGTGGGACGCGGCGGCGAAACCATGATCTCTGCGCAGACCGTGGGAGCCTTCTGGACTGCGGTCGAACACGCGCGTCCGTTTTCCGTGGGGCTCAACTGCTCGCTGGGTCCCGATCTCATGTATCCGTTTCTGGAAGAGCTGTCGGAGAAGGCGGACGTCGCTGTCTCATGCTATCCAAACGCAGGTTTGCCGAATCCATTGTCACCAACCGGCTTCGACCTGCAACCCAGCGACATGGCGCGATACCTGAGCGGATTCGCGCGGGCGGGGCTGATCAACATTGCCGGCGGCTGTTGCGGCAACACGCCGGAGCACATTGCCGCCATTGCGAAGGCGCTCGAAGGCGAGCCGCCGCGCAGACTGGCGGCGACTGAGGGAACCGCTGCTGTGCTGAGCGAGGCAAGCCGATGAGCGCGCCTGAAAGCGTGGTGATCGCAAGAAATCCGAAGCCCTTGCGGCTGTCGGGATCGCGGCCCTTCACGCAGCAGCAAAACGTCTTCATCATGATCGGCGAACGAACCAACGTGGCCGGTTCGCCAAAGTTCGCAAAGCTGATCAAGGAAGGCAAGTACGAGGAAGCGGTTTCGATCGCGCGGCAGCAGGTCGAGAACGGCGCCAACGTCATTGACATCTGCATGGACGAAGGCATGATCGACGGCGTCGCGGCGATGTCGCGCTTCCTGCAACTGCTGGGCAGCGAGCCCGAAGTCGCCGCGGTACCCTTCATGATCGATTCCTCGAAGTG
>Ga0210385_10002141_pt1 | contig 11935 bp, 9 predicted proteins | sample IncBWH26OmetaG_FD_160107 | JGI IMG/M metagenome (GOLD analysis project Ga0210385, IMG submission 160107) | Forest soil microbial communities from Barre Woods Harvard Forest LTER site, Petersham, Massachusetts, United States - Inc-BW-H-26-O ... | reverse complement strand
ACAGCGACGAAGCTCGAGTACTCGTCCGCCACGCAACTGGCCCGCTTCTCGAATTCCTTGCCGTCCTGCTCCGTCCACCAATCGTGCAGATTGCCTTGCGGATCGAACTTGCGCCCCTGGTCGTCGAAGCCGTGGGTGAGTTCGTGACCGATGACCAAGCCAATTCCGCCGAAGTTCACGCCGTCGTCCATTTTGTTGTCAAAAAATGGCGGCTGCAAGATGCCCGCAGGAAACACGATTACGTTGTAGGACGGGTTGTAGTACGCGTTTACCGTTGGTGGAGTCATGCCCCATTCCTTGCGGTCGAGCGGTTTGTCGATCTTGGCAATCTCGCGTTTCGACTCGAATTCGTTGGCCCGAGCGACATTGCCCAGCAGGTCGTCGCGTTTGATCACCACCGAACTGTAATCGCGGTACACGTCGGGATAGCCGATCTTGTTGCGAATGGCATCGAGCTTCACCTTGGCTTGCTTTTTCGTCTCCTCGCTCATCCAGGAGAGCTCGGTAACGTCGTTGGCAAGAGACGTCTCCAGCGCATCCACCATCTTGAGCATGCGTTTCTTGGCGTCCGCGCCAAAGGTCAGTTCCACGTATCTCTGCCCTAGCGCCTCACCCAGTTCGCGATCGGTGAGCGCGACACAGCGCTTCCAGCGCGCCTGAATCTCCTTCTGGCCGTTGAGGTTCTGCTGGAACTTGAAGTTGGCTTCGACGAACGGCTCCGAAAGCCACGGGGACGCCGCATTCAGCACGTGCCAACTCACATAGGTCTTCAACGAGTCCAAGGATTCCGCTTCCAGAACGCCATTCACCTTCTTGAAGAAATCAGGATTCGGCACGTTGAGCTGAGTGAAATTGGGTGCGCCCATGGCAATGAAGTAGCGGTTGAGGTAGAAATTCGATCCGAGCGCGACCGCTTCGTCGCGGCTCATTTTGTGATCCAGGTTCTTGGGGTCGCGGCGCGCCGTCCGGTCCATCGAAGCCTTTGCCAGGGAGGTCTCAACGCGCAGCACAGTCTCCGCCGAATCGGCCGCCTGCTGCGGAGTCTGCCCCGCCAGCGTAAACGTTTGCGTAACATACTCCACCAGGTGCTGCCGCATCTCCTTCATTTTCGCGTTGTCGTCTTTGATGTAGTAGTCGCGGTCGGGCAAGGACAAGCCGCCCTGATCGACCCAGGCGATGACCTGATCCGCATTGTGGAGATCGGAGTTGGAATAGAAATTAAATAGCGGATTCGGCCCGACCAGATGCACATGCGCGATCTCCTCGATCAGCGCGCCTTTGTCTCGCACCGCCGCGATGCGGTTGAGCTCGGGCTGAAGCGGGGCGATGCCTTTCGCGTCTATCGCTTTCTCGTCCATGCAGGAGCCGTAGAGATCGCCGATTTTCTGATCGACAGCGTCGCGGCCCGCCCCACCCGCCGCCGCCTTTTCCAGAATGTCGTGCTCGATGCTCCGATTGCGCTCGCGGACTTCACTGAAGCCGCCCCATCGCGACTGGTCAGCAGGAATCTCGGCGGTCTTGATCCAGTTCCCGCAGGCGTACTGGTAAAAATCCACGCAGGGATCGACGCTCTTGTCGATCGTATCGAGACTGGAACCGTAAGCAGGCTTCGGGGAGGAACTGGCGGAGGAAGATGTTTGAGCGAAGCTGAGGACACACGTCAGAAGCAGAACGACCGGCAAGAACCGGAACACTCGCATACGAAACCTCTCCTTTTTAAGAACGGTTCAGATTTTAGGCTGCCCCAATCCGTATGGGCAAGCCTCGCAACGGCAGCAGTGCGGCTCGAATTTAGGTCGACCGTTCAACATTAGACGATTCAACATTAGAAAAGCACTGAGCACGGTAGGAAACATTAGACATACCCTCGACGAAAATCCTGCGCGTTGAGATGCGACTGCGCCGCCCGAAAGCCGGAAAACAGGCCGATTCGTTGAAAAAACATTCTCTGCCGATCGGACACAGGTTTGCTCCCTTTAAGTCACGCCGGATGAACCTTCCCCGGCACAACCCGCGACTGCCGGTCCTCCCTTCTGCAGCGCCAACTCGACAGGAATGGAATGAAACGATATTTGACCGCAGCTCAGGTACTGATCCTTACCCTTGTGTTGTTGCTGGCAGGGCGGCTTGCAGCACAGAGCAGGGATTTCGACAAAATCGCGCCCGAATCGCTTCCGGCTGCGCCCATGGAGACAATATCCACACCTACCTCCGCGAAACCGAAGAGGGTGTTCGATAAAAAGTTTTTCGTGGTCATGGGCGCGCTCGGCGGAGCCGAGAGCTTCCGCTTCACCAGCCGCCAGCTCGTGCTCGACCACGAGTACGCCGCCGGCGCTCCCTGGGTCACCAGAGCTCCAGCGAACCAACCCGTTATGGCCAGAGGTTTGGCGCTGTATGCAGCAGAATTCCTGGTAACGTACGAACTCAAGAAGCCGCACTCCTGGCTGCCCGGAGACCGCGTCATCCGCCACGTCTGGTGGGCCTATCCCGCAGCGATGAGCGCCATTCACATCAAGAATGCGGTGGGCAACGTTCGCACGCAAGGCCCCGGAGGTTGCACGTCGATAGAATGCGCTGAGCAAATGCAGTGACATGCCATTCTTCCGGCGCGTCCGGGTTATAATCGGGGCCAGTAGAATCCAGACGAAAGCTGGCCCTGACTCATGACCCCCACGAACGGCAACTCCGGCAATGGCAACAACGGCCACGGCGTCCCGAAGCCCCGCGCAGAGTGGCTAGCGCAGCGCAAGCGGGTGAACGCTGACGGCAACTTTTCCCAGATGCACTATGCGCGTCAGGGCGTGGTGACGGAGGAGATGGGCTACATCGCTCACCGCGAAAAGCTCACGCCCGAGCTGGTGCGCGACGAAGTCGCCCGCGGCCGCATGATTATTCCGGCCAATATCAATCATCCCGAACTGGAGCCGATGGCGATCGGCGTGGCGTCGCTGTGCAAGATCAACGCGAACATCGGCAACTCGGCAGTCACCTCGGAAGTGAACGAAGAACTGAAGAAGCTACACACCGCCGTGCATTACGGCGCCGACACTGTGATGGATCTCTCCACGGGCGGCAACATCCACGAAATTCGAGAAGCCATTCTGCGTCATTCTCCGGTTCCCATCGGTACGGTGCCGATTTACGAAGCGATTGCGCGCGTGAAGCGTGTCGAAGACTTGAATGCCGAAGTGATGCTCGAAGTTATCGAAGAGCAGGCCGCGCAAGGCGTGGATTACATGACGATTCACGCGGGCGTGCTGATCCAGTACTTGCCGCTGATCTCGAAGCGCATTACGGGCATCGTGAGCCGCGGCGGCGCCATCCTGGCACAGTGGATGGCCTACAACCACAAGCAGAATTTCCTCTACGAACGTTTCGACGACATCTGCAAAATCTTCAAGAAGTATGACGTCAGCTTTTCGCTGGGAGACGGCCTGCGGCCCGGCTGCGTGGCCGATGCCAGCGACGAAGCCCAGTTCTCCGAACTGAAGACTTTGGGCGAGTTGACCAAAATTGCCTGGGAGCATGATGTGCAGGTGATGATCGAAGGCCCCGGCCACGTCTCCATGGACAAGATCAAGGAGCAGGTCGAAAAAGAAGTCGAACTCTGCTTCGAAGCCCCGTTCTACACCTTGGGTCCGCTGGTCACAGACATCGCTCCTGGCTACGACCACATCACGTCGGCAATCGGCGCGGCCATGATCGGATGGTACGGTGCGGCCATGCTCTGCTACGTCACCCCGAAAGAACATCTCGGCCTGCCGAACGAAAAAGATGTGAAAGACGGTATCATCGCCTACAAGATTTCCGCCCACGCCGCCGACATTGCCCGCGGACGCCCCGGCGCCCGCGACCGCGACGACGCCCTCAGCTATGCCCGCTACAAGTTCGATTGGGAAAAACAGTTCGCGCTATCCCTCGATCCCGAGACGGCGCGTTCGATGCACGACGAAACCTTGCCCGACGACTTCTACAAAGAAGCAGCCTTCTGCTCCATGTGCGGCCCGAAATTCTGCTCGATGAATTATTCGTCGAAAGTCGACGAGTACAACAAGCAGGTGCATGGGATCGAGAAGAAGGATTATTCGGAGCTAGTGGAGAGGTTGGTTTCGATTAAGTAGCCAGGCGTTTTCTTACTGCACTTACTCGCCGGTCAACGCTGTGCGTTTCTGCGCGAAATAAATCTTTCGGCGAGGCGAGCCGTGTGTGGTAGCAAGGGTGCTGCGGCGCACAAAATCGGGGTATCCCCCTCCCCCCTCCCATGTGTGGAATCATCGAGTTAGCACAATTTTCCCCGCAAAATCCGCATGTCAAAGAACTTAGAGGTCAAAATCTAGATAGCAAAGGACTTAGGACGGGACTGATCGCGCTTTGCGCGGCAGTCACGGCCTCGATCATCATCGCGCAAGTTCGGGCTGGGGGCAAGGTCAGATGTCACAATCCAGCTGTGGAAATCTCTTCGGCGCGCTACTATCCTAAGTGCGGCCCGAACTGCTGCGATGAATTTCCCATCTAAAGATGGACGAGTACGAGAAGCAGGTGCACTGCATCTACAAGAAGGATTATTCGGAGCTGGTGAAGCGGCTGGTCACGCTCAGGTAGAGGTGAGGGAGTATGAGGATACCAATTGAACGGGCATGTGGCTGCGGGGGAACTTACGTATTCGCCGCCCATGGGGATACTGAGTTTGGGGAGGCGACGTGCTCAAGTTGTGGGTCCGTCGCTTCTCTCATTGATCCGGTCAGCGTAAGCGTCACTGGCGAGAGGCTTTTGTACAGGAGCAAGGCGGACTTAGATGGGGGGGATTACAGCCTCTCAATTGTCGTTGCGGTCATGGCGGTCGAATCGTTTCTAACCCGGCTGTTCCTGAAGCTAAAAGGAATGGAAAATTATGCGGTTACGTTCGAACCTCCAACACCCGCTCAGGAGGCAGAATGGGAAAAAGAATTTCCGAAGAGTGGTGGCTTTCCGAACACGGCTGGGTTCGTCTCACAAAGACTAGTGGGAAGGACATTCGACGAGTTTGTCGCAACGAGCAAAAAGGCGAGCGCGATATTCTCTGAGCTTCCAGATTCACATGAAGCAAGTCCGACCCAATATTTCCAAAACCAATTATTCAGGCGACGAAATCGGATCGCTCATTGGGGCTACGTGAATACCAGCAAGTCGGAGGCGCATCTGTGTCACGCTGTTGCCGTTGCCGCAGTTTCCATCCTGCGTGAGATGGACGTAGCGACAGACTGGGTCGCCTTCGCGCAGAGAATGGCCGAGGCCGCGCGCTCCGGCGTAGCCGTGGAGCGCCAGCAACTGCGAGACATCTTAGCCGTACGCAAGCGAAGCGAGTCACCGCGGCAAGCTCGGTGAATCCTCCAAGACTTACCATTATTGCCGGAGCCAACGGCTGCGGGAAAACAACGCTGACCCGCTGGGACCGGAAAACCTTTGCAAGCATTCCGATTCTTGATCCGGACGCGATTGGAAAGACCTTACAGTCCTCTGTCCCTTCAACCTTCCCAATCGCATCAGCCCGGCACGTTCTCAACGCCGCGAAACAGCTCGTCAGCCGTGCCGAAGGCTTTGTTGTTGAAACCACGCTCTCGGGCCACACCTATCTGCGAATGATGGCTGATGCGCGAAATCGTGGTTTCGAGGTCGTGCTGGTCTACATCGGGACAGAAAGTGTTGAAATCAACCTGGTTCGAATCAGAGACCGAGTTCTCGCGGGTGGCCATGATGTCCCAGAGAGCGATGTCCGCCGGCGTTTCCAGAGAAGCTTCGAGAATCTTCCGATCGCGATGGAGCGCGCCGACCACACCATCCTGTTCGACAATTCAACCGAAGAGGGATACCGGCTTATCGGGGTTCTCGGCGCGTCTGGACGTCAGTGGTTCGAGCCTGTTCCAGCTTGGGCACGGGCGAGTCAGGGCTAGGCCAGCCGTCGCCTCCTGGATGGCTAGCTATGGAAGTCGGCCACGCCGTCCCACACCAACTGAACGGCGATGGCGAGAATCAGAAAGCCGAAGATCTTGTTGATGGCTCCGACGGCATTGGGTCCCAAGCGCCGTACTAACGGCCCTCCCAACCAGAAGAAAAGAAGAACGGTCAGCGCGATCGCGGCGATACCGATGACCATCCCCAAATAAGAAGCGGCGCTGTCTACGTTAGCGGCGAGCGCCATGACCACGCCGATGGCTCCCGGCCCTGACATCAGCGGCATGGCCAGCGGGGTGAGCGAGATATCTTCCTTGCCCTGGGCCTCGTGGCTCTCCTCCGGCGTGATGCGCGCATGAGAAGTGACCATGCCCCACGCGGTGTTGGCGACGATCAGTCCTCCGGCAATTTTCAGGACGGGCAGGGAGATGCCGAAGAAATGCAAAACGAATCGGCCGAAAAACAGAAACGTAACCAGAATGACAAACACCCAGAGACCGGTCTTGAAAGCAGTGATCCGGCGATCTTTGTCGGTCCATGACGACGTCATGCTGAAGAAGATTGGGACGCCGCCTGGAGGATCGACGATGGGAAACAACGCCAGAAATGTTGCCGCCGCCGAGTGCGGCAACGTCCGCAGAAATTGCCCCAGAGCGTGGGTAGTCGGCGTCATGAAGTGAAGTCTACCGGTAACTCTCCAGCACCTTGGCCGCGCGCTCAAGCGCTGCCGTCAATACTGCCAACTGCTGCCGCGCCCGGTCGGCATCTCCCTTGTCGATCGCTTCATTCACTCCCGGAATGACCACTGCGGCGTACCCTGTGTATTCTCCCGGAGCGTAGATCGCATGGCGAAACCAGGGACGGTGCGGCAACCCCTCAGGCACAAGCAGGGCACGCTCAGCGCCGCGCAGCGCCTGATTTAGCCGTGCTGGATCTCGCGGCGGATTCTTTTGCTTCGTCGAGATCTTCGCCCCCGCGTCCTGAAAATGTTTCGCTGCCGAGATCACCGCATTCAGATCGAGCCCATGCTGCCCGAATTTACTCTCGGCTCTTTTCCTGGCCTCATCAAGGTAAACGGCAATCTCTTTTCCATATTCTTCGTAGTCATAAGGCAGCACATCGGCATCGGCCATACGCAACGATTCCAGGCCAAAGACTCGCGCCATCTGCTGCTCGTAAACGAAATCCGGATCACCAAACTTTGTGAACCAGGCAAAGTTATCGAACACGGAGTGGTACACGCCATATGGGCCGCCGGAACTGATGTCGCCGGAAGGCACGCCCAGGTGCTGCTGGAACGCGCTGTAGTCGGAGCCGCTACCGAGGTCGCCGACCTGAACATCACCGTTGGCAGGGGCAGCGGGCCGGCGGCGCGATTCGCTGGTCGCCTCCCCGGGCGACTGAGGCTGATCAGACTTCTGCCACGCTTCATAGACGGTTCCACCTTTGGGGCTGGGAACGGCTTTGGTCACGTCACGCAAAAACTGCTTCAGGCTGGGAACGGCCGAGCCGCTGAACTTCGGCCCGGAGACTGCGACATCCATGTTGAAATATGCGGCGGCGCTGTTGAGTTCGGATTCATGCTGCTCGGCCCATTCGGTGGAACCGATCAGTCCTTCTTCCTCGCCATCCCAACTGCCGAAAATCATTGTGCGCTTCGGCTTCCAACCTGACTTCAACAACTCGCCCACTCCGTGCACGGTTTCAAGCATCGCCGCCGTGCCACTGTTCGGGTCGACCGCGCCATACACCCACGCGTCCCGGTGATTGCCTGCGACAACCCATTCGTCAGGGAACTCACTGCCGCGCACCCGGCCGGTCACATCCCAGAGCGTGCGAAACTGATAATCCTGTTTGAGGTGCATCTTCACGCGCACCGGTCCGGGTCCGACGTGGTAGGTGAAAGGAAGCGAACCCTGCCACTCGCGCGGCGAGTCGGGACCGCCGAGATGTTGAAGAATAGGCGCAGCATCGTGGTAGGAAAGCGGTGTCACCGGAATCTTGGGCATCTGCGCCGATTGCTCGGGAGAGATGCGCTTGCTGTCAGGCAACGTCGGCACCGATGCGACTCCCGGCGTCGTCGGGTCGCCTGGGAACTCGAACATGTATCCCACAGATCCGCGCTGCACGGCGGTATCGGGCCGCCACGGCCCATCGGGATACTTATCGCCACGCCGCCAGCCATCGTCGAATGGATCGGAGTAGATGATCACTCCTGCGGCGCCATGTTCCTGCGCGACGAATTCCTTCACCCCCCGGAAATTTTGGCCGTAGCGAACGAGGACAATCTTGCCGCGAACGTCGATGTTCAACTTCTGTAGCTTTTCGAAATCATCGGGCGTGCCGTAGTTGGCGTAGACCACGTCGGCCTCGGCATCTCCTGATGGCGACATGCCGTTGAAGGGCATTACTACGCGCGGATCGTTGTCGTAGGGATCGCCGTCAACGTGCTCGCGAGTGGGCCCGTGCATTTCGACTCCCGCGGGCGCGGTGATGTCGACGCTGATCTCTGAGGGATAGTTAAGCCACACTTTGTATTCCACGATCTCGGTTTCAAGACCTGCCGCGCGAAACTTATCTGCCACGTAATCGGCTGTGGCCTTGTCCTCGGGCGTACCGGCCATGTGCGGCGCCTGGGTCAGCGTGCGCAAATGCTCTTTCGCGAGGCTGGGATCAGGCACGGCAATAAAACGGGCCTCGGCGGCGTTTTCGGCAGTGGCATCGCGAAACCCGAAAATGAGTTGAGCACCGGGGGCAGGCTGCGGCCCGTGACCGCTGACAATGATCGGAAGACAGCAAAGCAGAACAACTGCCGAAAGAAGTACCGCCGAAAAGAATCGCATTGGGCACCTGTCGTGAAAGTAAGTAAGGTAACACAGCAGGGATAGAAGTATTTAGGGGAGGTGTCCGTGCGGGAAGTGAAAACACTTGCTAACGACTAGCGCACCTGTCCCGTCCCGATGATCTCGTATTTTGAAGAAGTGAGTTCTGCCAGGGCGAACGGCCCGCGGCAATGCAGTTTTTGCGTGCTGATGCCCATTTCGGCGCCGAAGCCGAACTCGGCGCCATCGGTGAACCGGGTTGAAGCGTTCCAGTACACCGCGGCAGAATCTACTCCGCGCAGGAACGTGCGGGCGTTCGATTCATCGCGCGTGACGATGGAATCGGAGTGGTTCGTGGAATAGCGGTTGATGTGGGCAATCGCATCGTCAACGCCTGCCACCACGCGAATCGCTATGCAGAGCCGCAGATATTCTTCATACCAGTCCTGCTCCGCGGCAGGCGCAATGTTCACTCCAGCGCCTAAGCTGCGGGATTTCCCGTCTCCACGAACTTCGACCCCGGATCCGATTAGCTTCTTGGTGACTCGCGGCACATATTCCGCCGCGATCCGCTCATGGACCAGCAACTTCTCGGCCGCGTTGCACACCGACGGGCGCTGCGTCTTGGCGTTGATCACGATTGCATCGGCCATGTCGAAGTCGGCGGATTCGTCGACGAAGATATGGCAGTTCCCTGCCCCGGTTTCGATGACGGGCACGAGGGAATTCTCAGTGACGAATGCGATCAGCTCAACGCCGCCGCGCGGAATGATGACATCCACGAGTCCTCGCGCTTTTATGAGTTCCTGGACCGACTGGCGCGTGCTCGAATCGAGCAGTTCGATTGCGCCTTCCGGCAGTCCTGGCAAGGCGACTAGAATTTCGGCCAGCCGTTGATTGGTGCGCGCCGCTTCTTTGCCGCCGCGCAGAACAATTGCGTTACCGGTTTTCAGCGCGAGCACGGCGGTATCTACAGTGACGTTCGGGCGCGATTCATAAATGACTCCCACGACGCCCAGCGGCACGCGCACTTTGCGGATGCGCAGGCCGTTTGGGCGGGTCCACTCCGCTAGCGTTTCGCCAATTGGATCGGCCAGCGCCGCGACTTCGCGAACTCCCCGGGCGATCTCTTTGATCCGCGGTGGAGTCAAGAGCAAGCGATCGCGCATGGCGCCTTCTAGTCCGGAAGTTTTCACATCTTCGCGGTTGGCCGCGAGAATGGTTTGCGCACGAGTTTCAAGCGCATCTGCTATCGCCAGCAGCAGTGCGTTCTTCTCGGCGGTTGAGAGCAGTGCGAGGCGGGCACCGGCTGCGCGCGCCCGCAGCAGTTTTTCCTGCGTGGAAACCGAGTTGGCAACGGTGGTTGTCATCAGCCTTACTCTTAATTTGTCTCGCTCCTGCTCGTCTCACCCCTGCCGGGGAGGAAAATACGTTCCTATTTTGCGTTGCACGCCCAATGTGATCCCCTGCGGATGGCGGCCATTCACGATGGCCACGTGCACACCGCCTTCGCTCGCCAGCTTTGCGGCGCGCAGTTTCGAAATCATGCCTCCGCGTCCCAGCGCGCTCTTGCCGTTGCATTGCGCTTCCAGCGCAGGAGTCAGTTTGCGTACGACGCGCTGCAGCCTGGGTTTCTTGCGTCCGTTCGGAATAAGCAGTCCATCTACATTGGTCAACAGCAACAACCAGTCGGCTCTCACGGCGGTAGCAAGCAGCGCACTCAGCTCGTCGTTGTCGCCGAAAGCGCCTTCTAGTTCGCGGACGCTGACGCTGTCATTTTCATTCACAATCGGCACGACGCCCAGCGCCAGCAGCTCGGCGATCGCGTTCTGCAAATTGCGGTAGCGCACCGGCGAGGTGAAGTCGTCGCTCGAAAGCAGCAATTGCGCCACTATCTTCTTGCCGAAAAAGAGGCGCTCGTAGGTATGCATCAGCTGGCTTTGCCCGACGGCTGCGCAGGCCTGCATCCTGGGGACGCCGCTCGGCCGCTTTCTCAGCCCCAGTCCCGAAATGCCTGCGGCGATTGCGCCGGAAGTGACGATCAGATACTCATTCTTGTTGAGATCGAACTGGTCCACCATGGCGCGCAGCACGTTCGCGTCGATCTCGCCTCCGGGAGCGATGAGGCTAGTGCCGACTTTGATGACAATTCTCATGCAATCAAAACATTCCCAGCTTGTTAGACCCAGCTTAGTTAGACCGAGCTTAGTTGGAATGGTATCGCAACTTGACCGGGCTGCGATTTAAGATGGGTTCCAGGCAAGATCAAGAGCTTGCCGCCGACAGATCCCGATGCCAGCCTCCAATGCCACCAGCCGCTTCTCCGATCGCGTCGAGAACTACGTGCGCTACCGGCCGGGATATCCGCCGGAGGTTGTTCAGGAATTGCAGTCTGAATGCGGCTTGATAGCCAGTCATGTGGTTGCGGACATCGCGTCGGGCACCGGCATTTGGACTCGCCTGCTGCTGGAGAATGGCAATCCGGTCTTCGGCGTCGAACCGAATGCCGAGATGCGGCAAGCGGGCGAGCGTCTGCTGGCGGCGTTTCCGAAGTTCACAAGCATTGCTGGAACGGCGGAAGCAACCACTCTGGCAGATCGAAGTGTGGACTTCGTCACCGCGGCGCAGGCCGCGCACTGGTTCGACCGCGCAGGGGCACGACGCGAGTTCGTTCGCATCCTGAAGCCCGGCGGCTGGCTGGTGCTTTTGTGGAACGAGCGCCTGACCGATGCGACGGCTTTCTTGCGCGATTACGAACAGTTGCTTGTGACCTACGGCACTGACTATCAGGACATTCGCCATGAGCATACGACGTCGGCGGTCAACGAATTCTTTGATCCATCGCCATTTCAGGAAAGGACGTTTGCGATGCGGCAGGAGTTCGACTACGCGGGAGTGGAAGGCCGACTGCTGTCGTCGTCTTATGCGCCCGGGCCGGAGCATTCCAAGCATGCGCCCATGCTGCGCGAGCTGCGCGGCATCTTTGAGGCCAATGCGGTCGAGGGCCTGGTCGCGTTCGAATACAAGACGCGACTCTACTTCGGGCAGCTGCGGTGCGAGTAGAATCGCAAGTTCACATTTCCCTGAGTCTTTAAGTTTCTGAAGAACTTCCCTGGAGAACAATGCCCGACGAAAAATCTTTCCACATGACGCCCGAAGAATTCCGGCGCCACGGCCACGCC
>Ga0210385_10002140_pt1 | contig 11936 bp, 12 predicted proteins | sample IncBWH26OmetaG_FD_160107 | JGI IMG/M metagenome (GOLD analysis project Ga0210385, IMG submission 160107) | Forest soil microbial communities from Barre Woods Harvard Forest LTER site, Petersham, Massachusetts, United States - Inc-BW-H-26-O ... | reverse complement strand
GCAACCGGCCCTGCCGGCGCCCGATGGAAAAGGCATGAAAGCGGGCCAGCAAGTCTATGCCGATGAATGTGCGGGCTGCCACAAGGCCGACGGCAAAGGCACGCCGGGCTTGTTCCCGACTCTGGCCGGGGCGCCGACGGTACAGCAGAGCGATCCCACTTCGCTTTTGCACGTCGTATTGCGCGGCGCGCTCAGCGTCGCGACGCCGACGGCGCCGACCGGTGCGGGAATGCCGGCGTTCTCATGGCTTCTCACGGACGAGCAGACCGCTGCCGTCGTGACCTATATCCGCAATTCTTGGGGAAATAACGCTCCCGCGGTCAGCGCGGGCGATGTTGGCAAAACGCGCGCAATGCTCGTCGAACGGAGTGATTAGCAGAGGTCCGTCGACTTGGCGTAGCCTAGCGCCGCCTTAAAGGAGTCGGTCAGCTCGTCCTCGGGAATGTCATCCGGCTCCGGCAATGGGGCAAACGGCAATTCTCGCTGCTTGGTGGTTAGCTCCGCGAACGTGCTTTCAAGATTTGTATGGACAATCCGGAGCTGGCGACGAGAGCCTACCCGATGCTTGTAGTTGAGCATCGGGTTGCGGCGCGACAGATCGAGCAACCTCTTGCGCAGATCGTCGTAGAGGCGTTGACCTTCGCTTGCCCCGTCCAGCACACCATACTCCGTTTGAAGTATTGTATTTGATTCTGCCCACACCCACGGCCAGCATCAAGACCTGCCGATCGCGTGGTGACAAGGGGATCGCCCCGTTTCAGAGATCATCGCCCAGATCCGCAGCTGCCTAACATTCCGTCCCATCATACGCTGAACGCCTTCCGACATGGGCGCAATTGGGCGGGATGTGCATTTAACCACAACAAGTTATGATGCACTTTCACATTTGTTTTGAGGCTTTCAGGAAGGGGAGCTTCATGCGCGCCGTTACTGTAATGGGGTTGGCAGTGTGGACCGTCGGCGCATTGCTCGCGGGCTCAATTGCGTCGGCTCCGGCTCAACAGAGCTCAGGACCTTCCCCTCAGTTGTCGCCAACCCGTACTGCACCGTCGCCACAAGAGGCGCCCAATACAAATTGCGATGCCTATGCCGCGAGTGACCTGGACCCACAACGGAAAACCAATGGTATTCCGTTCGATAAGATCAATTCTGTTCTCGCGATTCCTGCATGCGAAAGCGCCGTACAAAGATATCCCAACAGCGTTCGTCTGATCTATCAGTTGGGCAGGGCCTACGCGAAAGCGAATGATTTCGAATCGGCCATTATGCAATACCAAAAGGCTGCTGATCGAGGATATGTGCCTTCGGAGTATGACCTGGGGGTGCTATATGAACAGGGCTTGGGCGTTGCGCAGGATGAGGCGCAGGCCGTCGCGTGGTATCGCAGAGCCGCCGAGCAAGGGTTCGCCCTAGCGCAATCGAATATTGGAAACATATATCGTAACGGCCAAGGCGTACCGCAGGACTACGCCGAGGCCTCGAAATGGTTGCATGAGGCGGCTGATCAAGGCAACCCTAATGCTCTGATAGTCCTCGGAACGATGTATGCCGCAGGTCAGGGCGTACAGCAGGACTATAGCGAAGCCGTGAAGTTCTATCGCAAGGCAGCCGAGCAGGGAGACGCGCACGGGCAGACAAGCCTCGGGAGCATGTACGGCTTAGGCCAGGGTGTCCCGCAAGACTACGCCGAAGCTGCGAAGTGGCTTCGGCTCGCCGCCAACCAGGGTTATGCCAACGCTCAGTATTTGCTCGGCCTCATTTATGAGAATGGCGACGGCGTGCCGATCAACCTTGCTGAGGCGGCGAACTGGTACCGCAAGGCCGCCGCTCAGGGTGACGATGATGCCCAAAGGAGGCTTGGCCCGCTAGATTCGGACGCAAAAGCCGGGCGAGCCGCAGAAGAGGCCGGCAACGCGACGCTTCGAAAGGCGCTTGCGGCGGGTAAGACAACGTCGCAGGCGTGGGAAGATGCCGCGCTGGCAGCCGGCCGCGCGGTTTTAGACGTGGAATTGGCAGCCGGACGAACCCAAGAAGCGGCAAGGCAGGCAGCGCAGCAAGCCAGTGACCAAGTGCGCGCACGGGCACCTAAGGTCGGCGCAGGCGCGCCGGTGCGTTGACTGGGCAACCAGTTTGCGGCGCCAGAAACGGAAACGTGAACTTCGTCCGCTTCGCATCCGACAGCGGACGTCCGATCGTTTAGGAAGCTAACCCCGGCGGGTTCAGTGCATAGCCATCTTGAAAGGACTCTCAGACTGCGCCATCGCTGGGCTACACAATGATGCTCGTCCAGATCCTACTGCCAGTGCGGGACAACCACGGACGCAAATTCAAACGCGCCCTCTATTCGAAGCTTCATCGGGAGTTGGTTCTGCGCTTCGGTGGGCTGACCGCTCACGCGCGCTCGCCTGCACATGGCTTATGGACATCGGAAGGCTCGACCAAGCGAGATGACATGATCATTATGGAGGTGATGACCAAACGATTTGATCGGGCATGGTGGAAGAAATACCGCAAGTCTTTAGAGAAGGCATTCCGCCAGGACGAAATTGTAATTAGGGTCCACGAGATCATCCAAGTATGATGCATGACTGGTAGGCGTGAACGTAAGCATTGGCGGGCGGCTCCCCCGTCTCACTTCGGATAACTCCCCTTATCGGAAGTGACCTGCGCTGAACCTCTGCTAGATGCGCGCGCATCGCGACGCATTCAAAAAAGCGAGCGCAAGCAGCGGGTATGACGAGGTGTGCGAGCGGTCAAACGAGATCTTTGCAAACATCTGGAAGATAGCGCATACGATCGTCGCAAAATCAGCGCATACCCAAAACGGCTTGCTAATTCAGGCCGTCGCGGCATTGACTGTAGATGAAACTTTCGAAGGCGACACGAAAGAGCAAGTTGACGATCTTCGCGGAGTCACTCCTGCCGCTATTGCACTATGGCAGATCGCAAGTCACTTGGGCTTTGCGGTCCCCGCGTGGGTCAACGACAATCCCAATCAGCAGTTATTGCGCCTGACCGAAAATGTATATGACGAGGCCTGAGCAGGCAGCGAACGCGTGGAGGCGGGGCGACCAGGTCGTCCCGCTTTTTTGATTTCTTCACGCGCCCGAGTAGCAAACTGCGAACGAAGCAGGAAAATGGAGGTCGAACCGATCGAGAACAATACCGATAGTACAACCGGGCGGGCGGTGTCTCAGTTTGAATTTTGCCCCATAGCCGGGCAGCCATGAGCGGCATATTATGGGGCACATGGCTAAACCTCACGTTGTCAAATTTCACCGCCATCGGCATGCGCAACGCGCCGTGCTCTATGATGAGCAATTGGAATTGCGATCACTCGAAGATTTGCGCGATTGGGCTACTCACGGGGTAGACTTCGTGATTCTCGACTCTGAGATCCTATTGCCGCCCCATGTCGGATGCTTGAGCGTCGCACCCTTGCCGCCGCACGCTCGCCGGCGGGCAGCCACTTCATCAAAGGAACGCGACGCCTTCGACCTCAAATCGCGCTAGCAGGGCTGTGCTAGTCCGATCAACGATCATGAGATTGATCGGAAACCGCGTGAAGGTATCCGGCTCCGAATGCTCAGCTAGTTCCCAAAGAGCTCTACCAGGAGCGTGGATCTTGTACGCTTGCATCGCGCCATTTGACGCGACCGCGCAAAGGGTCAGCGGAAACTTCATGTCACGCGCCAGACACTCTTCAAACGTACGCTCGAACATCGCCTCAAGATCATTCATGCTTTGAGCTACCGAACGCGGACGCACATCATGCTCAACCATGTAAGCGCCCGACCGCAAACCACTAGCCTACTCGCCCAAAATTCTTCTTCGCCGCTCCTCGCGCATCTCGCCTGCGACGGCAATAGGCGTGAGCCTATTTAGGTGTGTGGCCAAGGGCCGCCAAAGCGATGTCTCTCAGGCGCGTCACGTCACGCTCGCCTGTCCGCGCCGCCGCGATGATCCGCTTCGCCATAATTTCTTGCACGATGGGGGGGTTGGCCGCTGTCGTGAAGCTCTTTGCAAGCGGCGTCGAAAGCTTCGCCCATGATGCGGGTGACGTCATCGGGAAAGTCTGATCGCAGACGCACGAACGGAAGAATCGAAGCCACGCTACAAGGTCCCCTCAGCCCTCGCTATCGAGGGCTCGCCTTGTACGATTTTCGCGCATTTCCTGGGTAATGTTCAATTGCTCCTGGGTAATGTTCAATTGCGAAAGCTTCACGAGCTCGGCGACCGGCGCATGCGGCCTGCAGGCGCGACATGACAGCGACCGGATCGGCGAGGCGCATCGCGGCGAACCCACGCGCCAAGAAATTGAACAGTCAATCTCGCTTGGTGGCCTCTTACAGCGCTTCGTTTAGCGTCGCGACGACGCGAGTTTGAAAGTCCCAATATCCATTAGCGGCAAATGCGCAAATCGTCCCGGCCAGGCCGGCCGCAAGTAATCCAGCCCACGCCCACGACAGGGGGTGCCCCTTGGGCCGGGCTTCAATGTGGACGTTCGACATGGTGGACCCCGTTTGGACGGGGGCGCCGCTCATTTGGGGGTGAGGGGCTGGGGGTTACGGCACTCCCCGTCCTCATAAAGCAATCGCGGCCTGACGGCTTCGTTCCGAAACGATCTGATAAATAATCGAATGGTGCCAGCGATGGGCCACACCTGGGTCATGGAGTCGTTGCAGGAAACGGCATGAAGCCGATGCTGGTGCCGCCCCACGTCGGATGCTTGCTCGCCCAGCGTCGGCCGCGGGCCCGGGGGTGACTTGTGAGTCTTTCGGGACGACCAGTAGGCGTAGTTTTGCAGGGTGCGCCGTTCGCCGCTCGTGCAGCGAGTCAGATGGCGGCTTAGAGAGTGGAATCCAGCCGCTAGGGATAGCGCTGGAACGAATGAGGCCGCGCAACTGAGCGGCCCTACCTTCGCTTCGATTCCTTGCGTGCCCTGTAATCTGCGATCGAATTCCCGTCACCCTGCTTCGCAACGGGAATTACTGCCCCACGAATGGGTAAACCACCGTCGAGCTGGGACGCTGCCTGCAGCCAAATCTGCGCAATGCCAAGGTAGTTGGCGCGAACCTCGTCGTCCGAGGCGGTCGCTGCCCATTCGAAGCATTCTTCAGCCATTTTACGGTATTCGGCGGCTGTATGCACGATACGCCCCCTGCCGATGCCTGACTTATAGTACATGGGGTCGTTGCAAGCGCAACCGTCGCGTCAAATTAGGGTGCCCCGATAGGGCTGCCTGAATTTCAAGTTCGCGCGAGTGCCATCTGCTGATATCTGATCTTAGTTTCCGGATCGGCAGTGGCAGCCGCCCTTCGGTCGCACTCTTCCGCCAGCGCACGGTAGTCTCTCGATTTGAGTAACTGGGGCATTTGCGGGGGCCTGGCTCAACAGCCAAGACCAACCACCGTGACGATCATCTAGTTCACCTCTGTAGGAGCTGCCCCGGCGGCTCACCATCCCGACCGTCATGGATCTCGTCACGCTCGCCGACGTGCGGACGCTGCTCGGGCATCTGCCGAAAGAGACGCGGGCAAAGTCGACGTGGCAGCACATCGAGGCGGAGCTAAAGAAAGCCGCTAACGGCGGCGGCGACACGACGGACCTATGGGCGGCGCTGCGGATGGTGCTGATGTTGGAAAACGTCAAGTACCGGCTGAAATAGCGCGGCGCCTGAACTCACAACTGCAGAAGGAAAACCCCCGACGCCTGCATGGCTCTCGGAGGTTCCTGGGGCTCTACAGCGCAATGGGCGCGTCCCGTCGCTACGCAAGCACGAAGGCAAAATGTTACCCATTCGCGGACGTTCCGCCGACTGTCCTAAATTCTTTGTAACCTCTGTCGAGGGGTGCCGGCTGAAGTGATGCACCGATCAAAAAACCCCTGCCACGACTCGCACCGCGGCAGGGTGAGGGTAAGGCTTCTAGGGTACCCGCTCGGCACAGGGCCCGCAATGCCGACGCCTGAAATGAGTACAGTCCTCGGTATCGAACCGCAGGCGGTGCAGTTCCAGGTCAGCTATGGGTCAAAAGCCGACGTTCCCACTTTTGAGCCATGTCCGCTATTCCCTCGAAAGCGGGACATCGGGCGAAGCACCTTGTGGCACAAGAATAAAACAACGTTGAAATAAAGCTTCCAGTTGTTAGGGCACTTCCGTGAAACTTTCCCGCCGACAATGCGAGGCGCCCTTTAGGCAAGCCGAACAGGAGGACGAAATGGACAATTTGTCGATTGATCGTCGGGATAGCGAGGAAGGCATCCTCAACTATCAGGTCTCCGATGAGGCCCTTGAGATCGCTGCAGCCGCGCCGGGCCAGGGAGTAGCTTTTACCATCGCATACTGTACCGACCGGGAGTGCCCTATAGGCGATTAGAATCGGATCAATTCGCCTGTCCGCTTTGGGTCATTAGCTGCCGCCGCGCGATCTTGTTGGGATGTCCGCTTTGGGTCATTAGCTGCCGCGACCACTTTGGTTATTGGCGTGCGCTTTACCCCCAATCGCGGACATCATTCTGCAACGCTTCGATGTCCGCTAGGTGTCATAGAATATCAACTCGCGCAGCGTCAGCCGGGAGAGACGTGGCTCGCGCCCGAAGGAATTCGTAAAGGAGCCGGAATGCAGATAACAGGTTCTCCAGGAACGCTGCATCGCGCCGCAGCGGCGCCCAGTGCAACGTCCTCGAGCTCATCATTGACCACGAGGAATAAGAGGCCGCGCTTGTCGGTGGTATAGAAGAACAACGTCCCAAGCGCCACGCCGGCGCGAGTCGCAATCTGACGCGTGCTCGCCTCGTCATATCCTTCGCAACGAAGAGCTTGCGGGCCGCCTCCCTGATGCGGCGTTGCTTGTCTTCCAGCGAGAGAAACCATCATAATTCATCCAAATTCGCCGCCACCTCTCCGAATGTCTTCCCGTGTCGCAACTCGTTTTTCGGTTGCAGTGCAGCATCGCTGCCTTTCCACTCGCGCATAAACAGCGCGTAAAAATAAACCTAGAAAACTCAAAAGCTAAGCCCGACCAGAGCTGTGGGACGCGAGGAATTTTTGAGTTGTCGACGTGCAACCCGTTAGCTATTTTGTGCACCGCAACGATAGCTAAAGGTCGTTTCGAGGGGTGACATTCGAAGCGCGCTTGGTGCACCACGCGCCACGCGCAACGGTGAAAGTCGGAGCCCGCGTTGATCGCGCTCGTCCGCATAGCACTGCAGCGGCCTTACACATTCGTTGTGTTGGCGCTCCTAATCCTGATCACCGGCCCGCTGGCGGCGTCACGGACGCCGGTCGACATCTTTCCCGAAATCCGCATCCCCATCATTGCGGCGATCTGGCAGTACACCGGACTGGCGCCGGAAGACATGGCCGGGCGCATGGTGTCGTCTTACGAGCGCACCCTGACGACAACCGTCAACGACATCGAGCACATCGAAGCCACATCCTATAACGGCCTCGGCATCGTCAAAATATTCTTCCAGCCGGGCGCCGATATACGCGCCGCCAATGCGCAAGTCACAGCGGTGTCGCAGACCGTGCTCAAGAACATGCCACCGGGCGCGACGCCGCCGCTCATTCTCAATTACAACGCCTCAACCGTCCCTATCATTCAGCTCGCGCTGTCCGGCAAGGGATTCTCCGAACAGCAGCTTCAGGATGTCGGGCTCAATACGATCCGCATCTCCCTGATCACGGTGAATGGGGCCGCGATCCCTTACCCCTATGGCGGCAAGTCGCGCGAAGTGCAGATCGATCTCGATTCGGCGGCGATGCAGGCGCGCGGCCTATCCGGCCAGGACGTCGCCAACGCGCTGGCGGCGCAGAACCTGATCACGCCCGTCGGCACCGAAAAAATCGGCAATTTCGAATATGCGATCCAGCTCAATGACGCGCCATCCGTCATTTCCGAGCTGGGCAATCTGCCGATCAAGAATGTCAACGGGACGATGGTCTACATTCACGACGTGGCGCATGTGCGCGACGGCAATCCGCCGCAGACCAATATCGTGCATGTCGAGGGCGACCGCTCGGTCCTGCTGCAAGTCCTGAAAAACGGCGCCGTGTCGACGCTATCGATCATCGACGGCATCAAGGAAAAAGTGAAGGAGCTCAAGACCGTCCTGCCGGACAAGTTCAACGTCGATTTGCTCGGCGATCAGTCGATCTTCATCAAGGCGGCGATCGGCGGCGTCATCCGCGAGGGCCTGATCGCCGCGGCACTCACGAGCCTGATGATCCTGCTTTTCCTCGGCAGCGCGCGCTCGACCTTGATCATCGCCACTTCGATTCCGCTCTCGGTGTTCGGCTCGATTATCACACTGTGGGCGCTCGGGGAAACGCTCAACATCATGACGCTGGGCGGGCTCGCGCTCGCCGTCGGCATCCTGGTCGACGAGGCGACGGTCACCATCGAGAACATCAATTGGCATCTCGAGCAGGGCAAGGACGTGGAAACCGCGATCATGGACGGCGCCGCCCAGATCGTAACGCCGGCCCTGGTGTCAATGCTCTGCATCTGTATCGTGTTCGTGCCGATGTTCTTTTTAACCGGCGTGGCGCGATATCTGTTCGTGCCGATGGCAGAAGCCGTGATGTCGGCCATGGTGTGGTCGTTCATCCTGTCGCGCACGCTGGTGCCGACCATGGCCATGTACCTTTTGCATCCGCATGCGGCACATACCGACCTGCACGGGCTCAATGGGCCGCTGCCGCGGTCCCGGAATCCTCTGGTCAGGCTACAGCGCGGCTTCGAGGCCCGCTTCGAGCGCTTCCGCCTTGGTTATTCCGAACTTCTGGCGCTTGCCCTGCACCACCGCGCGGCGTTCGTTTGCTGCTTCCTGGCTTTCGTGCTGGCTTCATTCGCGCTAACGCCGTTTCTCGGCCGCGACTTCTTCCCCAGCGTCGATGCCGGCCAGATTCTGCTCCACGTGCGCACCCGCGTCGGCACGCGCGTCGAGGAAAGCGCCCAGCAATTCTCGGAAATCGAAAAGGTCATTCGCCAGATCATTCCGCCGGAAGAGCTTGCGACCGTGGTCGACAACATCGGCTTTCCGGTCTCGGGCATCAACATGACCTACAACAATACCGGCACGATCGGCACGCAAGACGGCGAGATCCAGATCAAGCTCAGCGAAGACCACCGGCCGACGGCGAATTACGTTCGCATGATGCGCGAAGAATTGCCGGCCCAATTCCCCGGCACCACCTTCTCCTTCCTGCCGGCGGACATCATCAGCCAGATCCTCAATTTCGGCGCGCCGGCACCAATCGATCTGCAGATTCGCGGCCGCCAAATCGAGGACGACTTTGCCTATGCGCAAAACTTGTTGCGGCGCGTCCGCCATGTGCCTGGTCTCGTCGATGCGCGCATTCAGCAGTCGCTCAACGGACCGGCGTTCGATGTAGACGTCGACCGCACCCGCGCCCAATATGTCGGCATCTCCGAACGCGACGTCACCAACAGCATGGTCGTCAACCTAGCCGGATCGAGCCAGGTGGCGCCGACCTTCTGGCTCAATCCCGACAATGGCGTGTCGTATTCCATCGTGATGCAGACGCCGCAATACCAGATCGACTCATTGAGCGCGCTGAAGGACCTGCCGATCACCGCGCCGGGTGCGCCGTCGCAAACGCTCGGCGCCATCGCCGACATTCGCCGCGTCAATACCCCGGCGGTCTTCTCGCAATACGACATCGAGCCCTTGGTGCAGATTTACGGCACCACGCAAGGCCGCGACCTCGGCGCCGTCGCCGCCGACATTCAAAAAGTCGTCGATGACAGCGCCAAGGACATGCCAAAGGGCGTTCACGTGGCGATGCTGGGCCAAGTCAACACCATGAACAGCGCGTTCTCCGGCCTCCTGTTCGGCCTGCTCGGCGCCATCGTACTCATCTACCTGCTGATCGTCGTCAACTTCCAATCCTGGACCGACCCGTTCGTGATCATCACGGCGCTGCCGGCGGCGATCGCCGGGATTATCTGGATGCTGTTCGCGACACAGACGACGCTGTCGGTCCCCGCACTGACGGGCGCTATCATGTGCATGGGCGTCGCCACCGCAAACAGTGTTCTGGTCATCAGCTTCGCGCGCGAGCGGTTGGATGCACTGGGCGATCCAATCGCCGCTGCCACCGAAGCAGGCTTTGTCCGCTTCCGCCCGGTCTTGATGACAGCGCTGGCGATGATCATCGGCATGCTGCCGATGGCGCTCGGGCTAGGCGAAGGCGGCGAGCAGAACGCGCCGCTCGGACGCGCCGTCGTCGGTGGCCTGATTTTCGCTACCGTCGCGACGCTGATTTTTGTACCCGTCGTCTTTAGCATCCTTCATGGGCGCCATGACGCGCCGCAAGTCCCGGCAACTGGAGAACAGCATGCCGCCTGAATCCGCTTCCCCCATCATCAAACGGCGCACCCTCTATTCCGCCGGCACCTTATTGGCAGCGGTGGCCGCCATCCTCGTTGTCATGGGGCTGACGACCCGCAAAATGGCGGACGCCAAGCTCCGTGAATGGACCGAGGATCAGGCGCTGCCGGTGGTCGCCATCGCCCCGCCAAGCACCCGCAGCACGCAGCTCACTTTCGAGCTTCCGGGCCGGCTGGAAGCCTATACGCAGGCGCAGATTTATGCCCGCGTCAGCGGCTATCTGAAGGACTGGAAGGCCGACATCGGCACGCCGGTGAAGGCCGGCGATCTTCTCGGCGAGATCGATGCGCCTGACCTCGACCAGCAAATCATGCAAGCCCAAGCTGATCTGGGGAGCGCACAGGCCAATTCCAAGCTGGCGGACGCGACATTGGTACGCGGCCAGCAGCTCATCACCTCCGGCGCCATATCGAAGCAGGATCTCGATCAGAGGGCCGCCGACTCCGCGAGTAAGCAGGGCCTAGCCAAGTCGGCTCAGGCCAATCTCGACCGGCTCCACGTCCTCGAGCAATACAAGAAAATTACCGCCCCCTTCGATGGGCTTGTGACCGCGCGCTCGACCGATATCGGCGCCCTGATCAATGCCGGCAACGGCGGCGGGCCACCGCTCTTCGTCGTGTCCGACACCTCGCGGCTGCGCGTGTATGTCAACGTCCCCCAAAGCTACGTGCCGAGCGTAAAGGTCGGCATCAAGGCACGATTGTCGGTTCCAGAATATCCCAACCGAAAATTCTTCGCCACGGTCGAGGCTTCGGCGCAAGCCGTCGATATAGCGTCAGGCGCGACCCGCATGCTCCTGGTCGTGGACAATTCCAGCGGCGCGCTGATGACGGGCGGCTTCACGACGGTGACGTTCGAGCTGCCGCATCCCGAGACCGATTTCAATGTCGCGGCCAGCGCGTTGATTTTCGATCGCAGCGGGCTGCGGATTGCGACCGTCGACAGCGGCAATCGTGTTGTCTTGAAGGACGTTACGATCGCACGCGATCTCGGCAAGGAAGTTGAGATCAGCGCGGGTCTGACCGCCTACGACCGCGTGGTTCAATCGCCACCGGACGGCATTCAAAACGGCGACCTGGTTCGTGTTGCCGGCGGCGCCGGCAGTAACGTAGAGGCAAATGCTTCTATGAAGTAGAGGCGGGAGTGGATAGCCAGTCGCCGTCGATATGTGGGCATATGTGGAATGACGCGCGCCGAGGATTCTTCAAGCACGTGAGGCAATCGTCTACACAACAAAATCTGCTCCTACGAGTAACCGAGAACAGCAGCAAATGGCTTAAGATGATCGAGCCTCGGCCTGATCTGGCCGATATCGCTCAGGACGGTCCGGGCTGCTCCGGCAGGTAAGAGGGAGATTCAGCTGCGGCATCACCAGCCACATTGTCTGTTTGCGCAGCGAGTGCCGGATGCGTCTCAAGCCACAGGGCTCGGGCAGCGGCCAGTGGATCGATAGCGGCTCTACTCCACCACGCGGCTTCATCGCCGTATCGGTGGAGTTCGCGATGATGCCCCCGGCA
>Ga0210385_10002137_pt1 | contig 11940 bp, 9 predicted proteins | sample IncBWH26OmetaG_FD_160107 | JGI IMG/M metagenome (GOLD analysis project Ga0210385, IMG submission 160107) | Forest soil microbial communities from Barre Woods Harvard Forest LTER site, Petersham, Massachusetts, United States - Inc-BW-H-26-O ... | reverse complement strand
CAAAGAACTTAGATACTAAAATCCTCGAAACAAAGGACTTCGCGGGCGACGAGTTGCGCTTGTGCCAACCGTCACGGCCTCGACCATGATCGCGCAGGCGATGGGCTGTGGACAAGGATGGATGTCACATCAGGCTTGTGGAAATTCGCTGGAAGCCATGCGGCGAGAAAGGAGCCGCTGGCGCGACACCGCCGAGGCGCGGGAGGTCATTCGCTCCTCGCGCAGAACGGCTGCGGTCAGGATGCCGCAGCCAAGATCAGACATCGCCTTTCGGTCACTGGCCCAGGGGCTTGGGCGGGGTCACGACGCTTGCGCCGTAGCGTCCCTTGAGCCGGCCGTCGCGAGCGTAGTCGCGGAGCATCGCGAAATAGCCGTCGGAGTTGCGGGTATCGTTCCGCTCGCCATCCGGCTCGGTCACGAATTCGTAAATGCCGTGTTCGGCATGGGGAAAGATTGCCAGGGTAATCGGATGGCCCTGCGCGGCCAGCGCTTTGAGTCGACGGGCGGTCGGGGCGCTGGGCGCTTCAAGATCGTCTTGCCCCAGTATCCATAGCTGCGGAGCTTTGACTGCGCGAAGCGTTGGCATGGGGTCGTAGCGGAAAGGCGTGCCCATTTCAGCGAAATTGAGTTCCTTCGCCTTCTCACGCAGTTCGGCCTCGGTGGTGTAGGGCAATATGAAGTATGTGAAATTGCCATGGACATCTTTGTACCAGGGTTCGCTGCGGTACTTCGCTCGTACGGCATTGAAGCGTTCGAAGCCTTTGGTGAAGCCGCTCTCGAACACGGCTTCGGCAGCGGCGGCTACTTCCTGCGCCTTGGCGATCTCTTGGAGGCTGTGACCTTTCAAGCGCATCTCCAGCGCCACCTCCTGCTGATCCTCGTCGATTACTGAAAAGGCTAAGCCGTATCCGACGATGACGAAATCGACGGGAGCGCGCGTTTCGGCCAACGGTGCGACCCATCCGCCTTCGCTGGTCCCCAGATAACCGACCCGGCCCGCGCGGGCGCCGGCCAGCCGCCGGGCCTCGCGCATCGCCGCCACTGCGTCGTTGGCCAGCAGATTAAAATCCTGGGTGTACTTGCCGCCCGAGGCGCCGGTGCCGCGCTTGTCGTAGACAAAAGCGCCAACCCCTTCGGCGGGAAGCAGCCGCTGCAGCGGGTAGAAGTCGCGGGCGGAGTCAGTTTCGGAACCATGGATCAGCACCACGATCGGCGTCTGGCCGGCGCTCTTAGGCAGCACGAGCCGGCCGACAAGTTTGACACCGTCGCCTTCGAACGTGCTTTCGGTCACGTCGAAGGCGATGCGGCGGCCGTTGATACCGTTGAAGGAGATGTCGCCTTTCGCGCAGTCGGAAAAGGTTACCGTCTTGCCGTCCGGTTTGTCAGCAAAACCCAGAGTGCTATACCAGCTTCCGTCGGCGTTCTTATGGAGCTTTCCGGTGGTCCCATCGAAACGGCGCCACCGCAGGGCGTCTTCGTCAGACGCACCAATGTCGACGACGCTCCCGTCGGTCAGGCGGTAAGCGCCGATCCGGCAGTCGCCAGCTGTATCTGCGGCGGTCGCAAGGGTGGGAAGAAACGCAGTCACCAGGGCAAGGAGCAAAGCCGGGCGGCGCATCTTCATTGGGCACCACAGAAATGTGCGGACCGCGTCTAGTCGTCCGACTTGCTTCATAATCCTTTTGAACACGATGACCTCCGGGAAAGTGATTGCATACGGCTGATCCATGGCTGTATACAACCAGAAAAGCAATTATAGGGGCGTTTTCCCTCCCGGCATAACCGTTTGTAGGGGTTTGCGTTGCTCTTCGAACAGTTCGGGATGTGGCAAGGGCTTGCGTGGCAACATCTGATCGCGCATGGCAGCGTTGTAGAGGAAGATGGCCTCAACTACGGCAGCCTGCTTCAAGTCTCCGGCGGAAAGCCGCTCGTAGACATCCTGGTTGGTGTGAGCGCTTCGAGTCTCATAGTCGCGAGGATCCTGAATGAACTGAAACCCGGGAATACCCGCCTGATCGAAGCTCTCATGGTCGGTTGAGCCGGTCGGGCGCATGCTCACAGTCGTTACACCCAGGTCTTTGAGCGGCGCGATCCACTGCTCAAAGATTGGAACAGTCGCCGCATTGTTTTCGGCAAAAATTCCCAGAAGCTTGCCGCCGCCATTATCGAGATTGAAGTAACCGGAAATCAGTGAGTGCTCCGGCTTCAGAGTCAGCGGACCCACTTGTTCGCGTAGAAAGTCCGGGATGGCCAATTCTTCAGGCTTGGTGGAAAGCCCGATTGTGGCGAAATGGTTGCGGACATAACCAAGCGAACCGATTTCACCTTGTTCTTCACCGCTCCACAAGCCAATTCGGATCGTGCGGCGGGGATGCGCATGGACGGCGGCGAGGATTCGCATGGCTTCCATGGCGATGATTGCGCCCGCACCGTCATCAGTAGCTCCGGTGCCTGCAATCCAACTATCCAGGTGGCCGCCAACCATGACTACCTGGTCCTTCAACTCAGGATCGGTACCGGGGATCTCGGCGATTGTGTTGTAGCCCTGCTCGTGATCGCCAGTGAACTCCGTTTTGATATTGAGGCTGACTGTAACCGGCACCTCGTGTTGCAGAAGGCGAGAGATTCGCCCAAATCCTTCATTGGCCATGACTGCGGAAGGAATCGGCTGTTTGTGATCGGGCAAGTAGACAAACAGGCCCATGGATTCGCCATTGTCATCGCGCATGATTCCGCCATCGCCCGCATAGCTCGAACGTAGAACAGCGACTGCGTGCTCATCGGCGAAGAATTTCGACACCTTCTCCCTAAAATTAACTCTCTTGAAAACGTCCTCCCAGTGCTCCGGTCCTCCGGAAAATATGTGCTGATCCTTCAGATCGCCGTCGAGCGGGAATTCATAGATTTGCTGAAGTTTGGCGGCATCGTAATGCTCCAAGAGCGGAGCAGGATCGGGGTTAATCTTTGGCGGTTCACCATACAGTACGATCTTCCCCGCTAGTTTGCCCTTCCACTTCTCGAAATCTTTCTCTTCCCTCAGAGTTGGCACAGCTATGACTTCCGCCGTGACTTCTCCGGATGTGGGCGGCGACCACGGAGTAGCCTGAGCGATAAAGACCGCGGTGTCAGGCGAGGCCAGGTCGACGAAGGTGCCTATCTGCCGCCATCCCATGCCGAATTCGCCCCAGCTTTCCAGATGCGCATTCGAGCAGCCCATGGCGGTAAGTTGATCGCGCGTCCAGGCATTCGCTTTTGCCATATTGGGCGAACCAGTCAGGCGCTGCCCGATGCCGTCAAACAGGCCGCTGGCATACTCCATGATGCGCGAGTGATTCAAGCCCTCCTCGCGGATGCGCGAATACATGGCCAGGTCAAGATTTTCGGTCAATGGTTGGAGCGCCGGGTGTTCGTAATCATAGCCATGCTGGGGCGCCTCTTTTTCAACCGAGGGTTTCTTATCCGCAGCGCAGGCCACAAAAGTTGGATAAAAAAGCAGCACAGTGGCGGCGAATGCAACTAACTTATAGCGTTTAATCATAGAAGCTCCATCAGTAGATAAGTTCAATGATTGTATACAGAATTATATTACTTGTATACAATGTGAAAAAGAAATATAGATATTTATGTTGAAGTCGACTGCAGCACCACGCATATCTGCAAGAACGATCGAAGAAGCCCGCCGCCGCGTCGGTGCTGAATTTCTCGACTCGCGGCAACTGGAGCACAAAGAGCTGTCAGGAGCGGTGGGCGTTCAACTGGTTTGCAAAATCGAGAGCGAGAACGTTGTTGGCTCTTTCAAAGGACGCGGTGCCGAGTCGTTTATCAACTCGCTGCCTGCGGGTGTGAAGGCGCTAGTAACCGCCTCCGCGGGCAACTTTGGGCTGGCTCTAGCTTACGCGGGGAAACAGCGCGGAATCGCGGTGACCGTCTACGCTGCAGAAACGGCGAGTCCAGGCAAAATCGAACGTATTCAGTCCGCAGGTGGTGCAGTGAAGCTGATTGGACGGGACTTTGATGAGGCCAAGAACCACGCGCGGTTGGCCGCAGAACGAATGAACGTTATGTATGTTGAGGATGGTCGAGAGCCAGCGATTGCCGCCGGCGCTGGAACCATGGCAATGGAGATCACGCGGTGGGCAAGCCCGATCAGCAGCATGCTGGTTCCGCTAGGGAATGGGGCGCTACTCGCCGGCGTTGGTTGTTGGTTTCGAGCACACTCTCCTCACACTCGCGTTGTGGGCGTTTGCGCTGAGGGCGCGCCTGCAATGGCACAATCGTGGCAAGCTCACACCGCAATCAGCACGCCGAGCGTTGACACAATTGCCGACGGCATAGCAGTTCGCGTACCGGTTCGGGAAGCACTCGCGGACCTTGAAGGGGTTGTTGATGACATCGTTCTTGTCAGCGACGATGCCATGAAACAGGCTCTTCGTCTCATCTATAAGCATCTGGGCTTGATTGCTGAACCGGCAGGTGCGGCAGGCATAGCTGCCTTGATTAGCCATTCCACGCTTGCCCAGGGTGTAGTCTGTACTCCCATTACCGGAGGCAACGCGACCCGAGACCAACTGCTGGCGTGGATTGCCCAAATTCAATGAAATCATTTTCAACAGTTGCTCCATCGACAAAATCTAGCCGTCTACGACAGAGTCTCCGCACAACTCTGATGCAGATGATTGTTGCGGGCAGATTGGAGGCGGGAAAACCTGTCAACGAGTCCCAACTGGCCAAACAGTTGAAAGTGAGCCGCACACCTCTGCGTGAAGCATTACTGCAATTGGAACAGGACGGCCTGATTCGTTCGGACGAACGACGCGGATTCTCGGTTGAGCGCTTGTCTGCCCGCGAGGTTCGGGAAATCTATCCTATGATTTGGACCTTGGAGGGGCTTGCGCTCCGTTCCGGCGCCGTTTGCGCTCATTTGCTTGTACCGGAACTGGCGCGCATCAACGTGGAATTTGCCAAATCGCGCAATCTGCGCCGAGCTCTTGATTTGGATACGCGATGGCATGAGCAGCTAACAAGCCAATCACAAAATCGGCGATTGCTGGAAACAATTTCGGCATTGCGGCTTGGTATACGCCGTTATGAAACGGTTTACATGGCAGACACTCGACTGCTCCCGGAGTCAGTGGCTCAGCACAATGCGATCATCAATGACTTGAAGGAACATCGCATAGAAGCCGCAGCGGAGGGCTTAGAGAAGAATTGGCGCTTTGGGATGGAAGTGCTCATCAGAAAAATGGGCGAAGAATAAGGGGCTGGCTCATTTTTTAATGTTGCCTGCCTGCGCCAGCAGGAAGAGGCTGCAGCTTTGCAAAACCCACGAAGCTGGGCAGCTCAGTTAGTTAAGGTGCCGGGCACGAAGCCAGCTCCGAATCCAGGACTTCTTTGCCAGCTCCTACAGCATTTGCTGTAACGCAAAAGTTCTTGGTCCCTCGACAAAAACTCTCGGTAGTTCAACTGATCAGCAACTGATCAGCTGCTTATCCGCACAAAATACAAGACGCAAAAGAATGGCTCGCCGCGTGCAGTCACCACAACCGCCTAGGAGTGGAGAAGAATATGCTGAATGTCCATATTGAAAACATCGGCGAAATGGCGGTAATTGAGTGCGAAGGCCGAATTGTGCGGAGCGAAGCCGCTTTCGAATTGCGCAAAGCGGTCAATTTACAAAGTGATGCCAGAATCATCGTGCTCGATCTCTCGGAAGTCACCGCCATCGAAGGCGGAGGACTGGGCATGCTCGTCTTTCTGCAGCAATGGACTCACGACCACGACATTCGACTGAAGCTGTTCAACCCCCGCCCGTCTGTGCGGGACAGGCTGGAGCACGCCAGTTCGATGCGAGATTTCGACATAGCTACGCTAGACGAGATGATGGCTCTGCTGGCTTGTGCCGATAGCCGATACGCACAAGCTGCATGACTAGTGTTGTGTCACGGCCCGACCAATGCTCCGTCGGAACAGTTCGAGACGAGGATGTTGAGAGGGTTCTGCTTCTACAGCGTTTGCCGTATTGCTGAAGACAATTGGATCGCTTAGGATCATCCAGTGACTTCACTTCGGGGCGGTCATGGGTTAGCGTCAGCAGTTGACTGACATTCCGACCCTTACGACCGCCCTTTCCGCTCTCGGGGCTGGCCCCTTTTTACTTCTTCTACTTCTTCCGGCTTCGGATGGCTTCTCTGGCCTCTTTGTCTGCGGTCCGGCGACGCTCGGTTTCGCGTTTGTCCCAGAGCTGCTTGCCTTTGGCCAAGGCTAGCTCCACCTTTACCTTTCCGTTCTTGAAGTACATGCGGACGGGAATGAGGGTTAGTCCCTTCTGCTGGGTCTTGCCGATCAGTTTGCGGATTTCCTCCTTGTGCATGAGCAGTTTACGGGTGCGCAAGGGAGCGTGGTTATGGATGTTGCCGTGCTCGTAAGGGCCGATGTGGGCGTTGAGCAGCCAGAGCTCGCCGTCTTTGACGAGGCCGTAGGCGTCCTTGAGGTTGGCGAGGCCGCCGCGGACCGATTTGGCCTCAGTACCGGTAAGAACGACTCCGCACTCAAATTTTTCCAGCAAGAAGTAGTTGTGTGAAGCGATCCTATTAACGGCAGCGTCGCGCTGGCCGGAGGCTGTGGGTTCGCGGCGGGGGGATTTCTCCGGGCTGGGCTTGGTCTGGTGTGTGGACTGGCGGGGCATGGATTCAGATCAGAGTCAATCTTAGCAGCAGAGGGCTGGGCTTCGGCGGTCGGGCTTGGGGCGAAACCCTGGGCTGACAGCAGTAACTGGCTTGCCGACCTCGGAGAGCGCCTTCGGCTTTGCTCGGGTGAGGGGTCCGTCGGAAGACCGACAGGACTAGGACCAAAGAATGTAACTGCCGTGGGTGCAATCACATGGGGAGACGCTGAACGCGATGTTATAATCGCTTCAAAGCGCTCTTTTGTAGCAATCGAGTGTAGCGATCGGGCGCAGCGTTCAGGTTAATCCCAGGTTCGCTGGCGACGGGGTAAAGACTGCTTTTCCGGCGACGACTTTTAAGACGAGGAATGACGAATGAGACGTCTGATGCCTGCGGCAGTATTGCTGCTGGTTGTGCTTGCCATTCTGCCCGCCATCGCCGATAAGGCCAAAAGTATGTACGACAAGGGCCAGGACGCCGAGGCTCGGCAGAATTACCAGGCCGCTTACGACTTCTATAAGCAGGCTTACGACCTGAAACCGAAAGACTTGCGCTACCGCACGTCGTTCGAGCGGATGCGCTCAAAGGCTGCGATGGTGATCGTCCATCACGGTCAGGGACTTCGGGATGAGGGAAAGCTGCAGGATGCGCTGGCGGAGTTCCAAAAGGCGGCGCAGATCGATCCGTCGCTTTTCAGCGCGCAGCAGGAGTTGAAGCGCACGCTGCAGATGATTAATGACGCCAACAATCCTCCGCCCCAGGCTGCGGGTCCTCCCAACAACCTGGAACGGAAGATCCGGGACGCGCCTGGACCCGTGGAACTTGCCCCCATTTCGACCGTCCCCATCACAGTTAAGCTCACCGAAGATTCCAAAGTGATTTATCAGACGGTCGGACAACTGGCTGGGATCAACGTACTGTTCGACCCTGACTACACATCGCGACGCATCAAAGTCGAGCTGAATGGAGTGACGCTGGAAGAGGCGCTGGAGATTACGGCGCTGGAATCGAAAACGTTCTGGCGGCCGGTGACGGGGAACACGATCTTTGTGGCACAAGATAATCCGGCCAAGCGCAAGGAACTGGAACAGAGCGTCCTCAAGACTTTCTACCTTTCGAATCTTTCGCAGCCCACGGAGTTGCAGGATGTGGTGAACGCGATTCGCGCCGTGCTGGATGTGCAGCGCGTGCAGCAGTTGCTCTCACAGAATGCGCTGGTGGTGCGGGGCACGCCCGACCAGATCGCGCTGGCGGAAAAGCTGGTGGATGACCTGGATAAGGCGCGGCCGGAAATAATCGTCGACATCGCCGTGCTGCAGGTGAGCAAAGACAAGTCACGCACGCTGGGAATGAACTGGCCAACCAGTGCCACGGTTGCTCTGCAAAGCAATATCAACACGGCCACGACTCCTACGACCACGACTACCGGAGTAAGCAGCGCCTCAAGCACCGGCGGACTGGAGCTGAATACCCTTGGCAGCCTGAACGCGACGGATTTTCAGGTGACGATCCCTTCCGCCAACCTGTCCGCGGTGATGGGCGATAGCGACACCAAGATGTTGCAGAATCCACAGGTTCGGGCACTCGATAACCAGAAGGCGTCGCTTAAGATCGGCGAACGCGTGCCGGTGGCCACGGGATCGTTCCAGCCCGGAATCGGCGGCGTGGGTATTAACCCGCTGGTGAACACGCAGTTTCAATACCTCGATGTGGGTGTGAACATCGACGTTACACCGCACGTACACGCGGATCGGGAAGTGACTTTGAAGATCACGATGGAAATCTCTTCGGTGGTGGGCCAGTCGAGTATCGGCGGCATCAGCCAGCCCATCATCGGGCAGAAGAAGATTGAGCACGAAATCCGGCTGAAGGACGGTGAATCGAGCCTTATTGGAGGTATCTTCGATGATTCGCAGACCAGGTCGTTGAGCGGCATTCCGGGGTTGGCGCAGATTCCGATCTTGAGATACCTCTTTGGTCAGGTGACGCAGGACAAGTCGCAGGACGAAACGGTCTTCGCTATTACTCCGCACATCATTCGCGGAAGCACGATCAGCGAACTGAACCAGCGGCAAATCGAGATTGGAACCGCGAACACGATTGCGTTGCGGCATGTCAGCCGGGCGGCAGGGCCAGTTGCTCCCGCGGCGCAGCCCCAGGCTCCGGCGAGTCAGGCTCCGGCCAATCAGCCGGCGAATCCGGCTCCAAACCAGGCAGCGACTGCGACGCCAGGGGTTACGAACTTCCTGTTTGATCCGGCGCAGATCACGGCCGTGAAAGGCAACACGTTTGTCGTGAACCTCATGATTTCCGGGGCGCAGAACGTTTATTCCGTGCCAGTGCAGATGAATTACGATCCGGCTAAGCTGCAGTTGGTAAACGTTTCTAATGGCGGGTTCCTTTCGCAGGATGGGCAGGCCGTGGCCCTGGTGCACCGCGAAGATGAGACCACAGGAACTTTGCAGATTACGGCCACACGGCCGCCGGGTGCGGGAGGAGTTTCCGGACAGGGTGCGGTGGTCACGTTGACATTTCAAGCGAAGGCGAGCGGCCAGACTCCTCTGGCCATTACCCGGGGTGGAGCGCGCGATCCCGGGCAGCAGGCCATCACGGTGAATGGAGCGCAAGCGTCAGTGACCGTGCAATAGGATCGTCGCGCGGTCCGCACAATTCGGGACTCTTAAGATGAAGCCACACCGATTCCATCGCGGGCGGAGTACGAGACCCGAGCTGGGTTTTACCCTCCTGGAGTTGATCATTGCCACAGCCATTCTGGTAACGCTCTCGACCATGGTGATACCGCTGGCGCGGTTGACCATCACGCGGGAGAAGGAGCGGATGCTGCGAAATGATCTGTGGGAGATGCGCGATGCCATTGACCGCTACAAAGACGCGGCCGACCGGGGCGGGTTCCGGACCAAGGTGGACAGTCAGAACTATCCCCCTGATCTGGAAACGTTGGTGAAAGGCGAAGATGTGAATGGCAAGAAGGTACGCTTCCTGCGGCGGATTCCTATCGATCCCATGACCGGCACAACAGATTGGGGGCTGCGCTCGATGCAGGATGATCCGGATTCCGACTCCTGGGGCGGGCAAAGCGTGTTCGACGTGTACACCAAATCGCAAGGCACGGGGCTGGACGGCACGAAGTATAAGGACTGGTAAATGGTAAGAAGGTTGAGAACGGGGCGGAGCTTAGGGTTCACATTGCTTGAAATGATGATTGTGATCATCATTATGGCGGTCCTGCTGTCGATTGCGCTCCCCATTTATAACCAGTCGATCGTGCGTTCGCGGGAGGCCGTGCTACGCAACGACTTATTCGAGCTGCGCAAGCTGATCTCCCAGTACACGCTCGACAAACAAAAGGCGCCGCAGTCGCTGGACGATCTGGTGCAGGCGGGCTACATCAAGAGCATTCCGAAGGATCCGATGACGGGTGAAGCGAACTGGGAACCGCAGCAGGAAGAAGACACACTTCTAACCGTGGACCAGCAGGATCCCGGGATCGACGACGTGCATTCAGCGTCGACCGCGCTTTCGAGCGACGGGACATCAGCCTATAACACGTGGTAGCGAGTTTACCTTCCTTTCGACGTTGAAGACTTCTGTGCGCAACAAGTAATATCTGTTTATGCCCGTCGAAACTGAAATTCAGGCTCCTGTCTCGATTCGCGCGGCGCGCGGCAATCAAATCACATGCAAAGGCTGGCAGCAGGAAGCTGCGATGCGGATGCTCATGAATAACCTCGACGAGGAAGTTGCCGAGCGCCCCCAGGATCTGGTCGTCTACGGCGGAACGGGGCGCGCAGCGCGCAGTTGGGAGGCTTACCACGCCATCGTCGCAACTCTGAAGAAGCTGGGGAACGACGAGACTCTGCTGGTGCAGTCGGGCAAGCCCGTCGGGGTGTTCAAGACGCACGATCATGCGCCGCGCGTGCTCATCGCGAATTCCAATCTGGTTGGTCACTGGTCGAACTGGGAGAAGTTCAACGAACTGGAGCGAGCCGGGCTGATGATGTACGGGCAGATGACGGCGGGTTCGTGGATCTACATTGGCTCGCAGGGAATTGTGCAGGGGACATTCGAAACGTTCTCGGCGGCGGGCGAAAAACATTTCGGCGGCGAGCTTGCGGGGAAACTGATCGTCTCCGGCGGCATGGGCGGGATGGGTGGAGCTCAGCCGCTGGCGGCTACCATGACGGGCGCGGCGTTCCTCGGGATCGACGTTGACCCTGAGCGCATCAAGAAGCGGCTGAAGACCGGCTATTGCGATTTCATGGTCACCACGCTCGATGAAGCTCTGCGCATCCTGAAGAATGCGGTGCGCAAGAAAGAGAATGTATCGGTGGGGCTGGTGGGGAATTGCGCGGACGTGATTCCGGAGCTAGCGGCGCGCGGCGTGGTGCCAGACATTCTCACTGATCAGACTTCAGCGCATGATCCGCTGAATGGATATGTGCCGAACGGCATGACGCTCGCCGAGGCTGTCGAGCTACGGAAGAACGATCCCAAGGCTTATCAAGAGAAGTCGCTCGATGCGATGGCGCGGCACGTCGAAGGCATGCTGCAGCTGCAGAAGATGGGGTCGGTGACGTTTGATTATGGCAACAACATTCGTACCTTTGCATTTCAGCGCGGCGTTAAGAATGCTTACGATTTTCCCGGGTTTGTGCCCGAGTATATTCGCCCGCTATTTTGCGAGGGGCGCGGGCCGTTCCGTTGGGTAGCGCTGTCGGGCGAGGCTTCGGACATTCATGTCACGGACGATCTGGTTTTGGAGTTGTTTCCCGAGAACCGGATCCTGCGGCGCTGGATTGATCTGGCGCGCAAGCGCATCAAGTTTCAGGGCCTGCCGGCGCGCATCTGCTGGCTGGGCTACGGGGAGCGCGCGGAGTTCGGCCTGGCGATGAATGATCTGGTGAAGAAAGGCAAGATCAAGGCACCGATCGTAATTGGGCGCGACCACCTCGACTGCGGCTCGGTGGCGTCTCCATTCCGCGAGACCGAGAGCATGAAAGACGGATCGGACGCAGTCGCGGACTGGCCGCTCTTAAACGCTTTGCTGAACACGGCAGCGGGCGCGTCGTGGGTGTCGATTCATAACGGCGGCGGCGTGGGGATTGGCTACTCGCTGCATGCAGGGCAGGTTACGGTTGCCGACGGCAGTGACGAGATGGCTAAGCGTATTGAGCGCGTGCTTACGACGGACCCGGGGATGGGCGTGATTCGGCATGTGGACGCGGGATACGACGAGGCTAAGGAGTTTGCTAAG
>Ga0210385_10002135_pt1 | contig 11955 bp, 11 predicted proteins | sample IncBWH26OmetaG_FD_160107 | JGI IMG/M metagenome (GOLD analysis project Ga0210385, IMG submission 160107) | Forest soil microbial communities from Barre Woods Harvard Forest LTER site, Petersham, Massachusetts, United States - Inc-BW-H-26-O ... | reverse complement strand
CGCCTGGAGCAGCGGACGATGTTCGACATGGAGATGATCCAGGAGGTCGGCTACTGCGCCGGCATCGAGAACTATTCACGCTATCTGTCGGGTCGTCAGCCGGGGGAGCCGCCCCCGTGCCTGTATGACTACCTGCCAAAGGATGCGCTGCTGATCGTCGATGAGAGTCATCAGACCATCCCGCAACTCGGCGCGATGTACAAGGGCGATCGCTCGCGCAAGGAGACGCTGGTCGAATACGGATTTCGGCTGCCCTCGGCGCTGGACAACCGGCCACTGAAATTCGAGGAGTGGGAACAGGTGGCGCCGCAGATGATTTTCGTGTCGGCAACACCCGGTTCCTACGAGAAGTCGCACAGCTCGCAGGTCGTCGAGCAGCTGGTGCGGCCCACCGGCCTCGTCGATCCGCAGGTGGAGGTCCGACCCGTCGCGACCCAGGTGGACGATGTGCTCTCGGAGATCAACCTTTGCGTCGCCCAAAACGAGCGCGTCCTGATCACGGTGCTCACCAAGCGCATGGCCGAGGACCTCACCGACTATCTGCACGATCACGACGTTCGCGTGCGCTATCTGCATTCGGATGTCGAGACGGTCGAGCGCACCGAGATTATCCGTGACCTTCGACTGGGCAGTTTTGATGTGCTGGTGGGCATCAATCTGCTGCGCGAGGGTCTCGACATGCCCGAAGTGTCGCTGGTGGCCATCCTCGATGCAGACAAGGAGGGTTTCCTGCGCTCGGATAACTCCCTCGTCCAGACCATCGGCCGCGCGGCCCGTCACATCAATGGCCGGGCCATCCTCTACGCCGATCGGGTCACCGGCTCGATGCAGCGGGCGCTCGATGAAACGGAGCGGCGCCGGAACAAGCAGATTGAGTTCAATGCGCTCCATGGCATCACGCCCCGCGGCATCCGTAAGGCAGTGGGGGACATCATGGAGGGGGCCCGCTCCGCGGCGCCGCAACCGACGGGGCGCCGTCGCGGCAAGGAACGGGACCTGACGAGCGAGTCCGGAGCCTCGCCCGTGAATCTGGAGCCGGCCGCCATCGTGCGGCAGATCAAGGCGCTCGAAACTCGCATGTTCGCCAAGGCGCGCGATCTGGAGTTTGAGGAGGCGGCGGCGCTGCGCGACCAGATCGAGAAACTCAAGCAGATTGAACTGGGCCTGACGGGGTGAATCTGCCGCTGACGCTCCTGAACCTGGCGGGGTCCGTGGCGCTCCTGCTGTGGGGCGTGCACATGGTCCAAACCGGGGTGCAGCGCGCCTTCGGCGCGAAACTGCGCAACTTCCTGGGGCAAACGCTCGCCAAGCCCTTGCGCGCCTTCCTCGCCGGCATCGGTGTCACCGCGATCCTGCAAAGCAGCACCGCGACGGGGCTGATGGTGACCGGTTTTGCGGCCGGCGGTCTGGTGGACCTGGTGCCGGGCCTTGCCGTGATGCTCGGGGCCAATGTCGGCACCACGCTGATCGTCCAGGTCCTCTCGTTCAATGTTTCCGAGCTCGCCCCGGTGTTGATTCTGCTGGGCGTGATCATGTTTCGGCGCACGACGGCCGCGCCGCGCGACTTCGGCCGGGTGCTGATCGGCCTCGGCCTGATGCTGATGGCGCTGTACCAGTTCATCATGGTGCTGGCGCCTTACGAGGATGCACCCGACCTGCGCGCACTGCTGGGGGCGGTGTCGACCCAGCCGGTGCTGGATGTGGTCCTGGCCGCGGGCCTCACCTGGGCAACGCACTCGAGCGTCGCCATCGTGCTCGTTATCATGTCCTTCGCGGTTCAGGGGACGGTGCCGCCGGCGGCCGCGTTCGCGCTGGTGCTGGGCGCCAATCTCGGCACGGCCATCAATCCGATGCTCGAGGGCAGCAGCAGCACCGACCCGGCAGCCAAACGGGTGCCCCTGGGCAATCTCCTCAACCGCCTCGTGGGGGTGATCGCCGGATTGATTGCGCTGCCGTACATCGGTCCGTGGCTGGTGACCTTGGAGGCCGGCAATGCCCGTGCGGTGGCCGATTTCCACACCGCGTTCAATCTGCTGCTGGCCGTGGTCTTCCTCCCGCTGCTCAAGCCCTATGCGGCGCTGTTGTGCCGATTGCTCCCGACGCGCACGGACCCGGGCGATCCGTGCCTGCCGCTGTATCTGGATCCGGCCGCGCGGGATAATCCCGCCATCGCCTTGGGGGGCGCGGCGCGCGAGGCGCTGCGGCTCGCGGACATGCTGGCCGGTATGTTGGTGCGGCTGCGCGAATCGCTCGAGAAGGGGGACGGGCGTCAGATCAGCGAGTCGCGCCGCCAGGATGATGTGCTCGACAAGCTCAACACGGCGATCAAGACCTACGTCACCGGCCTCGACACCGAGCGGTTGGGCGCCGGGGATCAGATCCGTCTGCGACAGATTCTGACCTTCACGACCAATATCCAGTACGCCGGGGATCTGATCGGGCGCAGCCTGCTGGGGATCGCCAACCGGATGGTCAAGCGCGGCGTGACCTTCTCCAAGGCGGGGCAGGCGGATCTTTTGGGGATGCTCGATCGTCTCATCGCCAATACCCGCACCGCTGCCACGATTTTCATGACCGGCGATGAGCGTGCCGCACGGGAGCTCGCCGGGGAGCAGGAGGTGTTCCGCAATCTCGAGCAGAGCGCGACCGATGCGCATTTCGCGCGCTTCCGGGCCGGGGAGACCGAGACGGTGGAGACCAGCAGCATGCACCTGGGGGTGCTGCGGGACCTCAAGAGCATCAACGGGTACCTGGTGGCGGCCGCCGCCTATCCCATCCTGGAGCGGCGCGGTGAGCTCCTGGCCAGCCGGCTGCGCGGCCCGGAAGAGGCGTAAGTATTTGGAAGTGTGGGGGTTCGCTTGCCTCCCCCTCGTGGCTTCGGTATCGTGCCGATCCCCGGTCAGGGCCGGGGTTGCAGGCGCGTAGCTCAGTGGTAGAGCATCACCTTGACATGGTGGTGGTCGGTGGTTCGATCCCACTCGCGCCTACCAGGTTCGAACCAGGGCGCCCGCGACATCGGGCGCCCTTTTTCTTCTTACGGAACGTTGGATCATCCATGCCTGTCGTGACATTGCCGGATGGCAGTCAGCGCCAGTTCGAACAACCGGTGACGGTGGACGAAGTGGCCGCGAGTATCGGAGCAGGGTTGCGCAAGGCCGCCCTGGCTGGTCGCGTGGACGACAAGCTGGTGGACACCTCCTTTCGCATCGATCACGACGCGAAGCTGTCGATCATCACCGCGAAGGATCCGGCGGGTCTGGAAGTGATCCGTCATTCCACCGCGCACCTTCTGGCTCAGGCGGTCAAGCAGCTGTTCCCGGAAGCGCAGGTGACGATCGGCCCGGTGATCGAAGATGGCTTCTACTACGACTTCGCCTACAAGCGCCCGTTCACGACCGAGGATCTGGCGGCGATCGAAGCGCGCATGACGCAGCTGGCGCAGGCCGATGAGAAAGTCACACGCCGGGTCATGGACCGGGACGCCGCGATCGAGTTCTTCAAGAGCATCGGCGAGCACTACAAGGCGGAGATCATCGCCAGTATTCCGGCCGGTGAGGCGATCTCGCTGTACGGCCAGGGCGACTGGGTCGACCTGTGTCGCGGCCCGCACGTGCCTTCCACGGGCAAGCTCACGGTCTTCAAGTTGACGAAGGTGGCCGGGGCCTACTGGCGCGGCGACTCCAAGAACGAGGTGCTGCAGCGGATCTACGGCACCGCGTGGGCCGACCGCAAGCAGCTCGATGACTATCTCAAGCGCATCGAGGAAGCGGAGAAGCGCGATCACCGCCGCATCGGCCGCGAACTGGACCTGTTTCACATCCAGGAGGAGGGCCCGGGCCTGGTCTTCTGGCATCCGAAGGGCTATGCCATCTGGCAGGCCGTCGAGCAGTACATGCGCGGCGTCTACAAGGCGTCGGGCTATCAGGAAGTGCGTGGCCCGCAGGTGCTCGATGTGTCGCTGTGGCGCAAGTCGGGGCACTGGGACAACTACAAGGACAACATGTTCTTCACGGAGTCGGAAAAGCGCACCTATGCGCTCAAGCCGATGAACTGTCCGGGCCACGTGCAGATCTTCAATCAGGGGCTGCGCAGCTACCGCGATCTGCCGCTGCGCTATGGCGAGTTCGGCGCCTGTCACCGCAACGAGCCCTCGGGCGGCCTGCACGGAATATTGCGAGTGCGCGGCTTCACGCAGGATGACGGCCACATCTTCTGCACCGAGGAGCAGATCGAGGCCGAGGTCACCGCCTTCCACCGTCAGGCGCTCGCGGTCTATGACGACTTCGGCTTCCACGACATGCTGATCAAGATCGCGCTGCGGCCGGACAAGCGGATCGGATCGGATGAGTTCTGGGACAAGACGGAAGGGATGCTGCGGCACGCGCTGGCGGCGGCGGGGGTCGAATGGGAGGAGCTGCCCGGGGAGGGCGCCTTCTATGCCCCGAAGATCGAGTACCACCTGAAGGATGCCATCGGCCGCACCTGGCAGCTGGGCACGATGCAGATCGACTGCATGATGCCGGTACGGCTGGGCGCCGAATACGTGGGCGTCGACTCGGCCCGCCACGTGCCGGCCATGTTGCACCGGGCCATCGTCGGCTCCATGGAGCGCTTCATCGGAATCCTGCTCGAACACCATGCCGGGAAGCTTCCGACCTGGCTGGCGCCGGAGCAGGCGGCGGTCCTGAATATCACTGAGCGCCAGGCGAATTATGTCTCGCAGGTTACGGAAACTCTTAGAAAACATGGAGTTCGCGCGATTAGTGACTTGCGGAACGAGAAGATCGGCCTTAAGATTCGCGAGCACACGCTTCAGCGTGTCCCATACATGATTGTGGTTGGCGATAAAGAAGTCGCCGCAAACCAGCTTGCAGTGCGCACCCGTGGCGGCAAGGATCTGGGCTCGATGTCTGTGGAGACGTTCCTCGAACGCCTACAGGTCGAACTCAGCAGCTACGGTCGCCGAACTTTGGAGGATTGACGCATCGCTATTGCATCCAAGCGCGTCCGGCGCAACGACGAGATTACTTCGCCCAATTTGCGGGTCATCGCAGCGGACGGTTCCCAGGCCGGCGTCATGACTCGATTCGAAGCCCTGGCGATGGCCACGGCCGCCGAGTTGGATCTTGTCGAGGTTTCCCCGACGGCGGAGCCGCCGGTCGTGCGCATCATGGACTACGGGAAATTCCTGTTCGAAGCGAACAAGAAGGCCCATTCAGCGAAGCGCAAGCAGAAGCAGATTCAGGTCAAGGAAGTAAAATTCCGACCGGGTACGGAGGAGGCGGATTACCAGGTCAAACTGCGTAATCTCAACCGCTTCCTGACCGAAGGTGATAAGGCCAAGGTGACCTTGAGGTTCCGTGGCCGTGAAATGGTGCATCAGGACATCGGGCGCAAGCTCCTGGCGCGGGTTTCAGCTGATCTCGGCCCTCTGGCCGTGATCGAGCAGAACCCGATGATGGAGGGCAAGCAGATGATCATGGTATTTGCACCGAAAAAGAAGTAACGCCACGACGCGTTGCGGGCCCGTAAGGGCTCCGATGCCAGTGTCGTTCGCCCGCCAGTGGGTGCCGCAAGGCGCCTTGCGAACGGGGCTATACAAATAGGAGTAGAGAAGATGCCCAAGTTGAAAACCAACCGGGGTGCGGCCAAGCGTGTTCGCAAAACTGCGAAGGGCTACAAGGCTTATGCCACGGGCCGCCGCCATAACCTCGGCCATAAGAGCCGCAAGCGCAAGCGCCATGCCCGTTCGGGTGGCAGCAGTCTGGTGCACGAGAGTGATGTCGGCCGTTTGCCGGCGCTGCTCCCGAATCACTAATCCTTTCGCTTACGGAGAAGTTCCATGGCACGAGTCAAGCGTGGTGTGACGGCGCGAGCCCGCCACAACAAAATTCTGGGCAAGGCGAAGGGTTACTACAACGCCCGTCGCAAGGTCTTCCGCGCCGCCAAACAGGCGGTCATCAAGGCCGGTCAGTACGCCTATCGCGATCGGCGCGCCAAGAAGCGCGAATTTCGCGCCCTGTGGATCGCGCGCATCAATGCGGCGGCCCGCATCTATGGGCTCAACTACAGCCGCATGATCGACGGCCTGAACCGGGCCGGCATCGAAATCGACCGCAAGATGCTGGCGGATCTCGCCGTGCACGATACGGACGCTTTCGGCGCGATCGCGAATCAGGCCAAGACGGCACTCGAATCCGCGAAAGCGGCCTGATCCCCAGTCAAGGGGAAGGGCTGTGCTGATACTGGGGGACCCGACGTGAGCGATTTGGCTTCCGTCGTGGAACAGGCGCTGCGCGAAATCGCAGCGTGTGGCACGCTCGCGGCCCTCGAGGATTGCCGGGTGCATTGGCTCGGCAAGAAGGGCGGTCTCACCGAACAGTTGAAGGCCCTGGGGTCACTCCCGGCAAGTGAACGTCCCGCCGCCGGCGCCCGCATCAACGAGGCGAAGGTGCGGGTGCAGGAGGCCATCGAGGCCCGGCGCGTCGCGCTCGAGCAGCTGCAGGATGAAGCGCGACTTTCTTCCGGCCGTATCGATGTCACCTTGCCGGGTCGCGGTGAGGCGCGCGGTACGCTGCATCCGGTCACGCGCGCGCGACTGCGGATCGAGAATATTTTTCGCAGTGCCGGCTTCGAAGTGGCCTCCGGCCCCGAAATCGAGGATGACTTTCACAACTTCGAGGCGCTGAACATTCCCGCGAACCATCCGGCGCGGGCGATGCACGATACTTTCTACTTTGCCGATGGGCGGCTGCTGCGCACCCACACCTCACCGGTGCAGATCCGGGCACTCCTCGCCCAGGGCGCGCCGCTCGCGGTGATAGCGCCGGGACGCGTCTATCGCAGCGATGCGGACGTCACCCACTCACCGATGTTCCACCAGCTCGAAGGCTTGGTGGTGGATGAGAACATCAGCTTCGCGAACCTGAAGTCCATCCTGCACCGCTTCGTCGAGGCGTTCTTCGAACGCGACCTCGCGATGCGGCTGCGACCGTCGTTCTTTCCCTTCACGGAGCCCTCCGCCGAAGTCGACATGTCCTGCGTCTTCTGCGAGGGCGTGGGCTGCCGCGTGTGCAAGCAAACCGGCTGGCTCGCGGTCTGCGGCGGCGGCATGGTGCACCCGAATGTGCTCAAAGCGAGCGGCGTGGACCCCGAGCGTTACAGCGGTTATGCCTTCGGCGCCGGCATCGATCGACTGGCGATGCTGCGCTACGGTGTGAACGACGTGCGGCTGTTCTTCGAGAACGATCTGCGCTTCCTCGAGCAGTTCCCGGCGTTCTGACGGAAGCCATCATGAAAGTGCCACTGTCCTGGCTGAGTGAGTGGGTGGAGGTGCCGTGGCCGGCGCCCGAGCTCGGCTCGCGTCTGACGATGGCGGGCTTCGAGCTCGAGGCCATCGAAGCGGCGGCGCCCGCATTCACCGGGGTGGTCGTGGCGCGGATCATCGACGCCGTCCAGCACCCCCAGGCCGACAAGCTGCGCGTCTGCCAGGTGACGAGCGGCGCCGGCGAGAATTTGCAGATCGTCTGCGGCGCTGCGAACGCCCGCGCGGGCCTGATCACGGCCCTGGCCACGGTCGGCGCGGAATTACCCGGCGGCGTGAAAATCGGCGCCGCGAGACTGCGCGGCGTGGAGTCCCGCGGCATGCTGTGCTCCGCGAAGGAACTCGGTCTGGGCGACAGCAATCCGGGGATCATCGAACTGCCCGCGGATGCGCCGCTCGGCCAGCCGCTGCGCGACTACCTGGACCTGGATGACACCATCCTCGAATTGAACGTGACGCCGAATCGCGGCGATGCCATGTCCGTCATCGGCGTCGCGCGCGAAGTGGCGGCGCTCACGCGCACGGCGCTGGGTGCACCGGCTGCCGTGCCGGTGGCGACGCATCTGGCGGATCGGCATCTCGTGCGACTCGAGGCGAGCGAGGGCTGTCCTAAATTCGTGGGCCGCATCATCCGGGGTATCGACAACACCCGGCCCACCCCGACGTGGCTGCGCGAGCGCCTGCGACGCGCGGGCGTGCGCTCGATCAGTCCGGCGGTCGACGTCACCAACTATGTGCTGCTCGATCTCGGCCAGCCCATGCACGCCTATGATCTGGCGAAGGTCTCCGGGGCCATCGTCGCGCGCCTGGCGCGCGCCCAGGAAAAGATCACGCTGCTGGACGGCCGCGAGGTCAGTCTTGATGCCGACATGCTGGTGATCGCCGATGAGGCGGGTGCGGTGGGCGTCGCGGGCATCATGGGCGGCGAGCGTACGTCCGTCACTGCGACGACGACCGATGTGTTTCTGGAATCGGCCTGGTTCGCCCCGGCCAGTCTTCTGGGCAGGGCGCGGCGGCTGGGTCTGCACACCGATGCCAGTCAGCGCTTCGAGCGGGGCGTGGATCCGAGCGGCCAGGTCCGTGCCATCGAGCGCGCGACGGCGCTGCTGCTGGCGATCGCGGGCGGCGAGGCCGGACCGGTGGTGGTCACGGAGGAGAGCCGGGAACTGCCGACGCGGCCCGCAGTGAGCCTGCGTCGCGAGCGACTCGCGCGCCTCCTGGGCGTGACGGTGCCGGAGTCTCAGGTGGGGGCCATCTTCCGACACCTGCAAATGAAGGTGACGACGAGCGCGGACGGCTGGAACGTGCAGGCGCCGCCGCATCGCTTCGATATCAACTTCGAAGAGGATCTCGTGGAGGAGGTCGCGCGCATCATGGGTTTCGATGCGATCCCGGAGGCCCCGGCGCAGCGACCGCAGCTCTTCCGGGCGCTGCCCGAGGCCGTACCGCAGGAACGGCCCTTGCTCGACGCCCTGGTGGCTCGCGGCTATCACGAGACCATCACCTACGCGTTCGTGGATCCGGCGCTGCAGAGGCAATTGTTCCCGGGTGCCGAGACGCTATCCCTGGCGAATGCCATCACCTCGGACCTCTCGGTGATGCGGGTATCGCTGTGGCCGGGATTGGTGCGCGCGGCGCTCGAGAATCAGCGTCGCCAGCAGGATCGCATTCGACTGTTTGAGCACGGTGCAAGATTCCTCGTGGCGCAGGGCAAGGTCACCGAAGTGGATTCGATCGCCGGTATCGCGCTCGGCCGGCGCTGGCCGGAACAGTGGGGCAGTGGCGAAGCACGGGAGCCGCAGGATTTTTATGACAGCAAGGCGGATCTGCAGGCACTGCTGATCGCCACCGGCGCGGCGGCCGAATTCAGTTTCGAGGCGGCGACGCATTCCAGTCTGCACCCGGGGCGAACGGCCCGGCTGCTGCGCGCGGGCCAGGCGGTGGGCTGGCTGGGCGAGCTGCATCCACGGCTGGTGCGCGAATTGGGATTCAGCCAGTCGCCGGTGCTGTTTGAGATCGATGTTGTTGCGTTGCGGGTGGTTTTGCCGCAGGGCCGCGAGATTTCGCGCCTGCCGCAGGTGCGCCGGGACCTGGCCGTGGTGCTGCCTGAGAAAGTCACTTTCGGTGCTCTGCGCGAGCGTGTACTCTTGTCGGGGTCAAGCTTCCTGCGAAATGTGCGAATATTTGACGTATATCGCGGTGCAGGCATAGAAGAAGGACGAAAAAGCGTCGCTTTGGGCTTGATTTTCCAAGATATTTCTCGCACGCTAACTGACGACGAAGTAGACCGCGCAGTAGCGGCCGTGGTGGCTGATCTGCGTGAGAACCTGGATGCGAGAATACGAGAATAAGCCTATGACGGCTCTCACGAAGGCTGAGATGGCGGAGGCGCTCTTCAATCAGTTGGGCCTCAACAAGCGCGAGGCGCGCGAGCTGGTGGACCTCTTTTTTGAAGAAGTGCGTGCGGCACTCTCGAATGGTGAACAAGTTAAGTTGTCCGGATTCGGAAACTTTGACCTCCGGGATAAGAACCAGCGCCCGGGGCGCAATCCGAAAACGGGCGAAGAGATTCCGATTACGGCACGCCGTGTCGTAACCTTCCGTCCTGGGCAAAAGTTGAAGGCGCGGGTCGAAGCCTATGTTGGAGCCAAAGAATAACGACACGCTTCCGCCGATTCCCGGCAAGCGTTACTTCACCATCGGTGAAGTCAGTGAACTGTGTGGTGTGAAGCCGCACGTGCTGCGTTATTGGGAACAGGAATTCCCGCAGCTCAAGCCCGTCAAGCGCCGCGGCAATCGTCGTTATTACCAGCGCCAGGACGTCATCGTGATCCGCCAGATCCGCAGCCTGCTTTATGAGCAGGGCTTCACGATCGGTGGCGCACGCAACAAGCTGACCGGCGAAGAGGCCCGCACGGACGTGAGCCAGAGCCAGCAGATCGTGCGTCAGCTGCGGCTGGAGCTCGAGGAAGTGCTCAAGCTGCTGCGCCGATAACGTCGAGCCGCTATAATTCACTCCCGCACCGGCCCTCTCCACCGGTGCCGCAGCCGTCAGTCCCAGTCGGCATTTCGGAACGTGGCGCAGTCTGGTAGCGCACTTGCATGGGGTGCAAGGGGTCCCGAGTTCGAATCTCGGCGTTCCGACCAATGACTTACGAGCGTTCCAAAAACGCTCTGTATCCGCCCCTGTATCCACCTTTGGAAAAAGGCGGCCCAAGTGAACTGTGAATCGCCTCCATCACTGGGGCCATCGTCCGTTGTTACCACGCCGCCGCGAAAGTTCGGTCTATCGCTTGTAGTCGTGGGCATATTTCTGGTTGGTACATACGCAGTGCTTGTTGTCACCGCCCCTGCGGGGCAGAGGCAGCAATTTGCTGCTGCCCCTAGTGCCGTCGTATGGACTGCGCTCTTTTGGTTTTTCTTGTGGAAGCGTTACGGACGGCGGGGAATAGTGGGCGCTCTTGTCGGTGCGCTCTTGGGTTTTTTGTCTTTCTTGCTTGCGTCTGATGTCGGCGGTGCATTACATGCTGCGGCTGTCTAATGCCCCGGGTCGCCTGCGTCTGCTCCCGGGCGGCGACGCGAAAGCGCTTGCTTTTCGGTGTCTGTTTGCCGGTTGTCATTGGCGGGACTAGAATCGCCGGGTCCGACCGTCGAGGAGGGATGCGACATGCGCCTTAAGATCTGGGGGCCCTTGAAGCTCGCGCTCATCGATTTGGCGATGGTGGGCGCTGCGTTGGCGGCAACGGCAGGCAATGCGCAGGCCCCGACCGTCGACCCGCCCCAGAACAAGCCGATAAAGATCGACCCGCCAGCCAATTTTTCGGGGCTGTGTTCGGTCATTCCCGTGGACGGCCGCCGAAACTCGGCGTGCCCGACGCCCCCGCCAGCGACGCAGTGCCTTGCCGGCGCGCAGCACTGCTCGGACAAATCAAAGTCACCCGGTCGACTGGTCCCGCTCTGACAAGACCGCGAGTAGGAAGGGGTCGGCAGTGGGCGTGCCACATTGACCGTGATGGTCGATGAGGAGGTCACCTGGATCAAGGGATCCATTGAGAAGAAAAAGGCCTCCCGGGTCCGTGCCGAAGACAGGGCAGCACGGCGAATGCCATAGCAATTATCCTGCGGTCAATGTGGACAGACAGCGAGCCGTTGCCCGACAATCTGAACCACTTCGGGACCCTCAAGTCGCCCCCGTGACATGAGCGCATCAGCCACCCGACAGATGTGCGGCCAGTGTGTGCGCATGAACTGACGGACCTCTTCTTCCGCTCTGTGCCACGCCGCTTTTTCGCCGTCGGCAAATCCGTGCTGTATCAGCCATCGAATGACAGGCTTGGCCGATTCGTAATCTTCGCGTCCGCTCGTGAGCACGATGACAACGTATGCCGTGCGACTGATGCGCGCCTCGGCACGCGGCCCGGCCAGCGAGTAAAGGACCAGGTCCCATGCCGCGTATTGCCCCTTACGAGACGATTCCCATTGCTGCGATGTTCCGTAAGAGGTACCACCTCTGTCGGCGCGCGTCTCAACGGCAGTCGGCTGCGCACCGACATACACCCGCGCCACCGCGTGTCCAGCTTCGTGATAGGCGACGTGTTTGTGTACCTTCGGCATAGCGTCTTATTGAATGT
>Ga0210385_10002134_pt1 | contig 11957 bp, 19 predicted proteins | sample IncBWH26OmetaG_FD_160107 | JGI IMG/M metagenome (GOLD analysis project Ga0210385, IMG submission 160107) | Forest soil microbial communities from Barre Woods Harvard Forest LTER site, Petersham, Massachusetts, United States - Inc-BW-H-26-O ... | reverse complement strand
GGTTCGCCGGCGTCTACGGACCTGTTGGCGGGAACGGGCGACGGTGCAGGTTCGGCGGGCAGCAACTTCGCGCCGCCCTTATCGATGACGAGGTCGAAGACCGGCAAATCGCGAGTCTCGACGTGGACTTTGAGGCCGAAGCGGTCGGCGAGGAGGGCCTGCTGCATGAGATGGACTTCGCGATCACGGTCCTCGCGGGAGAGCTTCTGCAGATTCGAGTAGTCCTCGTCGCCGATCTTGGCGTCGATGTCCCAGCGAGTGTCGAGGAGGGCATCGGGGCCGCCAATGAGCTGGGTATTCGAGTGTGCGCTGTAGGCGGCTCGGATTAGCTCGCGCAGGGAGAAATTTTCGATCCGATAGCTGGTGTCGTTCCACTGGCTGGATTCGCTATGGTATATGCCGAGGTCGTGATGGTTGGGCTTGACGGTTGCAACTTCAAAGGTGGGGAGGGTTTCGCCCTTGTTGGCGAGGATTAGCTGGGCGTGGAGTGTCGGGGCGCAGGCGAGGGTGGCGAGGAGGAAAGCGGCGTGGTTCCGAGGACGGTGAGGATCATGGCGGCTCGCCGGGGGCTCTGGAATGGTCGTGGATTTCATCATGGTAGACATTGATTGTCCTCAAGGAATGAGGCACCGACTTGTGACGGTGACACCGATTTACTTCACTCGCGTAAGCAGATGAGGATTGCGAGAGAGTTTTTCTCCGGGCTTGCCGCCTGGTAGTCCAGTCATTACGAGAGAGAACACAAGTTTTTCAAGTTCGTATACGGGAATTCTGAGTTCGTCAGCGATCCGAGACCTCGTCATGCCATCTTCTTGATACAACATGGCAAAAAGCTTTGGAAGAATCAGCGATGTTTCTCTCGGTACTGAATCTGGTTCGTGGCGTCGGTATCCTCTTTTGGACATTTCGACGGCGAGATTTTGGTACTGCCATTTGGATATCAATCCCAACTCATGAAGTCGATGAGTATATGCGGTGATCGAAGTCCGCCAAACCGTCTTGCGGGCTTTCAACTCTGGTATCTCCGGAAATTTTGGTGCGTTAGCAATAGTGCCTGCTCGTGGCATCAGAAACGCAGCGGCAAATTGGTTTGCCTCCGACTCAGCTTGTCGTCCCAAGGCCGCTCCATGTTTATGCAAGACCAAATGTCCGAGTTCATGGGCTGCATCGTAACGGCTGTGCTCTGCGGATTTGTAGCTGTTCAGAAACACATAAGGAACATCGTCCAGCCAGGTTGAGAAAGCGTCTACCTCCCTGGCCTCGACAGCCAGCGAAAAAACTCGCACCCCTTTCGATTCGAGCAGATGGACCATATTTTTTACGGGCGTTTGCCCCAAGGCCCAACAATCCCTCAGGTATTGAGCCGCTGCTTCGGGGTTGTTCTCAGCGCTCATGTCTGGCAGGCTGCAAGAGGGAAGGACGAACTTTCGATCCAACCATCGTGCGAGAAGGATCGCCAGCGCTCCTTGGCTCAGGGCCATGTCACGCTTTTTGGCAGTCATTCTTGTCAGCGACCGAAAGCTAACTGCACAGACTTCGGGTTCATCTAAATCGTCCCCAAAGTAGAACTCTAGGGGATAACCGAGAACAGTCGGAAGCTTTGCTTGGACCTCTGCGACCGGAGGATATTCTCCAGCCTCATAACCAGTCACAGCGCGAGGAGTGACACCCAGCCTTTTTGCCAGTTGAAGTCTTGTAAGGCCCCGTCTTTTCCGCGCAATGCTCAACCGACTTGGATTGAAAAAATCTCGCGTCTGCGCTTCAAACACGGCGCTTAATGTCGATTGTAATTTCTCCGTCATCGGGGCCCCCGCTGCTCATAACGCTGTCCGGTGTCGGTTCAAACTCCACAGGCGGTAGAATAATGCGTTCTGACCAAGTCACGATTCGGCCCTCCACACCCATCGCGGTAGGAAGCGACAATTCACAACGAACCTGCCCCAACTTTCCATCCCGATGCAGCAGCAATACCCAGGTATTCTTCGCGCGCCGCAGTTGCTGCTCCTGCTTTGCCCGCGCCTCCGCTTCCATTTGCGGAAACAAAAAGGCATTTTGATCCACAAACTCTACGGTTGCCGGTCCGTGTCCGGCGCTGGTTCGAGGCTGTCCTTGTTCGACTTTACCGGTGATTTCGTCCCCGCTGAGCACTGTAATAGCAAGCGATCCTGAAGCATCAACAGTTAATGGTTGCCCGCGATCATCTTCGCTGGACCAGCCTTCCGGGACGAGTTGATCTCGCAACGCTCTGATTCCCTCCGCCCACCTTGTGATGCCAGCGTAGCCACGCGGATGATGCGGTGTGCAGGTGGCCCACCCTGCGTGAGCACGCCTGACCGTCTCTCTCAGAATCTCCTGCGTGAGTCCTTCGGCCAGCGCGGCCAATTTTCGGTCTACATCCCAAGGCTCAGTCCAGACTCGAAGTGGGTCCATTCCACCCTCCACTTCACAAATCATACCATATTGCCGGTGGAGAAAATGAAGTACATCGGCGCAACCATCTGATTATAGAGTTGTTGCCTTACGCATTGAGCCGAAGGGGTCCGAGCGCGCAATCGAATCCGGAAGGCAGTCATCCCTCCGCATTTCCCTACCGACCCTTCCGTTTCTGTGTTCGACGCCACTCTGACACAGACGCGTCAGGATGATGGGCTTTGTAGACGTGCCACCCGCGCCAGTATTCAGCCTTCGCCTCCGACATGCGCGGATTAACCGCTGTGGCCCTGCCCGATCCGGAGAACTCAGCGACTGCCTCGTCAAGTTCGGCCTTGCGGCGCTTTAACTCGTCGACGAGTTCCCGTACTGAATACGATTTGAGTTGCTCCAGACGGTCCATCAGTTCATCCCCATGAACGACCGAAACGCGGCTTCCCGCTTAGCGACGTGTGCCGGATCGTTCGCTAACATGCGCGCTGCTCTCTGTCGGCGTTCTCGCCGTTCCCGCGCGTGAAACGCCACGTCGTGATGGCGATGTAAGTCCCTCCCATGATCCCGATCAGGAAGCAAATCCTCGCCACCGCAATCAGAATCCCGTCAGCAATCGTATTCGCGTCCAACATCCCTGCCTCCTAGTGGGCGGGTTTTTCAATGCCTTCGGAACGGGCCAGCCCAACGCATCTCGCGCTATATTCTTCGCGTCCACGATAGAAAGTCGTTTGTGAACCAATAGTGCTGCGGCGATGGCATCGATCTGCGTCCACCACACCGGGCTGTGCACAAAATCTTCGGTCCGAACACGCAACCATTTGAAATAGGCTTCTAGCTGACGAGAGGAACCAGCAAAGTAGCTTAATAGGTCGATTGCGCCCTGGTGATCCGAAGGACCATGGTGCCTACGCACTGATGATGCCCGGAATGTGCGTTGGGCAACAGGACCGGCGAGAGCGACTATAACCCTGTTCTCAACTTTCAAGCGCATCGCACCTGTTATTTCGATATCGGGACGACCGCGAAAACCCTTTAGGAATGCACAAACCCAGCAAAACCTTCACCTGGCACGATGCTGATTCCATCGCGTCCAATCCCGACGCCTAGTCGAAGTGCAGCTACAGCGTGCCCCGCTTCGTGGAAAGCGGTAACCCGATCAAACTCCTGTTTGCGTCCCATGGTGAACTCTCTCCTAAAGTTGAATTCCCGCCAGGGCCGTCTGAGCCTTGCGCGCGTCGGCTTCGTACAGATACGCCAGTGTGCTGCTGGCTGCCTTGTGCCCCAAATAGCTCTGAAGCTGACCGAGGTTGCCGGTCACGTCCCACAGCAGCATTGCGACCGAATGCTTCAGCGCGTGCATGTGGAGCTTGTCCGGGTGAATCCCAGCTTCCGTGCCATACGTCTTGATGAGCCGGTCGAAGTGCTGGCGTGAAATCTCGAACAGTCGCAGGGTCCGACGTTCCTTCGCCAGTTCCAAAATCGGTGACTCATCAAACAGCGGATCAGGATCACGGCGGATCGGCTGACACGTCGTATTGCTTCCCTTGAGCCGTCGCACGATGACGCAACCGTCTGGCGTTACGTCCGATCCGCGCAGATTGTTGAGTTCGGAGACGCGCATCCCGTGCCATAGCGCCGTCACCAGCGCGAGATGGTACATCCTGTTCCGCCGGTAAGCGACCTCGAACAGTCTGCGCAGTTCGTCTTTCGTGAGGTAGTGCATACGTTCACAGTACTCTTATACCTGTATCTGTACAATCACCGTGAAGTAATCGATCCTGAACGATCCGCTACCCTGTGCTTCGCGGCTCTGTTCCACACGGAACAAATCGGTACTGTGTACGTTTTTCTGCTCGACTCCTGTCCCGTTCTGCGCTGCTCTGGGCCACGCTTTACAGCCTCTCTCCCGAAATCGGCCAGACCTCTGAGGAAGTCTATGGAATCGTGGAGAAGTCTGAGCTGTTCTATGGTTTACTGTATCTTGTCTGTATTGGTACAGGTACCAGTACAGGTGTCAAAACATCATTTTGTCTCTTCTGGTGATGCCAAACAGGTTAGCCGAAATCGTCACGGATCGGCGCACGATTCTGACCGTCCAGCGTGGCCGAAACGCCGCAGCAGGCGCGTATACGGGATGGTGACCATCCGGAAGCTGGAACCTTCACCGATGCGTCCTGAGTCATCCTGACGCGATTGCACGGCATTTTGGCCGTGCTGCCCTGACCGTTAACTCCGCAACTGGCGCGGCTTTGCGTAACGTCCCTATGAGACTCATTAAGAATGCTTACTCAAGGCCGGGTGCCAGAGCGCCCCGTACCATGCCAACTCCGCAGGCAAAGCGGCGCGGCCAGAGTAGCGATTGACAGGAACGGTCCCTTTTCTGATAGGGGGTCACTTCCCTGGCCCTATTCCAGACCTTCCCATCCTGGTAAGACACTCTGGGCGTCCTGAATACGACCCGATAGGCCCTGGTAGGTCCGGTCATCTAGAAGTATTTGAAAAAAGTCATGAGGAGTAGGTTTTCGCGCTCTCAATAAATACGAAGGAGAAACAAATTGAGAACAACGGAAGTAGCACGAATCCGATCCGAGGCGTGGGCGATTGTCACTCACCCAGCCGCAAAACGGTTCGAGAAGATCGAAGCCCTGAAGCTGATATGCGCGACCAAGGGCATCCTCGTGCCCGACCTGGACGAGCGTTTTCTCACGGTGAGACAAGCTCTGCAACTCAGGCAGGCAAAGAGCCGGGTCCTGGAGAACGCGCTGAAGCGTCGGGAGAAGGTGCGCGCGGTAAATAGGAAAGCCTACCTGAAGCGCCGACTGAAGGAACTAGAGGCCGGTGGTGTCGAAGGGATAGAAGTGACCGCAGAGCTACCGGCGGTAAGTGGACAGGGAGAAAAAGATGGGAAAGACAATTGAAGAAATGCGGGCGGAATATGACCGGCTGCACCGGAGGACAGTTACTCCTGTGCCGCAGACGACAGAACAGGCTGGATCGCCTCTGGACCCACCCGCGACCAAGCCAGAGGTTGATTGGCATCATGGGCGCTGCGCCGATTGTCAGGGCGGGGAATGTCTGCGTGGTGACGTTTTCGTGATGCGTGCGTTTGCGGAGTTCGGGGGCCGGGAACAGGCAGAGCGAATGGGCTATCCGGAGCCGGAAAGATTCCCCATCCAATAGAATGATTTTTTGCGCAACCATGCCAAGGGCGTACAAGACAGCGCGGCTCCGCTTTGGACGGGCGATTGCTCATGGCGAGCAACTCGCGAAGATGTGGAATGGCCTGCCCGATACGTTTCTTTGTATTCCCAAAGCGCATCTCTACGCGGATGGAACTGGCGCGATAATCGCCGAGAAGGTTGGCTCTCTCCCGGACGAATTTTCCCTTTTGCTAGGGGAACAGTTGTATCAGTTGAGAGCAGCCCTGGATGCCTGCATCTACCAGGCCACAGTTTACGCAACAGGACAGAATCCACCGCCAGACGAAGGCAAGCTGGAATTCCCGATAACATGGGATCGGGCCGAATGGCCAGGGCTTGTAAAGCGGAGGCTAAGCGCTCTTCCAGTAGTCGTACAGGGGGGAATCGAAGCTGTACAACCATTTAAGTCGCTTGGCCTCTCCCCTGAGGACCAAGTGATTAGCATGGGGCGATCTATTGGAATCCTTCACGATCTGGCTCGCAAAGATCGCCACCGGCAAGTACATCTCGTGGGATCGTGGCCTTTGGAGGTGAAGCCAGCCTTCGATTTACCAGATGGGGTAAGAGTGGACCAGGTTGAAACAATGCCACCCTCGATACTGGTCGAGGGAAGTGTAATTGTTCGCTTCCACCTACGCGGATTTGTCTCAGGGATGCCTATTCGAGTCAATCCCCAGATGCAGACCAACATCGGCTGCAATGAGCCTCCCGTTCCCTGCCATTCATCCGACACTTTCGCCAATCGGCTCACTGAGATGATTAACGCAGTTGGCTCGATCATCCTCGCTTTCGAGCACAAGTTCTGATCCTTAAAGCGGGTACTAGTGCTACAAAATGGTACAGGTCAAAACCAGTACCATTTTGTAGCACAATACGATCAGTACAGGACCGAGCAAACGGATCGGTCACTGTCCGAAGGACCGTTTTTCGGATATAGGTGGTCGGGTTCGCGGGACGGGTTGTTCCGACCAAACTAAAAAGAGAGCGGAGAGAGCGAGGGAGCGAAGCGACCGAAGCGAACGAGCGAACGAGGTCCAGGACGATAATGCCGCGAGAGCGGCACATTTCCCCTCTTAGTGCCTCAATTTGGTACAGGGTCAAAAACCAGTACCAATATGAGGCACTAGGCGGGCTCAAAAATAAATATTTCCCAATGCCCTTGGACACCCGACAAAAGACTGTAACCTATTGATAATACAGTAGAACGCTCATCGGCTATCGTCGGGCAATCAAAATAAGTCCTTTTGATTCAATGGGGATGTTAGCACATTCGCGATTCCACCTCTTGACGGCCATGCCATACTGGGTGTATTGGAGCTGAGGCACAGCGCTCCCCGACCTCGGCGGCCCCCCGCCCCGCCAACCTCAAAGAAATGAGTGGTTCCAAGGTCGTGACGACCACGAGTCGTCCTGTGTGAAGTCGTGTGTTAAATACGCCCCGTATGGGCAGAAATGAGCAAAATGCAACGTGAAAAACTCCTTAGCGACAGCACCATCGTCGAATCCCTTCTGAACCTCTACAGTTCCGAAGACCAACCACAACCATCCAATCTGCAGCCCATCGATATTGCGTTCGTGACCTACCTGATCCTGCGTAGGACCCACGATCACGAAATATTCGATTCTCAATTCACAATCGGCCAGCGCCTGAAGAGCGACCGTCGTGCCGTCGCCCGATCACTCGCTCGTCTGAAAGCCGCCGGATGGATCGGTATACGCAAACGAGGGCGCGGGATGTCAGACGCGATTTGCCCTCAACATCGAATCCCTGCCTGCAACACGAAAGCTGCGGCAACAGATTACCCCCGAAGCTCGTGAGCTTGCTGCTCGCTATCAGGCCGCGCTCCGAAGGCTCGGCCCGCGACGTTTCACGAAAAACTGGCTCTCGCGTCAGTTTCCGAATGCGCAAATCATCCTTGGATTCTGTTTGGGCAATCTGGAACTAGCCAGAAGAATCGTGGCGTTTGGAATCCTCAAATCCCGCCATAAGAAGAAAGCGCGGATCAGCCTGTATCACGCGCGAATGGTGTGGCGGAAGATCGTCCAGGAGTATATGGCCACACTGCAAGGCGTACACGAAGAGCGGACGCAGGCGGCGCAAGAACAGCAGATACAGCCCGAGCAGGCAGAGCAGCCGCACGAAGAAGTGGAGACAGCCGCATGACACTTGAAGAGCAACTCGCCGCAGCAAAGAACCTGGAGGCTCTGTGGAGGGGCCTCATGCCCGGAACAGTACCCGATCACGGGCAGTTCCTTCGGTGGGCGGCGATGGACTCAGAAATGGCGGCCTACGCAATCAACAGAAGCTCACGAAAGGTCCGGCGAATGGTCCAGTTGGGGACGCCAATGACCGCAGACGACACGGCGCGCTATGTCACCAGCGTGATACGGCACGAAGTGTCGGTCAATCGCAAGTTCAACGCGCCAGCCCACGCGATCCCTGCCGTGCGGATCGCAACGGAGAGGGATGGCGTCCGATGACACTCGAACAACTAACAGCCGACGCGTTTTGCCCGTTCGAGCCGGAAGACGCGCGCGCCTTGAACGAACTGCAACAACAGCAGCACTACTGCACTACGGAAGTAAATCCAACACAGGAGAGAAATGAGACAACATGATTATTCAGTTGATCCCAACGCGGATCGCAACCAACAGTTAGTACAGCTATTCACTTCACAATCACTCTATCCACAGATAAGCCAGGCCGTTTACGACAGACACCCACGGATGGAAGCGCCATTTCATGGGGACCTGATGGTCCGCCTGGCTGGTTTGCTTCCCACCTACTGCGGTCCCAACACAGACACGGACCTCTTGGCATGGGCCGAGGCTCAGGAAAGAACCGATCCAGGTATTTTTCTCCTGTGCCTTCACGCCGACTGCAAACCGTTTGTCCGTTCAGCGATATGGAAAACCATAAAACACGTAGAAGAACCGAGTCGGTATGACGACGATCCGGAACTGGTGCAGGAACTTGTTCAGGATGTGTGGGTCTGGGCGATTGAAAACCTGGACGAACTGATGATTCCCGGAACAGCAAAGCTCACCACACGGCTGTACGAAGCCGCATACTACATCGCTCTGGCATGGCGCAAGAAACAGAAAACCCGCCGTGCCGCTGTAATCCGCAAGGTCTACAACCTACCGTCGAAGGCAGCCTCTGAGAGGATGGCGCGCCAGTTGGACGAAGAAGCCATCGAACGCGCTGCGGAAGAGCGGGAGTCGGCGGAAATCCGCGAAGAGATGGAAGCGTTGGCCGCATACTGAAAATAAAATCGTTGTCGGGCCAATCTCAGACTCTGGATATTACAGAGAACCAAGTTCGGGAAATGTTGAGCGCCGGGTCGCGCGCCTGGCGTTCCATTTCCCTGACAGGAACTCATCCCGTCCACCCGGTCACGATCAGCCGAAAACGGCACAAAGCGTCTCACCGTGAGACCTTTCAACCGGGATCGGACGGGGCCAGCAGTCTTCAATCAAACATCAGCGGATCAGGAATTCATTCGAGGCGCAACGCCCGTCACTCCGCTCTGTGTTTGCTGTGGAGCTGGGATGGTCCCATGCGCTAAGGCGCAAATCTCAATACAAGGAGGTCAATGTCATATGTAGTCTCGAACGCCGAGCGCAGACGGCAATATTTCTGGCAAACACTGGACGGGTTGATTGGATGTATGCAGGCTCAGCCCGTCATTGCGTACCATCACGACCCGGATGCTTCACCCAGGCTGAAGTGGGGTCCCATGACCGCGCACTATGAGGCCGATGTCACAAACGCCGTTCGTAAGGCCCTGCCACGACAGGAACTCCAGAAGACATTCTGGAAACTGGCAGTCCGCCGGGCTTACGGTTTGACCAGTCCCGAACAGTTTCAAGATAAGTTGACCGGCACGGTCATTAGCCGCTGTGCGAAGGTCTTCATCGAACGTCGTTTGGCTCCGCGCACCTACTTCACCGAACGGAGGGCCGCAGCATGACGACGCTTGAGATGTTTGGCTTGTCTGACTTGATCGGCCAGAAGTTCGGCTCCTGCATGGTGCTCGGTATGGCGAGCCGGAGACCGGCTCCGCGCTGGAATGTGACGTGCAGTCGCTGTCACAGTCAGTGGCAAGAGGACCACGTAAAAATCACTAATGCCGGTAATTTATACAGATGCCGGAACGTTGGCTGTGCGAAGGCCCAGAAAGATGAAGTGCGGCAGCCGGTCGGAGTACCGACCAGTGACGAACGCATAGCGGTTCAGACCATGGACGTGGACGGAGACAACGTGAACTTGCTGCGTAGCGGGATCGGAGGGACCAGATGAGAGAACGCGACCGTCAAACCATCCGCCAGTTTCTTGAGGATGAACGCGCCGAAGAGCAGCGGCGCGAAGAGGAACGATTGAGGCCGATCAAAGCAGCGCAACAGCAGTTTGACGAAACATATCGCCAACTGCACGAAATCGAACGCGAGAACATTCAGAACTTGCCCGACCCGGACATTTTCGTATCGCCGGAAGTCAGGCAGGCCAGGATGACCTGGAACCAAGCCGTTGAATATAACCAAAAGCAACTGCGCGCATTTCTCAAAGCCACCCCGGACCTCCTTCCATCCGAAACAAATCGTCAGACCTTGCGGAGCTACTTCGGGCGCGCGGGTATACAAATCGTCACCGCAGAGATGTGGTCCCGCGCACTGGAGAAACTGCGGGCGTATGGGTTGATTGAGGAACGGCCTCCAGAACCGCAACCAGAGCCGATTCCAGCATTGGAGCCGGTACCAGCAGCGCCGCAGCAGCCTGAGTTGCACGATGGCGTCGATTTCGCAACCGGGCTGCCCAGGAGCTACACAGCCAGAGAAGTGGAACGGATGACTTCGCGGGAGTATGTCCAGGCCTTTCAGCTTTACGGCGAGAACAAGCCGGTTTTCATCGATCCACGCTTTGCATAGAAGGACACAACATGACAGACGTAACAACGCACGATTTGCAAACTGAACATCTCCACCAGGAATATCGTGGCGATGGGCCTGACCCGGAACCAGCGACCACGAATTCAACGGAGCAGAAATCCGCGAAACAAGAAATACAAGAGCTTATAGGTATGATTCGCGCACACATTAACTTCCAAAGAGAAACGCTCAGGTTCACAAATGAAAGCCTGGCGGAAATCCGGAAGAGCCTCGCCGGAATCGAATCCGAATAGTTCCAGAGCTTCCGCCACCAGCATTCAATCGGGACCGGGCGTGGTGGCGGTCGTAGGATCAGCGCTCGGTCCCACAAGTTTCAAAATCTGGCCATGAGGTCTGGTGCGTTCATCACCAGCGCCTCATCTCCTCCATGCGATCCGGCAGGCCAGTTGCCCCACTCCTGTGGGTGCCGGATCGCACTTTTCACTTAGGACCCAATGCCCGACATTCCCATCATCAACGACAGCGCGAATGCGCAACCACCCGTGAACACCGCGCCTCCTGTTGCACCAACCCCGGTCACCGCGTCCGCACAGGATCAGTCACAGACGGTCTCCAACGCGCCTCCCCAAGACAACCTCGCCACTGCTACGTCTGCTCAGGCTCCGTCACAGCAGACCGCGCCGCAGGCGCAACAGCCCACACAATCCCAGAATCCCAGCGTCCGCCGCGCCGGATGGATAAAAAACGTCGCCGACGTTTTGGCCGGGGGGCCAAGAGTAAAAACCACTATCGATCCGGTCACGGGTGCCACAACTCGGACGCCGATCCCTGTATCAGGGAAGCACCTTGGCATGGCCATCGCTTTGGAAGCGATCAGCGGCGGATTAACTGGTCTGGGCCAACGCGGTCCTGATGCGGCGGGTCGTGCTGCTGCTGCTGGTGTCGCTCAAGGCATGAACCTTGCGAAAGAACAGCAGCAGAATCAGGAGCAACAGGCACAGCGGCAGTACGAGAACGAGTCACAGAGTCTCGTGCGCAAAGCACAAGCATTTGAGTCCAACAGTCGCGCGATCTTGAACACCCAACAGGCCGAAAGAATGGGCCTTGAGTCATTGAAGGACGCTGTTAGTGCAAATAGCGACCTCTTGCAGTCCTATCAGGATAACGGCGCTGTGAGTCAGGATCATGTTTTGCAAGATGACCTGATGGCCGGTCTCCAGTCAGGCAAATACGACTTTCATTCGATGGTCGCAATCCCGGACGGCTGGACCAACGTGCCCGGCAAAGGATTCGAGCAGACCTTTTCCATTATCGCGCAGCCCTCCACCAAAGTTCTCTTAACGCAATCTCAGGTAGATCAACTATCCACCGCTCACGTCCCCGGCTTTCCGGCTGGTATGAAGGTGCCTTCAGGCGGCTATCCGGTTCCGGGAGTCATCCTCG
>Ga0210385_10002133_pt1 | contig 11957 bp, 12 predicted proteins | sample IncBWH26OmetaG_FD_160107 | JGI IMG/M metagenome (GOLD analysis project Ga0210385, IMG submission 160107) | Forest soil microbial communities from Barre Woods Harvard Forest LTER site, Petersham, Massachusetts, United States - Inc-BW-H-26-O ... | reverse complement strand
TTGATCGCGGGGAGGACCCGGTGCCGCAAGATGTGATCGGCTTCGGAGCGATTCCCGGTGATGTAGAACCACATCGTGGCCAAGGCGTTAGGGAATGCCCGTAATTCGGCTCGATACGCTTTATCTTAGTGGCGTCAGAAGTGCGGAACGGACCAGTACACTAAATTAGTGGTCTTGGCGGCCGGTAACCGTCGAAGGCGCACAAGAGCGAATGTCTGCCCGTTGGGCCGGCCCGCATGCATGCTCAAAGGGTGTCTGGCCTGTTGCCCGGTCGACCCCATGTGCTGGTGCTCCGCCACGAGGCGTTCCATTGTATCCCGGCGGATGATCAGTCAGGGCGGTGGCTTGAAGCTGCTCCGGCGTCGCTGAGGTGGTGGATGATCTGGCGGAATGACTCGACGAAGTTTTCTTCGCTGTAGCCGAGATCGGCGGCTGTGCAGAATTCTTTGACGAGGCTCTGGACCCGTCGCAGATTAGGTCGGGGCATCGACGGGAACAGGTGATGCTCGATCTGGTAGTTAAGGCCGCCGAGCAAGAAGGTGGTGAGCCGGCCGCCGCTGATATTGCGGGCGGTGACGACCTGGCGTCGGGCGAAGCCGGCCGATGCCGCGGGTTCGATGATCGGCATGGCTTTGTGGTTGGGCGCGAAGCTGATGCCCAGGTATACCGAGAAGACCGCCTGCTGTATGGCGATGAAGGCGAGTGCCTTGAGGGGGGAGAGCACCCAGAACACCACCGTGAGGTACAGCGCGATATGCAGGATGAGAAGAGCGGCTTCGACCGCCGAGGCATGGTCTCGCCGCCGCAGCAGCCGCTGGATCCCCAGGACGTGCATGCCGCCGCTGCGCAGCAGCATGAGGGGGAAGAAGAGCGGCGCCTGCCAGCGTGCCATCCACGATGCGACAAAACCGCGCCCGTTTCCCGGCGTGTCAGGCGAGGGTGGGGCGGCTGCTTCGCCGATATCGGGGTCGCGGCCGAACTCGTTGGGATGCGCATGGTGAGCGTTGTGCTTGGGAACCCACCAGCCGAAGCTCAGCCCGGTGAGCGCGTTCCCCACGGTTAGGCCGAGCATGCGGTTGCGCCGGCGTGCGCTGAAAACCTGGTTGTGTCCCGCGTCATGGCCGATGAAGCCCAGCTGGGTGAACATCACCCCCACCAATGGGGCGACGGCGAGCACTGTCCACGAGTTGCCGGCAATGACGAGCAGGGCCCACGTAGCGAAAAACGCGAGGATCGTCAGGGTGATCTTTGCCCGGTAGTAGCCGGGCCTGCGCTCAAGCAGGCCCATCGCTCGTACCTGCAGCGCCAGTGCGTGGAAGCTTGCCGTCGAAGGATCGGCGGCAACAGGCAGCCCTTGCGCAGCTGGGACCCGGCCCGGCGGCAGGGTGAGAAGGCCGGGTGCTGTTCTCTTCGTCGCTCTGTCCTCCTGGTGTCGCCCGGGCAAGTCGCTCGGTGGCTTACGTCGCCAGGGTCTGGAGCAACGGGGCCGGTGTCAGGGCCTGCCCGGCACCGGCCGCACCTTATGCGGTTTTGGAGTTGCCGTGGATCACGGTCGCGTGTGCGCTGTTAGTCCGCTGGGGCGGGCGCGTCGGCGTGAACGTCACCGGCGGGGATATCGGGGCCGGGCTGGCCGTTTACCGGTTGTGCGGGCGGGGAGGCAGACCGGTGCCCGAACGGGTGCCGGATGCTGCGCTGGCCGCCGTCGTCTTCGGCGGGGTGGTGGTCTGCTGGGGCCTGGTCGTTACCCAGCGTGCTGGCGGTGTAGGCGCGGGCAGCGTCGCGCTGGCTGATCAGGTCGTCGCGGTCCTGGCTGACGGCAGCGGTCTCGCGGCGGGATTGCCGCAGGCCGTGGCGGGCCTCGCGGCCGCGGCGGGAGGTGCGGCGCGCGCCGGCCAGCAGCAGGCTCAGCCCGAACAGGGCTAGCGCCCCGACCACGATGCCGTACAGGAACAGGGTTCCCGTCGAACCGGTCACGTGATAGCCGAACACCGCGAAGTGGGTGACCGCGTGCCCGCTGCCGCCGTTGCTGAGGACGCCGGCCACTCCGGCGATCACCGCCGCGACCAGGATGACGAGCCCGATAATTATGATCATGACGTACCCCGGGAATCTGAAGTTGTTAGTTGCAGGCCCGCTTAAGAAGACCGTGGCGTCTTGCCAGCGCAACCTGCCTGCGAACCAGAAAAGCTCCGGTCCTGCTGCCGTCTCCGCAGGTATTGCGGAGGTGCGGCTGCCGGGGTCCGGAGCAACTCTTTTATATTACGCTTCCCCGGCCGCCGCGCATAGCCAGTAGCAGGCCTCCCAACTCGCTGAAGCGTCGGCGCCAGGCGCGGGCGGGGGGCCGGCGTGGGTGCGCGTGGGCCGCCGGCCTCGAGCGCGCGGGGTGGCCGGGACGTCCGGGTGTTTGCCTGCTGGCTGAGGCGCTTGTTGCCCCGTTGAATCCGGGGTACTGTCCGGCTCAGGACGACCGCTACTCGTCGCGCTGGGTGCACGAGATAGTGGCTCCGGCTGCTCTGGACGCTGGTGGCATCTGACAACTCCCGGTCAGCCAGGTGGCGTTATGACAGGTCTTATCCGCCAGCAGGTCCCGGTTCTTTCCACTGGCGCGCCGGCATTTCCGCGCCGCGGGACCGCGGATCTGCGTCAGGTCACGGAGGCCGGCATTCTGTCGGTCATGCCGCAGGATGCGTCGTATGGCCTCATCTGCTAGCCGCAGCTATCAGTGCACGCTCGCGGTAATGTCACCGTGGTTAGCCTGCGCGGTGAGCTGGATTTCTTCGGCGGCTGGCAGCCATCCGCCGCATGGGCAGCTGGCCAGGAACCCGGCAAGCAGTTTGTGCGCGTGGGGGGTGCGCAGCCCGCTCGGCTCCGGAATGCGGCCAGCCGGACCTGATGGCTTGCCGCTGACCTGCGGCATCCGGTCCGGACCCCCGTGAACGGCGGTCAGCATTGCTGGAAAGCGTGCTGGCAGGCCAGCCCAGGCACGTTCGATTCCGCTGAACACGGCACATGGGCCGCGCGAGCCCAGGGTGGTTCGGCGGCCTGCTGGCCCGAGCGGCTGGCGACACAGGCAGCGGCAAAGGATGGTGATTTCAGATGCGGGATCGAATGTTCGCGGTGAGGGGAGGATCGGTCCCCGCCGCAGCGGCCCCCCGGTAGTGGTAGCCACCGGGATCGGGCTGTCGTTGGCTTTCGCGCCGCGCCGTTCGCAGCGCTGAGCGGGCCAGCCGGCGCGACCGCCGTTCACCCGTCTTCGCCCTCGTTGATGACAGGTCCGGGGTGAGTGGCGCCGCCGACGCCTTTATGCGCGTGGGCGGCCGGGCCGGTGTTCTCCGGCGGGGTTTGCTGGCCCGCGGGAGCTGTCAGGTGGGCGAGTGGCCTGCACGTCTCCGGTGTGGTCCGCCGGATGACCGGGACGGCCGAGGAGACAATCGCGTTCGTGATACCGTCGCTTGGGTCGCTCTGGACCTCGGTGGCCGATGGCGTGTACTGATCGCCACGTCGCCGAGATGGCCGGAGCTTTCGATGCGGGTATTCGGTAAGACCGCCACGGTTTGTGCCATGGCTGGCTCGGATCGCTGCCGGGACGCTGACATTTACGATCGTTACGCCCCCGGCCTGTACCGGCAGGCGGTGCTGACTCTGGGCGATCGGTCCCTGGCCGAGCATGTCGTCTGTGACGTCCTCGTCGATGAGTGCGCGCTCTTCCCGCCGCAGGGGCGCGGCGAAGCCGATGCACGTCATCGCCTGGCAGAGTCGGCCTTCCGGCGCTGTCAGCAGCTTGCCGCCGGGCACGGCCGCGACCCAGGGCAGCCACCTTCCGCGGGCGTTGCCGAGTGCATAGATCCTGGCGGCCTATTGAGCGGGACGGAGCGGGGAGCACTCGGGCTCGTGCTCTTCGGCGGCCTCGGTTATGTCCGGGCCAGCAAAGTGGTGGGGATCCATCGGCGGGACATGGCCGCCCTGCTGCACGCAGTCTTGCGTCGGCTGACAACCTTGTCGGACGCCGAGGACGGCAAGAAAGTAACAGGACCGGTTGCACGCGGGCCGTGCACCAGCGCAGGCGGCAGGGCGGCCGCTGGTCCAGGCCTGCTGCCTCCTTCGGAGTGAGGGACATTATGTCCGGGCCGCTGTCGCAGACCGGGTGAAAGACAGGAGGTGAGTGGTGCGGACACTCGGCTACGTCACGGCAATCACGATCGCAGTGGGCGGAGCCGCGCTTGGGCTGGTGGCGGTCAGGTCACTGCCGGACGTGCGGCGGTACGTGAGGATGAGGAAAATGTGACACATGCCGGCCGGCGCGCTGCCGGGCGGCGGGATCGTGCAGCTTTATCTTGATCGCGGACCGTATTCGCGGCAGGCGGGCAGACCGGCCCGGGCCGGGATCCCGGCCGGTGATCGTCTACGAGCCCTCCGCAGGCTCGGTCTGCGTCTCGCGGGATCTGCCGGTGACCGTCGGCCACGGCACGGTCTTGGGGGGTGAACGTCGTCCTGTCCGCAGGCGGAGGCCGGTTCCCAGTGCTGAGTCGGCGCACCGGTTCCACATCATAAGAGTGCTGTCCGAAGCGGTCGATAAGGCGGCCGGAGGGTAGCTGGCTACCTGCGTGATTGACTCAGTTAGGCCGTCATCGGTCCTGATCCAACGGAGACGCCGTCGTGGCTGGCTGGCCAGTGATGTATCCCGGGTTTCCTAAGCGCGCCGGCGCGCTGGCCGAGACCCGCGCGGCTGGTGCACCTGCGCCGGCAGCCGGAGGCGGCCCGCGGGGCACTGCGACTGCGCGGCGTGACGGGAGGAAGGGCGCCAGCGGCGCGTCGGGTGCCGCCGCGGCGGCTCTGGCTCTCGGCGCGCTCGGCATTGTTTTCGGCGATATCGGCACGAGTCCCCTGTACGCGATGAGTTCCATCTTCGCGGTGCGCGGCGTCCGGCCGGACGTGGCCGGAGTGGACGGGATGATCTCGCTGGTTATCTGGACGATCGTCCTGGTCGTCTCGGTCAAGTACGTGACCTTTGTCATGGGTGCGGACAACCGGGGCGAGGGCGGCATCATGGCTCTGGTCGCGCTTGTCCTGGGCCTGCGCGTGAAAGGCCGGGCCGGGAAGGCGGCCCTGGTTTTGCTGGGGATATTCGGGGTGGCGCTCTTCTTCGGCGACGGGACGATCACCCCGGCGATCAGCGTTATCGCGTCGGTAGAAGGGCTTGGGGCAGCGCAGCCGGGGCTGAAGTCGTTCGTGCTGCCGGTCACGCTCACCCTGCTTACTGTGCTGTTCGCGGGCCAGCGGTTCGGAACGCATGCCCTCGCGCGCCTGTTCGGCCCGTTCATGGCGGTGTGGTTCGTCATCCTGGCGGCTTCCGGCCTCGCCAAGGTCATCGGGAACCCGGTGATCCTGAAGGCGCTGTCGCCTGGCTACGGGCTCGTGTTCTTCCTCGGCCATCCCCTGACCGGTTTCCTGGCCCTTGGCGGGATCGTGCTCGTGGTCACCGGCGCCGAGGCGCTGTACGCCGACCTCGGCCAGTTCGACCGGCCGTCGATCACCCGGGCGTGGTTCTTCGTCGTCTTCCCCGCACTGGTCATCAACTACCTGGGCCAGGGAGCGATGATCCTGCGCTCGCACAAGGCAGGCACGAATCTGTTCTTCGAGATGTTTCCCCGCTGGGCTCAGCTGCCGATGGTCGTGGTGGCGGTGGCCGCGGCCATGATCGCGTCGCAGGCGGTCATCAGCGGGGCGTTCTCGGTCGCCCGGCAGGCGGTGCAGCTGGGCTTCCTGCCCCGTATGCGGATCGTGCACAAGTCGGGAGCGGAAGGGCAGATCTACGTTCCGGCGGTCAACAGGCTGCTCTATATCGCCGTGATCGGACTCGTGGTCGGCTTCGGGTCCGCTGCCGCTTTGGCTTCCGCCTACGGCATCGCTGTCACCGGGACATTCGCGACGACCACCATCTTGTTCTTCGTCGTCGTGCGAGTGCTCTGGAAGAAACCGCTGTGGATCGTCTTGCCGGGCGCGGCCGCTTTTCTCGTCATGGATCTCGCGTTCTTCTCGGCGAACCTGACCAAGGTCGTGTCCGGCGGCTGGTTCCCGCTGGCGGTCGCGCTGGTCATCTTCACGGTGCTGTCGACCTGGCAGCGCGGACGGGAACTCGTCACGGCCAAGCGCTCGGCGGCCGAAGGGCTGCTGCGCGACTTCGCCGAGGAGATCCGCAGCTCCGACCCTCCGGTGCACCGCGTGCCGGGCACGGCGGTCTTCCCCACCCCGGGCAACAAGACCACCCCGCTCGCGCTGCGCGACAATGTCAGCTACAACCACGTGCTGCACGACAGCGTCGTCATCGTGTCAGTCCAGACCGCGACGGTCCCGCACGTCGGCCGCTCTGAGCAGATCGCAGTCGATGACCTCGGATGCGAAGACGACGGCATCATCTACCTGACGGTGCGCTACGGCTTCCAGGACGACCAGAACGTCCCGGCAGCGCTCCGGCAGGCCGCCGCCGAGGGCCTCCCCGTGGAAATCGATGTTGAGACCGCGACCTATTTCGTCTCCGAGATCACCATCGTCTTGGGTGACGATCCCGGCATGCGCACGTGGCGCAAGAAACTCTTCCTCTTGCTGTCACGCACGTCGAACAGCCCGGTAGATTTCTTCGGCTTGCCACCGCACCGCATCGTTACCATGGGCTCCTACATTGAGCTCTGACAGATCTCGGCAGAGCGCGGCACGCGCCGCGACGCAAGTATCTCGCAACTAGCTGCACGAACCGGCATCCCAATCGGCAAGTACACGGCCAACCGGCATCTTCAGCGGACCTACATGGCTGCCTATTCTCCCCTTCGGTAGAGATTCCCGGGCGCTGCCCGGTGCCCCAGGGACAGCCGGAGACCGATGGCAAGGTCGTCGCTGCTGGCCTTCTCCCTCGGCCCGCTGGCGCCCCTGCTGCCGCACCTGGTTGGCCTGCCCGCCCTGGCCGCGAGCCTGGTGGTCACGGCGGTGGCCCTGACCGCGGGCAGGATCATCGTCGGCCGGCTGACCGGCAAGCCACTGCCGCGCTCAGGCCCCGGCCAGCTCGCGCTGGGGAGCCTGGCCATCGCGGTGACCTTAGCAAGCCTGATCGGCAGCCGGGGGCGCCTGAGCCCGCCGTAGTCTGAGTGTGCGGTTCACACCCTGCCAGGGTTTGGGAGCCGAGATCACCGAGCCTGTGGTATCTCGGGTGCGACGCCGCGGCCGGCGCTCGCTCCTGGCCATGCAGTAGGACGTGGTCAAGCTCGCTGCGTGGCGGCTCATCCCGCTTGGCCCTGCGCCGATGATCTCAGTCCGAACGTGACACGGTGCTGGGTGCCTGGCGCCCAGTAGGAGCCGGATGGTGCCCGTAGGCCGGTGCCGTGGCCGTGGCCCGACTGCCCATTTCTTCTACGTCATCGACCCGGTCGGCGGACTTGATCTACCCGTAGCCATAAGCCGTAGCCATAAAGACGGCACAGCTGTCGGCGGCGCGGTCTCGGGGTGGCTTGGTCAGATGGTGATTCCGCCGGTGGCGAACAGGAAATCGCTGCGGCGGCCATGAGCGCCGCGGTGAGCCACCCGATGATCTCGGCTGCGTCTCCGTTCACGTAGTCGCCCATGATCTGCCTGCTGCCCGATACCCGCACGACCACGACGACGAAGGGCGCGGCGGCGGCGCCGTTGATGACGGCTACGAAGATCAGCAGCTTGATCGGGTTGATCTGCAGCAGGCTCAGGGCTGTGCCGCCGAGGGTGCCGCGGGCTACCAGGGCGCAGAAGACGGGGGGCTTTGCGGACGGACCGCTCGAAGCCCCATTTCTTGCCCAGGAGCCCGGCCATGCGGCTGAGCCGGCGCCGGCGAGTACGGGGATGGGCAGCAGGCCGCTGCCGATGAACCCGAGTGCGAAGATCGCGCTGGCAAAGTGGCCGGCGAAGGGGCTTGAGTGCCTCGACGGCCTGGGCTGCGCTTGGATGCTGGTCTTGCCGTGGTTGTGCACGTCTGGGCTGTGGCCACGATGATGGCGAACATGACCAGGTTGGAGAAAGTCATGCCGGTGAAGACATCCAGGCGGCGGTGGCTTGTTTGCACCGGGCCCGTTTGGGGTCTTGCTGTCTGAGGGGTTGTGCTTTTGCGCCGCCCTCGGGGCTCGTCGCGCATCTCCTCCAAGCGGTGGGCGCTTTGCCAGAAAACAGGTCGGCGAGATGGTCGTGCCGAGCCCGGCGACCAGGAGCGCCAGGTAGGCCTTGTTCAGCTCGATGCGGGGATGATGAGTGTGTCGTTCAGGACGCTGCCCCACGGGCGGGTGACCAGGACCGTCACCACCAGATAGGACAGCAGCGCTGCGCACAGCACTTTGAAGATCAGCGCGATGCGGGCGAAGGAACCCAGGACCAGCACGGCGGTGATCAGGACTCCCGCCGCCAGCGCCCACAGCCACGTCGGCCCGGCTTGCAGGAGCTGCATGCCAGAGCCGATAGCGACCAGGTCCGCGGCGATGTTGAGGCCGCTGGCCACGATGAGGGCGACCAGGAGCACTGTAGGACTACCCGGCCGGTCCGATGGAAATGGCGGACGGCCAGCTCGCCGAGGCCCGTGCCGGTGGCCAGGGCGGTGCGGTCGCAGATCTCCCGGCCGCGGCCATCAGCGGCAAGGCCACCAGGGCGGCCCACAAGAACGCCAGGCCGTCCTGTCCGCCGGCCTGGGAATAGGTGGCGATCCCGGGCGGGTCATCGTCGGAATCCCCGGTGACCAGGCCCGGCCCCATGGCCCGCAGGTACTGACGCCAGACCGGTCCCACGTTCCGTTTAGTGAGATCAAGTTCGGAACGCCTCAGGGACCGCTGAGCACCGGCACCGGCTGGCGCCGTCCCGGGTGCTTTCTCACCCTTGACCGCCTTCAGGCAGCCCCGCCCTGAGCGTTGCCGCCACGCGTGGCGGCCAGGGGAACGCTCGCCGAAGCGTCACGCGCCCGCCGTGGCTGAGCTGCCGCTGCGGTGAGGTTCACGCCGGGTGCCGCACCGGCAACGACGCCGGATGCGTGCTCCGGCAGGCCGAGCAGCCGCGGGCGCAGGTAGCCGAGCGCGTGGGCGAGCAGGCGGGAGACGTGCATCTGGGAGATGCCGAGCTGCTGGCCGACCTGGGCCTGGGTCATGCCACCGTAGAAACGCAACAGCAGGATCTTCTGCTCACGCAGGGGCAGTTCGCCCCAGTGCGTCGCGACGGCCTGCATGCCGAGCATGTGCTCCAGCTGCGGATCCTCCTCGGCCAGGCTGGCCGCGCCGGCCTGGCTGCCCGCCGGCTCATCCAGCGACCTTGACTGCAGTGCCAGTTCCGCCCGCCGGGCATCCCGGATATCAGCATCGCTGACTCCCAGGTGACTGGCTAGCTCCGCGTCTGCCGGCACGTGGCCGAGCTGCTGGGTCAGCTGCCAGGTCGCCTCGCGGACATGCAGTACCAGTTCCTGCAGGGAGCGCCTGACGTGCACCTGCCAGCGCTTATCCCGGAAATGCCGCTTGATCTCGCCGGTGATGCACGGCCGCGCGAAGGCGGCCAGGCTCCGGCCGATGGCCGGATCGAAGTTGTTGATCGCCTTCAGCAGGCCGACATACCCCACCTGCATCAGGTCCTCGAACGGCTCCGGGCTGCGCGAATACCGCTGCACGCAGGACCACACCACGTTGCGGTAACGGCCGACCAGCAGCTCGCACGCCGCTGCCCGCCGCTCGCTGGAACGCGGCAGCGACCGGACAATGTCCAGTAGCTCCCGGTCATCCAGCCCGCCCAGATCCGGGCGAATCCTGCCTGCCGGAGCAGGCAAAACCGGCACGGTCTGCGCGGCAGATGCGGTCGTTGCTGACACTGTTGCCATGGGGCGCCTCGGCTCGAATAAGGCCAGATATGGACCGCCGAGGTCCAGGGCAGCTAGAAATGACACCTTGCCCGCACACACACGCGGGCGCAATGGCGTTTCCTATGTGGCCAGGCTAGGCCACATCTACGCCAGCCGGCAACGCCGCACTGATCGCCGAAGCCCTCGGACTTGCCGCCGGTGGATGCCGATCACCGGAACGGATAGCGGCCCTGCAAGATCGGCGGCCAGTCCGGCACAGCAAAGGGACTGAGGTTGGGCAAGATCCCGGGCAGATGGTCAGGTGTGTTTGACATCCAGGACCTGTCCTGCCCGGCATGGGCACACGGCCCGACGCCCCAGGAGGCGGCCTGGCTGGCCGGGCTCGCGTGGCGGATATCAGGCGAGCGCGTGGATCTGAGTACAGCGCAGCTGGCAGAACCACCAGCGCATTGCCTGGGCTCGGCCATTCACGCACCTTCGCCCCAGCACCGCCACTTGCACGCAGAGCGACAGGCCAGTCCTCCGTAAAAGGCTTTATTGTCCCGGTGTCAGGTCGCGGTAGCGGGCCTCAACCAGGCAGTACAGGCCGTAGCAGAACAGGCCGCACGCGAGCAGGGCCAGCAGCCAGGAACCGTAGGGGGAGCTGGCCACCGAGCGGAAGACCGCGTCCAGGCCCTTCGTCTGGTCCGCGCTGGATAGCACCGCGGCCTTGACCAGGAAGACACCGACCAGGACGAATACAACAGCGCGCGCGACAGAGCCGAACGCGCCCAGGGCCCGGGTGACCATGGCCAGCGCCCGGGACATGTGCTCGTCGGTGAACCGCTCCCGGAAGTTGAGCCGAACCGCCCGGCGGCCCGCCTCCAGGCCGCCCGCTACGACAAGGATCCCGACCACCAGCAGGAGCGCCTTGCCCCATCCCGTTCGCAGCAAGTCCGCGGTCATGCCGGTGTCCTGGCGCTGCTCGGACTGGGCCGTCTGCTGCGGCGGGGTTTCCACCAGGAGCCGGGCGGTACTCAGGCAGAAGACTGAGTACAGCACGAATCCCCACGACGACACCGCACGCTGCCGCCACCTGCCCAGCGTGCCGGCGGCGCGGGCGGGCCGGAACACGGCCTCCAGCAGCTGGGTAAGCGCATAGGCGGCGAGCCCCGCGACGAGCACCACCAGCGGGACGCGTCCCCACGCGGGATCGACGGCTGCCTGCACGGCTCCGGCGCTGCTCGCCGGCTCGCCCGCTCGGCCGTGCGCGGCCAGAGCCAGGCGGAAGGCGAGGTAGCCGACCAGGAGATACACCGCGCCGCGGCAGGCCAGGCCGAGGCGAGACCCCGCGCGCAGCCAGACCCCGGACGCGCCCCGCGCCATCGACGCCGCAGCTGCGTCCAGGCCCGTTCGAGCTGTCCTGCCTTGCGCCTGGGAGTCTTTCACCGGCATTTCGCCTTCCGCTGCCAGTATGCGCCGTCCCGACCCAGCCCAGCGGGCAGCCCGCGACGGTCGTGCCTGCCTCTCCGGCGATGCGGAAGGCCTGCGGGCTCGGCCAGAGCGAGCCGCCGACCCTGGAGGCTGTCCCGGTCTGGCGCCCGCCCGCTCGATGCCCCAGCAGCCGGATTCCGCCGGCTCGGATCAAACGACCACTCGCGCGTGGAATGTACCGCCGACCAAAGACTCAAGCGCAGGCCATCCCCGCGCCCCGCCGAGGACCCGAGCACGGCCGGGCCCGGGCACCCGGGCGCGGCGACAGCAATAGCGCTGCGGTTCCCGGGCTGGCGCAGGCGACGATGGCCGCCGCAGCAGGCCGCGGCTGCCGGGACTTCGGGCAGCGGGACCGCCGCTGCCGCGTTTGCCGGCTGGCCGGATTGGGCGTACGGTCACCAACAGGAACGTCGCGCTCGTGCACACGCGGGTTCGCGATTCCGGCTGCTCTGGACCTCGGTAGCGCCTTGCGCGCGCAGCCAGCCGAGGTGTCACATGACAGCCCATCCCCGCGAGCAGGCCTTGTCTGCGGTCGGCGACGAGCGGAACGTTCAACAGCGCCGCGCAAGCCCAGCACCGCCTCACCGCAGCCAACGCCGCTCGGGCGCCCGGATTGCGTCACGCGGAGCGTGGCCTTGCT
>Ga0210385_10002132_pt1 | contig 11958 bp, 10 predicted proteins | sample IncBWH26OmetaG_FD_160107 | JGI IMG/M metagenome (GOLD analysis project Ga0210385, IMG submission 160107) | Forest soil microbial communities from Barre Woods Harvard Forest LTER site, Petersham, Massachusetts, United States - Inc-BW-H-26-O ... | reverse complement strand
CTGCGCCGTGCGCAACGACGCTGCCAGCGTCGAGCAGTTGCTCGATGACTCTTATGGGCGCTGTGTGATCTCGCCGGGCCCTTGCACTCCCAACGAGGCAGGCATCTCGCTGGAGGTGGCCCGGCGGATGCCGGAAGCCGCCGTCCCCACACTCGGTGTCTGCCTGGGTCACCAGTCGATGGCCCAGGCGTTCGGCGGCATCGTCAAGCTGCACGAGCCCGTGCACGGCAAGGCGACCACGATCGAGCACGACGGGCGCACGATCTTCGCTGGGCTCACCTCGCCGCTGAAGGTCGGGCGCTATCACTCGCTTGTCGTAGACGAGGAGCTGCCCGCTTGCCTGGAAGCGACTGCTCACGGCGGCGGGGTGTTGATGGGATTGCGCCATCGCGAGCTGCCGGCCGAGGGCGTCCAGTTCCATCCCGAGTCGGTGCTCACCGACGAGGGCAAGCTGTTGCTCGGAAATTTCCTCCACAGCTAATGCCCAATCCCGTCCTCACCAGTGCGATCGACGCGGTCGCCTCGCGTCGCGATCTGAGCCAACAGGAGGCCGCCGAGGTGCTCGCCGAGATCATGCACGGCGATGTCTCGGAGACCCAGATCGCCGGCTTTCTGATCGCGCTGCGCACGAAGGGGGAGACGGTCGACGAGCTCGCCGGGCTGGCCGGCACGATGCGCGAACTGGCAGCACATGTGCCGACCAAGCGCCACGACCTGCTCGACACGGCCGGTACCGGTGGTGGCCGGCGCACCTTCAACGTCTCCACCACGGCCGCCCTGGTGGCGGCCGGCGCGGGCTGTGCTGTGGCCAAGCACGGTAACCGCTCGGCGACCAGCTCGTCCGGCTCGGCCGACCTCCTGGAGGCGCTCGGAGCGCGTATTGACCTTGGCCCTGAGGCCGTCGCGCAGTGCATCGAGGAGGCCGGCTTCGGCTTCATGTTCGCACCCGCGCACCACCAGGCCACTCGCTTCGTCGTGCCGGTCCGCAGCGAGCTGGCGGTGCGCACGATCTTCAACTTCCTCGGGCCGCTGACCAATCCGGCGGGCGCAAACCAGCAGCTTGTCGGCGTTGCCGATTCGAGCTTCCTGGAGACGATCGCAGGCGCGCTGGCACGCCTTGGCGTACAACGCGCGCTTGTCGTCGCCGGCGAGGACGGACTCGACGAGGTCTCCACCTCGGCGGCTACCCAGGTTGTCGAGGTCAACGGCGATGAGCTGAGGCGCTACGTGCTCACGCCTCAGGACGTCGGCATCGAGCTTGCGGACCCGTCAGACCCACTGCTTGGCGGTGGGTCGCCCAGCGAGAACGCCGCGGTCACTCGTGTTGTGTTCGAAGGCGAGCAGGGGGTGCGCGCCGATCTCGTACTGATCAATGCGGGTGCCGCGATCTATGCCGCCGGTGCGGTCGATTCGATCGCAGACGGCGTTGAGTCGGCGCGTGCGGCGATCGCATCGGGGGGCGCCTCTGCGGCGCTTGAAAGTTATGTACAGGCAAGCCGGCGCCACGCGCCCGAGCAGGTGGCGGGATGAGCCCCGACGCTGCGGGCACGGCAGCTTCGGGTAGAGCCACTGTGCTCGAGCGGATCTTGGGCGAAACGCGTGCGGAGCTTGAAGATCGCAAGCGCAGCGTGCCGCTCCAACAGTTGGAAGCACAGGCGGGAGATCGGGCATCGAGTCAGACAGCGGGAGGGGGACGCTTTCGCCGGGCGCTCGAGCGTCCGGGCATCGGCGTGATCGCCGAGTTCAAGCGCCGCTCTCCCTCGGCTGGGAGCTTGCGGAAGGGGGCCGAACTGGCTGCGGTCGTCACGGCCTACGAGCGCGCCGGGGCGAGCGCTTTGTCGGTGCTGACCGAGGGGCCGAACTTCGACGGGTCGCTGGCCGACATCGAGGTTGCGCGCGGCGCATGCGGGTTGCCGGTCTTGCGTAAGGATTTCGTCGTCGATCCCTATCAGCTGTATGAGGCTGTGGTTGCCGGCGCCGACGCTGTGCTGCTGATCGTGGCCGCGCTCGAGCAGGAAGAGCTTGCATCGCTGCACGATCTGGCGCTTGGGCTTGGCTTGGATGTGCTCGTGGAGGTGCACGATCGTGACGAGTTTGCTTGCGCGGAGCGGGTCGGGGCGCGGCTGATCGGGGTGAACAATCGCGACCTACGCGACTTCAGCGTGGATGTCGGACGCACCGAGCGGCTGTTGGCGGCGATGCCTGCAGGGACGATGGTGGTGTCCGAGTCTGGGATCTCTGAGCCGCGACAGTTGGAGCAGTTGGAGCGGGCGGGGGTGGCGGCCGTGCTCGTCGGCGAGTCGTTGATGCGCGCGCCTGAGCCTGAGCAGGCACTTGCTGCTCTACTGGAGGGCTCCTCCGCGCAGTCCTGAGTTACGCGGCTGTTTGCCCGTCAGACGTGTCCGCTCAGCTCGCCCGTGGCCGACCGTGGTTCTGATCTTTTATAAATTTCGCATGGTCCTCTTTAGTTCTCGTTGATCGCCATCCCTCATCCTGACTGCCAATGAAGCGCACGTTCCTCATTCCGCTGCTCTCGGCCCTGATCGGCGGTGGGCTTGTCGTTGCCGTGGTCGCGGCCGCCGGCGATCTCGGCTCCTCGCAGAAGACGGTTACGATCGTGCAGCAGGCTTCGACTCCAGTGGCTCCGTCGAACGCATCGCAGCAAGGTAGCGGCCTGACTCCGCACCAGATATACGAGCGGGATGCGCCGGGGGTCGCGCTCGTGACCTCCACGATCGTCAAGCAGACCGAATCGCCGTTCAGCCTTGGCGGCGAAAGCGAGCAGGGGACGGCCACCGGCTCTGGCTTTGTCATCAACAGCAACGGCACGATCCTGACCAACTACCACGTGGTCGAGAACGCGGTCAAGGTCGAGGTCAGCTTCGAACACGGCAAGACCGTCGAAGCGAAAGTGATCGGCAAGGATCCCTCGAATGACCTTGCCGTGCTGCACATCCCCACCGAAGGTCTCACGATGCACGTGCTGACGCTCGGGAACTCCAGCAAGGCGCAGGTCGGCGATCCGGTGCTTGCGATCGGCAACCCCTTCGGCTATGACCGCACACTCACTACTGGGGTCATCTCGGCGTTGCAGCGTCAGATCACCTCGCCCAACGGCTTCTCGATCGACAACGTTCTGCAGACCGATGCGCCGATCAATCCCGGTAACTCCGGCGGGCCGCTCCTCAACGAGGAGGGCGAAGTGATCGGCATCAACTCCCAGATCGAGACCGGCGGCAGCGGCGACGGCAGCGTTGGAATCGGCTTCTCGATCCCGATCGACACCGCCAAGTCCGAGCTTCCGCAGTTGGAGAAGGGCGGAACCGTCAGCGGCGCGTATCTGGGCGTGAGCACGATCAGCGTCGACGGTTCGCTCTCGGGGCTGAACCTGCCTGTCAAGAGCGGCGCGATGATCGAGACGGTCGAAGCCGGCACGCCCGCCGCCAAGGCCGGTCTGCGCGGCGGCAACCTCGAAGCGCAACTGGGCGGCGGCAAGGTGGCTGTCGGCGGCGACATCATCGTGGGTGTCGATGGCAAAGCGATCGGCAGCGCTGAAGATCTTTCGTCCTTGATCGGGTCCAGGAAGCCCGGCGACACGATCTCGGTCGAAGTGATGCGTGCGACCGGCAGCGGCAGCTATGAAAAGAAGACGATCAAAGTAACGCTCACGGCGCGGCCGAACTCGATCAAGAACTCCAACACGCCCGAAGGGTAGGGGTGCCTATCCTCGGGTGTGGGTCCCCCGGGTAGATGCAGCGCACCTCCCGCAAGGGGTCTTCCTGGGCACGCCGGACACGCACTCGCCGGCCCGCTACCGTTGGGCCATCATGTCCGAGCGCGATACACAGGTGAAGATCTGCGGGATCACCCGCCTGCAGGACGCCGAACTTGCCGTCGAGCTCGGAGCTTGGGCGGTGGGCATGGTGTTCTTCGATGCTTCTCCCCGCGCCTGCTCGCTTGCCGAGGGGCAGCGCATCACGACGAGCTTGCGCCGCAAGGTGGAGTTGTGTGGGGTGTTTGTCAACGCGCAGATGGAGGAGATCGTCGACGTCAGCGAGCAACTCGGGTTGACGCTGCTGCAGTTGCACGGCGACGAGGGGCCCTCCTTCTGTGGGGAGGCGGCGCGTCGCACCGGTGCTCGCATAGTCAAGGCACTACAGGTATCCGGCATGGCCGACATCCAGGATGCGGCTCGTTACCACACCGACTTTCATTTGCTCGATGCACGCTCGACAGAGCCTGGGTACGAGCAGTTGCGCGGTGGCACGGGGGAGACCTTCGACTGGGCGCTGCTGGCCGGGCGGCGCTCGAAAGTGCCGCTGATCTTGAGCGGTGGCTTGAATCCCGGCAACGTGGGCGAGGCGATCGAGCGTGTGCGTCCGTTCGCCGTCGACACCGCCAGCGGGACCGAGAGCGCTCCCGGGATCAAGGATCCGGCAAAGTTGCGCGACTTCTTCGCGGCCGTTGATCGTGCCGCCTTCGCTTCGCCTGCCCCAGCCACAATGCCTGAGGAGACGGTCTCGCCCGGCGAGTCGTCGCAGGAGGCGATGCCGTCGATAGGTTCGACCACGTGAGCGCAGTCGAGCACCGCTTTGGGCCCTATGGGGGACAGTATGTTCCCGAGACGCTGATGCCGGCGCTGGCGGAGCTGGAGCAAGCCTGGCTTGCTGCGCGCGAGGATCCTAGGTACAGGGCCGAGCTTGACCGTCTATTGCGCGACTTCGCCGGGCGTCCCACTCCCCTGTACCTTGCCGAGCGAATCTCCGAGCAGCTCGCCCGGCCCGTTTATCTCAAGCGCGAGGACCTCAACCACACCGGTTCGCACAAGCTCAACAATGCGCTTGGGCAGGCGCTGTTGGCCAAGCGCATGGGCAAGCACCGCATCATCGCCGAGACCGGCGCCGGCCAGCATGGTGTCGCCACCGCCACCGTCTGTGCGCTGCTCGACCTCGAGTGCGTCATCTACATGGGTACCGAGGACACACGCCGCCAGGCTCCGAACGTGCAGCGCATGGAATTGTTGGGGGCGCGCGTGGAGGCCGTGGACGCCGGCGCACGCACGCTCAAGGAGGCCACCTCCGCGGCGATCCGCGATTGGGTTACCAACGTCGGCGACACCCATTACATAATCGGCTCGGTCGTCGGTCCTGCGCCATACCCTGCCCTGGTGCGCGATCTGCAGCGCGTGATCGGCGACGAGGCGCGAGCGCAGCTGCTGGAGCGCGAGGGACGCCTGCCCGCGCGCGTGATCGCGTGCGTTGGCGGAGGTTCCAACGCTCTTGGCATCTTCACGGCCTTCCTCGACGACGAGGATGTCGAGCTGGTCGGCGTCGAGGCCGGCGGCGACGGGATCGACACCGAGCGTCACGGCGCGCCGCTGACGGTGGCCGGCCGTGCCGGCGTGCTGCACGGGGCGCTCTCGGCGGTGATGCAGGACGAGGAGGGTCAGATCATCGAGGCACACTCGATCTCGGCAGGCCTCGATTACCCGGGAACGGGACCCCAGCACGCGTACCTGCGCGACAGCGGCAGGGCCCGCTACGAGGCCATCGCCGATTGCCAAGCGCTTGGCGCATTCCGCGAGGTGGCGCGCCTGGAGGGGATCATTCCGGCGCTCGAGACAGCGCATGCGCTCGCCTGGACGCTTACGCAGCCCGAAGGCGAGCTGGACCTCGTTTGTTTGTCAGGGCGCGGGGACAAGGACTTGGCTGAGGTGCTCAATGCGAGCTGATTTTTTTGGGAGACAAGATTCGCTTGTTGCCTTGAGGTTTCCCGTCTGGCCGGTCACGCTGTGCTGCACGGGCCAGCCGGCTCTTTTTGTCTGGAGATCGGGGCTGTGAGCGCTACCGCGACAACCGGCGTCGACAAGATCGCTACTGCTTTCGCCGGCAGCGGCAAGCGGGCCGCACTGATGCCGTACCTGATGGGCGGCTTTCCAACGCTCGAGGAGTCGGCGAAGATCGGCAAGGCTTGCGTTGCCGCTGGCGCCGACCTGCTGGAGCTGGGCGTGCCCTACTCCGATCCGCTTGCCGACGGTCCGGTGATTCACGAGGCCGGGACACACGCGCTCGCGGCGGGCGCGAGCCTTACGGGCGTGCTCGAGGTCGCGCGGACGCTTGCGCCGAGCGTGCCGGTGGTGCTGATGTGTTATGCCAACATGGTCTTTGCGCCTGGGGCGGAGGCGTTCGTCGAGCGCCTTGCTCAGAGCGGAGCCAGTGGGCTGATCGTGCCGGACCTGCCGTTGGAGGAGGCGCCCCAGGTGCTTGGCGCTTGCGACGCCCACGGTCTTGCGTTGGTGCCGTTGGTCGCGCCCACAACGCCACCGGAGCGCCTTGCCAGGATCGGGGAGCGAGCGCGCGGCTTTCTCTACACGGTGTCGGTCGTCGGTACGACCGGCGAGCGGGCCGCGCTGTCGGATCGCTTCGCCGAGGTCGTGAGCCGCGCGAAGGCCAGCACCGCCGCGCCGGTTGCGCTCGGCTTCGGGATCTCGACCCCCGAGCACGCACTGCAAGCGGCGCAGGCCGGCGCGGACGGCGTGATCGTCGGCACGCGCCTGGTGCGCGCCGCGGCGGAGTCAGACGATCCCGCTGGGGCCGTCGGCGAAGTCGTCGGCGAACTCGCCGCGGCCCTGGTGACGTAGGCTCCGAAGACGTCTGCGTGTGGCCGGCCGCCGGCGAGCTTGTGGGCGCATCGGCGTCGGTCTCCTACGCTCACGTTCGCGCATAGCCTGACTCGCCCTGGCGCCTTGCGGTCGAGCCGGCAGGCAGACGTCGCGGCCTATGCGGCGTCCTACTTGCGCAGGCTGTTATAGGATTGCGCCCGCAATGGGACTGGTACTCACCGTAACCGCCGGGCTGGTCATCTGGATCGTGCTCTGGGCGCTGGGCGCGAAGGGCTTCGACTCCTTCATGCTCGCGACGCTGGTCACCATTGTGGGCGCCTCGCTGAAGATCCTCTCCGGCTACCTTCCGGGCCGTCGCGACCCCGGACACTAGCCATCGCGTGCGCGCGCGCTGGCTGGGCACCTGGCTCCTTGCCGCTCTCGCCCTTCTGCCGGCGCTGGCCGGCTGTGGCGGGGTAAGCAACTCGACCGCCTCGGAGAACGTCGGCAGTCAGCTGACGATCTACTCGAGCCTGCCGCTGCAGGGTCCCGAGGGGTCGATCTCCCAGCAGATCGTCGGCGGCGAGAAGCTCGCGCTCTCCGACGCACAGGGACATGTCGGCCGCTTCACGGTCAACTACGTATCGCTCGACGATTCCAATACCACGACCGGCGAGTGGGATCCCGGGGTCACTGCAGCCAACGCGAAGGCGGCGGCCCAGGATCCCACGACGATCGCCTACCTCGGCGACTTGAACTCAGGCGCGACCGCTGTGTCGCTGCCGCTCACCAATGCCGCCGGAATCCTGCAGGTCAGTCCGGCGAGTCCCTATATCGGGCTGACATCCCCGTTCGACGCCAACCAGGGCGAGCCGGAACGCTTCTATCTCACGGGCAAGCGTACGTTCGGGCGGGTCGCGCCCGGCGACACGGTCCAGGCGGCAGCACAGGTGGCGCTGCTGCGTCGACTCGGGGTACACAAGCTCTACTTGGTCGCAGATCAGGACCCGTTCGACACACCGCTGGCGACGATCGTCCAGGGCGATGCCGAACATGCCGGGATCAAGGTGGTGGGCGACGACACGATCACGATCGCTCCCAGCTCGAGCTTCGCCGGCGAGGTGAAGAAGATCTCAGAAAGCGGCGCGCAGGCCGTGTTCGTAAGTGCGACCGCGACCGAGGAAGCGGCGGAACTCTGGCGCGAACTGCATGGCGCCGAGCCGCACCTGGCGCTGCTTGCCTCGACGACGATGAACAACAGCGTGTTCACCGCACACCTCCAGGCGGCTGAAAGCGCGACGTTCATCGGCTCGCCGCTGCTGCCCATCTCTCTCTATCCGCTCTCGGCTCGGCGCGTACTGAGCGAATATCGACGTCACTTCGCCACGGCGGGCGAAGCGTATGCGCTGTATGGCTACGAGGCGATGAGCGTGGTGCTCGCCTCGATCCGGACCGCCGCCGACAACGGCGACGACCGCCAAGCGGTGATCGAAAAGTTCTTCGCAACGCACGAACGCGATTCGGTGCTCGGCGTGTACTCGATACAGCCGAACGGCGAAACGACCCTTTCCACTTACGCCATCGACCGCGTGGTGCGTGGCAGGCCCGTGTTCCTGCACGCGTTCGACACTGCCGGCTGAGCCGGTCAGTTGCTGCCGAGCGCGGCGCGTAGCGCCGCGTCGAGCTTGGGGTAGCGGAACTGGTAGCCGAGCACCAGTGCCTTGGCGGGCAGTACGCGCGCGCCGGTCGTGACGATCTCGGCCATCTCTCCGTACAGGAGCCCGAGCGCGGCCCCAGGCACAGGCAGAAACGAGGGGCGGTTCAGCGCGCGTCCGAGAGATTTGGAGAAGTCGCCGTTGCGTTGCGGCTCCGGTGCGGTTGCGTTGATCGCCCCTTGCCACTGCTGCTCGTCGATCGACGCGAGCACGATTCCCACCAGGTCGTCCGGGTGGATCCAGGAGATGTACTGGCGCCCACCGGCGACCGGCCCACCCACGCCCAACTTGAAGGGCGGTAGCATCTTGGCGAGCGCACCGCCGTCGCGGTCGAGCACCACGCCGGTGCGCACCTTCGCCACTCGCAACCCGTGCTCCTCGGCCGCTTCGGACTCTACCTCCCAAGCCTGACATGTCTGTGCGAGGAAGTCGCTACCTGCGGGAGCGTCCTCGTCGATCGGCTCGTCGCCGTGGGCGCCGTAGTAGCCGATCGCAGAGCCGCTCACCAGCACCCGCGGCCGCTCGGCCTCGGCCAGTTCGCCGATCCCTTGCACGAGCTGCCGCGTGCCCATCACGCGGCTATCGCGAATGGCCTGCTTGGCCGCGGCGCTCCAACGCTGTGCGATGTTCTCGCCGGCGAGGTGCACGATAGCGTCGCGACCGGCGAGTGCCTGGGCGGGCGACGGTTCGCGCGTGGGCTCCCAGCCTTGCGCGTCGAGCGCACCCCTCGTGTCGTCGAGCGTACCCGTCGTCTCGCCAGGCTCGCCAGTTGTCTGGCTGGACTCGCCGGTCGATCGCGTCGACTTCTCCAGCTGCTCGCTTGCCTGTCTGGGATCGCGCGAGAGCACCGTTACGTCGTCGCCGCGCTCCCTGAGCGCCGTCACGACGCGCCGACCGATCAGACCCGTCGCTCCGGTGATCGTTATCCGCATGGCCCTCTCGCTCCGTCCGGTTGTTGCGTGGCCGGCGCCGGCGTGGCCGGTCGCTCGTGCCTCAGCCGTTGCTGTGAACGCGCTGCTCGCCCATGCCGGTCAGGGTATCGCCCTGGGCATAGCCGACCTCCTGACCGGCGAGGGCGTCGCCGCTGGCGCGCGCCTGCTCGGCCACAGCGGCCGCCACGGCGGGAGCCACGTCACGGTTGAAGACGGAGGGAATGATGTAGTCGTCGCGCAGTTCGCTGTCGTCGACGATCGCGGCTATCGCTGTCGCCGCGACCATCTTCATCTGCTCGGTGATCGAGCGTGCACGTACGTCGAGCGCGCCGCGGAAGATGCCTGGGAAGCAGAGCACGTTGTTGATCTGGTTCGGGTAGTCCGAGCGTCCGGTAGCCATGATGCGCACATAGGGAGCGGCCTCCTCGGGAATCACCTCGGGGTTGGGATTGGCCATCGCGAAGACCATCGCATCCCTGTTCATCTTGGCCAGCGCCTCGACCGGCAGGGCCCTGGCCCCGGAGAGGCCGACGAGCAGGTCGGCGCCGTCGATCGCGTCGGCCGGGCTGCCGGTGCGCTGCTCGCTGTTGGTCGACTCGGCATACCAGCGCTTGATGGAGCTCATGCTCCCGTCGAGGTAATCCTCGCGCAAAGTCGAGAGCGCGCCGCGCGAATCGGCGCCGACGATGTCGCGCACACCGGCCTCCAAGAGGATCTTGGTGACGGCGACGCCCGCTGCCCCGAGGCCGATCACGAGCACTTTGAGCTCTGCGAGGCTGCGACCGGTCAACTTGACCGCGTTCAGCAGCGCCGCCAGTACGACCACGGCGGTGCCGTGCTGGTCGTCGTGGAAGACGGGAATGTGAAGGTCGTTCTTGAGCCGCTCCTCGACCTCGAAGCAGCGTGGCGCGGAGATGTCCTCCAGGTTGATTCCGCCGAAGGCGGGCGCAATCAGCGTGACGGCGCGCACGATCTCATCGGTGTCCTTCGTGTCGAGGCAGATCGGGAAGGCGTCCACGCCGGCGAACTCCTTGAACAGGCACGCCTTGCCCTCCATCACCGGCATCGCCGCGGCCGGCCCGATGTCGCCGAGACCCAGCACCGCGGTGCCGTCGGAGACGACTGCCACCGTGTTGCGCTTGATCGTGTACTGGAAGGCCTTGTCCGGGTCGTCCTTGATCGCCGTGCAGACTCTGGCCACGCCGGGCGTGTAGGCCATCGAAAGGTCGTCGCGCGTCTTCAGGGGATGCTTGTTGTGCTGTTCGATCTTGCCGCCGACGTGCAGCAGGAAGGTGCGGTCGGTCGTGTCGATCACCTCGGCGCCGGCGAGCGAGGCGAGCGCCGAGAGGATCCGGTTCCAGTGCTCGCGACTGCCGGCGTCGACGACGATGTCGCGCACGCTGTGCCCGGCGCCGGCCTCGACGAGGTCGACGGCGACGACCATTCCGCCCTGCTCGCCGATCATGTCGGTGACCTGGCCGAGCATGCCCTGCTGCTCGTCGATCTTGACGCGGATGGTGAGGCGGTACTGCGCGCTGGGGGTGACGCTCACTGAGACGGGACTCCTCGAAGTAGTCGGCGCACGGGTCGGGCCGGCCCGGCATGTTATTTGCTTGGGCCTCATGGACCCGCACACCCCCGACGGTCTCGCCGGGGAGGGCCCTACTAGAGTGCCCGACGTGGAGCGCCGCGTATTCCTGATCGACGGTCCCAGCCTCGTCTACCGGGCTTTCTACGCATTGCCGGAGTCGATCGCGACCTCTACAGGCGAGCCCACCAATGCGATCTTCGGGTTCGCCTCGATGCTCGTGAAGATCATCACCGACTATGGGGTGCAGCCCACGGTTGTGGCCTGGGACGCGGGCAGTTCGGGGCGCACGGAGCTGTTCGCCGATTACAAGGCGGGACGGCGCTCGCGCCCGGATCTGCTCAAGGCGCAGTGGCCGGCTATGGAACCTCTGGTGGAGGCGTTCGGCTATCGCAACATCAAGCTGGAGGGCTACGAGGCCGACGACGTGATCGCGACGCTCGCCGAGCAGGCGCGGGCCGCCGGTGTGCCAGTGACGATCCTCACCGGTGACAGAGACGTCTTCCAGCTGATCGACGAGCAGGGCCTCGTGCAGGTGATGGCCACGGCTCGCGGCATCACCGAGACCAAGCTGTACGACCGTCAGGCGGTGATCGACCGCTATGGCCTGCCGCCCGAGCTGATCCCCGACTTCTATGGCCTGAAGGGCGACACCTCCGACAACATCCCTGGCATCCCCGGTATCGGAGAGAAGACTGCCAGCGAGTTGATCCAGCGCTTCGGCGGCCTGGAGCAGGTCTTGGCGCACGTCGATGAGATCAGCGGCCCCAAGCGCAAACAGAACCTGATCGACCATGCCGAGAATGCGCGCATGTCGATGAGCCTCGCCACCGTGCAGCGCGATCTGGCGCTCGATTTCGACCCTGGCGGCGAGGCGGTGCGCGAGCCCGATCGCTCGCGCCTGCGCGAGGTCTTCCGCCGTTACGAGCTGCGCGACCCGCTGCGCCGCTTGGAGGAGGCGCTTGGCGAGGTCGAGTTGGCCAAGACGAGCTCCTCGGATGAGGTCAAGCTCACTGCACACGTGCAGCATGGCACAGTGGCCGACATCGCCAAGCTCGTGTCAGCGGGCGATGCGGCGCAGGAGTTGTGTGTGGTGGTCAACCAGAGCGAGGCGCCTGAGGG
>Ga0210385_10002131_pt1 | contig 11961 bp, 10 predicted proteins | sample IncBWH26OmetaG_FD_160107 | JGI IMG/M metagenome (GOLD analysis project Ga0210385, IMG submission 160107) | Forest soil microbial communities from Barre Woods Harvard Forest LTER site, Petersham, Massachusetts, United States - Inc-BW-H-26-O ... | reverse complement strand
CCCGCACCGACGGGGTTGACGATGGCGTCTGAAATCTCGTGGGTCAGGTCTCCCACCGTGAATTCGAGGAAGGCATCTCGCGCCAGGCTCCCGAAGGAGGTGGTCGGCCGGACGGCCAGGCGGAGTGTCGGTGCTCGCGTGAGAGCCGACGGGTTTGGCCCGGCGGCTCTCGCCCGCGGGGGATCCAAAGGACCCTCCGAAAGGCCCTTTTTCGATACGATGACGAGGTTCCTCTCGGTCGCGCCCATGCTTGGTCTCCTGGAGACTATTTCTACTATAGTAGACATAGCGCCGCAACCATGAATGTGGCGGATCGGCGGTGGTTTGCGCATCCGTCACGAGGATTACAGGCTAACAACCCCATTCAGAGCGGGGCCGCGGCCGGCCTGCCGGCAGCCCGATTCTATATAGTAGACAGCGAGGCGAGTACGCGGCGTCGGCCGGCTACAGGGCGCGCGGGGCCGCCGGCCGGCCGAGGAGGTCGACGTAGTCGGCCAGAATCTGGACGCTCTCGTTCAAGATGAGGTCGTCTGCCGACCAGGGGTCCTTCGTGCTGTCCGCGGGCGCGGAGGGATCGGCGGCGCCGTCCGTTCCCCGCGCATTCGCGGGCGGGACCCAGCGCTGGAGGCCGGGGGTCGAGACGTTCTTGAGGGTGATCTCGTACGTGGCGGGCCGAACCGCCTGCAGCGCCCGGCCGTCGCGCACCAGCGCGGCCTCCCGGGCTTTCGCCTGGGCCACCTCCTGTCGCCGCTCCACCTCGTTCAGAGAGACCGACTTCGAGACCAGACTCTTGCGGACCTCGTCGACCTCGCTGGTCAGGTCGGCAAAAGGCTTCTCGGTGGCGACCCGTCGCGCGGAGCTCTTTCGCAGGGCGGCGAGGTAAGGCGCCACCAGGTTCATCCTCTGGTAGGCGGCCGCCGGGACCGTGTCCCAGGGGAGGGGATCCTGGAGCGACGATTCGCTCACGTCGCTGAAGTCGCTGGTGGACGGCAGGACCACATCGGCGGCGACGCCGCGCAGCTGGGTCGAGGCGCCGCTCGGTCGATAGAACTTGCTGATCGTGATCTTGAGCGCCCCGGGATCATAGGCGTGACCGAGGCCGACCCGATCCATGAACGGCGCGAGCGGAAGGATGCTCTGTACCGTCCCCTTGCCGAAGGTCGACGAGTCTCCCACCACCACGGCCCGCCCGTAGTCCTGAAGCGCGCCGGACAGGATCTCGGTGGCCGAGGCGCTGAAGCGGCTGGTCAGCAACACCAGCGGCCCGTCGTAGGCGACGGTCGGATCGGTGTCCTCGTCGACCTGGATCTTGCCGTCGGAGCCGCGCGTCTGGACCACCGGTCCTTTGCGAATGAAGAGCCCGGTCAGGCTGATCGCCTCGTCGAGCGAGCCGCCCCCGTTGTGTCGCAGATCGAGCACGACGCCACGCACGTGCTCGGCGTTCAGCTTCTCGAGCAACCGGGCGACGTCGGCGGTCGCGCTGCGTCGGCGGCTGCCGTCCATGTCGGCGTAGAACGAGGGCAGATCGATGACGCCCAGGCGCAGCGTTGCGGTCGCCGTCGCGGTCGCGGCCTTCGGCGTCGGGAGGTCGATGATGCGGGCCTTGGCCTGCTGGTCCTCGAGGGTGATCTCGTCGCGCACCAGCGAGGTCGTCTTGGTGGGTGCGCCGGCGGCGCCGCCGCTGGGGAGGATGGTCAGCGTGACGGTCGACCCCTTGGGACCGCGGATCAGCTCCACGGTGCGCGACAGCGGCATGTTCACGATGTCGACCGGCTCCTTGTGGCCTTGGGCCACGGCCACGATCCGGTCACCCGGCTTCAGCTGGCCGCTCCGCGCCGCGGGCCCGCCCGGCAAGAGCTCGCGAACCTTGCAATAGCCGTCCTCCGTCTCGAGAGAGGCGCCGATCCCGAAGAGGGACAGATTCATCGCGATGGACAGGCTCTCCATCTGCTCGTGCCCGAGATAGTCGGAGTGGGGGTCGTAGACGTGCGCCAGGGTGTCCAGGTAGAGCTCCAGCACCTCATCGCTGCGGAGCGCCGCCATGCTGCGGAGCTCTTGCGCGTGTCGGCCGAGCAGCGCTTTCACGATCTGCGCCGGCGGTTTGTCGCCCAGCTTCTCCTGGAGATATTCCGCCCGCAGCTGCTGGCGCCAGAGATCCTGGGCCTCCGCGACGGTGGCCGGCCGGCGCGCGTGCTCGCGATCGAAGGAATAGCGATCGTGACCGGTGAAGTCGAAGGCCGCCCGTTGCAGCAGGTCGGTGTCGTAGGCCGTCCGCTGCGACAGCCGCTCGAGGTAGCGGGCGAAGACCGTCTTGGCCGCGCTGGTGTCGCCGACGCCGCGCGTGGCCTGGGCCAGCGTGGCCCGATAGACGGCGAACCCGTCCGCGTCCGACTGGAGAAACAGGGACCGCGTCCCGTCCAGCGCGTCGAGGTAGCGATCCAGGACCGTGCCGGCCAGGTGGTCGTCGAACGGGTGGTGCGCGAGCTGGGAATGCTCCAGCAGGCTGGTGGTCAGGCGCGTGATGTTGGCGTCGGTCGTCGGCGCATCGACCACGGCGTGGGCCGGCTGAGCTCCGAAGCCCGGCGCCGCGACCACGACCGCGAGCCCGATGGCCGTCAGCGACAGGAAGGTGATGCTGGATGGATGTTTCATGGGCTCCGGATCGAGGCTGTTGATTATACCTAGGCTCGGCCCCGCATATTCCGGGTTGCCCGGGCCGGGCTCGGCTCCTTGGCGCGGTGGTGGGCGGGCCGGTCCGGGTGGACCGTGAGATTGTAGGCCGTATTGATCAGGGAGAGATGCGAGAAGGCTTGCGGAAAGTTGCCCAGCAGGCGCTTGGTCCCGGGCTCGTACTCCTCCGAGAGCAGGCCCAGGTCGTTGCGGAGGCCCAGCAGGCGCTCGAAGAGGGCCCGGGCTTCGTCACCGCGATCCAGTTGGACGTACACGTCGGCCAGCCAGAAGCTGCAGGGCAGGAACACCCCTTCGCCGGGCGGCAGGCCGTCGACGGGGTGGGTTCCGGCGCCGGCGCCGGCGCCGTCGGCAAGATCGGTTCGATAGCGCCGAACCAGACCATCGACCAAGAGCTCTCGCTCGATCGCCTGCACGGTCGCGGCGATCCGCGGATCGCTGGCGGGTAGAAAGCCGACCAACGACATGAGGAGCAGCGAGGCATCCAGCTCGGTCGCCCCGTAGCTCTGGGTGAAGGTGCGGCGCGACCGATCGTATCCCTGCGCGCAGACCTCCGCATGGATCTCGTCCCGCACCGCCCGCCAATGCTCGAGCGGGCCGTCCTCCAGCCCGAAGGTTTCGACCGACTTGATGGCCCGATCGAAGGCCACCCAGGCCATGACCTTCGAGTGGGTGAAGTGCCGTTTGGGCCCGCGGATCTCCCAGATGCCGTGGTCCGGCTCCTTCCATTTCTGTTCGAGAAACTCGAGGAGCATCTTTTCGAAAGACCACGACCAGGGATCCGGCGCGACGCCCAGCCGACGCGCCTGAAACAGGGCGTCTATCACCTCGCCGAACACGTCGAGCTGCAGCTGCTCGTGGGCCGCGTTGCCGATCCGGACGGGGCGTGAATTCTCGAAGCCGGCCAGCCAGGGCGCCTCGTACTCGGTGAGTCTCCGCTCGCCGGCCACGCCGTACATGATCTGGACGCCGCGTGGATCGCCGGCGGCCGCCCGCAGCAGCCACTCGCGCCAGGCCCCGGCTTCGGCCTCGTATCCGCCCAGCATGAGCGCGTAGAGCGTCAGTGTGGCGTCGCGCAGCCAGCAATAGCGATAGTCCCAGTTCCGCGCGCCGCCGGGCCACTCCGGCAGCGAGGTGGTCGGCGCGGCCACGATGCCACCGGTGGGGCCATAGGTGAGCGCCTTGAGGACCCGCAGCGAGGTCACCACCGCCTCCCGCCAGGGTCCCTGGTACTGGCACTTGCCCGACCAGGTCCGCCACCACCCGTCGGTATCGGCCAGGGCGGCCGCGGGCTCGACCGCCGACGGCACTTCCTGGTGCGAGGGAAACCAGGTCAGCGTCATGGATCGCCGCTCGCCCGCCCGCACCGTGAAGTCGCCCACGGTCGCCAGCGCCTCGCCGTGGACCTCGACGTCGCCGCGCAAGCACAGCGCGTCGGGACCGGCGGTCATCAGCAGCGCATCGCCGCGCTTGCGAACCCAGGGCGTCACCCGGCCCATGTCGAAGCGGACGACCAGATCGACGTGCAGGTCGACCGTCCCTTCCAGGCCCTCGACGATTCGAACGATGTCCGGCCGCTGGTCGCGGATCGGCATGAAGTCGATCAGGCGCACCGTGCCCGTGGCGGTCGAGATCTCGGTCTCCAGGACCAGGCTGTCCGGCCGGTACCGCCGCCGGGTGGCGCGCACCGGCGCCCGCGGCGCGATGAGCCAGCGGCCGTTGTCGCGATCGCCGAGGAGGGCCGCGAAGCAGGCGCCCGAATCGAAGCGCGGGAAACAGGCCCAGTCGATCGCGCCGTCCCGACCGACCAGCGCCGCCGATTGCGTGTCGCCGATGAGCGCGTAGTCCTCGATTCTCGATGCCATGGGTCCCGAGGATAGCGCGTTCCGTTCCACGCCCCCGTGGTCGGTCAGCGCGCCGGGGCGTCCGAGGGCCCAGGCTGGAAGTCCCAGCGGAAGTCGACGGCGTTGCAGTCGCGGCCGGTGAGGGGGCGAATCTGGAGGACCACGAAGCGGGTGCCGGCGCCGATTGAGATCGGGAACGATCCGTCGATCGCCGAGTCGTGGAGGGTGGCGCCGAGATGCCCCGCTCCGGTCGTCTCACGGATCACCCCCAGCTGCTGAAACGCATAGCGCCGCCCACCGTCGTCGACGAGGTTCAGTGAGTAGCTCGACGGCAGGCCGCAGCGGTCCGCGTTGACGAATCGGACCTGGAACCCCAATGACAGCGGCGTCCACTCCCCCAGCGTGACCTCATAGCGATGGTCTTCCCGATAGGGGGGAACCCCATACGCCTGCATGGCGCCAGTGGCGCTCCCGGCGGTGGCCGGATTCGCCACCTGCATCGTGAGGACCTCCGGCGCGCAGGCCCCCGCGACCGCCGGGAGCGTGGCGAGCAATGCGATGGAGATCCTGAGGGCCATGCCGCCGAAGGCTTTCGACCTGATCACTCGACGCGGAACGGAATCTCGATCTCCGCCAGCTCGCGTTCGCCGTGCTGTCCGTCGGCGATGGCGGCCTGGAAGGTCAGGCGGCTCTCGCGCTTGGTCGCGTTTTCGAAGTACAGAAACCCGGAGATCTCGCCGCCGTCGTCCAGGACGCCCTCCGGAAGGCCCATGCGCTCCATGGCGCGGGTCGGAAGACCCTGGGCGAAGCGCAGGGTCTCGCCCGAATCGCCGTCGGCCCGCTCGAGCGGCCGCGACCAGGCTGGCAGCGTCGGATAAAGGTCGTGGTACCGGGGCGCTACGAAGAACCTCGAAGCGGCGTAGATCGGATGGATCGTGCCGGCGCCGTCCCGCGGCGTCTCGTGCTCGAGGGGAACGACTGGAATGGCGCGATAAACGTGCCCGTGGCCGCCCACCAGCGTGAACTGGGCGTACTCGATGCGCGCGGGCGCGCCGCTGTGGTTGACGATGCGGATCTTCACCGGCGTCAGGTGGCTGGACAGATCCACCGGATTCGCGTTCCAGTCGTCACCCTCCGCCGAGATTCGCAGGCCGCCAACCTCCTCGGCCGCGGCCTCCGGGGCGCCGGCCACCGTGTGCGCCGTCGGGGCCGGCAACATCCTGGTATGGGCGCACGCCAGCAGCGGAACACCCAGCGTCGAGAACAGCATGAGGAACCGGCGTCGGTCTCGGACCGGATTGAACCTCGGCGGCCACGAAGGCTCGCTCGCCGTGCGAGCTCTCAGCAGGAGCCACCCGAACCCGAGCAGGATCGATCCGCGTTCGAGCCAATTCCACAGGAGCTCCTTCGTCGTTCTTCGAGCAGCCCAATGCATGAATGTGTGCGTCTGCACGACCCATTCCAATTTGCGCTCCGCCAGGATTGGGACCGCCTCCCGGTCGGCGCGGATGAAATTGCGCGTTCCACGCGTCCTGGGTTCAAAGATCGACCGACCTCTCGCACGGCGCGGCCGCAGGGAGGCTGAACCAGAACTGGCATCCCTTGGCCGACGATCTGACGCCGGTACGTCCGCCGTGGGCATCGACGATCCGCTTGACCGTCGCGAGGCCCAGCCCGAGACCGATGCCGCGGGCCTCCTGGCCGCGGACATACGGCTCGAACAGGGCGGCGATGTTCGCGTCGGGTGGCAATCCGGGGCCGGTGTCCGTCACCACGGTGGTCACCTCGTATCCGTCGTCGGTGACGTCGATCGTGACCCTTCTTTCGGGGACGCCGTCGAGGTAGTTGAGGGCGTTTCCAACCAGGTTCCCGAGGATGACCTCCAACACCCCGCCGGAGCAGCCGACGGTGAGCGTGGTCTGGCCGCGAACCACGATCTCGACCCCCATCTGCTCGGCCCGTTCTTGCATGACGTCGGCGACCTCCTGGGCGGCCTCGACGGGCGAGGTCCGTACCCCGGCCTGGGGTCGGGCGCCGGAGCGGGCAAACTCGAAGAGGGCATCGATGATGGCGACGGCCCTGTCGAGAGCTCGCTGCGCCCGCTCCGACGCGCGGGCAAAGCGGGGGTCGGCGCCGCCGTACTTGGCCCCCAGCCCCAAGGAGAGCTTGATGACCGACAGTGGCGTGCGCACGTCGTGCGCGAGCCGAGCGGCAAACTGCTCCAGCTCCGCGGCCCTCGTCTCGGCGAGCTCGCGGTAGGCCTGCACGCCCCGAGAGTGCGCCCGCGAGACCCGTAAAGAGAGCCCGGCCGCCAAGCACGCCAAGAGCACACCCGCGGCGTCGAGCACCACCGCCCAGATGATCCCGCGCCGACGGCTCTGCTGGATCTCGGCGGCCAGCGCGCTGGCCACCGCGACGTTCAGGTCGATGGCGGAGGACAGGGCGCGCGCCAGCGCTTCGCTCGCCGCGTCCAGCCGCTCCTGTTGTTCGCGGGCCGCCTCCAGATCGTGCCGGCCGATCGCTTCGACGATCGCGGCCAGCGCCAGGTCCATCCGGGCGAGCGACGTCTCGGCCTGCCGCCAGGCCACGTTCTCCCCAGGATAGGTCGGCAGGCGCCGGTACTCCGCGATCTCCTCGTCGAGGAGCTGCCGCCCGGCGCTGATCTCCAGGACGCGCTCGCGATGGGTGGTCTCGTCCAGGGCGCGGTGCACGAGGAGCTGCAGCCGCCGCAGCTCGGCGCGGGCGTTGGCGAGCCGCCGGATCGACGGCGCCGCGTTGGTCTGGATGCTGAGGGCGGCCCGTTCGATCTCCGAGGCGTGGTGCTGACCGAACCAGCTCGCGGCCACGAAGCTGAGCACGACGGCCGCGAACGCCGTGACGAGGGCGCGCTCGGCCCGTTTTGCGCCGGTCTTCCGCCCCCCGCGCGCCGGCCCACCTGCTCTTCGGGTTGAACCCACGGCGACTTCGCCCCGCTAATAGTCCAGGCCAAACTGGTTGTCGGGATCGGTCTTGAAGCGATCCAGATAGGGTGAGTAGGTCTGAACCTCCACGTGGCGCTCGGCCGGCGTGAACCGCAGGACACGCAGGTAGCCATCGCCGCCTTGCGGGTCCATCTGGAAGTTCGCCAGCAGCTGGTGCACCTGGGAGCCGTCGGCGCGCGTGCTGGTCAGCCGGCCGACCCCGTCTTCGAGGTCGTGGCCGCAGAGCACGAACAGGATGTTGGGGTTGTCTCGGATCAGCTTGTTCCAGATCTCCTGACCGTCGTTCACGCTGCCCGGTGGCCCGTCGTCCAGGTAGCGGTGGGGGTTCCAGAGCTGATCGGGACGCCCGACGTGGTCGTAGCGGGTGTCGTCCGAATACAGATAGGCGTGCGTGACGACGATGGCCGGCGTGGACGAATGTTGCTTGACGATTCGATCCGCCCACTCGAGCACGGCGTCGCGCGGTCCGAACTCCAGCGAGAGGACCAGCCAGGACCCGCCCGGCGCGTCGAGCAGGAAGAAGCTGTTCTCGATGTGGCCGGCCTCGAACGTGCCGCCGAACGGTGTCATGGCCGCGAAGACGCCGGGCGGGAAGTATCGATTGATCAGGCTGTCTCGGCTGACGAACGCTCCGCTCCGCGCATAGTCGTGGTTCCCCGTGGTCAACATGTAGGGTACGACGCCGTCCAGGCCGTGAAGGCCGTCGGCGGCGGCTGCCCATTGCCGCGGCTCGTCTTGGTCGACGATGTCGCCTTCGTGGACCACCAGCTCGACCCCGTCGGGCGCGCGCTGGTCAGCGATCCATCGGGTCTGCGCCCGAAGGATGTCGGGATGCTCGGAGGCGTAATATTGGGTGTCCGGCAGCGCGACGATCGCGAAGCCACCGGCGTGGTGGGCCTCGCAGCCGCCGGCCAGCGCCAGCCAGGCGATGGCCGAGACGCCCAGGGCGGGCGACCGGAAGACGCTGCCCAACGCCGCGGTCATCGCGACGTGGCGGGCGAGGGCGCTCCTCCGGCCTCCTGGGCGACCGCTCCGAGCGGGCCGACCCGCGGGGCGGCCGGCGTCACCGCCGACGGCCGGCTCGGCGCGAGGAGCTGCGCGAAATGAACGGCGTCCGAGCCGGATTGGGGGGCGAGCTTCTCGCTCAGCTCTCCGATCGATTGCACCAGGTCGGCGCGCGAGGCCGTCGTTCGGGCGAAGACCTTTCCCAGCCGAACGACGCGGTCGGAGGATTGCCGCGACTGCGAGGTGCCCTCGCGCGCCTCCCGCAAGCCGGCGAAGGCGATTCCGTCGCTCGCCATCTCGTCGAGCGCGCGGGTCAGCTGCGCCTGAATCTCGGGGACCAGGGCCGACCAGGTGTAGTCCTTCAGGCCGTGTGGCGAGCCGACCCAGACCCGGGTGGGCGCTCCGAAGTCGGCGGCGTTCGCCGCCCCCCCGTGCTCGATCACCAGCAGCGGATCCGACGCCAGCGGGAAGTCCTTGCCGAACAGGACGAAGAGCAGCGCTCCATCCGGCCGCGCCCGGATGCTGGCGACCTGGCCGCCGAACGGGAAGAACATCTCGTTCGGCGGGCCGAGCGCCGCCTGGAGCCTTTTCTTCGCAGCTTCCAGCGCGAGAGGATCGTCCGGATGGCCGTGGGGGGAGCGTTTGAGGGTCGTCATCAGGTCGCGGACCTGGTCGATCCCCACCACGACGTTGAGCGCGCTGCCTTGGCTGTAGCCGGCGTGGAAGACGCCGACCAGCTCGTACTCGCCGGTGGCGCGGGAGACCGCCAGCACCGGCGAGCCGGAATTGCCGGCGGAGAGCAGGGCATCGACCACGAAGTCGTCGTGGTCCCAGTCGCCGAAGTCGTCGTGATCGTGCGCGGAGACGACCTTGCCGATGTTGGTGGCCCGAAACGCGCCCAGGGGAAATCCTCGAACCTCGACCACGTTGCGCTCTCGGAGGTCGGCGCTGCGGCCGATCTTCCAGGGCATCACCTGAAGCGGCGCGTGGGCGCGCAACACCGCGATGTCGAGCTGGGGATCGGTCACCACCAGCGTGGCGGGCACGTCGTCGCGTGGATATTCGTCGTGCTCGTTGTCGACCAGGACCAGCGTCTGCGAGACCAGCTTGCAGCCGGCCGGTACGCCGTCGACGGTGTGCAGAGAATCGGTGACGCTCGGCCAGGCGGCCACGTGGTCGTTGGTGAGCAGCAACGTGTCGTTGGCCTGGCGCCGGTAGGCGAACGCGGTTCCGTGCAGGACGGCGCGCTCCCTGTTCCGACGAACGCTGCCGTCGGCCGCATAGGACAGACACTCGTAGACCGCCGTATTGCGGGCGCAGTACGAGAAGACCGACTCGGGATGATCGTCGTAGCTCCGGGTCCGCGGCGACAGCGAAGAGAAGTCGTCGGCGTAGGCGCCCGAATAGATCTCGGGCGGGCCGGTCTCCGAACGGGCGCTCGGCGCGGCCCAGGCGAAGCCCGCGAAGGTCAGGGCGGTCATCGCCCAGCGGCCGATCATGGGTCGGGCGGGTTGCATCGGCCGTGCCCACGCAACGGCCGAATCTCCTGGGCCGCCGGGCTCCGCGACCGTCAACAAACCAGGCGGCCGACCCTCGGTCCGTCTGTTCCGTCAGCGCCGGACGATGGCCAACGGCGCCAAGATCAGGCGCGGGTGAGGTCGCGCCCGCTCTTGGCGCGCGTGGTGATGAACACCGCCAGCGTCCAGCTCGGCGCCAGGTCGAGGAACGGAACCAGCTCGGCGACGAAGGTCGGCAGGAACGCCCAGCGGAAGCCCAGGAGACCCGAAAGTATCACCGCGGCCGCGAGGTCGATGGCGTCGTCGACCGGCGAGACCGCGCCGCCGAGCACCAGTGGCAGTAGGGCGATCTGAACTCCATCCGCCACCAGCGCCACGATTCGCGCCATCCAGATGCGGCGCCGAGAGGGGCCTCCGTCGGGCTCTCTAAAAAGTCCAGCCACACCCGGCAGCATAGCGCGCGGGCGACACCCGTCGGGCGCGAACGATCGCGGCCAAGCTGGAGCTAGCCCGACCATTGGCGAGGGTGAACCGGAAGGTACGCCGCGCGGGCAGGGTAGCGGTTCTCACCCATTTCCAGCGCTCGAGGCTGAACCTGACGGCTATCCCGCGGCGGTACGGATCTTGCGACACCGCCCTGTATGCTTGCCAGCCGCGGTAGAGTTCTGATTGTCGACGACGATCCGGATTGGATCGATGTTCTGTCCGACTTCCTGGTGGAAGAAGGGTACTCGGTCACTTCTGCTCCGGACGGCCTTGCGGCGCTGGAAACGCTCTCGCGCATGGAGCCTCTGGTCGTGATCACGGACGTCAAGATGCCGATGATGGACGGTCGACAGCTCCTGGCCAAGGTTCACGAGCAGAACGTCCGGATCCCCGTCATCGTGGTGACCGGCGAACGCGCACCGGGCGAGGACGCCGAATTGGCTGGAGCCCTTCGCATCATAAGGAAGCCCGTTCCGGTCAACCACCTGCTCTCGGCGATCGCCGAGGCCGTGGCGCACCGGGTGGTTCATCTGCCTCTAGAAAAACTGTGGCGTGCGGCGGGCGCCGTCTCCCGCTCGCCCAAGCGCCGTGTTGCCCGATCGCTCTCGAAAGCAATCCGCCGCGCGGTCACGCCCGCCTCGATCGGCGCGCTGATCTTGCTCGGGTCCTCGTTGGCGCTGATCAAGCACTGGCGCAACCGTCACGCGAGCTCTTGGAGAGGCGCCATCGATCGCGTCATCCGCTCTTACGCCAGGGTAGTAGCGTGATTTCGGGTAGTTGAAAAAAGATCGGGCGGTCTGTCGATCGCCGTGCGGGTGGTTCGTCGTGTTGGTGAGGGCCGGCAGAGGGTCGGTCCAACCACTTCGAACCGGAGGATCGTCATGCAGAACGTACTCACCGCAACCATTCCGCTGGCCGCCCCGAGCCCGCGGACACGGACCTGGCTCTGGATCGGCCGCGTGCTCACCGGCCTGGTCGTCGCCTTCTTGCTGTTCGACGCGATCGCCAAGCTGCTCATGTTGGCGCCCGTCGTCGAGGGGACCCGGCAGGTCGGCTACGCGATCGGGGTCATCCGCCCGCTCGGTCTGCTGCTGGCCTTTTCGACGCTGCTGCATCTGCTGCCGCGCACGCAGCCCGTCGGCGCGCTCTTGCTGACCGCGTACCTCGGCGGCGCCACGGCCACCCACGTGCGCCTCGGTCAGCCGTTCTGGTTCCCCGTCGCGATGGGTGCGATCCTCTGGATCGCCTATGCCCTGCGCAGCCCCAGGCTGCGCGCGTTTTTGCTCTCCACCCCCTCCCGCTAGAAAGCCACCCGGAGACGACCATGCGCTTCATGATCATGCACAAGAACGATCCCCACACCGAGGCGGGCGAGCGGCCGCCGAAGGAGCTGGTCGAGAAGATGGGCCAGTTCATCGGTGGGCACGCCCAGGCCGGCCG
>Ga0210385_10002129_pt1 | contig 11981 bp, 12 predicted proteins | sample IncBWH26OmetaG_FD_160107 | JGI IMG/M metagenome (GOLD analysis project Ga0210385, IMG submission 160107) | Forest soil microbial communities from Barre Woods Harvard Forest LTER site, Petersham, Massachusetts, United States - Inc-BW-H-26-O ... | reverse complement strand
ACACCACAACCGGGTGCTGCTCGGCCACCTCACGGAACGGGCACTGATGCAGGCGGAGCTGGTAGCCCTCAGCCTCAGCGACGACCTCGGGAGCGAACCCGATCTCTTCCAGCGCCGAGGCGAGATTCGCCACGGCCTGCTCGGCGGCCAGCCCCTGATAGGGACGCGGCTGCTCGGTGAGGTAGCGGCCCCACTCCCGTCCGGCCTCGGTCGCCGCGGCCTGCGGCTCGGGCACCATGCCGGCGATCATGCTCGTGAGCATCTCGGCGAGCAGCCGGTACCGTCGCTGTCCCATCGGCCTGTCCCCGCCGGTGGCCCGGTACGCCATGGTGGGCCGGCCGGGAGTTTCCCGGGGCTGCGGCTCCCTTGTCGCCAGGCCCGCGCGTACGAGCCCATCGAGGTGGAAGCGCGCGGTGTTGGCATGAAGCCCGGCCCGGTCGGCGACGTCCCGCACCCCGAGTGGGCCGCCCGCCGTCCGCAGCAGATCGAGAACCCGTGCGCGGCTCTCCCCGAGCTGAGCACCGGCGTCGGGTGCGACGAGTGCCCGGACGTCCATGAGCGCACTTTACTCCGCAGCGCATCTTTTACACGAGAAGTTTCGTTTAAATCGCGCCGGGTGGGCTCTGGCCGGAGACCGCGTGGTGCGGAGCAGGCCCTGGCGCCGCCGTGTGGTGGGGCCGAGCGGGCCCGGCGTCGCGACCGTGGCCGAGCGGGGCGAGCCCCTGACGTCGCGACCGTGGCCCGGCGGAGCGAGCCCCTGACGTGGCCGTTGACACTGTGACCTGACTGGGTTTACGTTTCTGGAAACGCTACCGGAAACGCTATCGGAAAGAACGTTATCGGAGGTAGCCCCGTTGGCCTCTGTCGAAGAGACCTTTACCCGCCGGACGACCAGGTCGAAGGCTGAGCACGGCAAGATGGCTGCTTCGCTGCCCGGCGGCGAGACGCGGTCGGTGGCGGGCTATGAGCCGCACCCGGTCGTGCTCATCGCCGGTGCCGGAGCCGTCGTGCGTGACCTCGACGGCAACGAGTACCTGGACCTGCTGAACAACTACACGAGCCTGGTTCACGGGCACAGCCATCCGCAGATCACAGCGGCGGTCAGCGAGGCGCTGCCGCACGGGACTGTGTTCCCGGCGCCGCACCCGGCCCAGGGGCGGCTCGCGCAGCGCCTGGCCGCGCGTCTCCCCGCCGTGGAGCTGACCAGGTTCACGAACTCGGGCAGTGAGGCTTCGGTGCTGGCGGCGCGATTGGCCAGGCACGTCACCGGCCGGGACCGGATCGCGGCGTTCACCGGCGGGTACCACGGGACCGGCGAACGGTTCGCCGACCCCTGGGACACGATGCTGCGGCTGCCGTACAACGACATCGCCGCGGTGCGTGCCGCCATCGACAGCACCGTCGGCGCGGTGTTTGTCGAGCCGTTCCTCGGCAGCGGCGGCGTTGTCCCGGCGCGGGAGGATTTCCTGCATGCGGTGCAGGAGTCGGCCAGGGCAGCGGGTGCGCTGTTCATCCTGGACGAGATCCAGGGCCTGCGGAACTACTACCACGGCACACACGCGGCGTTCGGCCTGTCCCCCGACCTCGTCCTCATGGGAAAGATCATTGGCGGCGGGATGCCCGTCGGGGCCATCGGAGGCCGGGCCAACCTGCTCGAGCATCTGTCGACCTCGGCACCGCGCCAGCTAGCGCACTCGGGCACGTTCAACGGCAACGTGCTGTCGATGGTGGCCGGGGACGTCAGCATGGAGCTGCTGACCGAAGCGGCCGTGGCCCGGCTAGACCGGATGGCGGCGAGGCTCCAAGACGACATCACCAGGGCAGGCAAGCAGGCAGGCCTGGACGTGACCGTGACCAGGGCCGGGTCGATCATGCACGTCCACTTCCTCGGCGACCCGCCCGGCGACTACGAGGCCGCGGAACGGGCCGACCGCCGGCCCGGCGCGCTGCTGCACCTCGCGCTGCTCAACCACGGCGTCTACACCGCGCCCAGGGGCATGCTGAACCTCTCCACCGTGCTCAGCGACGCGGACCTGGACGCGGCTGCCGAGGCGTACGAACGGGCATTCGCCGCGGTCGCCGCGGAATGGGCGCAGGCGTGACGGCGGAGTTCAGCGACCGCGTTGTCCTGGTCACCGGCGCAGCCTCCGGCATCGGCCTGGCGACCGCGGCGGCCTTCGCTGCAGAGGGCGCGATCCTGGCGCTCGCTGACGTCAACGCCGAAAAGCTGGAGGCGGAGACGGCCCGGCTGGCCGCGGCCCACGACCGCGGGATCCGCGGCTATCCGGCCGACCTGGCGTCGCCGCAGGCCGCAGACCAGCTGGTGGCGGCGGTGCTCGCCGACCACGGCCGGATCGACGTGGCAGTGAACAACGCGGGCGTCGCGTTCATGGGAACGGTGCTCGAAACCAGCGCCGCCGAGTGGGATCACGTATTCGCCATCAATGTGCGGGCCGCGTTCTGCGTGTCCAAGGCCGTGCTCCCGGCCATGATCGGCCAGGGCGGCGGGGTCATCGTGAACACCGCCTCCGAGGCTGGCCTGGTCGGGTTCCTCGGCTACGCCGCGTACGCGGCATCCAAGGCCGCGCTGGTCAACCTCACCAGGTGCATGGCGCTGGACCACGCGGGACGGAACATCCGGGTCAACTGCGTGTGCCCGGGATCGATCGAGACACCACTGCTGCGTGACTACTACGCGGCCATGCCCGATCCGGACGAGGCGCGCGCCGAGGACATCAAGACCCACCCGCTCGGGATCGGCGATCCCGAGCACATCGCCGCAGGGATCTTGTACCTGGCCTCCGACCGGGCGGGCTACGTGACGGGACATGCGCTGGTCATCGACGGCGGCTACACAGCTCAGTGACTGAAAGGGTCCGGCACCATGGCACAGATTCTCGACAAGGACACCCAGCGGGTTACCTTGCGCCGGGGCGCGATCGGCCTGGTGGCCGTCGCGTCCCTCGGCGCCATCATGATGTCGCCCGCGCTCGGGATCTACAGCTGGTTCCCGGCGATCATGACGACGGCGGGCGGGATCGTCCCGTTCATCTTCATCCTCGCGCTCGTCGTGTCGGTGCCGACCGCGATCAGCTACGCCGTGATCAGCCGGACCCGGCCGTCGGCGGGATCGGCTTACACCTGGGTCGCCGAGGCGGCGCGGCCGCGCATCGGAACCTGGCTCGGCATCATGCTGGCGCTGTATTACCTCGGCGTGCTCGCGACCATGCCGGTGCAGTTTGCCCTGTACTTCAACGAGTTCCTCGGCTACTTCGGGGTGCACGCCACCGGGTACGGGTACTTCGCGATCGGGGTGCTGCTGAGCAGCGCGGCGGTCGCGCTGCTCTCCTACCCGGAGGTCAAGATCTCCGCCCGCGGCGCGGTGACCTTCATGGCTTTCGAGAGCCTGGTCGTGCTCGCGCTGTCCATCACGGTGGGGTTCAAGCACGGGTCATCGCTGGGCGCGGCGCCGCTGAACCCGGCCACCGGCACCGGCGGGGCGACCGCCATCTTCGGCGCGCTGATCTTCGGGGTGCTGGCCTTCACCGGCTACGACGCCGCGACGACGGTGGCAGAGGAGACCAAGACTCCCAAGCGGCTGGTGCCGATGGCGGTCGTCAGCGCTCTGGTGCTCACCGCCGTCTTCTGGATTGTCTGCTCCTACCTGCTGAGTTACTCCGCGAGCGTCAGCCAGGTCACGAAGGACATCGCACAGGGCGTCACGCCGTTCGGGCCAATCGCGAAGGTGTACTGGGGGAAGGGCAGCATCCTGGTCGACATCACCGGCATGACGGCGTCCCTGGGCGTGTACGTCGCGGCGATCGTGGGCGTCGGGCGGGTGCTGTACGCGATGGGAAGGGATCGCGTCCTGCCTCGCTCGCTGGGCCGCCTGCACGCCAAGCACCAGACCCCGTGGAACGCGCTGCACGTGCTGTTCTTCCTTGCTGTCGCGACCAACCTGATCGGCGGCGCGATCCTCGGCACGTACAACTTCCTGCTCTGGGTGGGTAACGCGACGGTCTGGTTCGCCCTGATCACGTACATGTTCGTCAACCTGGCCAACATCCTGCTGCACCGCAGGGAGCAGTTCAACTGGCTGAGCAACGGGGTGGTCCCGGTGCTCGGCGTGGCCATCTGCATCTATCTCATCTACAAGGGCTTCTTCGTCTCGCTGTGGGACGCGGGGTTCAAGACCGGCCGCAGCGTCGTCCTGCTGTGCCTGCTGCTGACCGTGGTGGCCGCCGTGATCGTCGCGCTGCGCCGCGACCTTGGCAGCAGGAAGCCGTCTCCGGGCCTGGCCGAGAGCGCCGGAGAGTAACCCGGCATGGCCGACCAGCGCTGGTCCTTCTGTGGGATACCGGCGGTGCTCCTGGAGGGCCGTTACCTTCGGGTGACGGTCCTCCCGGAGCTCGGTGGCAAGATCTACAGCATCGTCAGCAAGGCCGACGACACCGAGTTGCTATGGCACAACCCGCGGCTGGATCCGCGGCGGCCGCCGTTCGGTGCGAACTTCGACAACTACTTCACCGGAGGCTGGGACCATCCGTTTCCCACGCTCAACCCGAGCGGCACGTTCCCGGACCAGATTCCGTACCTGGGGGAGCTGTGGAGCCTGCCGTGGCAGGTGCTGCCGGCCGGCGGCGACCCGTGCGCGGTCACGATCGGCGTAAACACCGTGATCGTGCCGTGCCGGGTACAATGCCGGATCCGGGTGGACCCGGATGCGCCGAGGCTTACCCTCGGCTACTCGATCGCCAACGTCGGCTGGTCCCCCGTGGCGGTCACCTGGGGCCTGCATCCGTGCCTGGCCATCGAGGAAGGCACCAGGTTCCGCCTGCCGGTCACCAAGGGGACGGTCCTCCAGTCGCCCGGTGGCGGGCTCGGCACCGAGGGTGCGACGTACCGGTGGCCGCTGGCGGACACCGCGTCGGGGCCCATGGACATGTCCGTTGCCGGCGCACCAGACCGCCAGGTCTACGGCCTGCACCAGTTCGACCTGGAGGAAGGCTGGTTCGAGGTGGTGCGGACTTCAGGTACCCGCGCCACGTTCCGCTTCCCGCGCGAGACCTTCCCCGTGATCAACTTCTGGGCAGTCTACGGAGGCTGGCGCGGCATCCACCACGCCGCGCTCGAACCGTGGTCGACCAGGGCGCTGAGCCTCGAGCAGGCGGCCGGCATCGGGGAGGAGCTGACGGTGCTGCCTGGCCAGGAGATCCGGGCCGACGTCCAGCTCGAGGTGGCTGCGGCATGAGCGGCCCCTGGGCGCTGTGGGCGCTGCGCGCCGGCCACAGCACCGTGGACCAGTCGATGCTCACCTACCTTGACGGGCCGGGCACCGCGGTCGAGATACCGCACGTGGTCTTCCTCGCGACCGGGCAGGCGAACGTGCTGATCGACACCAGCTTCCGGTCCGCGGCCAGCGTGCAGGCGAGCTATCCGCAGGACATCACCCGGCCTGCCGGCGAGGAACTCGGGGTGCTGCTCGGCCACGTCGGCCTGGTCCCGGCCGACATCGAGGTGATCGTGCACACTCACCTGCACTACGACCATGCGGGAAACGATCACCTGTTCCCCGGCGTCAGCCCGCTGGTGCAGCGGGCCGAGATCGAGTACGCCGCCGCGCCCACAGTGACGATCATGGAGCGGGAGTACTTCGCGCCGTCGGCCGGCTTCACCCCGCCGTTCGATCCCGGCAGTTTCACGCCGGTAGACGGCGACCTGGCGGTCGCCGACGGGCTGCAGCTGCTGCACCTGCCCGGGCACACGCCCGGCTCCCAGGGCGTGCTGATGGAAACCGCGGAAGGCCCGCTGTGCATACCGGGCGACCAGGTGATGGTGCACGAAAACATGCGCGCCGAACTCCCTGTCGGCCTGCACACCGACCTGGAGGCGTGGGAGCGGTCGCACAGCCGCCTGGCGGGCCTGGAAGCGCGGATCATCCCCAGCCATGACATGCGTGTCTTCCCCTCAGGAAGCGTGGAGAGGCTGGCCTGATGACCGGACGGGCCGGCGGCATGGCCATCCGTGGAGGCGTCCTTGACTGCCATCCAGCTGCAGCTTAGGCTTTTGGTAACGTTACCGGTAGCGTTACTAGTCGGCGGAACCCCCGCGAGACACGCTCCGAGGAAGGCCACATCAAAGGAGATGGACATGCTCAAGGGCGTCGGCCGCGAAGATTCGACCCGTTATGAGCTTCCTGGCCGGGACTGGTTCCTGTGCATCGGGCCGCAGAACTCCGCGGCGGCGAACCTCACGGTCGGCCTCGCCGTCTTCCCCGAGGGCTCGGCCCCAGCCGGGCACGTGCACGACGCCCAGGAAGAGGTCATCCACGTCACCACCGGTCACGGCCGGCTCGTCACCCCGGAGGGCACGGTGGAGCTCGAGCCGGGCACGACGGTCTACATCCCGGTCGGCCTGCACCACGCGACCGTGTCAACCGGGCCGGGGCCGCTGGAACTCGTCTGCTCGTTCTCGCCCCCCGTCGTGCCGGGTTCCTACGAGGCTTCGAACAGTGATCAAAGCTGAGCCTGACGTCGGCGACCTGGAGGCGACCGCCCGCGCGGTGCGCCGCGAGATCGTGCTGTCGGTGGCGCACGCCGGGGGAGGGCACGTCGGCGGGCCGATGTCGGCGGTCGAGATACTGACCGCGCTGTACTTCCGGGTGCTGCGGATCCGCCCGGCGGAGCCCGGCTGGCCGGACCGGGACCGGTTCATCCTGTCCAAGGGGCACAGCGCGATCGGCTGGTACGCCGTGCTCGCGCTGCGCGGCTACTTCCCGGCCGCGGAGCTGAGCACGTTCGACGCGATCGACTCGCGGCTGCAGGGGCACCCGGACATGACTCTGCTGCCCGGCCTGGACATGTCGACGGGATCGCTCGGGCTCGGGCTGGCGGCCGGGGTCGGCGTGGCGCTCGGCGCCAAGCTCGGGCGGCAGGACTTCCGCACCTTCGTCATGGTCGGGGACGGCGAGTGCAACGAGGGCGTGGTGTGGGAGAGCGCGCACGTGGCCGAGCGGTACGAGCTGGACAACCTCGTCGTCGTCGTCGACAGCAACCAGCTGCAGCAGTTCGGCTGGCGGGATCCGGGAACGGGCCGCCGCCTGCCGCCGTATCGGGGCAGCCAGCTGCGTGACCGGTGGGCCGCCTTCGGCTGGCGCGTCCTCGAGGTGGACGGGCACGACATCGCCTCGGTGATCGGCGTGCTTGACCAGGCCAGCGCGATGCAGGGCGCGCCGGTCGTGGTCATCGCCGAGACCGTCAAGGGCAAGGGCGTGTCGTTCATGGAGAACGACTACAGCTGGCACAGCCGGGTGCCGACCCCGGACGAACTGCGCGCGGCGCTTGATGAGCTCGCGGACCCGGTTCCGCCGGCACGGGACCCGCTTCCGCCAGCACCGGAGCTGGTCGGCCGCGTCGCCCCGGTGACCGCCGACGAGAGGGGCTGAGGTGGCACTCGCTGCCGGGCCGGCGCTGCGCCAGGTATTCGGAGAGACCGTGGCCGAGCTGGCCCGGGAGGACCCGCGCATCCTGCTGCTCGACGGCGACCTGGGCAGCTCGACCGGGGGCTACATCTTCGAGGCGGCGCACCCGTCCCGGTACATCCAGTCCGGCATCGCCGAGCAGAACATGCTCGCCATGGCCGCGGGCCTCGCGACCGTCGGCTACCAGCCCTACATCAGCACGTTCTCCTGCTTCGCCGTGGCACGGGCGCTCGATTCCATCAGGGTCCTGATCGCCCAGCCCGCGCTCGACGTGAAGATCATGGGCGGCTACGCGGGCCTGCTGACCGGCATGACCGGCAAGACGCACCAGATGCTCGACGACGTGGCGATCATGCGCACGCTGCCGAACATGACGGTCCTGGCGCCGGCCGACCAGACCGAGGCGAAGCAGGCGATCCGCGCCATCGCCGGCATCTCTGGCCCGGCGTACATGCAGATCACCCGCGAGCCGTCGGACGTGCTGTTCGGCGCGGGCTACCGGTTCCAGCTTGGCCGGGCGGTCACCGTGCACGACGGGTGCGACGTCACGCTCATTTCCACCGGCGTCCAGACCACCCGGACCTACCAGGCGGCGGAGATCCTCGCGGGCCGCGGCATCGGCGCCGCGGTGCTGCACGTGCCCACGATCAAGCCGCTGGACGAGGCGGCCGTCGTCGCCGCCGCGCAAGCCTCCGGCCTCGTGATCACCGTCGAGGAGCAGAGCGTGCTCGGCGGCCTGGGCGGAGCCGTCGCCGAGGTACTCAGCGACCGCTTCCCAGTCCCGGTGAAGAGGCTGGGAATCCGGGACCGCTACGGCGAGAGCGGGCCCAACGAGCAGCTTCTGGACAAATACCGGCTCTCCGCCGCCCGGGTAGCGGAAGATGTCGAAGACCTGCTCCGAGTCCGGGGGCGGCAGAAGGGATAATGGCGCTGTGGCCAGACCGCCTCTGGGCCGGGGACCCACGATCGTCGATGTCGCGCGATCGGCTGGCGTCTCGGTCTCAACAGTCTCGCGCGTCGTCCGTGATCACCCGGACGTCGGCGCGGATACCCGGGCGCGGGTGCACGCGGCGATCGACACGCTCGGCTACCGCCCTTCGCCGATCGCCCGCGCGCTGGTCTCCGGGCAGACCCGGCTGCTCGCGCTTCTGGTCAGCGACATCGCCAACCCGTTCTACCCCCAGCTGGCCAAGGCCGTGGAACAGGCAGCCAAGCGCGACGACTATACGGTCATCATCTGCAACACCGAGGACCGGACCGCGGAAACCCGCCGCTACGTAGAGCGGCTGCTGCGGCAGGGCCTCGACGGCGTCATCCACGCTTCCGCGGCGCGTGACGAGAAGGTGCTGCTGTCGCTGATGGACGACCCCCGCCGGGTCGTCTTCACCAACCGCCGCCCGTCCACGAACTCGGTGAGCTACGTGGTGTCGGACAACCGCGGCGGCGCCATCGAGCTGACCCGGTACCTGCTCTCCCGCGGGCACCGCAGGATCGGCTTTATCGCCGGGCCGTCGTTTGCGCGCAACGCCACCGAACGGCTCGACGGGTTCGCGGCGGCCATGGCCCAGGTGGCCGACGCCGTGCCGCTGGTCGCCAACGGCGACTTCTCCGCGGAGGACGGCGGCCGGGCGGTCCAGTCGTGGATGGGCGCGGCCTCCGCGCCCACCGCGATCATCGCGGTCAACGACTCGGTCGCGGTTGGCGCGATGGAGGCCCTGGCCGCCCTGGGATTGCGCGTTCCGCAGGACGTGGCGCTGGCCGGGTTCGACGGGGTCCAGCTGGTCGCGTCGCGCATCTTCGACCTGACAACGGTCGATCAGCACATCGAGCAGATGGGTCGGCTGGCGGTGCAGATCCTGCTGCGCCAGCTCGCCGACAGCGCCAGCGACGTACCCACCCATGAGGTGCTGCCCACCGAGCTGCTGCTGCGCGGGAGCACCGAAGGCGTACCCGTGGCGATCTAGGCGATACGGAGCGGGAGCGCGCGCGGCCCGCGAATCTGGCCCGCGGACCACGTCACCGCGGCCGGGTCTTCCAGGCTGAACTCCGGGATCCGCTCGAGCCAGACCTCGAGGGCCACCCTCAGCTCCATCCGCGCGAGGTGCGAGCCCACACAGCGATGAATGCCCAGCCCGAACGCGGCGTGCCGGTTGACCTGGCGGTCGATGACGACCTCGCTGGCGCGGTCGAATTGTGCCGGGTCACGGTTGGCGGCCGGGAACGACAGCAGGATCCAGTCGTCGGCCTTCATGTCCGCCCCGTGCCAGTTCATGTTCTCCTTTACCAGCCGCGCCATCGTGACCGGCGCGAAGGCGCGCAGGAACTCCTCCAGAGCGGTCGGCAGCAGCGCGGGCTCGGCGACGAGCCGCTCGCGGTCCCGCGGGGTCTTCGCCAGATGCCACAACGAGGCGCCGATCGCGCTCCACGTCGTGTCGATGCCGGCGATGAGCAGCAGGGCCATGGTCCCGGCGACGTGCTCGGCTTCGAGCTTGCTGCCGTAGAGCTCGACGTTGATCAGGAAGGTGGTGAGGTCGTCGCGCGGGTGGTCGACGTGATCACGGATCTGCGCAAGCAGGTAGTCAAAGAGCTGCTGCATCCGCTCGATGCGCTCGTCCGGGTCCTGGTTGACGCCTTCGAGCGTGTTCTCGACGAACTCGCGGAACCGCGGGCCGTCCTCGGGCGGGAAGCCCAGCATGTCGGCGATCACCCGGATCGGGATGTGCTGGGCGTACTCGCTGGCGGCGTCGACGACGTCACGCTCACCGAACGCGTCGATGAGGGAGTGGCAGAACGCCCTGGTCGCCGGCTCCTGCTGAGCCACCGCGGCCTTGGTGAACGCGGGCAGCAGCAGCTTTCGCGCGTCGTGGTGGAACGGCGGGTCGGAGGAGATCGGCGGCGAGCCGCCGACCGGCGCCTCGTCGAGCGGCGGCCGGAAGTTGCTCATGATGATCGACCGCGAGGAGAAGTGATCGGTGTCGTAGGCGATCGCCGCCACGTCCTCGTAGCGGGTCGGCAGCCAGCCCCCGCCGAAGCGCTCGGTGTGGGCGATCGGGCACCGCTGGCGCAGCTCGTCCTGGATTGAGTATGGATCGGCCGACCACTCCGGCTCGAGGTGAGAGAAGTCGGTCGCCCAGTCGGAGACCGGCCCGGTGATGATCTCGTTGCGGGTGCCCAGCGGCTCTTCCCCGGCCGTCTCGCGGAAGTCCTGGGTGAAGCGGTCGTCGACGCTCATGTCACTGTTCCTCCAGCACGCTGATCGCGCGTTCCGGGCAGTTGGCCGCGGCCAGCCTTGCTTCCTGTTCCTTGCCGGGCGGAACGGTCCCGTCGCCGAGGACCTGCCCGTAGCCCTCGTCGTCCTCACCGAACAGGTCAGGGGCCAGGTCGTAGCAGCGGCCATGCCCTTGGCAGCGGTCGGTATCGATCTGCAGTTTCATGCCCTACTCCCGTCGTGTGGCCCGGTGCTGGCGAGGCCGGTGACCACCCGGGCGAGCAGGGCGGCCCACTCCTCGGTGCCGACCGCATGCAGGTCAGGCGTTACCAGGGCGCTCCCCATCGCCAGCAGCAGGCAGAAATGCGCCAGCGCGTTCGGCGACAGCGCGGGGTCAAGCTCGCCGGCCGACTGCGCGGCACGCATGAGGTCGGCGAGCATGTCGGCCCGTTCACCGATGTAGCTGCGCATCGGCCGGGCCACGTCATCATCTCGCCGCGCCGCCACCAGCGCCTCGACGACCAGGTACTCGCGGGCGTCGCGGCGCAGCGGCAGCCACCGCCCCACAACGAGCAGCAGATCCGTGATCGAGAGGCCGGGATCGGCGGCGAACGCCTCGGCGAGCATCTGCCTGCCGTGCGCACGCAGGGCCTGGATGAGCAGTTCCGCCTTGGAGGCGAAGTGCGAGTACAGCGCGCCGTTGCTGACGCCCGCCGCCGCCGCGATGTCGGCCACCCGGGTGCCGTCGTATCCGCGCTCGGCGAAGATCTCGGCGGCCGCGCCCAGCAGCCGCTCGCGGGTCTCGGCGGCGGTCACGCCCGCGATGCGCCCCATGCAGAAATTAAAAGACTGTTCATTTGATTCGTCAACGGCGGGGACGTCGTGGCCGGCTGGGCCACTAGTCTCGTACGCCCGGGCGCTCCCGCCGCATCCCGGTAAGGTGCTTCGTAGAACGAAACATCATCGCGGCTGCGCCGGCCGCGGGTCGGTAGTCGGAAGCGGGTGTGACGAGCGGATTGACCGGCATCGAACCCATCGACTTCGCAGCCGCCTACGAGGTCGTCACCGAACGGATACGGCGCGCTATCCACATCGGCTCCTACCTGCCCGGTGACAAGCTGCCGCCGGAACGGACGCTGGCACAGCAGCTTGGCGTGTCCCGCACCACCGTCCGCGAGGCCATCCGCGTCCTGGAAGGCGAGGGGTACGTCGTCAGCAGGCGCGGGGCAAGCGGTGGCATCCTCGTGCTCGACCAGGCCGAGAACGAGGAACGGATCCGTCCCCTGCTGACCG
>Ga0210385_10002128_pt1 | contig 11988 bp, 12 predicted proteins | sample IncBWH26OmetaG_FD_160107 | JGI IMG/M metagenome (GOLD analysis project Ga0210385, IMG submission 160107) | Forest soil microbial communities from Barre Woods Harvard Forest LTER site, Petersham, Massachusetts, United States - Inc-BW-H-26-O ... | reverse complement strand
GCCGGTTTCCACTACTTCGTTGACCCTCCGCCCAATCTGACTGCGGTTGATTTCGTCAAACGCGCCTCGCGGAGTGCGCGAGATGCCGATGTTCTCTCGCGCGCGGGCCGCTGCACGGGGTGTCGTAAGCAAGGCCGTGCCGCGTTGCACCGCCCAGGCTAGCAGCGCCTGTGCCGGAAATTCCTGCCCGGCTAACCAGCAAACGAGCGGCAACATCAGGACAACAAGATGCCGCTCGGTTCGAACGATCAGCTCCCGCGCAATAAAAGCATACTCCACGCGGCCTGTCATGCCCTTCTCTCTTGCGGCTTGCGCAACGCGTTGGCTCTCTTGAAGTTCCCTTCAAGATGCTTCCTCAGAAATCTCCGCGCGTGAAAGGTGCGCGCCTTCACAGCGCTCACCGTCAAGCCAAGCCGCCGAGCGGTCTCTGCACTGGTCAGCCCCTGGAGCTCGCCCTGGAGCACAACGACTCTGAGGCTCTCTCGCAGCTGCGCAACCGCGTGCCGCACGGTTGCACGGCGCTCATTTGCACAGAGAATGTCTTCTGGTGTCGGTCTGCCATCAGCAATCTCCGCGCGAGCGTCATCTTGCGTGGCATCCAAACTATTTTCATGGAGCGGCTCTCGTGTGCGGCGCTGGCGCAACAACATCAAGGCGTCGTTCACGACGATTCTGGTGATCCAGGTCGAGAAAGTGGACTCCTCGCGGAACCGTTGCAGGTTCACCAGCGCCCGCTGAAATGCGCGCTGCACCGCATCTTCCGCATCCTGCTGGTTGCGAAGGATGCGGTGGGCCGTGCGATATGCTTTCCGCCGGTGACGGTTGTACAGTTCACCGAAGGCGTCGCCGTGTCCAGACTTGGCCTTGGAGACCAGCGCATGTTCGTCGCCTGCGTCCTGTTTTCCCGCGGCTGACGGCAGGCCTCTGATTGCGTTTATCCTCGGCTGAATCTCAAATGGAAGCCCAACTCCTGCTTGGCCTCGCGCTGCGATTGCACTTATTTGAGTCATCGTGTCCTCCTGCGGATTTTTTCGTTCGCGCACACCGGAATGATTCGTATGTGCTGGATGCATAAAAACAGAGGCGTCAGATCGGGGCAATTGGACGAACGTATCGACAATACCTTTGTATCGGGCCGCCGCTGCGAGCCAGGCGCCGGATTGGCCGTAAGGGCGGGAAGTATTCCGCGGGACCCCGACACCAAAGTATCGCCAATACCATCGTCCAATTGTTTCGCTGGAGCATCTCCGGTGTAATCGCCGCATCGCAGCCGATTCGATCGGACGAGCGAAATCTTAAAAACGGGCTTGGCCGGACCCGCTCGCCCGTTGGGAGGAATACAATGAGCATCATTGATAAAGCACTGGAAGCGAACCGCAATTATGCAAAAACATACGATCCAACAAACGCGCAGCGTCCGGCCCCTAAAATCGTAGTTGTAACCTGTATGGATCCTCGTCTCTCAGATCTCCCTGCAATCTTGGGCCTGCCGCGAGCCGATATAGACGTGATCCGAACCGGCGGGCCCGCGGTGACAGCCGACGTTCTCGGGGAGCTTGTTGTTTCCAACCGTGTGCTCGGAACCACGGAGATACTGCTTCTCAACCACACCGGCTGCGGGTTCACGACATTCACGGACGCCGAACTGAACGCGAAGTTGAGCGCTTCCACCGGTGACTCGTCGCCGGCCCCCATGCGATTCTTCTCCTACAAGGATCCTGAGCAGAACACACGGGAACAAATCAATACGGTAAGATCGCACCCTTGGATCTCAAAAGATGTCCCGGTTCGAGGCTTTATTTTCGACATGGAGACCGGTCTGCTGCGCGAAGTGCACTCAATTGTGCAGCCAACTGCAAAGCACGCTACCGCCTGAAGGACGGTGGCCTTCCGAGAACGATTCCGGGTAGCGACGCGCCTGGGAGCAGCAGGTTCCTCGCAGTCCCGGTGCGTCGCGCGCGCCGGGACTCACCCCAGGTTTCTCGGTTCAGTTTTGAAATGAGGGGCAATACCTTGACGGTAAGAGGCAGGAAGCTCTAGATTCACGACGGAGACCGTCACATCTGCATAATCCAGCACTCGTGAGGCGCTATGAAGAAAACGACCAGCTTTCAAACTGACATTCTGCCGCTCTTTACGCAACGAGACATTGAAGGCATGAGGAAGGGCTTCAATCTGGACAGTTACGATGACGTCAAAAAGCACGCTGCCGCCATCTACGATCGCATTCGCGGAATCGGCGGCCCGGTAATGCCACCCCCGCCACCACGAGGTGAGGGTCCTTGGCCGCAATCCCGAATTGAGCTATTCGCCAAGTGGATGGCGGACGGGTTGCAACCTTAGCCGGCGCCCAAGCTCGCGGCGTCCGACGAGACAGCCAGCGTGAAGTGAAAACTTGCTCCGCGCGGATGGTTGTCCGTAGCCCAGAGCCGGCCACCGTGAGCCTCGATAATCGTGCGGCTGATGCGCAGCCCCATGCCGGTTCCGTGTTCCTTGGTCGTAAAGAAAGCGTTGAATATCTGGCCGGCTTGGTTCGGAGGCAGTCCGACACCGGTATCTGCGACCGATACCAGAAGCTCCTCGTTGCTCTCGTTTTTGGTGCCGAGCGTGAGTTGGCGCGGGCCATCAACGGCCTTCATGGCGTCAATGCCATTGATCATCAGGTTCATCAATACCTGCTGCAGCTGGATTCGGTCTGCCACAATAAGAGGCCGATCGGCTGCGAGCTTTGTCTGTACAAAAACCGAATGCTGGGCCGCCTCGTTGTGCAGAATAATCTCCATCTCTCGAATCATCTCGTTGATATCAACGCGCTCCTTGGTCACCACGCCTTTTTTGAAAAATAGCCTGACCCGGTTGATGATCTCCGCCGCCCGGTTTGCATCACGAATTATTAACGTAGCCCCAGCCCGGGCGCCTTCCAGATCAGGCGGCTCACGATCGAGCCGGCGCAGGCAGGTGGAAGCATTCGTGATAGCGCCGCTGATGGGTTGATTAATCTCGTGCGCAAGGGACGCGCAGAGCTCGCCCATCGTGGTTACACGATTTGCGTGTGCGAGATCTGCCTGCGCTTTACGTAATGCATCTTCGGCGCGTTTGCGGTCCTCAATATCAATGCCGGTGCCGTACCACTTGATTATCGCTCCATGACCATCACGCAACGGCACGTTGCGCACGAGCAGCCACCGATAGTCACGCTGTGCAGTCAAAATGCGCGCTTCGATCTCGAGGGGTTCTCCTGTGGCCAACGCCGATCTCCACTGAGCGATGTATCGAGTGCGATCATCCGGATGAACGATCGATTGCCAGCCGGATCCAAGCAACGTCTCGATGGGCAGCCCGGTGGATTCGAGCAACCGCTGATTGATGAAATCTACTGAACCATCCGGCAGAGAGCTCCAAACATGAGCGGGAATCGTATTGATCACGCGTCGGAGCCGGTCCTCGCTGCTTTGCAAGCTCTCATAGAGATCCTGCAATCGTTGCGCCGTATCATTAAATACGCTTCCCAGTTGAGCAAGCTCATCTTCTCCTAGGATGGGAACCCGATGTGTGAACTCTCCGCGCGCCAACGTCTTGGAACCTTTGACCAGTTGTTCAAGCGGCCGCGTGATGCTGCGCGTAATCAGGAGCCCCAATGATGCGGCAATCAACAACGTAAGTACGACCGTGGCCGGCACAACAATAAAGATCCGCTGTTGCACCTGGCGAATATTGGCTGCGGCTTGGGTGTGCTCCATCTTTACTTCGCGGTCCACTCTTTCCACCAGGGCCGAGATCGAATATTCCAGTGGGCGTATCTGGTTGGCAAGCCGCAATTGCAAGGCGGTCCAATCACCCGCCTGAGCTAAGTCGATCATCGACGCGGACTCCGATTGGAGGTTCGATTGAACGACTGCGAGTGTGGGAAGAATTGTCGCGTCAGAAGCGTTGTCGGATTGCACGGCCAACAGCGCGCTGTTGGCGCTTCGCATGTCCTCCGCGAACGCCTCATTCATCGCTTGCGTCTCTGTCTTCAAATTTTCGGCGTTTCTTGTGTTCGCAAGCGATTCGAGTGTGCCGCGAAACTTCAACACGTCCCAGTGAACGCGCAAGACTGCTACCAATGCTTCGTCATATTCATCGAGTCGTTCTGCTTGCGCCTGGACGATATGGAACTGCCAAAGCACAATCACGTCACCGGCAAACATTAAAACGATGATGAGCGCGAAGCATAGAACCAGGCGCGGGCCAATGTTGAGTCGCAAGCGATTCATTTCAGTGCGCGCCTGGTCCCGGTTGGGTGCCGCCATTGCCCATAATCCGAGCGAGTTCATTCTCCAGTGCCGCGGCCGCCGCTGGAGCTGTGGACTCGCGAGTCAGCACGGAATGTAGCGCGCGCGTATAGGCTTTGGAGACCGCCTCATAGTTCGATCCCGCCACCGCCGACGGGCGCGAAATCAGCTCGCTCCCTCCCGTTTCCCCCGGTTTGTACCACCAAGGATAAATTTCCTTCACGATAGCCGGAACCTCAAAGTATTCCACCTTTCGGCCCGACGGCTCAGGATGATTCGCCCTGAATTCCGCCTGCTTGCGCAGCAGGAACCGGATGAACTTCACGGTTTCGGCGCGGTGAGTTGAATAGCGGGATATTCCCAGAGCGTAGCCTCCCAAGGTAGCCACGCGCGCGCGCGTTCCAGCAGGAACGCTGGTCACTCCGGCTTGGTCGCGGAACGGCTTATCTTCTGCAAAGATCTCGTACACGATGGCGTGGCTGAGCAGAAACGCAGCTTCGCCGGAGACCAAGAATTTATTTTCTGCGTCAGTGGCCGTGTAAGAAAGCACGCTGGGAGGGGAGATCGAGCCTACCCAATGTGCCGCGCGTTCCCAAGAGCGGATAACATTTGGGTTGTTTACGCTGATCCTTCCGTCGGGCTCGATAATGTGGCCGCCTCCTTCCGCTGCTTGCCACTCCAATCCTTCCATCGTGAGTTGTTCGCTGTCCGTGGCGATCGCTCCGGCCCACACGAACCCCCAAAAATCTTTCTTCCCCGTTGCGCGTTCCCCAGCCTGAATCCGAGCGGCCATTTTTTCCAGCTCATCCCAGGTCCGGGGTGGCGTCTTGTAACCGTACTTGGCGAGAAGGTCCGTGCGATAAATCAAAACCTGCACACCAAGCGGCTGGTTGGGCATCGCCACAACCTTCCCCTGAATCCGATAGCTTTCGGTGATGGCGGGATCATAAGAGGCGATCTCCGAAGGAAAGTAAGGTTGCAGGTCAATCAGGTAGTCACCCATCGTTCCCGTCCAGATCGTGTCAACACCGTAAAGGTCGGGAGACGGGGCACCGCTGCGGAGCAATTTCATGGCAAGTTCGAGTTTCGATGCGGTGTCCTCTGGCGTTGGAAGATCGTTGACGCGAATGCCTGTTTCGCGGGTGAATTCCTGCAAATAGGCGTCCGGAATCATCCGATGGTCGCCAGGAACTCCTCTGCCGTCAGAATCGAAATATGTGATGGTTACGGGCTGTGCGGGCTTCTGGCAACCGGAAAAAAGGAATGCCGACAGCAGAATTCCCGCCACGCCCCAATGTCGGAAGCGATCCTGGCGTCGTTCGGCGCCACGCATCACACAACTCATCGTCTTGGATCGGATAGACAACGGAAGCAGTTTTCACCGCCCTTGGAGGGTTAGGACAAGGCGATAGCCTAAATGAGTCGCACAGCCATCGACATCCCGTGGTCGCTACGAGGGATGGTAGCAGAAATCGCCCGGCGGCAAACAATTGATGGCGAACACGCAAACCAACCCCGGCAATCCCCTCAAACTCTGGTTCGTTTTGATGCGGCCGGCTGCGAATCGGTTTCAGTTTCGAGGTGGCCAGACGAGTTGCGGGCTAATGAATTTCGTAAGGAACATTACACACGACGCTGCTGTAGGACGAACGCAGCCGAGCGAGATGCCGTCAAGCCAAGTGAATTGCCGGGCTCGCAGGCTTGAGTTTGCCGGCCATCCTCACCAGGTCGGCGAGGGAATTCGCTTTCATTTTTTGCATCACTTGCCCGCGGTGTGCCTTCACTGTGATTTCGCTGATACCGAGCTCGCCGCCAACTTGTTTATTCAGCAGCCCGGCGACAACTAACGCCATCACCTGCCGTTCTCGAGATGTGAGTGCGTCGTAGCGGTCCCGAAGTTCCTGAATCTCCGCGTTCTCAGCGAGGGCGATCCTGCTTCGTTGCAGTGCGTTTCGGATGGCGCTCAACAAAGCGTCGTGATTGATCGGCTTGGTTAAGAATTCCAGAGCGCCCGCTTTCATGGCCTGCACCGACTGCGGCACATCGCCATGACCGGTAATAAAAACGATCGGCATAGCGCTATTCTCAACCCCAAGCTGTTTCTGCAATTCAAGACCGTTCAGGCCCGGGAGTGAAAGATCCAGGACGAGGCAACTCGGGACACGTTTTCTGGGGTGGTCCAGGAATTCCTGCGCGGATGCGAACGTCACCGGCTTCCAGTTCTCATCTCGGATCAATAGTTCCAGCGATTCGCGCACGGACACGTCATCATCAACAATAAACACGATGGGGATGGCACTCGGCATTGGTAATGCCCCTACTTCATAACCCCGCACTTCAGAAGAATTAAGTGTGCGCGCCGCATTCATTGTATCCCCCCTGGAGGATTCCACCAATGGAACCTCAGATGGCTTGTAGTGCGGTCTTGATGGCCGAAAGTAGAGCCGCGTCACTGAACGGCTTGAGCAGAAACCCCGCTGCGCCTTGCTCCAGCACTCGAGCGCGAATCCTTTCATCTTTTTGAGCGGTGATGAATATTACCGGGACCTCGTCTCCGCGACGCTTTAGCTCCTGCTGAAGTTCCGGTCCACTCATCCCCGGCATAGAGACGTCGAGGATCAAGCAGCTAGTCTCGGCGACAGCACCGGATGAGAGAAATTCCTCCGCTGACGAGAAAGCTCGAGCCGCAAAGCCGAACTCCTTAATCAAGCCAGGCAGCGATTCGCGTATGGACTCGTCATCATCAACCACGGATAGAAGCGGACGCTCGTGCCCGCCGCTATCCTCAAGGGGCTTCATAACAAAATGATGCGGGTTTCGATGAGGGACGTCCATTGTACTTTGGTATTGCCCCTGGCTGCCTCGGTCCGAAAATCCTGCAGTGGGTAAGTTCGCGATAACCGCGTCGGTCAGGGCTTTAGGACTGTTTCCGGGTCGCCCGTCAACCGGGAACAATCGCGATCGCGGGATCGCGCCTAATTTTTCTTACACCCTCCATCAATGATGATCATCAAACCAGATATATGACGGGCAGGACGGGCGTCATATCGCATATCAGTCCCGCAAGAAGGAGGCGTTATGAAGCTCGCAGGGAAGAAGGCTCTCATCACAGGTGGCAATAGCGGCATCGGTCTAGCCACGGCCCGACTTTTCGTCGCGGAGGGCGCGCAGGTCGCCATTACCGGTCGCGATCAGACGACGCTCGACGAAGCGATCGCCGAACTTGGATCGAGCGCGCGAGGCTACCGCGCCGACGTCACCATTGCGGAAGATCGCAAGCGGCTCTTCGCAGACCTGGCGAAAGATTTCGGGAAGCTCGATATCGTCTTCGCCAATGCCGGCATCTCCGGACGGACTCCTACGGGCTCGACCGACGAGGCCATTTTTGAGAACGTGATCCGCGTCAACCTTAGTTCCGCCTTCTTTACGGTGAATTCAGCGGTGCCTCTGCTGAACGACAACGCCAGCATCATCTTTACTGGATCGGTGCACAACTACCTCGGCCAACCTGGCGTCGCCGCGTACGCGGCCACCAAGGGTGGCCTGGTCTCGATGGCGCGTTCCATCGCCGCCGACCTGGCACCGCGCAACATTCGCGTGAACGTCGTCGCGCCAGGCGCGATCAAGACTCCCATCTGGAAGCGCGGGCCCCGCGCCTCTGCTACCGCGGAAGATTCCGCTAAGTTGGAGAAGTTCTTTTCTTCCGCGGTTCCGCAGGGCCGTTGGGGCGAACCGGAAGAAGTTGCCAAGGCCGTGCTCTTCCTCGCTTCGGACGATTCCTCGTACGTCAACGCGGTCGAGCTGATGGTAGATGGCGGAGCCACGGGCGCCCCGTTTGGAGCTCCCATTATTCTGGATGCATTTGCGCCGCCCCGTAGCGAGGCGAAGCTGGCAAAGGCTCACGCGGAAGGAAATCCGCAGTGAAGTGAATAGTCGTCCCCGCGCTCACTGCTTCGCGGAATTCGCCGCGACAGGATGGGGCTCGCCGAAATAGGGAAAATCCGGGCGCATCAGCCCCGTATCGGGCGCCACCCCATCGCCGAGTGCCGTGTTCGTGACCAGCGTGAGGATCACATCCATCACGTCGTCGCAGAGGCCGCGGCCGTTAAACGCGGCAAAGCTGAATGATGCAGGCGTGTCCAGTTCATACGGCAGGACCGCCGGGCACAGGCGCGCGAGGAGTTGCGTGGCGTAGGCGGATGGGTCGGCTGCCGAGTGGGCGAGCGCGGTCACTTTTTCCACGAAGTTGCGGATCGGTTTGGAGAACAGCGCCACTTCGTCGGCCGGGACCGCGCGGTTGTAGTTTTCCGACGCGTCGTGCAGCGAAGGATCGGAGAGCAGGAGGTGTGTGATCATCGGCAGGCCCCAACGCGAGACCTGCACCTCCGGCGCGTGCCCGTAAAGCGATGCGGTCGCCCATGCGTGCACCACACCCGTGCCGATCAGGCTGCTGGGGACCTCCAGGACGATCGCGCTGACATTGTTACCGGCGAAGAAGCTTTGGCCATTCTGGAACGACTCCGGCGCGAACCGGTTTTCAGACCACAGTGCTTTTCTGAAGGCGCCGAATCCAATGCCGTTAGTGGCGAACAGATCGGGCGCGAGGCCTGCGTACGCCAGGCAGCCTTGATCTGCTTGCACCACTCCTCCCGTGTTCCCGGAAATGATGAGTTCGCCCGCGGCGCCCTTCAGAGCGTCCGCGCCGGTGGCGCGCCGCACCGCGAAGGTCTGAACGTGGCGGTGCTCGCCGCCATCGGCGTGTACGGGTGCGCCGAACTGGACCTTGAAAGTGATGTCTTCGCGAAGATCTCGATTCGTATCGAAGCGAAAGGCGTAGAGAGCTTCATCGCGGAACGTGTCGGGCGCGCCGACGCCGGCGTTCGGATTTACGGTCAAAGCCATGACCGTTGTTCCCGGGCGGCCGCGAAACAAGTAGAAGTCGCAAATATTTATGCGGGGGTCTTCTTTTGCGGTAGGCGTGTCGAAATGATGCGACATGGCGAATACCCTCCTGAGGGTTACACGCGAGGCCAAGAGGTCGCGTAATCGGAGACTAACCCAACACCCGAAATCTTGGGATTCGGCCCTCAGTCGTTTTCAACTGCTTCGCGTGTTCACGGATTCGCCACCGATCAGAACGTCCCCGGCAATGTGGTTACTGATCTCCTACGGAGCCTTTCGATCCTGTGCAGGTCGCACGCTGAGGAGTTGTCGTTCGCCCGTCGCCGGCGATCTCCAGTCCTGTATTGCGCGCGCAAGAAGCCAGCCATGTAGATTTTGAGCCCAGCGCCCTACCGCGTGATTTGGCCCAGGTAATATCCCAACCGATTTTCGACGTCCCCCGGCTTCTGAAACCCGCGCGCCGTCAGCGCTTTGATCCCATCCTGGCCGGCTGATCGCCCGAGCGAATTGATGCACGCATCCCACCCGGCAGCGATCTCGACGTCTGGCGGCAGGCTGGTATTGACCAGACGCTTAGTGTTGGCGATCGCCCATTTGTCGAATCCTGCGATCCGCGTTGCCAGCGCTTCTACGTACGCATCCAACTCAGCATCGGGCAGCGCGCGATTAATATAGCCGTAGGCCTCGGCCCGGTCTGCCCGGATATCTTCCGAGCTCAGCAGCACTTCGAGAGCGCGGTTTCGGCCAATGAGTCTGGGCAGCCGAGCCATCGGGCCGCCACCGGCGACCATTCCCACGCCCACCTCCCATTGCGAGATGATCGTCTTTTCGCGACTCGCGAAACTCATGTCGCACGCCAGCGTGAGCTCGCTGCCGTTACCGGTCGCCCGCCCACGGATCAGCGCGATGGAAGCGACGGGCAGTCGAGTCAACCGCACCAGAAAGTCCGGCCAAGGCGGCAAGCCTGTGGGACCCGCCGGCATCGAAGTGAGGTCCTCAAGTTTAGCCGTGAAATCGGAATGATTCAGGAAGTAATCCTCGACGGCGCTATCGAACACGACGACGCGGACGTGCTCGTCGACCTCCAGAGCGTCGATGACTTCCTGAAACTCCCGGACCATTTGCGGACCCATCACGTTGATCGGCGGGTTATCGATCGTCACACGCCAATAGGCGGGCGACTGCTTGGTCAAGCGAAGCTGTACGGCTTTCGTAGCTGCAGATACTGTTCCCATCGGATTCTCCTCCGTATTTGTAAGCCTTCGAAATCGATCGAGCGAAGCCCACAACAGCTTCACGCTGTCGCAGACTTACGTTCCTTACCGGCGTCCACTGCAGCCTTGGCAACTTCGACGTCATCCTCCACACTGCTGCCGCTGACGCCGACAGCGCCGATCACCGTTCCGTCCGAATCTTTCACGGGTATTCCGCCGCCAAAACTAATCAGACCGCCGTTGCTGAGTTCGACGCCGTAAAGAGCCTGGCCGGGCTGCGACATCTTCCCGATTTCGGCTGTCTCCATATCAAAATAACGCGCAGTTCGAGCCTTGCGAATGGCGATGTCAATACTGCCGAGCCACGCGCCATCCATCCGAACGAACGCCTTCAGATTTCCGCTCGCGTCCACAACCGCGATGTCTTCTTTTATCTTCAATTCTTCGGATTTCCTTTTCGCGGCTTGAATCATCGTCTCGGCAACTTCCAGCGTGACCTCGCGGTTCATGGCACTCTCCTTGGTCTTACTTCTATCGTGCGGCTGCGCGGCCAAGGCGGGACTTCATCATCCGGGCCGCCATATATTGTGGATAGCGATCACAAACCTTCGCATCCGTCAATTCGGCTAGGAACTTAAGCGGAAGCGGCTTTTTCTCCGGCGAATAACTTCAAAAGCGCCTGGGCTGCACTTGTCGAAGATGCGGGATTCTGCCCGGTAACCAAACGGCCATCAACAATTGAAAACGGCTGCCAGTCGGCCACTTTCTCAAAGATCGCACCCAGGCGCATCAACTCGTCCTCAACGAGAAACGGCACAACCTTGGTGAGTTGTACTTCTGCCTCCTCGCCATTGGTAAAACCGGTCACGTGTTTGCCTTTCACCAGCGGCGCGCCCTGGTAGGTCACGTGACGAAGCACACCTGGCGAATGACATACCAAGGCAATCGGCTTGCCGGAATTGTAGAAGGACTCGAGCAACGCGATGGAAACCGGGCTTTCTGCGAGATCCCACATCGGGCCGTGTCCGCCCACATAGAACACCGTCTCGTAATCTTCCGATTTCACGTCGGCGAGCTTCACCGTTTGGGAAAGCGCCAGTTGCGCCGCCTGGTCCTGCTTGAACCGCGTCATCGCGGGCGTCTGATTTTCCGCCAAATCGCTCTTCGGATCGATCGGCGGCTGCCCGCCTTTCGGTGATGCCAGCGTCAGCTGCACACCCGCATCCCTGAAAACAAAGTAAGGGGCTGCAAATTCTTCCAGCCAAAATCCGGTCTTGCGGCCAGTGTTTCCGAGTTGATCGTGGGAAGTTAACACCATCACTATTTTCATATTCCGTCTCCTCTGCTCTTCGCTATGAACATCCGATCGAATCGGACGACACGCTCGCATGAGACCACAAACATCGGAGGCGAACAATTGGACGATGGTATTGGCGATACCTTGGTATCGGTCGGCGCGCTCAGCCACGTGCGTGTATCCGTTTCCATCAAAACTCGGCAGCGCGCACGATGCACAATAAGGATGGCCATCCGTAGTCAGAAACGGCCGTGGCAGGCAATGTAAGGTTTATCGGGGAATTGAGGTACGTCAACAGGTC
>Ga0210385_10002127_pt1 | contig 11989 bp, 9 predicted proteins | sample IncBWH26OmetaG_FD_160107 | JGI IMG/M metagenome (GOLD analysis project Ga0210385, IMG submission 160107) | Forest soil microbial communities from Barre Woods Harvard Forest LTER site, Petersham, Massachusetts, United States - Inc-BW-H-26-O ... | reverse complement strand
GCGCGTGGAAAACTCCGTCCGCCCCGACGCGTCCCCGTTGCCGGAGGTCTCGACGTCCTTGTCCCCGTCGGTGCCCGTATCCGCCGCCTTGACCTCCGGGTCGATGTCCAGACCTGGAGGCGCCACGATCACGGGCGGATCCGTAGCTCGCCCCGCCTCGTCCACGCCGTCCTCCTCGGTGCCCAACCTGGGTTCCCTTCGTACCTTCAGCAGAGACTATCCGACTATGGGCAAGTCGCCGTTGTTGTCAAGGCCTTCCGGATCGGATCCGGAGGAATCCCCGCGGGCGTGATCAGCCGCTTTTACCTTCAGACGTCGTCGTCCCCAGGATCGTTGCTCTCATCTACCGTTTCGTTACCCGTGTTTTCCCCTGGCTCACCGTTTTCCCCTGAATCGGATTCCGGCTCCACCGCATCCTCGGCGGATTCCGCGTTGCGGGCGAGCGCGACCACACTGTCCCCCGGGGCCAGGTTCATCAGCCGGACGCCCATCGTGACCCGGCCCGACTGCCGCACCTCGCTGGCCCGGGTCCTGATGACACCGCCGGCCGATGTGATCGCGAATACCTCGTCTTCCGGACGGACCATGAGCGCGCCCACCAGGCCGCCGCGGCCCGCAGTGATCTGGGCCGTCATGACGCCGAGCCCACCCCGGTTCCGCAGCGGGTACTGGTCGGCCGGCGTGCGCTTGGCGTATCCGTTTTCGGTCGCCACCAGCACTTCTTCTTCGCCATCCCGCACGACGTACATGCCGAGCAGCTCGTCACCGTCGTTGAACCGCATGCCGATCACGCCGGAGGTCGCCCGGCCCATCGGCCGCAGCTGATCGTCGGAGGCGCGGAACCGGATCGCCTGCGCGCCCTTGCTCACCAGCAGCAGGTCTTCGTCCGGCGACACCAGCGACGCGCCGATCACCTCGTCGTCCTCGCGCAGGTTGATCGCGATCAGGCCGCCGGTACGCGACGAGTCGTACTCGCCGAGCCGCGACTTCTTCACCATGCCTGACTGGGTAGCGAGCACCAGGTACGGCGCCACCGAATAGTCGCGCAACGCGAGCACCTCGGCGATCCGCTCGTCCGGCTGGAACGCCAGCAGGTTCGCCACGTGCTGACCGCGTGCGTCCCGCCCGGCCTCCGGCAGCTCGTACCCCTTCGCCCGGTAGACCCGGCCCTTGTTCGTGAAGAACAAGATCCAGTGGTGCGTCGAGGTGACGAAGAAGTGATCCACGATGTCGTCGCTGCGCAAGGCCGCGCCACGCACGCCCTTGCCACCGCGGCGCTGCGCCCGGTACTGGTCGGTGTTCGTGCGCTTGGCGTATCCGCCGCGCGTGATCGTCACCACGATGTCGGACTCGGCGATCAGGTCCTCGTCGGCGACCTCGCCGTCGTAGGCGATGATCTCGGTGCGCCGCACGTCGCCGTACTTCGTCACGATCTCGGAGAGTTCCGACCCGATGATGGTCCGCTGCCGGGCGGGCGAGGCCAGGATCGACTCGAAGTCGGCGATCTTCGTCTGGAGCTCGTCCCGCTCCTCCGTCAGCTCCTGCCGCTCGAGGGCGGCCAGCTTGCGTAGCTGCATGTCCAGGATCGCCCGCGCCTGGATCTCGTCGATCGATAGCAGCGCCATCAGCCCGGTCTGCGCGACCGCCGCGGATTCCGAGCCCCGGATCAGCGCGATGACCTCGTCGATCGCGTCGATCGCCGCGAGCAGCGCGGCCACGATGTGCAGCCGCTCCTGCGCCTTGCGCAGCCGGAACCGCGTCCGCCGCTGGATCACGTCGATCTGGTGCGCCACCCAGTACCTGATCACCTGGTCGAGCCGCAGCGTCCGCGGCACGCCGTCGACCAGGGCCAGCATGATCACGCCGAACGTGTCCTGCAACTGCGTGTGCTTGTACAGGTTGTTCAGGACGACCTTGGCGATCGCGTCCCGCCTGAGCACGATCACCAGCCGCTGCCCGGTCCGGCCGCTGGTTTCGTCGCGCACGTCAGCGATGCCCGATAGCCGCCCGTCCTTGACCAGCTCGGCGATCTTGGACGCCAGGTTGTCCGGGTTGACCTGGAACGGCAGCTCCTTGACCACCAGGCAGGTGCGCCCCTGGATCTCCTCGACGTCCACCACGGCGCGCATGATGATCGAGCCGCGCCCGGTGCGGTACGCCTCGCGGATGCCGCGCCGCCCGACGATCAGCCCGCGGGTGGGGAAGTCCGGGCCGGCGATGCGCTCCATCAGCCCGTCGAGCAGCTCGGTCGCGATCGCGCGGCGCCCCTCCTCGGAGACCTCCTCCGCGCCGGGGGCGCCGGGCGCCGGCATCTCGAACCGCTCGTAGTTGTCCAGGTACCACTGGACGCCCGCGCCGACCTCCCGCAGGTTGTGCGGCGGGATCTTGGTGGCCATGCCGACGGCGATGCCCTCGGAGCCGTTCACCAGCAGGTTCGGGAACCGCGCCGGCAGCACGACGGGCTCGGCTGAGCGGCCGTCGTAGTTCGGCCGGAAGTCGACGGTGTCCTCGTTGATGTCCCGCAGCATCTCCATCGCCAGCGGTGCCAGGCGGCACTCGGTGTACCGCATGGCGGCGGGCGGGTCGTTGCCTGGCGAGCCGAAGTTGCCCTGCCCATCGACGAGCGGCATCCGCATCGACCACGGCTGGGCCATCCGTACGAGCGCGTCGTAGAGCGCGCCGTCGCCGTGCGGGTGATAGTTGCCCATGACGTCGCCGACGACGCGCGAGCACTTGAAGAACCCGCGGTCCGGCCGGTACCCGCCGTCCAGCATCGCGTAGAGGATGCGCGTGTGCACCGGCTTGAGCCCGTCGCGCACGTCGGGCAGCGCCCGCCCGACGATGACCGACATCGCGTAGTCGATGTAGCTGCGCTGCATCTCGACCTGGATGTCGACAGGCTCGGTGCGGTCGTACCCGCTCTCTCCGATGACTTCGGTCACTTGGGACCCTCTCGATCAATCATTCCGAACGTACGCGTGGTGACTCGTCCTCAGCCGCTAGATGTCGAGGAACCGCACGTCCTTGGCGTTGCGCGAGATGAACGAGCGCCGCGACTCCACGTCCTCGCCCATCAGCACGCTGAACAGCTCGTCCGCCTGCGCGGCATCGTCCAGCGTCACCTGGAGGAGCACCCGGCGCGCCGGGTTCATCGTGGTATCCCAGAGCTCCTCGGCGTTCATTTCGCCCAGGCCCTTGAACCGCTGCACCCCGTCCCGCGGCCGCGGGTCCCTGCGCCCCTCGGCGATGCCCGCCTCGATGACCCTGTCCCGTTCCGCGTCGGAGAAGGCGTACCCGGGCTCGACACCGCGGCCGTCCCACTTGATCTTGTAGAGCGGCGGCTGCGCCAGGTAGACGTGACCGGCCTCGATCAGCGGCTTCATGAACCGGAACAGCAGCGTCAGCAGCAGCGTCCGGATGTGCAGCCCGTCCACGTCGGCGTCCGCCATCAGGATGATCTTGTGGTACCGGAGCTTGGTGATGTCGAACTCGTCGTAGATGCCCGCGCCGAGGGCGGTGATCAGCGACTGCACCTCGTTGTTCTTGAGCACCCGGTCGATGCGCGACTTCTCGACGTTGATGATCTTGCCGCGGATCGGCAGGATCGCCTGGAACTGCGGGTTCCGGCCACCCTTGGCCGAACCACCCGCGGAGTCTCCCTCGACCACGTAGATCTCGCACCGCGACGGGTCGGTGGACTGGCAGTCGGCCAGCTTGCCGGGCAGCGACGACGACTCGAGCAGCGACTTGCGCCGCGTCAGGTCCCGCGCCTGGCGCGCGGCGATCCGGGCCCGCGCCGCCTGGCTGGACTTGTTGATGATGTCCTTGGCCTCGCCGGGGTTGCGGTCGAACCAGTCGCGCAGCCGGTCGTTGGTCACGCGCTGCACGAACGACTTGGCCTCGGTGTTGCCGAGCTTTGTCTTGGTCTGCCCCTCGAACTGCGGCTCCGCGAGCTTGATCGAGACGATCGCGGTCAGGCCCTCGCGGACATCCTCGCCGGTGAGGTTGGCTTCCTTCTCCTTGAGCAGCTTCTGCTCGCGTGCGTACCTGTTGACGACCGACGTCAGCGCGGTGCGGAAGCCCTCCTCGTGGGTGCCGCCCTCGGCGGTGTTGATCACGTTCGCGAACGTGTGCACCGACTCGGTGTAGGAGGCGTTCCACTGCATCGCGATCTCGACGGACATCCCGGCGACCTCGTCGCCGAACTCGATGACCGAGCCGTGCACCGGTTCCTTGGAGACGTTCAGGTAGCGCACGAAGTCGGCGATGCCGCCCGCGTACTCGTAGCGGACCGTGCGCGCCTTGCCGACCAGCGACCGCGGCGCCGACGGGTCAGCGTCCTCGTCGTCCGCGGAGATCGCCTGCGGCCGTTCGTCGGTCAGCGAGATGCGCAGCCCCCGGTTGAGGAACGCCGTCTCCTGGAGCCGCCGCGACAGCGTCTCGAAGTCCCACTCGGTGGTCTCGAAGATCGTCATGTCCGCCCAGAACGTCGTCGTCGTCCCGGTCTCGTCCGTCGCCTCGCCGCGGACGAGCGGCGTCACGGGGTCGCCGCGCTCGTAGGCCTGCGACCAGACGTAGCCGTCCTTGCGGACCTCGACCTCGAGCCTGCTTGACAGCGCGTTCACCACCGACACGCCGACGCCGTGCAGGCCGCCGGAGACCGCGTAGGAATCGCCGCCGAACTTGCCGCCCGCGTGCAGCGTGGTCAGCACGACCTCGAGCGCCGGGCGGTGCTCGATCGGGTGCTCGTCAACAGGGATGCCGCGGCCGTCGTCCGTCACCCGGACGCCGCCGTCTTCAAGGAGGGTAACCTCAATGGTGGTGGCGTAGCCGGCCAAGGCCTCGTCGACCGAGTTGTCCACGACCTCATAGACCAGGTGATGGAGTCCCCGCTCGCCCGTTGAGCCGATGTACATGCCGGGACGTTTACGGACCGCTTCCAGGCCCTCAAGTACCGTGATCGACCGCGCATCGTACGACAAATGAAACTCCATCCTGCGTCAGGCAGCGTCTATGCCCCCGGTAACCGCACGCTGCGATCGCGCGGCGTACCGCGGCCGTATCTACCGGCCTGTCTTTATCCGCGTGACTACCTTCTATTTTAGCTTCGATTACGGACTCCTGCGGCGGCCTTCACCGGTCGTGTTGGGCGCCCGTGTCGGGTTCGTGGGCCTTGTGGGGGACCGCGCTGCGCCTCCGCTTACCTGCCCCGGGCCCGCCCATGCACAGGATGTCACCAGGTTGTGACATTCCGGCAACGTATGACCGCTTCCGCCGACTTTCTATCACTTATGACCATTTTGACGTCCGATTTGCCCGGTATATCCCAACCGAAGTGATAGAAAGTAGTTCCTCCTGGGCCGTGGGCCTCTTCGCGGGTGGCGCGCGGGGCCGTTCTCACAGCTTCTGCCTATGTTTACGAACACTTTTTTCGTGGTGAATATTCCGTGATCACGGGGTCGTCCGGCGCCGGCGCGGGGCTCGGCCCCCGCTTGCCCGGGACGGGCCGATCACGCGGATGCGGCGGACTGTGCCGGCGCCAAGTTCCTCGGCGAGGCGGCTGAGGAGCTTGGGGGCCAGCAGTCTCAGCTGGGTGGCCCACGCGTCGGAGTCGGCGGCTACCGTGAGCTCGCCGTCGTCGAAAGACTCTGGGCGGGTGTGCCCGGCTAGCTGCGCGCCGACGATTTCGGGCCAGTTGCCGAAGGCCTTGCCCACGGCGGCGCGGTCGCGCCAGCCCCGGGCCGAGAGGAGGCCGCCCAGGGCGGCGGTGAGGGGCTGGGGATCCTCTTGCCGGGGTCTCGCTGACCATCCCGGAGGCAGGGTGGCTTCAACAGTCGCGGGCGTACGTTCTGGATCATCGGTAGGGGAGTGGCGCGGACCCGCGGTGCCGTGCGGACGGTCGCCTCGCGACCAGGCGTCGGCTCTCGCTCTGGCCAGGGCCTCGGTGGCCAGGCGGATGCGGTCGCGGTCAGGAGGCATGGGTTAGCTCGCCGCCGGAGAGGGTGAAGCGGGCGCCGGTGAGGAGGGGCGGGACGTCGGCGGGGACGGCGGCGGTGACGAGGACCTGTTCCGCGCAGGCGACTAGGGCGGCTAGGCGGTCGCGGCGGCCCGCGTCCAGCTCGGCGAACACGTCGTCGAGGATCAGGACCGGGTCCTCGCGGTCGGTCCGGAGCAGGTCGAAGCTGGCCAGGCGCAGCGCAAGCGCAAGCGACCAGGACTCGCCGTGGCTGGCGTAGCCGCGGGCGGGCAGGGCGCGGACCGACAGGTCGAGCTCGTCACGGTGCGGGCCGGCCAGGCACACGCCGCGGTCGAGCTCGCTGTCCCTGACCTCGGCGAGCGCCGCGCGGAGTGCCTCGTCGGCGGCCTTGACCCGCTCCCCGTGCCCGCCTTCACTCGCTGTTATCACATCGCTGGTGAACGAGCGCTTGTACTCGATGCCCGCCGGGCCGCCGTCGCCGGCAACCGCGGTGTACGCGCGCTCCACGTGCGGCCGCAGCGCGGCGACCAGGTGCTCGCGCGCGACGAGCAGCTCCGCGCCCGCCCTGGCCAGGTGCGCGTCCCAGACGTCGAGCGTGCTCATGACCGCCTCGCGGGACTGGCGGTTCCCCTTGGGACCACCCTTGGGACCGGCGGACTTGAGCAGCGCGGTCCGCTGCCTGAGGACCCGGTCGTAGTCGGCGCGGACCGCGGCGTACCTGGGCGCCATCGCGACGAGCAGGTCGTCGAGGAACCTGCGCCGGTCGCCCGGGTCGCCCTTCACGAGCGCGAGGTCCTCCGGGGCGAACAGCACCGTGCTGAGCACGCCGAGCACCTCCCGCGGCCTGGTCAGCGGGACGCGGTTCAGCCGGACCCGGTTGGCGCGGCCCGGGTTCAGCTCGATCTCGACGAGGGCGTCCCGGTCGGTGTCGTGCAGGCTGCCGTGCACGCTGGCGCGGATGATCGCGCGCTCGGCGCCCTGCCTGATCAGCGGCGTGTCGTGCGCGACACGATGGCTGGCCAGCGTCGACACGTAAGCGACCGCCTCGACGAGGTTGGTCTTGCCCTCGCCGTTCGGCCCGCTGAAGATCGTCACGCCCGGCCGCAGCGCGACGTCCGCGCTCGAGTACGAGCGGAAGTCCGTCAGCGCGAGGCGGGTCAGGTACACAGCCTCAATTATCCAGCATTATCCAGCCGGAAATTATCCAGGCGAACAGTCATCCGGCCGAACGGATCGGCATCAGCACGTACCGGTAGTCGGGCTGTGCCTCGCCCTTGCCCGTGATCACCGCTGGCCTGGTCGGCGTGGTGAACGAGACGCGGGCGATGTCGGAGTCGATCGCGCCGATGCCGTCGATCAGGTACTGCGGGTTGAACGCGATCTGCATGTCATCGCCGTCGTACGACGCCTCGATCCCCTCGCTCGCCTGCGCCTCGTCTCCGCTGCCTGCCTCGAGCAGCACCTGCCCGGCGGTGAAGGTGAGGCGCACCGGGGTGTTCCGCTCGGCGACCAGCGCGACGCGCTTGACGGCGTCGGCGAACGGCGCGGCGGGCAGTTCGGCGGCCGCGGAGAACTCGCTGGGCAGCAACTGCTGGACGCGCGGGTACTCGCCGGAGAGCAGCCGGGTCGTGGTGCGGCGCCCGCCGCCCTCGAAACCGATCATCCCGTCGCTGCTGTTGCCTTCGCTGGCGGCCAGGGCGACCGAGACCTCCGCGCCGCTGGTCAGCGCGCGGGCGGTGTCGCTGAGCACCCGGGCCGGGATCAGCACCGCGGTGTTCAGGCCGGTGCGGCCCGGATTCCAGCGCAGTTCCCTGACCGCGAGCCGGTACCTGTCGGTCGCGATCAGCGTCAGCATGTCGTCGTTGATCTCCACCCGGATGCCGGTCAGCGCGGGGAGCGTGTCGTCCCGGCCCGCGGCGATGGCCACCTGGCCGATGGCGGAGGCGAAGGTGTCCGCGCCCACGGTCCCCGTGGTCTCCGGCATGTCAGGCAGCGTCGGGTACTCCTCGACCGGGAGCAGCATCAGCGTGAACGTGGTGCTGCCGCACCGGACGGTCGTCCTGGTCCCGTCGGTGCTGAGGTCTACCGGCTTGGCGGGCAGGCTGCGCACGATCTCGGCGAGCAGCCTGCCGGAGACCAGCACCGTGCCTGGCTCGTCGGCGGTCACCGGGATGGTGGCCTGCGCGGAGACCTCGTAGTCGAAAGTGGACAGGGTCAGTTCGCTGCCCGCCTGCAAGCGCATGCCGGCCAGGACGGGCGCCGTGGGGCGCGCCGGAAGCGCGCGGGCGGTCCATGCGACGGCCTCTGCGAGCGGATCACGCTCAACCTGGAGCTTCACGGTTTGCCTCCTGCCGGTCTCGGCTGGTGATGTTTGTGCTTTGCCCTGGGCGGGGTATGTGGCTGGCGAGTCGGTTCTTGCGGTACCGGTCCCCGCTTGGCCGCCTGGGGCGCCCCGCTTCCCCAGGCGGGCCGGGGACCTACTGATTTTTACTTTTCCTTTAGATAGCAGAACGTCGTAGTCATAGGGGCAGTGGATACTGGGGATATCGCTGTCTTCCCAGGTCGGCCCCATTGTTTTGGGCACAGCCTGTGTGCGGGAAGCGGGGATAGCCGAGGGGGTGCTGTGCACGTTTTCCGTTTGTCACCGCGTTACCCACGCTCTTTCCCCCGTTTCTCCCTATGTCTCCCACAGAGTTATCCACACGCTGTGTGCACAGCTCTGGATAACTTTTGTGGATTGGCTGTGTGTTGCGTTTAATCCTCGGCACGGTCAGCGTGGTCAGCATCGTCAGTTGGTCCGTGCCTGCTGCTTTATGCGGTTGGTGAGCTCGGTCACCTGGGTGTAGATGGAGCGGCGTTCGGCCATCAGCGAGCGGATCTTGCGGTCCGCGTTGATGACGGTGGTGTGATCCCGGCCGCCGAACTGCTGGCCGATCTTGGGCAGCGACATGTCGGTCAGCTCGCGGCACAGGTACATGGCGATGTGCCGGGCCGTGACGAGCACCCGGGACCGGCTTGTACCGCACAGGTCCTCGATCGACAGCCCGAAGTACGCGGCCGTCTGGCCCATGATCGTCGCCGCGTTGATCTGGGGGCCCTGGGCCTCGGGAATGAGGTCCTTCAGCACGATCTCGGCCAGCTGGCGATCGACGCCCTGCCGGTTGAGGCTCGCGAACGCGGTGACGCGGATCAGCGCGCCCTCCAGTTCCCTGATGTTCGTGGAGATCCGGCTGGCGATGTACTCGAGCACGTCCGCGGGCGCGTTCAGCCCTTCTTGCACCGCCTTCTTCCGCAGGATCGCGATGCGGGTCTCCAGTTCCGGCGGCTGGACGTCGGTGAGCAGTCCCCACTCGAACCGGCTGCGCAGCCGGTCCTCCAGCGTGACCAGGCGCTTGGGCGCGCGGTCGCTCGAGATCACGATCTGCTTGCTCGCGTTGTGCAGCGTGTTGAAGGTGTGGAAGAACTCTTCCTGAGTTCCTTCCTTGTTTTCCAGGAACTGGATGTCGTCGACGAGCAGCACGTCGACGTCCCGGTATCTCCTGCGGAAGCCGTCCTGCTTGCCGTCCCTGATCATGTTGATGAAGTCGTTGGTGAACTCCTCCGAGCTCACGTACCTGACCTTGAGACCCGGGTACAGGGTCTGCGCGTAGTGCCCGATGGCGTGCAGCAGGTGGGTCTTGCCCAGGCCAGAATCGCCGTAGACGAACAGCGGGTTGTACGCCTTGGCCGGAGCCTCGGCGACCGCCACGGCGGCCGCGTGCGCGAACCGGTTGCTCGAGCCGATGACGAACGTCTCGAAGGTGTACTTGGGGTTGAGCCGCGCCGTCGCCGGCGCGGCCGCGGGACGCGGCGGCGCCTGGTCCTGGTGGTGTGGCTGCGGCTGTTCCGGGCGCGGCGCCGGGTCCTGCCGGTGCGGTTCGGCGATGCCGCCGGGGATGGTTATGTCGCCGGGAGCGGGCTCGGCGTACCTGGACTGGTCGATGACCGGGTCGGCGAGGCCGGCGTACCCAGAGTGGCCGTTTTGTCCCGCCTGGGGCGGCTGGATCTGGATCGCCGGCGGCTGGGCGGCATGGGTCGGCGTGCCGGGCGAAAGCGGCGAACTGAGCGGCTCGAGCGGCGATTCCGGCGGCCCGGCCGGGCTTGGGTCCACGGTGACCGCCAGCTGGATCGGACGGCCGAGCTCCTTGGAAAGCGCGTGCGTGACCAGCGGGCGCAGCCGCGTCTCGAGCTGCTCCTTGACGAACGCGTTCGGTGTCGCGATCAGCGCCGTGTTCTCGACAAGCCCAAGCGGCCTGGTCAGCTTCAGCCAGGCCAGCTGGCTGGGCTGGACGTGCAACTCGGCGAGCCCGTCCAGTGATCGTGCCCACACATCCGCGAGATCTGTGTCAGTCACCGATGCGCTCCCCTCGCCTCGCTATATTGCGCTGTAATGCCGGAGCCTGATCACCGACCACGCTCGTTGTCCACAGGGCCGTCCACATGGTGTGCGCGTAGCGCGCCGTGCGTGCCCGGATTCCCCTCTGACGAGGGGTTTTCCCTGGCACCCTTACGTGCGCTGCGGCCACCGCACCGTGCTATCGCCTCCCGTGGCGGCCGCCGGCTGACCATGGACCGGCGTGCGGACATTTAATTTTCCACAGCCTAAGTCGCCGGAGCGGGATGCGCGCGGGAAACCGCGGTGTTCCACGATCGTAGACCTGGATGCGTGCCGCCGGACAGGGGCCGGCTGGCAGCGTCGCAGGTCGCGAACGCCGGTTTGACCTGTGCCGCTATCGCCCTTACCGTTAACAGGCTGACCCCTTGAATCTGTTACAGATCACGAATTGCACCTTGTGGAGCTCCAGTGAGCAAGCGTACGTTCCAGCCGAACAACCGTCGGCGGGCCAAGGTCCACGGCTTCCGGCTGCGGATGCGGACCCGGGCCGGGCGCGCTGTCCTCGCCGCCCGCCGTCGTAAGGGCCGCGCGCAGTTGAGCGCCTGACCAGGCTGCCCGTCGAGGTCGCGCGGGCTGCGCAGGAGGTGTCGTGCTGCCGCAGCAGTCGAGGATGAGACGCGCGGAGGACTTCCGGCGCTCGCTGCGGAGCGGCCGCCGGGCAGGCGGCGCCGTGCTCGCTGGCTACCTGTTGCCCGCCGCCCCGGAACCGTCCGACACCGACCGAGCGGTACGCTCCGGTGACCCGGCGAAGGTAGGGTTGATTGTTAGCCGTGCGGTTGGCTCGGCGGTGGTTCGCAACCGGGTGAAGCGACGGCTCCGGGAACTGATGCGCAGGCGTCTCGCCTCGCTTCCTAGGGGTTGCCTGCTCGTGTTGCGCGCCCACCCGGCGGCCGCTAGCGCACGCCAGGCGGATCTCGCCGCCGATCTTGACCTGGTTATCGGAAAACTGCTGCGGCGGCAGGTTGGGGCGCTGCGCCAGGAATGAGCGCGTCGGACATGAACTCTATAGACGTGGCCGTGCCGACAGCGGCGGCGCGGGTGTTCGTCGTCCCCATCCTCTGGTACCAGCGCTTCATCAGCCCGTTGCTGGGCGCGCGGTGCAGGTTCGCGCCTTCGTGCAGTCAGTACGCCGTGGAGGCCCTGCGTGCCCACGGCGCGGCACGTGGACTGTGGCTAGCGGTGCGTCGGCTCGCCCGTTGCCATCCTTTTAACCCCGGCGGATACGATCCTGTGCCGGCTAGGCCCCAAGGAGTTGTCAGGTGAGCGTTCTCGACCCGCTGTTCGACGCGGTGGCATGGGTGATCATGCGCATTCATGCCGTGCTCGCCGTGCCGTTCGGCGCGTCGAGCGGCTGGGCATGGGGCCTGTCCATCGTCATCCTCGTGATGCTGATGCGGCTCGCCATGGTGCCGCTCTTCGTCAAGCAGGTGAAGTCGCAGCGCAAGATGCAGGCGCACATGCCGCAGTTGCAGGAGATGCGCAAGCGGTACAAGAACGATAAGCAGCGGCTCAACGAAGAGACGATGAAGTTCTACAAGGAGAACGGCATCAACCCGCTGGGTGGCTGCCTGCCCCTG
>Ga0210385_10002126_pt1 | contig 11991 bp, 9 predicted proteins | sample IncBWH26OmetaG_FD_160107 | JGI IMG/M metagenome (GOLD analysis project Ga0210385, IMG submission 160107) | Forest soil microbial communities from Barre Woods Harvard Forest LTER site, Petersham, Massachusetts, United States - Inc-BW-H-26-O ... | reverse complement strand
AAGCGGCGTGGAGAGAGGGTGCGTGTAGAGGAAGGTGAGTCGATCGTGCGGACGGACCGGGATGCAGACGAAATTCTCGCTGTCGAAAGCGCCCTGGAAATGCTGCGAAAGCACTCCCCGCGCCAAGAAAAGCTGGTAGAGTTGCACTGGTTTGCCGGCTACAGCATGAATGAGTCAGCGGGGATTCTTGGAATCTCCCCGCGAACTGCGCGGCGCGAATGGCAAGTCGCGCGGGTCCGGTTGCAGGAAGCGATCGATGGAGCCACCGGCGCGCGCTGACCGCTTCGAGCTCGTCAACCAAATCTTTTCTAATGCGCTGGAGCTCCCGGCCAGTGAACGCGCCGCCTTCGTGCAGGAACAGTGCGGTTCCGATCCGGATGTTTGCCGAAGCGTTCTCGGCCTGCTTGAGCGCTTCGATCGCTTGGGCAGTTTCCTCGAGACGCCATTACACCAGCCGGCTGTGGAAGGCGTGCTTCGGCCAGGCCAACTGCTGTGCGGCCGTTTCCAGGTTTCGAATTTGTTGGGCCGCGGCGGCATGGGCGAAGTGTATCGAGCGGATGACCTCGAACTGAGCGAGCCCGTCGCCCTTAAACTGGTGCGTCCTGGCTGGCGGGACGACCCGATCATGCAAGCGCGTTTTCGCGACGAAATCCGCCTGGCTCGCCGCATCTCGCATCCCGCGATCTGTCGGATCTTCGATCTCTTCTCCGATACTCGAGCCGGTGCGCCGCTGCTGTTCTTCACCATGGAGTACGTCAACGGCGAAACCCTTTCGGCTCGTCTCGCGACCGCGGGTGCGTTGGAACGCTCGGAGGTCTTACGCATCGCCCGCACCATCGCCGGCGGCCTCGATGCCGCTCATAACGCCGGCGTCATTCATCGTGACCTCAAACCCGCCAACATCCTGCTAGGCGCCGATGGGCGCATCGTGATTACCGACTTTGGCCTGGCGCGTATACTTCACGAAGATGTCAGCCAACCGTCGCTGACCGTGCCCGGCCAGATTGTGGGATCACCCCACTACATGGCGCCGGAGCAGTTTACCGGTGAACCCATCACGCCCGCGGTTGATGTATATGCGTTCGCGCTGATCATATATGAGATGGCCGCGGGGCGCCGTCCCTGGCCGGCCGCTGACGTGCTGCGCGCAGCCGTTTTGCGCCTGGCCGGTCCGCCTCCACCGCTAAGCGGTATCAGCGCCATGCCCCGCACTTGGGACCACCTTCTCGAATTAGCTTTGGCGCGCGACCCCTCCGTCAGGCCGCGGTCCGCTGGTGAGTTGGTCGGAGCCCTCGAACGTGCAGGACCGGCCTCCGTTTTTCGGAGCTCTCCGCACACCCGGCTTTCGCGTCGCGCACTCATAGCCGCTGCAAGCGCCACAATTCCCGTGACCGCTTTTGTCGTTTGGCTCCGCTATATCGGCAGAAGCATTCCGAATGCTCCCCTGGTTATGCTGACCAACGTTACCGATGCACCGGACCGGCAAAGAGGTGAAGCTCTCGACCTCTACCTGGCCGGCCAGCTCGCGCAGTCGCCCAGGATGCGGCTGCTGAGTGGAGATCGGATTGCTGCCGCCTGGCAGGCGATGCGCGGCCGGGGCACTCCGCTTCCCCGCCGGTTCGATGCCCGGGATGCCCGCGAGATCGCGTTGCGCGAGGGAGCTTCCATCGTCGTCTCGCCAGCGTATCAAACCTCGTTCAGCGGCCAGCCGGTGCTGCGCGTAACGGTGCAACTGACAGGCTCCGACCCGAGCTCTTCTGCCCGCGAGTGGCACGAAAGTTTCCGCATCGACCAAACGTCCGCCGACCTCGCGGAAAAGGCCGCACAGTGGCTCCGGCAGCAAGTCATTGGAGAGAACGCAGATGAACTGGCTCTCGAGCGCCGGCGGCCGGAGGAGGTAACCACCGCCAGTTGGCCGGCGCTGCAGTCCTATATGGATGCGAACGATGCCTGGAACGCGACCTATGGCCGCGGGGCCTCCTGGAATCCCGCCGTGATGGAAGCACCCGCGCGCGCAGCAGTCGCGTTGTTGGAAACGGCTTTGCAGCAGGACCCCGGCTTCGCGCAGGCCGCAGCCCGACTCGGTGACATTTTGCTCGCCTCCGGCGATTCGGATGCTGGCTACCGTTATTACCAACGGGCGCTCGAAATCGGCGACCGCAGGTTGAGCGACCGTGAGTCGTTCCGGATTCGCGGACTGATCGCCTTGGATACCGGAGACAATGAGCAGGCTGCACGCATCTTCTACGACTATGCGCTGCGGTTTCCCTACGATCCTCTGCCGGTATTCCATCGTGCGACCGCGGAATCGCGCCTGGACAGAGGAGCCGAGGCGCTCAACCTTTACGCAAAAGCTGTGCGGGGCGATCCGGGATATTTTCCGTTTCTGAACGGGCTCACGGTAGAGTATCTGGGCCAAAACAAATTGTCCGAAGCCAAGCGGCAATGCGAGATTGCGGCCCGGGCCGGGGGAACAGGCGCCACCAATCAGGCTCGACTGGCGATCGGATTTGCTTCACGGGACCGCAGGCTGCTGGAAGCATCGCTTGCCGCCATCCAGCGAGACAGTTCCGAGCTTTTTCAAAGCCGCTGGTTCGCGCTGCGTGCCTGCTGGCTTGCAGAACAAAACGACCTCGCAGCGGCGGAGGCGCTTCTCAAAGAAGGAATGCAGTTCGATTCGCGTACGGGCATGAGCCTGGGCGCAACGCAGATGAAGCAGCACCTGCTCGCCCAGCTTGCGCTTCTCCGCGGCGACCCTGGCGCAGCCATCCGGATCTGCCGCGAGCAAATTGCGCACGGCGCCGCGCAAGAGATGCGGCTCGCGTTTGGCTGCCTGCTGGCGCGGGCCGGCGACCTGGGCGCAGCGGGCGCCTGCCTTAAACCCGAACCGCCGCCATGGCCGGTTTACGGCTGCCGTGTGAGCCAACTCAAAGGTGAGATTGCTCTGGCCGCGGGCCGCCCCGAAAGCGCGCTCCAGTTCATGATGGCAGCCCAGGATCCGCATCGGCTGCGCTGGTCCGAACATACGCTTCGCGCCGCGCTGGCGGCCGGCGATACTGCTGCGGCAATAAACCTTTGCATGGAACTGTTGCAGCGCCCGGGGCGCTACTGGATCGAGCCTTACCTCACCGGGCCGGGCTTTGTACGTCTGGCTTGCAAGGCCGTGAAGTCGAATCGCCGGCAAGTAAGTCCCGAACTCGCCGTAGTTGCTGACGAGTACATGACTTTTTTTGATGCTTCCCAAACTCAACACGAAAGGAAAACAACTCAATGACAAAAGGTACAGGTTACGCAATCGCCCTCGCTGTCGCCATGCCGACAGACCTGCGAAACGGCTTTCTCGGCAAGAACGCTACTCAGATTCAGACCGCCATACAAATGCGCTTCAGCTTGACCGCGGCCGATTTGATGCAAATCGACACCACCCAGCTACTCGATGCGGACGGCTTTCTGGACACCAACCCGCGGGCAGTCGCGCGTTTCATTGGCGCGGCTATAGGTTATACGGGAACGGCATGTCCCAGCGACTCGGATCTTAGCAAAATCGTTACCGCGCTCCAGAGTGTGACGTGGTGATCCCGCGACGGACGTTTCTTGGCCTGGCGGCCGCGGCTCCGCTTGCTTGGGCGGCGCCCAAGGACTGTCCGCCGCCTCCGCGGCGAGCGTCGACACGGTTGCGCCCAAACGCATCCGCCCTCGCTAGCGCGGACTGGAGCCAAATCCGGTCCGCTTACGAGAGCTGGAGAAGAAACGACAATATCCTTTGGCGCAACCAGATGTTGATGCACCGTGACGCCTGCACCGGAAGCGCGAACCATATCGACGTCCATAGTTCGTGGAGTTTCCTCGCCTGGCACCGCGGATTCATCTACTTTCATGAACGCATTCTGGGGAAACGCTTTAGCAAGCAGGGCATGGACTTCCGCCTTCCAGCGTGGGATTGGGAGACCAGCCCGGCCGTTCCGGGCATCTTTCAATCGGTTGTCACTATGAACACCCCACTCCGCACAACCGGTAACCATCACCGCGAAGTTGTCATGCAGGGATTAGCACGCTGCAACGTTATGGCTTGGCTGCTCAGTAACACATCCGCTGATTTTTACGGCAGTGGGCCCTGCAACGCAGGTAGTGGCCCACTGGGACCTCATCAAGCCGTTCATCTACAGATCGGCGGCGATTTCGGGTTCGCCGCAACGGCGGCAAACGATCCCTTGTTCTTTTTGCATCACGCCAATGTTGATCGCATGTGGTGGTGGTGGCGCCGCAACTATGAGTGCTTGGGACCTGAGTTCGCTCCTCCTCCCGGCTGGCAGGACCAGGCCTTCCAGTTCTGCGATGAGAACGGCAAGACGGTTTCGATAAAGGCTGGAGCGCTACTCGAAGAGGAGCAGCTCGGCTACACTTACGAACCAGTGCAGGGGCTGTACCAGCTCACCAAGGCGGCTTGCTTCGGAGTCGACGTAAGCGCCCAGGGCATATTGAAGTTCCCCCAGCAGCTGGTCGATCGGTTGTCCGATTTGCTGAGAGGCCTGGTGCATGCATTACCGGCGAGTCTGCTGGACTTACCGCGGATTCCGCAGCTTGCCGGCAAAGCGCTCGCCGGCGTCGAACAAACTGCGGAGCGGATGATGTCACTCTCCGGCACTATCCCCCTCTCCGGGCTTCAGCCGTTCACGTATTACGCGATTGGAAGCGCCGCGGTCGACACCCCGCAAGCACCAAGTCCGGACGCCGTAGTTCCTATCGGCGGCATTGGCGACTTCACCGGCCACGCAGCGCACGAAGGACGGTGGCCGGCCAGCTTGTGTTTCGAGCCGGATACTCTGGTTCGATTTCTGCTCACCTCCGAGGATCTGTTTGCCGCCGCTCTCTACTATTCGCCCATGGATTTGAACGGCGAGCTGACGCACTGGAAGCGGATCACAGGTCCAGAATTCAAACTGGAAGTTCGCATTCCAAAGGACTGGTTGCCATAGGCTACGGCGAGTGCCTAATACGCATTCTGACCGTACCCGCGCGGTGATCCGCTCTTGCGCTTCGCCACGCCGTTTTTACAATTCTTTCAATCGATCTGTTCACTAGCCGGCGAGTGACATCGGATACTGAAACGAACACCGTCGGCTCATGAGAATCACTAGCGCTGCCACTGCCCTGCCCAGCAATTACTACCCCCAGAGCGTTCTGGTCGAAGCCTTCCGGCGTCACTGGGGCAAGCGGCTCGCGCGCTTCAATATCCTGGAACGCCTCCACGCCGCCACCGGTGTCGACGGCCGCTATCTGGCGTTCCCGATCGAGCGCTACCCGTTCGCCACCTGGGGCGAGGCGAACAACTGCTGGATCGAGGCCACCCTCGAACTGGGCGAGCAGGCCATCTGTCGCGCCATGCAGCGGGCCGGCGCGTCGGCGGAAGATATCGGAGCGTTCTTCTTCGTTTCGATCACAGGCGTCGCCAGCCCGTCCATCGAAGGCCGCCTGATCAATCGTATGCACCTGAATCCGCGCATGAAACGCATTCCCATCTTCGGCCTGGGCTGCGTGGCGGGCGCAGCCGGCATCGCGCGAGCCGCCGATTACGTAAAGGCCTTCCCGGCGGAGGCTGCGCTGCTCCTGTCTGTCGAACTGTGCTCGCTCACGGTGCAGCCGGACGACCTGTCGGTCGCCAACCTGATTAGCACCGGCCTGTTCGGGGATGGCGCGGCCGCCGTCATCGTCTCCGGCGCGGAGCTGGACGGACCATCCGGACCCCAAATCGTGGCCACGCGCTCCACGTTCTATCCCGAAACCGAATCCGTCATGGGCTGGGACATCTCCGAAAAAGGCTTCCGCATCGTCCTTTCGCGCGACGTGCCCGACGTGATCCTGGGCAATCTCGGCCGCGATGTCGACCAATTTCTGGCCGAGCAGGGCCTGGAACGTGGCGACATTGGCAATTGGGTCATCCATACCGGCGGCCCCAAGGTGCTGGAAGCGACCGAAGCCGCGCTCGGCCTGGCTCCCGGCGCGCTCGACGTCTCCTGGAGCTGCCTGCGAAAAACCGGCAATTTGTCTTCCGCCTCCGTTTTGTTCGTTTTGGAGGAGACATTGCGAAACCGCCGTCCCGCAGCCGGCACTTGGGGACTCCTGGCCGCCATGGGCCCGGGCTTCTGCTCCGAACTCGTGCTCTTGCGGTGGTAACCCATGCCTTATAGCGGCGCATCTAAATAGAATGACCAAGTCGGCCTTTGTTGCCGTACTCACTCTGGCCTCTTGCGCTCTCCTGAGCGCGCAAACCCAGCCGCCGACCGTCCCGGGGAGTACACCCTATCCTTATCCGCCGGGCGAGATCCCCGGCCCGATGCCGCAAGGCCGAATTCCTAGCGGTACCGGCAAGAAAAAGCAGAAAAAGAGCGACGCCGCCTCGCAACCCACCATCTCTGCCGAGGGCCTGACCACTTCGAATAATGGCAAGACACTGGTCATCGTCACCCAGGATGGCCGCAGGCTCACGATGTCCGTCACGCCGACAACCCAATTCACACGCTCCGGCGCCACGATCACCGCCGACAAAATCGTGCCCCGGACCACCGTTCATATCGACGCTGCCGAAGACGACGAAGCCTATCTCACCGTCGTCAAGGTCGACTTGCTGAAGGATGCTCCGGTCGAAACGCCGGCGGCCGAAGGCCATGCTGCAAGCGCCGGCAAGGACGGGGCAAGCTCCGACACCAACGCGGACGACGAGGAAATGGCCAAACCCACCATTTTGCAGAATCCAGTCGATGTGCCGGACCGCCCAGTGCTGCACCATGGCAAGCCCGCTAAATCCGAATCTGCCGCCAGCACAGACGATGTCAAAGTGGCTAGCAGCCGGCCGGCCGCCAAGCCTGCTGCTCAAAACGGAGAGACCGACTTTACCATTGACGACGACACCCCGCGCGCACGACCCAACTCGCCCGCTGAGGCTTTGGTTGACAAAACGAAGGCCTGGTCCCTGACCTTCACTAACGGCCTGCCCAACTACGTCTGCGACCAATTGACGACCCGATATATCCAACGCTCGCGCTCGTCGGGTTGGGAGCCGCTGGATGTCGTCACCGCCAAAGTAGTCTACGAAGACGGCCACGAAGATTATCGCGACATCACGGTCGGGGGTAAGAAGACGAACAAGAGCATGATGGAGCTAGGAGGCACAACCTCCACCGGGGAGTTCGCCTCTACCATGCATAGTCTGTTCTCCCAGCAAACCAACGCCGAGTTCAAGTTGTATGAATCCACCAGTGTCGATGGCAGCGCCGCGGCCATCTACGATTTCAAGGTCATGTTGAGGCGCTCCGACTGGCTGATCAAGGTCGGCGGTCAGGAACTCCTGCCAGCCTACAGCGGCAGTGTATGGATCGACAAGTCTAGCGGCGAAGTGCGCCGGCTTGAGATGCAAGCCGACAATGTTCCCAAAGATTTTCCCTTCGATTCGATTCAGATGGCCGTCGACTACGACAAGGTGCACCTGGGAACATCCGAGTTTCTGCTGCCCGTCCATTCCGAAAACCTGGCGTGCCAACGCGGATCGCCCATCTGCACAAAGAACACCATCGATTTTCGCGATTATCACAAGTACACCGGCGAGAGTACGATCGAATTTAAGTAACGGCCCGCCGCGAGCCCGCAAAAAGCCCCTAAAGGTTTCCCGAATCTCTGCCGTTTGTTTGGTGAGAGGTTGCGCTCACCAACTCATGGGGCTTGCCAATCAGAACAAACTTGCGCCGAAGGGGCTCGTCACCCTCGTTATCTATCCCAGGCCTACCCTCGAGGCCTCGCCCACCCCGGCGTTGGACTCATCGGGGCGCCGGAACATCCCCGGGCCACCGCGTGGCCGTATACCTTGGATTTCGTCGATCCTGGTCTTCTTGTTATCTGCAGGTGTGACGTTCGGGGCCGTCTATGTACATGAATTGTGGGCCGGGCCGGCGTTGCCCACGCCTCGATTTCTGCGAGTCGTGCTTCCGGGCGAAGGTTTGGGACTGCGCGTCGAATACGAAGGGGAACGCCTGCTCGTGACCTGGAGCCGCACCAGTCCGGCTGTGCGGTCCGCCGCGCAAGGTGTCTTGCGAATCGACGATGGCGGCCAGCATCGCGATGTGCTCATGGATTCTACCCAGGTGGTTGCGGGCTCGGTCTTATATAAGCCGGCCTCGAATGACGTAACTTTCCGGCTGGAAGTGCAAAGCGACCGGGGCAAATCGACAGTCGAGAGCATACGGGTGCTCGATTCGGGCAAGCCGCCCGCCCCAACTACGTCTGGCGAAAAACCCGAGTCGAGCGGATCAACGGCTTCACCGCCCGCCGCTGCGCCAAGTTCCGGGCCCTCGGTAGCGGCCAGACCCAAGCGGCCGATTGTAATCTAGGTTTTTTTGTCGAAAACCATAGTCTCCGGCTTTTCGGCGGGGTCGATGTGCTCGAACTCCACGTTCAGGCTATTGCCGCCCGTCCCGAGTTCCAACTTCCACTGCGTCGTCGAGTCTTCTTTCGGACCGTCTGTCTTCAGAATCATCAACGCGGGGCCATTGAACCAAAGCGAAACGTGCGCTTTATGACCGGCTTCGTCGAAATCGCACTGTGTTCCAACGGTGTCACAGGTAAATTGCGACGTGACTTCTTTCCCGTCGTGTTCGTGCACGACTCGCGTGAAGTTGATCTTTCCCGACGCGTTCTGAATTGTGTAAGTAATCGTTCGCCCTTCCGCAGACGGACTCTTGGCGGTATCCAACTGCCAGGTGCCGCTGAAGTTCGGCGGACCGCTTCCGGCAAATGCGATGGACGTGAGTAGAGGCGCGGCAAAGACTGCAAGCGCCCAGCGAAAACAGGCCACGTGCCCTCCTTTACCAGCGCTCCGCCAGCCAGCCCTCAGGCTGTTTGGTGGCCGTTGTGCGCGGCGCTTAGACGGAGTGCTGTTGAATTTGTTTGGCTGTCAGGCTATTATATGACTTTTTCTTGAGCTTTGGAGCGCACAGAGCGTTGTTTGCTCGTTGTGCGCGGGTTAAGAGCGGAGCGCACAGAGCGTTGTTTGCTCGTTGTGCGCGGGTTAAGAGCGGAGCGCACAGAGCGTTGTCCGCTCGTTGTGCGCGGGTTAAGACGACCCCCGCCACTTGATATTGCAGCCCATGCTCGGCTTCTGGTCCGCATCGACAGGCTGGTCGTTTAATAGGTTCTCGATCGCGGCGCGCAGCTCGCAGCCATTGACCGGAATACCGTTCCCAGGCCGGCTCGGGTCCAACTCCCCGCGATAGGCAAGATACTGCTTTTCATCGAACACAAAGAAATCAGGAGTGCACGCGGCGCTGTAAGCCCGTGCCGTTTCCTGGCTCTCGTCGTAGCAGAAAGGAAACCTGAAACCAAGCTCGGCCGCCATCTCGCGCAAACTGCTCGGCGAGTCGTCCGGATACGCGCTCGCGTCATTCGAGGAAATCGCTACGATACCCAACGGTTTATCGGCATAGTCGCGTCCCAAGCGCGCCAATTCGTCTTGCACATGCTTGACATACGGACAATGCCGGCAGATGAACATGACCAGCAGCGCTTTCTTGCCTTGAAACCGATCCAAGCTGACTATCTCGCCTGAGGTCACCTCGGGCAATTCGAAATCGGGCGCGGGCGTGCCGAGCGGAAGCATCGTGGATTCTGTGCGTGCCATGGGTTTCTAACGCCAGAGTAGCAGCGCTTGGGATTCGCCTCGGGACCCTATCGCGTTCAGGCTAAGAGGCCGATAAGCATAATAAGAAGCAAGGCTAGGATAATCATCGATGGCCACTCATGCAGTCGAAATTGCGCAAGGAGAGCGCTTCCAGTTCGGTGAGAACTGGCGCCGCTTTCTGGCGAATTTAGACGACCGCCGCATTGCGGCAGCCGAAGAAAGCCTGCGCAGCATGCTGGAAGTGGCCGACTTGAAAGGCCGCACGTTTCTGGACATCGGTTCGGGCAGCGGACTGTTCAGCCTGGCGGCGCGGCGGCTCGGCGCGCGTGTTCAGTCTTTCGATTACGATCCGCAATCGGTCGCCTGTACGCGAGAACTCAGGCGCCGCTACTTCGAAGCCGACCCCGATTGGCAGGTCGAAGAAGGGTCTGCCCTCGATTCAGCCTATCTCGCCAGCCTGGGCAAGTTTGACGTCGTCTATTCCTGGGGCGTGCTCCATCATACGGGAGGCATGTGGCGCGCACTCGAAAACGCGGTGCTGCCCGTGCGAGAGGGCGGCCTGCTTTTCATCGCTCTCTATAACGACCAAGGCGGCGTCAGCCGCCGCTGGACCACTATCAAGAAGAACTACAACCGGCATCGTATTCTGCGCGGTCCTATCGTCGCGTGGTCGTTTGCATATCTCTTCGGCGGCAGCTTCCTCAAAAACCTGTTGCGCGGCCGGCCCATGAAAGCCTTCGAAAGCCCTGGACGGGGCATGACTGTCTGGCACGACATGATCGATTGGGTCGGAGGTTATCCGTTTGAAGTCGCCGGGCCGGGAGAAATCTTTGAGTTCTTCAAGCAGCGCGGCTTCAACCTCACCCGTCTGGTCACCACCCACAGCCTGGGGTGTAACGAATTCGTATTCCGGCGCACTCACTGAGCCGTGATCGTGAGCAACTGAGCCGCGACCGGGAGGGAGCGGGGTTGTCACCGCGTTACCCGCCGAATCCCTCCTGTGCTAGCCTATCCCCGACGGACGTGGGATGAATCTCTTCGTAAAAAAACCGATTGACACACTGCTCGCCGAATGCGAAGGAGAGCACCTCAAACGTAGCTTGGGAGCGATGTCGTTGGTCGCGCTGGGAATCGGCGCAATCATTGGGGCCGGCATTTTCACGCTGACCGGAGTCGCGGCTTCCACGCACGCAGGCCCCGCGATGGTTTACTCATTCATGCTTGCGGCGCTCGGGTGCGCCTTCGCCGGCATCTGCTACAGCGAGTTCTCCACCATGATTCCGATCGCCGGCAGCGCGTACACCTATTCGTACGCGACCATGGGCGAGCTCGTCGCCTGGATCATCGGCTGGGCGCTGGTTCTCGAATATGCCGTGGGCGCCGCTACCGTCGCCGTGAGTTGGGCCGCCACGTTTGACTCCATCCTGCTCTCGTTTGGCATTCAACTACCGCGCTCGATCGTGGCCGGGCCCTTCGATCCCATGCCGGGCAGCTTAAACCTGCTCGCCATCATTATCATCTGTATCATCTCCGGCATTCTGATCCGGGGAATCAGCGAATCGGCGCGTTTCAACGATTTCATCGTGATCACCAAAGTGACCGTGGTGATCTTCTTTATCGGCATCGGCTACTTCTTTATCAATCGCGCCAACTATCATCCGTTCTTGCCTCCCAACACCGGCACCTTCGGAGCATTCGGGTGGTCGGGCGTTCTCGCTGCCGCCGGCCAGATCTTCTTCGCCTATATCGGCTTCGACGCGGTCTCAACAGCCGCCCAGGAGGCGCGCAATCCCAAGCGCGACATGCCCATCGGCATCATCGGGTCCCTAATGGTCTGCACGATTCTCTACATTCTCTATTCGCTGGTGCTCACCGGAATCGTCAATTATAAGGAACTGAACGTAGCCGCGCCGCTAGCCGTGGCAGTCGATCACATGAAGGGTTTGCCGTGGGTCGGCTTCCTTATGAAGCTCGGGTCCTTGTGCGGGCTTACTTCCGTCATGCTGGTAATGCTCCTCGGCCAATCGCGCGTCTTTTATTCCATGGCGAATGACGGGCTGCTGCCGCCGCTGTTCTCGCAGATTCACCCCAAATTTCGAACCCCCTGGAAATCGAACCTGCTGCTGATGGTCTTCGTCTCGATCGGTGCGGCGTTCACGCCCATCGCGCGCTTAGGCAATCTCACCAGCATCGGCACCCTGTTCGCCTTCGTCTTGGTGTGCATTGCAGTCGTCATCATGCGCAAGAAGGAACCGGATCTGCCCCGGCCGTTCAAAACCCCGCTGGTGCCGTTCGTGCCCATTCTTGGCGTGCTTGTGAACTTG
>Ga0210385_10002125_pt1 | contig 11994 bp, 10 predicted proteins | sample IncBWH26OmetaG_FD_160107 | JGI IMG/M metagenome (GOLD analysis project Ga0210385, IMG submission 160107) | Forest soil microbial communities from Barre Woods Harvard Forest LTER site, Petersham, Massachusetts, United States - Inc-BW-H-26-O ... | reverse complement strand
CAGCTCTACGGCCTCATCGGCGTGCTCAGCCTTCTTGCCTGGTTGCGCGATCGCCGCCAGTGGCCGCTCTTCTGGATGGCTGTCTTTGCGCTGGCGCGCATTTTCCAACTCCTCATCTATGGATTGCATCTCCCCTGGTATCTCGGCGTCGCCAACGCCGTGTGGCAGCCCATCTCTTCCTTCCGCGATATCGCGCTCTGGTTCCTGCTCCTGTCGCTTCTCGAATTGCGCGACAAACCTGCGCTCGTTCGCCTCACCCGCACCTGCGCCTACATCAGCGTCATCTCGACCGTCCTCGATGGTTTCCCCTACTTCTTCGGTTGGATCCCCTCGCTCTCGCTCCCCATCATGATCGCCGATGCCGCTCTCACCGCCATTTACATTCTCGTCGCTGGCTTGCCGTTGGTCCTCGTTTTTGCCGCCGTCTTCAGCCGCAAGCGCCTCGACATCCATCGCTGGCTGGTCGCGCTTCTCGCTTTCACCGCGGGCATGTTTCAGACCGCCGAAGGCATCCTGCCCCAGGGCCAGCGCTTCACCCACTGGACCTTCGCGGACAAAATCGATGCGCCTCTCTTTGTTGTCCGCGGCAATACGGTCTCCGTAATCACCGCAACCGGCCTGCTCCTGCTCTTCGCTATCGTCTACGCGGTTTACCGCAACGCCGACGAAAACCGTCGCCGTCAAAATGCGCTCGAGCAGGAATTTCAAAGTGCCCGGGCCCTGCAGCAGGTCCTTATTCCTGTTGCTCTCCCCTCGTTGCCCGGATTTGCCCTCACCAGTGCCTACCGCCCCGCGCAGGAAGTCGGCGGCGACTTCTTTCAGATCATTCCTCTCGATGGCTCCCTCGAAGGCTCATCCCTGGTCATCGTGGGCGACGTCAGCGGCAAGGGCCTTAAGGCCGCCATGTCCGTTTCTTTCATCGTCGGCGCCATTCGCGCCCTCGCCAACCTGATACCCAGCCCGGGAGCGCTCCTCGCTGAGCTCAACCGGCGTCTCTTCGATCGGCTTCAAGGCGGATTCGCCACCTGCGTGGTTCTACGCCTCGACCCCGATGGCCGCGGCACCGTCGCAAGCGCAGGTCACCCCGCACCTTTCCTCAACCGCAAGGAACTTGACCTTCCCGGCGCATTGCCGCTTGGCGTTCTCGCCACGGCGACGTTTCAGGAAACATCGATCCAGTTCCGCGTCGGCGATCACTGCACTCTCTACACCGACGGTCTCCTCGAAGCCCGCAATCACGCAGGAGTCCTCTATGGCTTTGAGCGCCTGTCCCGGTTACTCGCCGCGCGCCTCAATGCTGCCCAGGCCGCAGATGCCGCCGTCCGCTTCGGGCAGGATGACGACATCACCGTCGTCACCCTAACCCGCGTCCGCGTCGGTGCCACGTCATCCGTTCTAAGCGTACCCGATTGCAATTTTCCCTTCGAAGGCAGCGACTCCGCCACCCCCGTCAGCGTCTAGACGATCCCTCGCTCGTTGACTGTCCCTACCGGATCGAATCTTTCAAGACACCTTTCTGAGCGTCGAAGGTCGCGTGCGTATCCTTCCTTACTTTCTTCACAATCCCAGTCCAGACGGGATTGATCATCGAGGGATCCCATGTTCCATCGGCAAGCCCCTCCTCGTAGGCATTCGATCGGGTCATCCCGTTCTGATACGACGACATGCCCTTCACAAGATCGAATGCCGCGGCAATCACCACGCCCACATCGTCTTTGTTCGCGTCGTCCACCGTTGCATACACGTCCGCCTTGTGCTCCTCAATCCACTGGAACGCGATTGGCATCACGACCTCCGCCACCCAGTGGTTGTACGCGTCCAGTGCCTCGATTCCGGCAATCCACGAGGGATGCATCTCCCAGTCGGGATGAACTCCCCGCAAGCGAAACTTCTTATGCTGACAAGGGATGTACTGCGTGCCCTTCTTTACCATGCCCATAAAAACAGTCTCCTTCATGCTTCGAAAATGGTTCGTGGAACGATCTTCGACGGTGAAGCGGCACGCTCATCTCGGTGGCATGCGTTTCCACTCGCCGATTGGTTCGGTTCAGAAACAGTAGTGTCTTCGGGGGATGCTGAAGTCAGAATCGACCGGAATGGCTCAGCCTCTTGATAAGACGCGAGTCCTCTCCGCGTTGTCAAGAATTCAGGCCAGCTTGCCCAAGTCGCAGGCCACTTTTCGGCCCGCGATTTTCCACGCAAAACATTAGCGACAAACCTGCACATTTCGCGCTACACTGCACTACCTCAAAGGAGCCTCGCCTGCGAGGCCCGCAGTGCCACGATCCCAGACCCAGGAGGAGCGATGCGCATCGACGACACCATCGGAGCAGTCCTCAAAAACAAACCACAAAACAAGGTTCTCTCCATCGAGCCCGACGAAACCGTCTACTCTGCCCTCGAATGCATGGCTGCACACGACATTGGCGCGTTGCTCGTCTGCGCCGGCGATGGTCTCGTCGGAATTCTGTCTGAACGCGACTACGCCCGCAAATGTGTCCTCCTTGGCCACTTGTCCAAAGAAACCCGCGTCTCGCAAATCATGACCAGCCCGGTTCGCGCCGTCACGCCCGACAATACGGTCGACGATTGCCTCGCTCTTATGACCCAGCACCACTTCCGCCATCTGCCGGTCCTTCACAACGACAAGGTCATTGGCCTGGTCTCCATCGGCGACCTCGTAAAGTGGGTCATCAATAGCCAGCAGCACGCCATCGGCGCCCTCGAGAGCTACATCACCGGCGGCTACACCGCGTAACTATCCATGGGAGACAGAAGGGGCAGGCATGCCCCCTCAGATTTGTGCCAAAAAAGCCGGAGCTTCGGCCTAGGCTTATCAATGCGGATGAATTGATCTTCGACCCCAGGGGTCTGGAGATTTGAGAAGCTAACGTGCCAGGACCATTAACCGCATCCTACTCGCCCACCGCCTCGATCACTGCCGCTTTTGCCCGCCTCCCCAGCCGCACCACCAACCTTGCCGGCAGAGCGTCAATCGTCATCACGGTGTTGGCATTCGTTGAGCCATCCACCTTCACCGCCTTTTCGGTGATCTTCCGATTTGCTTCCGCTCCGCTCGCCGCCAATCCCAGCGCCACCAGCAACTTCGGGAGCTTCACCTGCAACCCATCCCCTGGCCCAGCCACATCGTTGTAGGCAATGTGCACTTCGTCCAGTTCTTCGCTCTCGCCCTTCTGCTGAAACATACGCGCCCAATTCTCCTCTGCGTTCTGCGCTGCTGCCTCGCCATGGAACCCCGCGGTGATCGTCCGCGCCAGCCGCTTCTTCACATCCATTGGATGCGCCTTTCCGGCCGCCACGTCCCCTCGCAACCCGTCTATTTCACTCTGCTTCAGGTCCGTCAGAAAGACCCAGTACTTCCACATCAACTCGTCGCTGATGCTCATGAGCTTTCCATACATTTCGATCGGCGGCTCGTTGATGCCGATCGCGTTCCCCAGCGACTTCGACATTTTCTGGACGCCGTTCAGTCCCTCCAAGATTGGGGTCATCAGCACGATCTGCGGATTCTGCCCGTAGTGCCGCTGCAGTTCCCGTCCGCACATCAGGTTAAATTTTTGATCGGTACCGCCTAGCTCCACATCGCACTCCAGCGCAACCGAGTCGTATCCCTGCATCACGGGATACAGCATCTCGTGCAGGCTGATCGGCTGCTCCGCCTGGAAGCGCTTATGAAACTCATCGCGCTCCAGCATCTGGCTCACCGTAAAGTGCGACGTCAGCCGGATCGTCTGTTCATACCCCAGCTTTCCCAGCCATTCGCTGTTGTAGCGAACCTCCGTCGCCTTCTCGTCCAGGATCTTGAACACCTGTGCCTTATACGTCTCGGCATTTGCATCAATCTGCTCGCGCGTAAGGGGCTTCCGTGTCACATTGCGTCCCGTCGGATCGCCGATCAGCGAAGTAAAGTCGCCGACCAGGAAAATCACCGTGTGCCCCAGCTGCTGAAAGTGCCGCAGCTTGCGCATCAGCACCGTGTGCCCCAGGTGAAGATCCGGCGCCGTCGGGTCAAACCCCGCCTTCACTCGCAGCGGCTTGCCCGTCTTCCGCCTCTCTTCCAGCCGTTCGCGTAGGTCGCTCACCCGAATAATCTCTGCCGCACCCTTCAGCAGCAAATCCATCTGTTCGTCTACAGGAAGAAAATCTTGCATGTCTCAATAAGTATAAATTTCGAGCCCAGCCATCACACGGCCTTGGCCTAATCGGCGCAAACTCCAGAGTCAGGACCGTAAAAGCATCTCCTGCCAAAAAGCCTGCGCCGCACACTACCGTTCCGCTCGGTTCCCGCGCCGCTCGTCGGCCATCAGGGCAGTAACAGCCCATACACGCCAGACGACTCTTCCACTGCACCCGCCAGCGCCTTGGCCTTGCGCTCAATCAGGTGCATCTTGAAGCGCAACTCCTGGTTCTCGTTCAGCAGCTCACCCACAAGCGCCTGGAGCCGTTCATTCTTGGCCTCCAGGACTGCGGACAAAGCAGGCGCCGAGTTTGTCGAATTCTCTTTCTGCGCCATAGGGTTCTCCTCCTTCTTCAAACTTCGTCAATCGTGCGCGCCGCCACATCAATCGCCTCGGCAATCTTGCTTACCTGCTCCGGCGTCAGATCGCCGCGCTCTGCGCGCATCTTGAAAGCAAGCTGCAGATTCATCATGGCGCGCATAATCTGCGGCGAGCGCCCGCGGCCAAACATCTTCCTCGCTTCCTGCATGCGCCCAAAAATCGCCTGCAGCAGCGCCTGGTTCGTCTTCAGGTTTGATCGGCCTTCTTCCGTTGCCGCATACAGCTTTTTGTTGCCTTCCGTCGAAGTCACCTCCGCCAGTCCCTCTTCTTCCAGCAGGGTCAGCGTCGGGTAAATGACGCCAGGACTTGGCGCATAGCCCCCAGAAAGCCGCTCCTCGATCGCCCTGATGATTTCGTAGCCGTAGCTCGGCTTTTCCGCGATCAACTGCAGAATCACAAGCCGCAGATCCCCGCCTTCAAAAAAGCGCTCCCGCCCGCCGCCAAATCCGCCATGATGACCACCCCAGCGATCGCCGCGATCGTCCCACCAACCGCGTCCGCGACGCTGGCGCCAATCGCCGTGCTCCTGCCCTTCGTTTCTTTCCTTGAAATGTCCGAACATATGTAGATCCTCCGATCTATCCAAGATATATCTCAAGATATATTGTAAATGATCGAACGTCAAGGGCGCCCCGCAAATCTTCCGGCCATTTCTCAATCCGCATTTTTCCCAAGATTCACTAACCTTCTGCAACGGCACGATCACCACCACATCTAAGTCCGCAGGAGAAAGAGATAAACCATGCCCACAGTTACTGGCCGCGCAGTGCAGATCTCCGCCCCCGGCGGATCATTCAAACTCATTCAGAAAGAATTCCCTGAGCCGGGCCCCGGCCAGGTGCGCATCCGCGTGCAGGCCTGCGGCGTCTGCCACAGCGACTCGCTCACCAAAGAGGGCCAATGGCCCGGAATCCAGTTTCCCCGCGTCCCCGGTCACGAAGTTGCCGGCATCGTCGACGCCATTGGTCCCGACGTCCCGCTCTTCAAACCCGGTCAGCGCGTTGGTCTCGGCTGGCACGGAGGCCACTGCAATTACTGTCAGCCCTGCCGCCGCGGCGACTTTGCCCTGTGCGAAAATCAGCCCATTTCCGGCATCAACTTCGACGGCGGCTATGCCGACTACGTCATCGCGCAGGCCAACGCCCTCGCTCTCGTGCCCGACGATCTATCAGATGTCGACGCGGCCCCGCTGCTCTGCGCCGGCATCACCACTTTCAACGCGCTGCGCAACAGCGGCGCCCGCACCGGCGACACTGTCGCCATCCTCGGCATCGGCGGGCTCGGTCACCTCGCCATCCAATACGCTGCCAAAGCCGGCTATCGCACCATAGCCGTCGCGCGCGGGCAGGACAAAGGTCCTCTCGTCCAGCAGCTCGGCGCGCACCAGTACATCGACTCCACCACCCAGGATCCCGCCAAAGAACTGCAGAAACTCGGCGGCGCGAAAATCATCCTCTCCACCGTCACCAGCGCCAAGGCCCTCGAGTGGGTCGTCGACGGCCTCGCCCCCGCCGGAAAGTTTCTCCTCATCGGCGCGCCCGATGGTCCCGTCGTTCTCAATCCGTTCCCGCTTCTCCTCGGCCGCCGCACCGTTCTCGGCTGGCCCTCCGGCACCGGCATGGACTCCGAAGACACGCTCAACTTCAGCGCACTTGCCGGGGTCAAGCCCATGAACGAGGTCTACCCCCTCGAAGAAGCTGAAGAAGCCTACGCCCGCATGATGAGCGGCAAAGCCCGCTTCCGCGTCGTCCTCACCACAGACAAATAATTGATCCAGAGCGGCGATCTGCGTTCTGCATTTCGCCACTCTTCCCAGCCATCTGCAATCTATTCTAAAATTGACTCAATGCATCCGCGCTCCATCGCCGCCCTCATCGCCAGCGCCTCAATCGCAGCTGCGGCTCGTGCTGCGGCGGCTCCCGCCGCCTAAGACCCTCAATCCCTCATCCCAATTCAAACCCGTTCCACTTCAGGTCCCCCGCCGTCGGCGTGCCTGACCACTGACCACTGTCCACTGTCATACTGAGGAAGCCATGGAAGAGTTTTCCCGCATTCAGCGCCTGCCGCCCTACGTCTTCAACATCACCGGCGAAATGAAAGTCTCCGCGCGTCGCCGCGGAGAAGACATCATCGACTTCGGCATGGGCAACCCCGATGGCGCTACGCCCAAACACATCGTCGACAAAATGATCGAAGCGGCGCAGAAGCCTATCACGCATCGCTACTCCGTCTCCCGCGGACTCCCGCGCCTTCGCAAGGCCATCTGCAACTGGTATCAGTCCCGCTACTCCGTCTCCCTCGACCCAGATTCCGAAGCCATCGTCACCATCGGCTCCAAAGAAGGCATCGCCCACCTCTGCCTCGCCATCCTCGACTCGCGCGATACCGTCCTCGTCCCCAATCCCTCCTACCCCATCCATATCTACGGCCCTGTCATCGCCGGCGCCCATGTCGTCAGCGTCCCCATCGTCGATACTGAGCAATTCCTCGCTCAGCTCGAAGACCTCATCCCGCGCATGACGCCGCGTCCCAAGGCCCTTATCGTTAACTTCCCGTCGAACCCTACCACTCAAACCGTCGAGCTGCCTTTCCTCGCGCGCCTCGTCGACCTTGCCCGGCAATATGGCTTCCATCTCATCCACGACCTCGCCTATGCCGACCTCGGCTTCGACGGATATCAGCCTCCGTCCGTCCTCCAGGTTCCCGGCGCCAAAGATGTCGCTGTCGAATTCTTCACGCTCTCCAAGAGCTACAACATGCCCGGCTGGCGCGTCGGCTTCATGGTAGGCAATCCCGTCCTCGTCAACGCCCTCGCCCGCCTCAAGAGCTACTTCGATTACGGAACCTTCACCCCCATCCAGGTTGCCAGCATCCTCGCGCTCGAAGGCCCCCAGGACTGCGTTGCCGAAATCCGCGAAACTTACCGCCGCCGCCGCGACGTCCTCATCGAAGGACTCAACAAGCTCGGCTGGCATGTCCCTTCGCCCAAAGCCACCATGTTTGTCTGGGCGCGCATCCCCGAACAGTACCGCCACCTCGGCTCACTTGAGTTTTCGAAGTTACTGCTCAACGAAGCAAAAGTCGCTGTCTCGCCCGGCATTGGCTTTGGCGACTACGGCGACGGACACGTCCGCTTCAGTTTGATCGAGAACGAGGAACGCACCCGCCAGGCCCTCCGCGGCATCAAGCAAATGCTGGCGAAGAGCGCTGTGCCGGTCGGCTAGCGAGCTCTCCCTCTACAGACTCCGCCCGCCATCCTGAGCGCGGATGCCGGGAAAGCAAGCAATCATTGCGTCAGTCTCCACGCACCGCGCCCGCCTGGACGGCCAGTCCCTTATGCGACAATCAACCCAACAGCCGTTCCCCGCGCTGGGAGAGATCCCCATGCATTCTCCATCCGAACGGACAAAACGCAGTCTCTCCTCCATCCTGTACTCGCTGCTCCTCCACTCCAGCCTTCTCGCCCTCGCCCTGTTTCTCGCCAACTCCTCGCGCCCACGCATCGTCCCGCCCGCGACGCATCCTACCCTCGCCCTGCTTGAAGATGCCGGAACCTCACACGCCATTCCCGTTCCGCTGCCGCCCTCTACTTTCGCAGCGCACAACCGCACCCCGACCCGCGAACTTGACACCACCCGCAAAACCCTCCTTCCCGTCCCGCCCACTCCGCAAAAAATGTCGGGCGGTGGCACGCCTCCCAAGCCCCACGCAGGGGATGGTTCCAGCACTGCCTTATCCGGCAACGGCTCTGACAGCGAAGACGCCCGCCCTGCCTTCCCCATCTTCTCCCCGCGACCTCCGGTCACCGACCGTGCGCTTCTCCCCGCCATTGAGGCCAAGGTCGTAGTCGATGTTGATGTCGACGCACTCGGCCAGGTCACGCACGAAACCCTCGTGCATGGAGTGAACGCACAGCTCAATCAGCTTTGCCTCGACGCAGTTCGCAACTGGCGCTTCCATCCCGCCACCGTCGACGGCAAACCGGTGCCCTCCCAGGCCGAGCTGATCTTCCCCTTCAACAAGGACTACCCCATCGCCACGTCCTAAAACGCGACCTGCGCCGTTGCCGTCAATTCCACAACCTTCACCGCGGCCCCTCAAACCCGCACTCTCTCCACAACCGCTCCCATTGCCACAATCCCTGTGACGCCGCATCCGGCAGCGGAAATCCGAGTTGATGCGCGAGCAGCATCACCTGTCCGCGATGGTGCGCGTCATGTGTCAGCATATATGCAGCCATGGCGGCGCAGGCAGGCCATTTCCGCGCCCATCCGTCGCGATGAAACTGCTTCACCCGCCCATCCACCAGCGCACCTGCCAACAACTCGCAACACCGCGCGCCGCTCTCTTTCAACGCTTTCTGCGCCTGCTTCTGCGTGCATCGCGCGGCCTGCAATGGAACTGGCAGTTGCATTGCAGGCGCCGACAATCGGGTCCACTTCATCCGCACATTATGCATATGCGCAAAAATCGCCGCAATCGTGCGCGTTCTGCTTGCTGGCATCTTCGCGCGCCATGCTGCGGGCTCCAGGTTCTCCAGCACTATCTGATTCATGCGCTCGCTCACCGCAAAGCTCTCCACGAGCGACCCTCCAAGATCGCAAACCACGCTCACACTCGCCGTTGCTCGCGCCATGTGCCACCTCACGCCACGGGATGCATCCCATCTTATGGCTTGTTCAATGAACACTCGCATCGGAAACCATTTCGACCACTGTTCTTTGGGGCTGATCGATCGTTCGCCCGTTGCCGGCGTGTCGAATGCAGCGAAGCGAAGCTGAAACAACAAGACGTGCTAACACCGATCGCGCTGTGACACGGCTTTTTGTTGCATCCTTCGTGCATTTTGTAGGCATAAATTCCGCATAAATTGTGAATGCACTATGAATGGTGATATCCACAGAACTTTCCGAGATTTGCACTTGCTTCCACAGATTCGGCAGGTTCATTGTCTCTAATCAGTTGGTGACTCTGCAGGGAAGTGGACAGCGAATCCAACCTGGCCCGAAGCGCGGGAACAATTCAACTCTGCAAAGTTTGGTCGGCCGACCCTGCAATGCAAAGCGAAATTGAGAAAGCGCGAAAAGTCAGGAGCGAGACGCTGGACCTGATGGCACACGAAGATTCATCCGCAGTGCAAACTGAGGATGCAAAGTTCGGAACCACGCAGGGATTCATCATCGACCCAACCGTCGTTGCGGAAACGGAGGAAACTCCGGGAAAGCATCAACGGAGCTGAGGAAAAGAACGGCGGGGCAACTCGTCGATCCAATCCGAGGCAACGCCGAAGGACCTGAAGTTTTAGGGAAACCTGGAAGTTTGTCCGTCGGCGCGGCCAGAGGCAAGTGAAACGGGGCAACCCGCGGAACAAGCAGCTGGCCCTGCAGGCAGCAGCAGACAAGGGGTAACCCAAAGCCGCTGTTGCAACGCAGAACCGGAGGGCGCGCGGCCCGGGGCAACTCGGGGCAAAGACCAGCCGGAGCCGGAAGATTCGCGACGCGGGGCGACTCGCACAACGGATCATCGGCGATACCGAAGGACTGCGACGCGGGGCAACCCGATGAACGGCCAATCGGCACCGCCGAAGGATGAGGGGATCGGGGAGACTCGGTACTCCATCGCCGGCAAAGCCGGACGATACAGATCGAGGGGCAACCCGAGCACTGTATCGAAGGCGTTGCAAGAGGTGCGGCAACGCGGGGCAACCCGTCGAGCCGACGAAACCGGCAGCGCTCAGGCATGCGAACTTCGGGGATACTCGAGGCTCCATCGCCGGCACAGCCAATGGACTGAAGGTGTGGGGCGACCTGCAGCTTCGTCGCCGACGCGGTATAAGGACGCGAGCCCGGGGCAACCTGAGAGAGCGAACCTGGCCAAGACGGAAGATGTGAGACCCAGGGCGACCCGGATCACATCAAAAAGCTGAAAAGGGACGATGCTTGATCCAAAGAGCTGCAAGGGCATCCGGAGAGCGCCAGAGACCGCAAGGTTTCTGGCGTTCTCGATTTTGCGGCAAAATCTGACGCGAGACCTGACCACACTGCGGCATTCCTCCGCCGCATTGACTCCCTCTCAATGCATCGCCGCGCCGCCGCCTGCACCCTGGCCCGGCTTATTCGCGCTCAGCATGAATGCCATCACAATCAACCCGCAAGACATCCACGAGAGCTCCATGTAGACGTCCTGGAACCCTTGCATTGCGGCCTGCAAGTTGAGCTGGTTATACAGAGATCCCAACGCCATGGCCGCGCCGTTCCCGCTTCCCGTCACCCCGTTCAGGAAGCCCGTCAGCGCGCCCAGATGCTGCTGATAGGCGATCGATCCCGGTTGCATATCGCTCTGCAGGTGCTGCTGGTGCCACATCGACCGGCTCGTCACCTGCGCATTCGTAATTGCAATCATGATGCTGCCGCCCAGGTTGCGCACAAAGTTGATAAGCCCCGCCACCTGGTTGCTTTCTTCCTTCGGCATCCCCACGTAGGCCGCATTCGTGATCGAAATAAAGCAGAACGGCAGCGGCAGCATCTGCACCACGCGCAGCCATGAAGCCTGGGAAAAACTCATGTCCAGCGTGGTCACGTTGGCCGCGTAGCGAAACGTCAGCACGAACAGCACAAATCCCGCCACTGCCAGTGTTCGCGCCGAAATCTTGCCCGTCGCAAACCCCGCCAGCGGCATCATGATCACCAGCGCAACCCCGCCTGCTGTCAGCGCCAGTCCCGCAGTCGTTGCGTTATACCCCAGCAACTGCTGCATAAACTGCGGCTGCAGCACGGTATTCGCATTCAGCACACCACCCACCAGCGCCATGAGAAAACAACAGATCGCAAAATTCTTGAATCGAAACAGCCTCAGATTGATGAGCGGATTTTTCTTGCGCCACTCCCACACAACCAGCGCAACAATACTCGCGACAAACAGGAACCCGAAGAAGCGAATGAAATTTGAAGCGAACCAGTCGTTCTCTTCGCCCTTGTCGAGCATGATCTGCAGGCCGCCCATCGACAGCGTCAGGAATGCCAGCCCCATGTAATCCATGTTGCGCAGCCGCGAGCGGTCCGCTTTGATCCACGGCGGATCCTCCACCAGGCGATTCAGCAGAATGAACGCCAGGATGCCCACCGGTATATTGATGAAGAAAATCCAGCGCCAGGAGTAGTTGTCGGTAATCCAGCCGCCCAGCGTCGGCCCAATCGACGGTGCCAGCACCGCTACAAGGCCGTACAGCGCAAACGCCTGCCCGCGCTTGTGCGGTTCAAACGAGTCCGCCATGATGGCCTGCGCCATTGGCTGCATGCCCCCGCCGCCCGCTCCCTGAATCACGCGAAACAGCAGCAACAGCGGCAGCGACGGAGCCGCGCCGCACAGAAAACTCGAAATCGTGAAAACCACGATACAGAAAGCGAAAAAGTTT
>Ga0210385_10002124_pt1 | contig 11995 bp, 8 predicted proteins | sample IncBWH26OmetaG_FD_160107 | JGI IMG/M metagenome (GOLD analysis project Ga0210385, IMG submission 160107) | Forest soil microbial communities from Barre Woods Harvard Forest LTER site, Petersham, Massachusetts, United States - Inc-BW-H-26-O ... | reverse complement strand
TGCGAGTTGGGCGTGGCCGGGTGAAGACAACAGGAGGAAACCGGCCGCCAAAAACGCAACGGCGATTTGCTTCGTGCTCATGGTCCTGGGGAAGGCTAAGCGCTCCGACTTCGACTGCGAACGAATGCTTCCGATAGCGAAACGCGCGGCGGGACATACCTTTCCCGTCGTAAGTTTCTGGCGCGATTGGGATTATAGCGACCGCTCGATCAGGGGGTAAATGGACTGTAAGGCACTTTCTACCGCGGATGTGTCTTTACCGCCAGCCTCGGCCAAATCCGGCCTCCCGCCGCCGGAACCGCCCACTTGTTTGGCCAATTCCTGGACGAGTTTGCCCGCGTGAAGCTTGGGGATCAGGTCCTTTGTAACTCCAGCAATTACAGAGACTTTGCCATCATTGGTGGCGAATAAAACGACCACTCCGGAGCCGAGTTTTTGGCGCAGGGTATCGATCATTTGGCGAAGCGATTCGCGGTCTGTATTACCGACGTCGGAGGCCAAAACCTTGACGCCCTTGACCTCGCGTACCGATGTCAGAAGGTCTGTCGACTTAGAGGCGGAACTGGCGCGCTTTTGCGCCTCCAACTGCTTCTCTAAGGCCTTGATTTGCTCTGATTGGCGTTCGATCGCGGCCAAAAGGTCGTCTTCGCCGGCGTTCAGCAGACCGGCGGCGTGGCGCAGGGTCGAAAGGGTCTTTTGGTACCTGGCAAGGGCTTCGTCGCCGGTGATGGCTTCGATGCGGCGGATACCTGCGGCGGTGGATTGTTCGCCCATGATCTTGAAGAGCCCGATTTCGCCGGTGTCGCAGACGTGGGTGCCGCCGCAGAGCTCCTTGCTATAGAAACCGCGCGGGGCAGAGGCGTCCGGCACCGTGACGACGCGGACATTCGCGTCGGGATATTTGTCGCCGAAGAACGCGAGTGCGCCTGAAGCGAGCGCGTCGTCGATATTCATCAGGTCGGTGCAGATTTCGAGGTTCCTGCGAATATGGTCGTTCACCTGATTTTCGATTTCGGCAAGTTCGCCGGGATCGACGGCGGCGAAGTGCGTAAAGTCAAAGCGCAGATGGTTCGGCGCGACCAGCGAGCCGGACTGTTTGACGTGTGTGCCGAGAATATTGCGAAGCGCGGCGTTGAGAAGATGAGTCGCGGTGTGATTGCGCATGTCGCGGTGGCGGCGTTCGGCGTCGGCCACAGTGGCGACGCGATCGCCGACACGCAAATCTTCCTTGGCGACGATGCGATGGGCGACGAGTCCGGTGACCGGATAATAGGCACCGCGGACTTCGGCGACCTGCAGCGATTCGGAATTATCGTAAAACGCGCCGGTGTCGGCCACTTGGCCGCCGGACTCGGCGTAGATCGTGGTGCGGTCGAGAACGACTTCGGCTTCTGTACCGCGAGGAATTTCGTGCACGGCGTTGCCGTTGCTGACGATGGCTTCGATGCGCGCATCGCGGCCTTTCGTGGAGAAATAGAAATCGGGCTCGGTGCGGAAAGTGGCGCGCAGTTTGGTGTAGACGGGTTTCGCCACTTCCTTTTGCGAAGCTCCCTTCCAGGACGCTTTGGCGCGCGTGCGCTGTTCTTCCATGGCCTCGTCGAAACTTGGCCAATCGACGTGTATTCCTGCGTCGCGTGTGACGTCTTCGATGAAATCTTTCGGCAGCCCGTATGTGTCATAAAGCGGAAAGACCAGCCGGCCGGCTATCGAAAGAGGCTGCTTTGTAATCTGTGCGCCCGCGTCTTTTCTTGCGCTGGAAATGTATTCATCGAGTTTTTTAAGGCCGGCATCAACCGTGCGAGTGAAGCGGTTTTCTTCCTCATCCAGAATTCGGTCGATGCGCGTGGCCGTTTCTTCGAGCTCGGGATATGCTTCGCTCATTTCGGCACGGACCGCGGCTGACATTTTCGACAGAAACGGAGACGGTGCGTTGAGCATGCGCGCGTGGCGCAAAGCGCGGCGGATAATCTTGCGCAGTACGTAGCCCCTGCCATCGTTCGCAGGGACGACGCCGTCGGCAATCAAAAACGTTGCCGAGCGTGAGTGATCGGCCGCGATGCGGAGGCTGGCATTCGATATCTCGTTTGCGGTATTTGTCAGCTCGGCTGCGCGCTTGATCAGCGGGGTGAAAAGGTCGGTTTCGTAGATCCAGCTCTTCTGCTGCACAACCGAGGTAAAACGCTCAAGCCCCATGCCCGTGTCGATGGAAGGCTTCGGCAAAGGACTGAGCTTGTAACCGCTAGTTTTCCCGTTCGAGTCGACTATGGCGGATCGGTTGAACTGCATGAAGACCAAGTTCCAAATCTCCACATACTTGGCGTCGTCTTCGCCGACCGGGAGGCTTTCGTCCTCAGCCTTGACGCCTGCGCGCTCATAAATAATCTCCGAGGAAGGACCGCAAGGGCCGGTCTCGCCCATTTGCCAGAAATTTTCTTTCATGCCGAGCGCGAGGATGCGTTGCTTGGGCACGCCGACCTCAAGCCAATACTTCTCGGCTTCGTCGTCGCGGGGCACGCCTTCTTCGCCCTTGAAAATCGTCACGTAGAGCTGTTCTTTGGGGAGTGCGAACCAGTTCGGGCTGGTGAGCAATTCCCAGGCGAACGCGATCGCATCGCGCTTGAAATAATCGCCGAAGCTGAAGTTGCCCAGCATTTCGAAGAACGTAAGATGCCGGCGCGTGAAGCCAACGTTTTCAAGGTCGTTGTGCTTGCCGCCGGCGCGAACGCATTTCTGAGAGCTGGTGGCCCGTTTGTAATCGCGCTGCTCAACGCCGAGGAAGACGTCTTTGAACTGGTTCATACCGGCGTTGGTGAAGAGCAGAGTGGGATCGTTCGTGGGAACAAGCGAGCTGCTGCGCACGATGCGGTGCCCGCGCTCTTCAAAATAACGCAGATACATTTTTCTGACTTCGTTGCCGGTCAAAGGTGTCCTCGAAGAATGCAAATCATTATCGCAAATGAAGGCAGAGAGAGGAAGTTGGCGAGGGAAAGGATGCGCGGAAAAACAATCAAAGGAGCAAAATGGGAGGCATGAAGCAGCAACAAATTCGCAGATTTGAACAGAGCGCGGTGGATGGACTTGGCGTACGTGGATTTTTGCATACGCCTGCGGAGGTGGGCAGCGATGGCCTGGTGTTGACGCACGGAGCCGGACAGAATTGCGAATCGCCGCTGCTGCTCGCCGTGGCGACGGCGTTTTGCGAAGCGGGATTGACCGTCTTGCGTTGCGATTTGCCTTTTCGGCAAGTAAGGCCGCAAGGTCCGCCGACCTGGCCGGGATGCGCCGAACACGATCGACAGGGGTTGAAGCGAGCCGTGGAAGTGATGCGAAAGGTCGCGCCGGGCCGTATGTTTCTCGCCGGACATTCTTATGGCGGGCGGCAATCGTCGATGCTGATGGCCGAGGAGCCCGGTTTGGTCGAGGCGATCCTCTTGCTGGCTTATCCATTGCACACGCCGAAGAGGCCGATCGGAACGCGAACCGCGCATTTCCCGTCGCTGAAGACGCCTGCGCTTTTCGTCTCGGGCACGCGAGACGGATTCGGGACGGTCGAGGAACTTGCCGGGGCCATCCAGCTGATTCCGGCGCGAACGAAGCTGCTGAGCATCGAGGGTGCGGGACACGAATTGTTGAATCTGAAAAACCGCGAAACGTTGCCGGCGAAGATTGCCGAGCAGTTTTGGGAATTTGTTGGCTAGGTAAGTGATCAAAGAAGGTGTCGCGCCTCTGGCGTTCGACACTTTAGGGCGAACCACCGAACCCTTACGGGCTAGGCCACTTTCTTCGGCGCCTCACGGCCCTGGATCAAAGCCGGGTAAAGGCGCTGCCGTAACGGCGATTGAACTTCAAAAAACAAGGCCGGGCGCAGCAAGCAGCGCCCCTACGCCCGGTGTCGAAAGATGCCTCTTACGTTCAAGTCCGCCCGGCCACAAGGTGGGTCGGCCTCTAGATACACCCAGACACCGCACGAATTAGACGCCGAGAACGGCAGCGTGCGAAGATGATGTTCGGAGAACAGCTTTCGGTGGTGGATCAGTCAGGCAAGAAGAAATACCGCAAGGATCTCGCCAATTTCGATGGCATGTTTCACACGGCGTTCGCCTCGCATTTTCGTGCCGGCGCGTCTGCTTATTCGAAAACCGAATACAACCCACTCTACGCCTTTCGCCCCTCTCACCTAGCCGCCTGGATTCCGCATGTCATGCGGTATTGGTTTCGCAAGAAGCACCCATTTCGTGATTACACGACCGCGCCAAACGGGGGCGGCAATGGCGTCTGGCAAATGGCGGATCGCACGCGTTTAGGTGTGGTCGGCGATTGGGGCACGGGAACCGACGAAGCGCAGCTTGTGGCTGACTGCGTGCGCAAATTCGATCCCGATTTCACCGTGCACTTGGGCGACGTCTATTTTGTCGGCGACCAGACCGAGATCAAGGAGAATTTCCTCGGAGAGGCGACGAGTCCGTATGATCCCGTAAAATGGCCAATGGGCCGTCTGGGTAGCTTTGGATTGAGCGGCAATCACGAAATGTATGCGCGCGGCCAAGGCTACTATGGAGACGTGCTGCCGCGGATGGGATTGCGCCAACCGGGCGCTGAGTGGGGCTCAGGCCAGTGGGCGAGCTTCTTCTGCCTTGAGAATCAATACTGGCGGATCGTTGGGCTCGATACCGGATATAACGGGACCGGTTTCGACTGGGGCAAGATGCCGATTTTTCAACGAAGCAAACTCATCCGGACTTCGACGCGCTTCAAGCCGCGCTGCGAGATGCCGGACGCGATGCTCTCGTGGCTGAAGAACATTGTCGCTCCCGACGGCGACAAGCGCGGGCTGATTTTGATGGCACATCATGGCTGCCATTCGGCATTTAGCGATTGGTATCAGATTCCGGCGCGGCAGCTGGCGCAAGTGATCCACCGACCGGTGATTTGGTTTTGGGGACACGAGCATAAACTGGCGATCTATGATCGATATAACGTGCGCGATGGAATTGTCTGCCATGGGCGCTGCATTGGTCACGGCGGCATGCCGGTCGAGCGCGGCAAAGAGCCCGACCTGGAGTGTCCTTGGCTCGCCTGGGACAATCGGCGCTACGACAACGGGGAAAAGATCGACGCTGGATTCAATGGGCACGCCAACTTGCGACTGGACGGCCCCAAGATGCACGTCGAATACCGCGATTTGAATGACACGCTGCTGTTCACCGAGGACTGGTCTGTGGACTTGAGCTCAGGCGAGCTCGGCGGGCCAAATCTGAAGCAGGCGATTCAGAGCCCGGAGGTTCATTGTCGCGCGGGCAGATCCTTGGAAATGCGCTAAGGCGCGGGCGCGAGGATAAGGCGAAAGCGGCCGCGGCGCGGGGTTTGTTGATGCGTGACATCGCTCGCAAGCAATGGGTTCGGCGGGCGCATCCTCACACTAAAATCTGGGTGTGCCAAAAAGGGACTGCAAGAATCGGGCTGCGTGGAAACTTGTGCCTGGCAAGAACGCGGCGCGTCTTTCCGAGCACTATAAGCTCGATTGCGATTTTGGTACGTCCGTAATTGATATTTTCAAAACGGGCGATTGCACCGATCCGGTGTATCTGTGCGAAGCGCACGTCGGGGAAGTGCGACGAGTGAAAGCGCCGAGCGCGGAAATTCGCTTGGTCGAGCGCGCCTCTGAATATCCCATCGAGGCGCCGGCACATGCCGCTTCGGTTGTGCCTTTGACCGAACCTGCCACATCCAAAGAGAGCATAGCGCCTGGTGAAGAAGCCGCACCGATCGCAGCGGCCAAACCAGCCGCGCCCGTTGCGCCCGTCGCAACGGCTGCGCCGCGTCCCGTGGCAACGATTTCGGGGCCAAAGGTGCAGCGCGCGACCGCCGCTTCACGGACTGCGAAGCGCGATCTCACCTTCGGAAATTCCGCAAAAGCGCTTGTCGACGAAGCGATCTGGAATCTTGCAACCGGAGACTACGAACTCTATCGGAGCGCGCTCCGGCTGGGCAAGTCCCCGGGCGAAGCCGCGCAGGCCGCGGGCGGACAGCTGGCGGCGGTCCATCGCAAGATGTGCGAATACGCGGTGAAATTTGAGTCGGTGCTGGCGGCTTCGACGGTGAAGATGGATACGCGCGAAGTGATCGAGATGCCCTTTGAGAGCGCCATGGCTGACATTGTCGGCAACGAAACGATCGGCGACGCGGAACGCGATGCCGCGGTGACGATGCTCGGGGCTTTGCAGGAAACGGTGAATCGTGGGCTCGAACCCGAGATGACGCCGCTGCAGGCCTATCGCATTGCCTGTGCGATTGGTGAACGTGCGAATTGGGGCGCACCGTCATCCGTGGCGGCGGAGTTGAAACCGGCGTATCGCGCGATCTACGGCAGCGTGCGAAAGGCTATGCGCACGGCCGTGCCGCACGCGAATCATCTGGAAGAGCGGCTGACCAATCTTTTCGCCGCGAAGTGCGAACTCGAGAACGAACCCTCGTCAAAAGCGGCACAGGCTCTTACCGCCTAGCGAAAGTCCGGTGTTACAAATCCGCCACAGGCTTTAGGGACTTTTTAACGGCAGAGACGCGTGTAATCGCAGAAGGCGAACGGTTCAGTAGGTGACCGACCAGCTGACTACGGTCATCGTTACGACTAGCAGCAAAAGCCCGAGACTCACGACACTCAGCGTCTTACCGTGCCCGAGCAAGTAGTCGCGCGATTCCGAATTGGCGCACAAGAGCACTGTGACGACCAGGACCACTCCCCACGCGAGCAGGGGCGGGACGCCGGGATACTTCGCGATCAGCGAGAGGAATTGCTTCGGGGGCTGACTTGCCGGAATCCACCAAGGCAGTAGGGGCGCCGCGCCGGCCGCCAGCGAAAACGTTAGCAGCTTTCGCGTGAACCAGCCTTTGATCTTCGGTCTTGCTTCTTTCCAGACCAGAAAATCCCAAGCCAATAGTGCGACCACGAGCGGCGCCCATCCGTAAAGCGCAGTCTTGTGATCGAACCACAGCCAGGCACGGAAGACGAAACGGGAATGTTGGCCTGCGGCCAAATGGGGAAGCAAGAGCAGTCCGACAAGCGCGTTGCACAGGATCGCAACCAACAGAGTGACCAGGCTCATCAACTGAAACCAGTGCCTCGTTGCCGTCACCTTGCAGCGCGTGCAGACAGATTGCTTAGGCAGGAAACTTTGGCCACAACGTTCGCAAAACACGCTTTCCCTCCACAGGATTTCGGTATTTGCGTATTGTGCGAGGGTAAGTTACGCCGTTATGGACAAAGAAAACTACTGGTCTGAAGTGCAGCGAAACGTGAAGGGACTTTCGCTTGTACCCCAGACTATGCGGCAATTCGCCGTCTGCCAGACACATCGCCGCCGTGGGGATATCTCAGATTTTCTCCGGCACCACATAAGGCGCGCGATACGTTCCACGCAGCATCACGTTGGCCTCATCGTCGCCGATCACTTCCTGCGTCTTCGGATCGAACTTCAGCGAACGTCCGAGACGATAGGAAGCGTTTGCGAGATGGACCAGCGTCACCGACTTATGACCTTCTTCGATCGGCGCGTGCAGGTCTTCCTTGTTGCGGCTGCGCACGCAGTCGATGAAGTTTGCCCAGTGATCACCGTCGCCATTTCCGGTCGGGCCGGGCTGCACGTTGTCACCGATCCACGTTTTGTAGGTGTCGTAGCCGTCCATACCAAGGTAGCCCTTGGAACCGTAAAAGACGTTGCCGATCGTGTTCGTGACGTTGTCTTTCGGTCCCAAGGACGCCGCGGCAGGCGCCGCTTTGGCAGTGGCTGCAACCGGGGCCGGCTTCGGAGCAGGCGCCGCGAGTCCGGCGGCCGGAACGCCTTTGCTGCTGTAAGCGCCTGTACCGATTTCCGCTTCGTGATTCGTGATCCAGGGACGGACCGAGACTTCCATCATCTTGCGCTTGCCGTCGGGCTCGTCGAAATAGAACGCCGCGTTCAACCAATTCGGCGTCTGCTGGTCGTCGTCAAACATGAAGTGATTTCCCGTCGCGGCAACGTACGTCGGGAAGCTGACGCCTAGCCCCCAGCGCGCGATGTCGATCTCGTGAATCGCCTGGTTGCCGACTTCCCCGTTGCCCGTGTCCCAAATCCAATGCCAGTTGTAGTGAAAACGATTTTTCGTGAACGGCTTCATCGGAGCGGGCCCGGTCCAGAGATCGTAGTTGACGCCGGCGGGAACAGCTTCCTGCGGAGCGTGGCCGATCGATGGACGCCATTTGAAGCATAGAGCACGCGCCATGTAAACGTCGCCGATGGTGCCGTCGCTCAAATGCTTGATGCCTTCGATCATGCCAGGATTGGATCGCGACTGGCTGCCGTGTTGGCAGATGCGATTGTACTTTTGCACGGCAGCGACGAGCTGCTTGCCTTCGAACGTGTTGTGCGACATCGGCTTTTCGACGTACAGATCCTTGCCGGCCTGCACGGCCCAGATACCGATTAGCGAATGCCAGTGATTTGGCGTGGCGACGGAAATCGCGTCGATGCTTTTGTCTTCGAGCAGCTTGCGAACGTCGCTGTACCCGTCCGGCCGTTTGAATCCGGCCTTTTCGATTTCGCCGAGCCGCTGGGTGAGCACGCTCTCATCGACGTCGCAGAGCGCGGCGATCTCGACGTTGGGCAATTTCTCATAGCCTTCGATGTGATTGTTGCCGCGGCCGCGCACGCCGCAGACGGCAACGCGCACGCGGTCGTTTGCGCCGAGCACTCGCCCACCGAGCGCGAGCGAAGCTGCGCCCGCCCCGATTACCGCACCAGTCGTTTTTAGAAAATCACGCCGCTCGATTGTCATCGTTTACACCTTTCCGTCGCGAGGCTTTTCTAGCCGCATTGTATATCCAAGTTTGCGGGAGCAGAGGAAGATTTTCGGCTGTTAAGGACGCGTTTTGTTAATTAAAACGCATAAAGTTTGGCCGGATTATCCACGAGGACCATCCTTCGCCGGGCAGAGTCGGGAACCCAGGCGGCGAAATTCTTGAACGCGCGGCTATCATCAATCGCGTATGGCGGCGTGATTTCGTCCGCGCTTCGACCAGCGATCTGCTGAGGATGAGGCCAGTCGCTGCCCCAGAGTGCCCGCTGCGGATTGGCTGCGACTAGGGCTCTTGCGAACGGGGCGATGTCCGCGTAGTCGGGAGCTTGTGTCGAACTGCGATACGGCGCCGAAAGCTTAACGTGGGCCTTGCCGCTCTTGAGCAAGCGCAGCAATGCATCGAATCCCGGCTGTTGCATCCCCAGCGCGGCTTGCACTCCGCCGAAATGGTCAAATGTGACCGGCACGGGCGATCCAGAGACTGCGTCTTCAATCACTGCGATCACCGAAGGGCGCGTGTACATCTGAATATGCCAGCCGTTGCGGCTCTTGATCTGTTGAACCGCAGTTTGAAAGCGTTGCCTTGCTATCGCGGGATTGGTTTCACCCGCGGTTTCCAGATTGATGCGGATGCCGCGAACGCCCGCGCGATGCAGTTCGTCGAGAGATTGTGTGGAGATGTTGTCGTCAATCACCGCGATTCCGCGCGCCGTCGGTCCGAGGCGGCGAATTGCGTCGAGTGTGCAGGAATTGTCCGTGCCGTAGACGCTAGGCTGCACGATCACGACGCGGTAGATGCGCAGCGCGAGGTGGAGCGCTTGAAGCGCGTCAATGCCGGCGGGTTCGGGCGTGTAGGCGCGCTCTTTTGCGAAAGGGAAGCGCCGCGGATCGCCGAAGATATGCGTGTGGCAATCGCACGCGGCGTTTAGCCCATCGAAATTCAGCGGCGTGATCGCCTGCGAGGCTGAGGCGAACGTTGCCACGGAACGACCCGCGAGCATGGCCGCGCCTGCCGCGCTGCCGATCAGGATCTCCCTGCGAGCGTACTTGCGAGTCATCGTCGGTCTGGCGAATGGTATAGCACGGACGAATCCGCGAAAGTTGAGAACGGGCCGCCAATTCCAGGCAAGTTGTTGTAGGCTATGCGCGTCTGTGGGAGGACTTCATGAGATTCACACGCGGATGCGTGCGCGGTTTGGCTATCGCTTCGGGCTTTCTGCTTGCAGCACAACTGGGGTCGTTTGCTCAAGAACACACGTCCTGGAGCGATTTCGGAGGCGGGACGGACTCGGCGCAATATTCGGCGCTGACGCAAATCAATCCGGCAAACGTGAAGGACTTGCAAGTTGCCTGGACGGCTGCGACGGGCGACACCGCACGCTACTTCTTCGAGCCCGTGCAGGCGCATGGCATTGTGTATGCATTGACGGCGGACCATTCGATCAGCGCGTTCGATGCGGAAACGGGCGAGCAGATGTGGCAATGGAAGCCTGAAGATCGCACCAATGCGATGACCGATCGCGGAATTAACTACTGGGAGAGCAAGGACGGCAAGGACCGGCGCCTGATTTTCGCGCGCAACCAGCTTCTGCAGGAACTCGATGCGCAAACGGGTAAGCCGATCACGACATTCGGGACGGACGGGACGGTCGATCTGCGCCAAGGGCTCGGACGCGACGCATCGAAGCTGACCGTGCTGCAATCGATGACGCCGGGCCGCGTGTTCGGTGACTTGCTGATCGAGGGATCGGCGACGAATCAGGGATGGGGATCGGCGCCGGGCGACATTCGCGCATTTGACATTCCCACCGGCAGGCTCCTATGGACGTTTCACACCGTCCCGCATCCGGGCGAACCCGGATACGAGACCTGGCCGAAGGACGCTTGGAAGACCGTGGGCGGCGCCAATAGCTGGGGCGAAATTTCGCTCGATGAAAAACGCGGCATTGTTTTTATTCCGACAGCGGCCCCCAAATACAATTTTTACGGCGGCGACCGACACGGCGCCGATCTTTTTGCCGATTGTCTACTCGCTCTCGACGCGCGCACGGGAAAGCTGCTCTGGTATTTCCAGATGGTCCATCACGACATTTGGGATTACGACAACACGTCCGCCCCGAAGCTGCTGACCGTGATTCATGACGGCAAGCCGGAAGACGTGGTCGCGCAAGCGGGGAAGACGGGCTTCGTTTACGTCTTCGATCGCGTCACCGGTAAGTCGCTTTGGCCGATTGTGGAGAAGCCGGCGCCGAAATCGGACATGCCGGGCGAAGAGACTTATCCGACCCAGCCCATTCCGACCGCGCCACCGCCGTTTGCGCGGCAATCGTTCACGTCCAAGGATTTGAATCCCTACCTCGATCCGGAGGAAGCCGCGAAATGGAAGCAGCAAATCGATAACTCGCGGAACGACGGCATGTTCACGCCGCCGGATTTCAACGACACAATGGAGATGCCTGGAAACGCGGGCGGGGCAAACTGGGGCAACACGGCAGCCGACGCGAAAAACGGCATTTTTATTGTGGCGTCGATGGATTTCCCGACGGTAATTCATTTGCAGCCGCCAGACCAAACAGCCGCTGCTGCCGCCGGAGGCCAGCCGACAACCGGCGCCTCGGCAGCGCAATCGGACCAGGCCAACACGGCGGTGACGCAATATTTTGTGCGCGGGTTCGGCTACATGAACACAAGCCTCGGTGTTCCGCCGATCACGCCGCCCTGGTCGACTTTGACGGCCTACGATCTGAATAAAGGCACGATCAAATGGCAAATCCCGCTCGGCGAAGTGCCTGCGCTTGCGGCGAAAGGCATTCACAACACGGGCGCAGGGCAAATGCGATCCGGCCCGGTAATCACAGCCAGTGGGTTGGTCTTTAGCGCGACGAAAGATCATTTTGTGCGCGCCTATGACGAAAACAGCGGCAAGGTTCTGTGGGAAAAGCAGCTCGATAACCCGCTACAAGGAATCCCCGTGATCTACGAATCTGGCGGACGGGAATATCTTGTTGTCTGCGACGCCGGCACTGAGGTGACTCCGTCGCGCGGGGTGACGCCGACGCCGGGAGCATATGTGGCGTTTGCGCTGCCAAAAAATAACGTGGCCGGTAGCAACCAGAAATGAGCGCCGTATGAGGGCGCGGCGATATTTGCCGCTTACGAGACT
>Ga0210385_10002123_pt1 | contig 11996 bp, 11 predicted proteins | sample IncBWH26OmetaG_FD_160107 | JGI IMG/M metagenome (GOLD analysis project Ga0210385, IMG submission 160107) | Forest soil microbial communities from Barre Woods Harvard Forest LTER site, Petersham, Massachusetts, United States - Inc-BW-H-26-O ... | reverse complement strand
CTTCCGATCTGTGCCTTTGGCCGGTCAGGCGCAAACAGATGCCGTCGATCAGTGCCGGCAAGAGAATTGGTCACGTGCGCGTCTCCACGTCTCCACCAGAGAGCTAAAGATTATGGCTAACAATGCGATAGGGTTGACGGATCCTCATATTGAGCGTCTCATGGTCAAGCTTGAGTCGCTGGTTGACGGTAATCGTGCAGTACCATTGCTAGTCGCCTGTGGACAGCAGGCCATACCATATCTTGAACAATATCTACTTTCCGGATCACCGCGGACGATTGCCATTCCGCGATGTCGGGCAGTTCGCGCGCTGGGAGAACTGGGTGCATTTTCGGTCTTGATCAGTTACTTCGAGGAATACGAGCCGCCAGCCGATCCCGAGGTGCGGTTCGCAGAAGACGCGGTGCGCAGTGCTGTTGCACGTGAGCTCATGGAATGGAGATCGGAAAAGGTGTATCGGGTCTTGCTGGATGCGGCGCGTCAGCGCGCCACCAACGGGCTTCTCCTGGCGGTGGGCGGATTTCGAAACCCCGAAAGTGTTTCGCTTCTCTTTGCTGCCCTGGATGACGACCTCTGCCGGGAAGAGGCAATGGAGGGGCTCAGGAAGGTACCCGGAGTCGCAAGGGAGTATGCCATTCTGAGTATCCGCGGCCAGACAGAGACGGACCTGCTCAGCCTTGGCGCTTCAAGGCGCCTGAGGGCCACATTACAACTTCTCGTCGAATTCGGTGTCACTCGTGAAGAGTGGCAAGATCTGCGCGCGTTTCTCGACTCACGAGACCCTGCAATCGTCATTTCTGTCGCGCATTTGGGATTCCAAAATGCGCCGGAAAGCGACTATAGGGCCATCATAGATGCGCTTTTTCACATTTCTCCCCATCTCAACTGGGCACAGGAAGATGAGGTCAACAAGCTCCTGGGTATGCACCGCGACCTGGCCCGTGAGATTGCCCGAACGGTGGTCATCGAAAGAGAACGCCGTGGAGAGAGCCCCAACTGGCTTCGACCACTTTGGAGAGTCTTGCAACACGTCCTCGGCCGAGACCTAGGTCATCGGGGTTCATAGTCTTCAGAGAGTGAATAAATCGAATGGACCTAAAGCAATACGAAGAGAAGAAGTTCCTGCTCGCTGAGATCATTCGTTCAGCTCAGGCGATTGATACAAAAGACGAAGAGTTGCGATCCGAATGCCGTGATCTCCTTTCCCGGCTTGCGGAAGACCAGTTCAATCTTATGGTCGTCGGCCGGTTTAGCAGGGGAAAATCGACTCTGATGAATGCAATTCTTGGCGGAGCTCATCTGCCGACAGGAATCGTCCCGCTTACATCGGTCATTACGACTGTGCGCTACGGCAGCAGGCCACAGGTCGTGCTGCACTTCAAGGATTCTGGCCTGAATCGCGAGGTTCCTCTCGCGGAGCTCGCCGATTATGTCACCCAAAGGGGAAATCCGGGCAATGCGAAGAAGATCGCATGGGCGGAAATTCAGCTTCCGGTGGAGATCCTGCGACGGGGGTTTTTCTTCGTGGACACGCCAGGTCTCGGGTCTCCCATTATCGAAAATACACTCACGACCGAACGCTTCCTGCCTCAGGCCGACGCCTTCATTCTTGTCACCAGCTATGAAAGTCCTCTTTCGGAGGAGGAGGATCGGATCCTTGCGAGGATAAGCCACACGAACAAGAAGCTCTTCGTGGTCCTCAATAAGCAGGACACGGTCAGTCCGGAAGATCGCGAGGACGCCCGCCATTTCGTGTTATCACGCCTCAACCAGGTGGCGGCGGATATCGGAGATGTGTACTCGCTGTCTGCAAAACAGGCTCTTGCGGCCAAAATTGAGCGCAACCACGCGCAGTTTGAGGAGAGCGGACTTCAGGCACTTGAGGCGGAGTTGTTACAGTTTCTCACGGAAGAACGTGCGCAATCCTTCCTGATCAACATGTACGGCCGCACCATGGACCTGCTTCTTCATTGGTCGGCTTCTCCCCAGACCGAGGAACAGCGTGTATTCGCCAACGCGGCCGTCGAACGGCTTCGAGGACTGCGCGAGAAGATCACAGGCTTCGAATCAGGGCCAGGGGCGCTGCAGCTTGCAGATCGGACTGCCGCGGTCGGCACTTACGTACTCGACATTGACAAGAAAACCGGATGCCATATTTGCGGGATCATGCTCGACGCGGTTTTCCGATTCCTCAGCAAGTACCAGTACGATCTCACGATCAAGCCGGAGACTCAGCAGGAACACGCACAAAGAAGGGGTTTTTGCCCTCTTCACACCTGGCAGTACGAGGGCATCTCGTCGCCGTATGGAGTATGCGCTTCTTATCCTCCGCTCGTGCACCGATTCGCCGCCTGGCTACAGGATGTCGCCGCTGAGGTCGCCGAACCGGGAGGTTCACTGCCTGACCTACGCGACCTGCAACCAACACAACAATCGTGCAAACTCTGCGAAGTTCGCAACGAGGCCGAAAAAAGAGCTGTGGCGGAGGTTGCGGCATTGGCAAGAGACGCCAACCGGGAATCAGCCCGGGTTCCTGCGTCCTGTTTGGGCCATCTGCTGCGCGTAACCGAGGCTTTGGGGCCCGGCGAGCCGGCTCGCCGGTTCATGGCCTCACACGCTCGACTCCTTGAGAGAACTGCAGAGGACTTGCAGCGCTATGCATTAAAGCACGACGCATTACGGCGTTATCTCACTAGCGAAGAGGAGCGTCGGGCCTCACTGGTTGCATTGCTGCTGATTGCTGGCCACCGCAATCTGACGTCTCCCTGGGTCATCGAATACCTGCTTTGAATCCTTGCTCCGGCGCTACATGTGATCTTGATCGCGCCGGTTATTCTGTTGCAACCGCAGAATTCGGCGAAGCGGATATTTATCCAGCTATCGACGCCCCATGCGGAAGTCGAGATAAAGAATGTGAGCTTTAATCTGGTCGCCGAGCCTGTATCTGTCGTACTGGGCCATCTTCAGCATTTGAAGAATAGCTCCGGGATTGCCGTCACACCAATCCACGATGGAGTCGAGCGCCGACTCGAGATTTGAGGACCACAAACCGCTTTTCTCGGCTTCTCTTTTGGCGAATCGCAGCGCAATCGAAGGGGGTAGATTCCTGACTTCGAGGCGCTCAGACCGGTCAGAACACATCGGAAGCAACCCGCCTACATCCTCCATATGGGGAGTGCGGGCCGCAAAATAGATGGGTGTGCGACCGTAATAGTTCATTTCTTTGATGAGGCCGGTCACGACCCGAGAGGGGCCCGAGAGGTGGTCGAGGAACAAGAGAAATGGAAGTTCGTCCAAGGCTCGCAGCACCATTCCCTTCAGGGACGATGTACGCAGCGATTGAGGACTGGTAGGAAGACGCAACTGGCGCTTTTCAAGGCGATGCAAATTCTGAATGAGACCCAGCAGGAGATCACGCGGCGAACTCATATGACCAACATATAAGGCAAGGGGTTGGGTCGGAATGAAACTCTGCAGTAAACGCGTTTTCCCAACCCCTTCCGGCCCGAAGATGAGCATCGATTTCTTCCTTAGCACCTGAGCCTGCAGCCGCGCCCTCTCTTCCGTACGATCCACCGCGGCTTGATACTGGGTGTCGCTCGTCTCCGTGGAGGAATCGGTCATCTGAGACAATCCCCGTTCAGGATTTAGCGTGCTCAGTTTCATACTTCGCATGACTTGAACGTATGGCCTCATGAGCAGCGTCGAGGTCGCGCCAACCCAACACCTCAGTGCGCTTTCCTTCAAGATTCTTGTAAACCGAGAAGAAGTGCTCCACTTCCCGGAGAATGTGCGGCATCACGTCGGTGTAATTTTTGATTTCCGCGGCGCGCGGATTTCCCACGGCGAAGGCGAGGACCTTTTCGTCGGGGACCCCCTGATCCAACATTTCGAATAGGCCTATCGGACGTGCCTTAAAGACGCATCCCGGGAAAGTCGGAGAATCCGTGAGAATCAAAATATCGAGGGGGTCCCCATCTCGCGCCAGCGTCCTAGGGATAAACCCATAGTCGCCGGGATAATGCACCGGAGAGTGGAGATTTCTGTCCAGGCGGAATACGTGTAGTTGCTTGTCGTATTCGTATTTGTTGACGCCGTCCAGCGGGATTTCAATCACCGCGGTGACGACTTCCGGAGACTTATCGCCAATAGGGAGGTCGAGGTAATTCTCCGACATTTCGCTCCTTTGCAACTCTCCTGCGCGGGAGCAAATGAAAACTCCTGCGCACCCGCAGGAGTCATCAGCCTTCCATTTCGGAAGACAGTTAATGGCGGATTCCGTCGCCTCTTTTATATTGGCACACCTTCCCGGTTGCTGCAATCTATATTCCCCAAGGCGCCCTTCATCAATGGGCGTGAGGCACCGCGTCATTCCAGCCACCTTTACGCCACCAGAATTGAAGGATCCTCGATTGGCCTGTATACGCGAAAGAGGTTTGGCGTTCCGCGACTTGCGTGAACCGGCCGGGTTTGCTATCCATAGGAACCCTGAAACCAAAATCAGCCTGTCCGCTCGATCAAAAGAAGAATTCCAGGCACTCAAACAGGAGTCTCTGAAAATGCAGAACCATGCCCGACCACGAGTGCTTGTCGCTGACGATGAACGGGTCATTGCCGACACACTCGCCATCATTCTCGGAAAGAACGGATTCGACGCCATTGCCGTCTACGATGGCGAAGAAGCCGTTAACAAGGCACGACTCTGGAACCCGGATCTACTCATATCCGACGTGGTCATGCCGAGGCTCAGTGGCGTTGACGCGGCGATCCGGATTCGGGCTGAGCTTGTTTCCTGTCGCGTTTTGCTGTTCTCTGGTATGGCCGCGACATCCGATCTTCTGCGCGATGCCAGAATTCGAGGACACGAATTCGAGGTCATTTCCAAACCGGTTCAGCCAGAGGCTCTGCTCGAGCGTCTCGAAGTTCTAGTTTGAAAACGAAGTAAATACTCTGGACTCTGTCCTCGACTCCCAATCAGGTAAGAGTCACTCACACTACGATCTGCCGGAGGCAAGCGGTCACTCCACCCTGATTTGTACTACGCTTGCACGGAATTCGTCATTCAAACGTCGTTCTGGGACGGTCAGTTCGGCGATGGTGCTAATCTCCTGGTGCGCGTAAGCTTCCGGTGAGCCTAAAGTGATCTGCCAGTTGCTGGCTTCAACTTTCCGGTGTGGCGGCACCACGGTCCGCCCACTGAAAACGCGGCCTCCATGGGACTCCTGAATGCTCGGTGGCAGCTCAACATTCCAAACGGCTGTGAGAGGGTCGCTCTCGGGATTGAGGATGGACAGCGCCAACTCGAAATGGAGTGGCTGTCGACGTTTCGCCGTCAGTTCAAGGTAGCCAAGCATCGAGTGCTCCTCGCTTGTAGAGCTTTCAGCGCCAGAGAGTCTGTTGTCCCGGGCAAGACACGGTTGATCTTTACTCAACGATGGGCTGCTCCGCCGCATCGTTGACCATCTGCGCCGCCCCTCCGAAGATAGCCTTGAAGGCGCGCCTTCCTTCCACGGCGGTGGCGGGAGTGTCGAAGCGCCGCGGCTCCGCCTGGAGTGGCTGCTGTTTCCGCCCGCGTTTTACTTCCTTTTCGGAAACTCCCATCCATCCTGGAGATGACATTTTGTTGAGAGCGGTGGCACGCGCCGCCGGTTCCTTGCGACGCTGGACGGGTCTGCGCCGGGAAGCGACGGGTTGACCTTCTTCCTACAAGGCCGGGCGCAGGACATCCTGCCGAGCCGGTTGATCAACGGCCGGAACGAGACGGTCCGCATGGGAAGATGGAGACGATTCGAGATCGAGGGCGATTTCCCGGGATAGCGGCTTTCCTCGCAAAGATTCTCTTGCAGTTTTTTGCGGCCTCCGGACAGCATCCCGCGCGATCCGTGCGGACAGGCGGTTTCTCTCCTTCAGATATTGCTGGGGTGATTTCTGGTGGCGGGGAACAATCATCGATTCCGCCAGCAGATCTCGTGCCTGCTGAAGCCGCAACAGGTGGGCATCAAGTTTACGAACAATATCGGCCTCGGACATCGAGCACTATCCTAAAACGGCGCAGGAACGTCGAGCCAAGAACCCGTATACAAATGGGAGACTTGCGCATCGCGCCGACATCCGCATCGGTTGAGTGGCACCACAGAGCGAGCGTCAGCGGGTTCCTACCAACGATTTCGCGGCGAGGTCCGACTGCCGACCGCTCGGCGGAGCGCTCCTGCTGTCGATGCAGCTTGGACAAACTCTTGTCGGGATAATGCGATCAACCGCAGAGCGCTCTTTTTTATCCAAAGTGCCCCACCCTGAGCCCTTGTGAGTCAGCACTCTCAATCTTTCCAGGAATCGCCGCTTCGGAAGTTGGTACATCGCTCCACGCGCACCCTCGAATTGGCAGTTAAGACCGGCCAATGCCTGACCGTATTGCAGTGCCTCTGAGACGTTCGTCTTTGTCAAAGACTTGAGTGATTCCCTTCCGCACCCAAACCGATGGCAGATAAGGCCGACCGTCGTCCAATCACCCGCGCCCGCCGTATCCTTTACTTCCACGTCGTAGGAGGATAATGTTGCCCAGGTTCTGATTCTGCGTTGCGCCCGCAGGATAAAACGCAGACCCTCGGCGCCGAGGGTCTGAATCTCGAGACACGCGGTATTGTTGCTGAGGAGATCGCTGAACCCTTTTGCTCGCTGATCTGAATACTTAAGCACGTCGCAGATGCGAAGCATTTCAACAAAAAGGGCCGGATCTCCAACCCCGGAAGGCTCGAACACAACGACTGCGTTGTTCTTCCTGAAGTGCTCTGCCAGAACGAGAGTCGATCGGGAGACGCGATCAGTAAAAAATACTGACGCTGTCGTTATGTTTCCCTTCAGACTCTCAGCCGTTTCAGTCAATACAGGGCGATAGCTTGGCAGGTAGGCTCCGCAATCGGGGCAAGTCCAGAGGAAGCGATGCTTCGCAGCCCCGTCTTTGCCAAGGAAGATTTTCTCAACAACAATTGGCGTAGGGCACGGGAAGTTTCCCAGCAGGTACGTTGTGTCCACACCCCATCGCTTTAGGTCGGCCTTGACGAATTCGCCGGCCTCGTCTTCCGCCAGCCGGCCGATTGGCATGGATTGCCAGCCCAGATAGGAGAGGGCAGCGGTCACGTTCCCTGTCGTTCCCCCGGCATAGAAACGGGGTACGAGCGGATCTTCAATACCGAGAACGACGTCGAGTGCAATGAATCCCGAACTGACCAGACGAGGTGTCTGCTTAATCTTCATAGCACTCTCCGGCGAGCCATAGCCCGTGGATGACCCCGTCTCCTGCAAGCCGAGTCAATTCCGCCATATCAACAGCGACTCGGTGTCCGTGCGCTTCGATGTGGGCAATCGCCACCCGAGACCCGGCCCGCTTGAGTTCGTAGGCGGCCAGCAGAGCCCCAATAGACAACAGTTTACTAGACAAAGCCGATACGATGGCGTTCGAACCGCCGAGAGGTGCCAAAGACTCTGCGTAGTGCTTGATCGCCTGGACAAGCTGACGGTAGACCTCGAACGGGTTCGTCTCGGAGGCATACAGGAAATTGCGGGGATCTATTCTCAGCCTGTCGAAGAGCAACTCCCGGTGTTCCAAAATGAGGTTGTCCCCCCTTCTCGGATCGCTGGATGGAGCTGGCAACAGAGGACATACTTCAGACGGACGCACGAGATCGTGGATGCGTTGAAGCTGTGTGCCCTGGTTCTCGCCGAGAAGAGGAAACCAGACACGGGGCTTCGACGCTGCCGATTCTCGCTCTGCGTCGCCGCGGAAGGTGTGAATGTAGTCCGCCTCCTCGTCCAGCCCTTCCTCAATGATCAGACTGTCGACCTTCGGATTTTCGTTGGCTAATACGAAAAGGTTCATGCGTGGCGGGCATTGGCCGTCGATGATGTGGAGCAGTTTGGCCACGATGGGCTGAAAGACGCTCCTCGGCAGGGCGCTCACATCCACGATGATGTCACTGATGCCAGCGAGTTCAGCGGCCGTCTTGAACAGTCCTTCGGCGGACCTGGACGTCATTCGGCGGCGCTCGGCCGAGAACATGCTGATATTGCGGGTCGACAGCTGTGCCGCCGGCACGATTTTAGTGAGCGTCTCCATGTTGGTTTTGACGGCTTCGTCGTACGCACGGGACGGAGACTGGTCACCTTCCTCGTAGGTGAGCATGATCACCTCAAGGGCAAGTGACGGACACATGCGGCGAAGGAGCGCCAGCCCAGTCAGCATGCGAGGGTCGAATCCACGGCCCAGGATAAACCGAGCTTTTCGTGAGGCGGACCCGTTGAAGTGACTCGTGAAGAGTGCTTCGAGATCCGTCCCATAGGCGCGCGCGTAAGTCGACCAACGTTCCGGCATTTAACCCGCCATCACAGGAGCGATTTCTTCGGCTCGTAACCTGCAGTCATCCACATATAGAGCTCCCGCAGCGGACGCTCCTTAAACCCTCCATATTGTAGCGGCAGGTCGTATGAAACACAGAGTAACCGATTGAGATTTAACACCATCCAGGTATCGCCCTTGACCTTGTAGTCGAGCCGGGCTTCGAGAAGGTTGTTCGCAATTGCTGCGGCAATAACATCTGCGAGCAGACTATATTCCGGCCTGTTTGCCAGGAACTCCTTACTCTGAAGCTGCTCGCGCTCCTTCATTGAAATAGCGATTCCCGTCACGCCGGGATCGTACGGAGCAGAATCCTCATAGGTTCTTTGCCTGCAGAAACTGCCGATAGCTGAAAGCAAGTTATGGACCTTCTCGCCGTAGCGCGCACGTCGCGGGATCTCGGTCCAAAAGGATTCCGCGGCTCCGCGAAGCAATGCGTCCTGCCGGCCAGCGTTGAGGGTTGGCATCTTCGAAATCAAACTCGATGCCACAACTTCCTCAAACTCATCTCCTGCCAACCGCATGAACTGCTCAATATTCCACGACGCCAGGTTCGTCAGCTTCTTCGGTCCGAAATAATAGGGAAGATGGAATTCGTGGGCGAGAAACAGCTCGGCCGCCGCGCGGATGCTTGAATCCGTCTTGTCCTTCAGGTCCGCCGAACTGAGAGGGAAGTCGAAGGCGCTTTGTTGATTCCGCCGCTCACGATGAATCAGAATCTCAAGAACTCGCCACCCGATGGCGCGATCTCGGGAGCCACCTGTCTGCTGATCCTGCGCCTCAATCCAATCGTTGAACAGAGCGCTGCCACGGGATAATGCTATGATGCGTTCCCTGACAACCGGAATCGTCGCGTCGTACTTGCTTTGCCACTCCGCTCCATCCAGGGACGCCTGCAGACAGGAATCGAGGGAACTAACTTCGACTGTTAATGCCGCGCTGGCGCGGCGGTCTGCCACACTATTAAGCAGGTTCGCAAACTTATTGGCACTCTCCCGCCAGAACCGTTCGATGAGAATTTCCCCTCCGTAATCGCGCCCTTCCGTGACGCCCGTCTCGAGCATCTCGTCGGTCGACAGAGCTTCAAATCTCTCGGCCAGCCATACCCCCACTCCGGCGCGCATGTCCGCGACGGTTTTCAGAAGCAAGCTCCTTTGACCATGGGTGAGATGGTGGACGTCATCGAGGAGCAGCAGCCGATGACTTGCGATGGGCCGACCATCGATCGTGAGGACGCCTGGCCGCATCAGGTTGATTGAGTGAAGCGTATCGCTGCCGGGAAGAGATGCCAGGTTGCCACCATCGAAACTGTCGATCGCATCGCAGACATTCTCCTCGAGATCAGTCGCCCAGCGGTGCACTTCGACCCCGGAGTTGGCGCCCGTCCCGCCTGCCCGAATCTCCATTAGAGCCTCAGCCGAGACTCTGATACGCGAGAGGTCTTCGGGATAGCGCAGAGCCCTGAGCTGCAGGCTGGCTCGCAATGTAGCCAGGATGATTCGCGCGTTGAGGAGGCCGAATAGAAGGCGATTCTTGCGAACAGGTTCAAAATCCAGATCATCAAGGAAACGGTAGTTGCGGGCGCAGGAGAGAAAGACGCCGAGCACTTGCGGGCCGCCTTCGTCGATCACACCCAACGCCGCCATCCTCTGGTACAGCTCCTTGAGATCGTCATTTGCTTTGAAGGCGTGAAGATTCACAAGGGCCGCGGGCGTGAACAGGCGGAGAAGAGTCGTTTTGCCAGCTCCCGGCGCGCTGCGGATCAACTGAGGCTTGTCCCAGAGGTGCGGATCGTCGCCCAGCAGGTCGAGCATGCCAGGACCGAGCAATTTCAGGAACGTGACATCGTTCTCAATCGCCTCGGCCGCGCGGAGGCGGAACGGATTTCTCGGTTCTCTCATACGGAATCCTTGTGCCGCGTGACGCGGGGGAACAGCGGTCGCATCTGCGGGCCCTTTGCCCACAAGAGCCCAATCGAATTATTAGGGGTATTGTGACTTAACACCAATGGCAATCCACAGGCTGCAAAACCGTAGCGCAGATCAGTTCCCCCAAGGCGCGTGCTAGGCGTCTCGTTGGCATCGTCGTAATATTTCTCGATGAGTGTGTCGACCTCCGGGTTCGTACCCTGTACCAAAGTGATCTCATTCGGCAGCCGCTGGACGACGGCGATGCTGATTTTCAGCCCGAACTTTTCTTCGAGCAGTCTTCTTTCAGCCCGTAGCTTTTCTTCGACCCTGGCCGTGGCCAGATAAAGCACAAAGATTACTTCACAGCCCTCTTCCACGACCAGCCTAGACAGAGAGTTCTCGCGATTGGCCAGGTGCAAAAGAAACTTCCCAACCTTGCCTGCGATCGTCCCGTCTTCCGCGGATCGTAGATAGCTGATTCCGCTGGCTGAAAAGTCATCCATCAACACCACGACTTCGAATGCAACTTCGGCTTGCTCCGGTGACTTTTCGGCTGCTGCCGGATCCCCCATCTCGTGGAGCGCCTTGCGAAGATCGTTGAGCAGTCCGTCGATCCGTTCCGAACTGAGTTCGTGGCTTAGCCGAACCTGCTCATTGCTGAGCTCAGAATTCACCCGCCGGAATATGTCTGTGCGGGCGCCATCGCTCAACCCGAGAAAAAGAGTCTTTCTTTGCAGAGCGCGAAACATCTGCGATACTGCGATTTTCTCTTTCTTCCACTTGTCAACGCCCATCTTGCGTGCGGCGAGATCCAAAAGGAGCGGCCGAATGCAGTCCGGATAGGCGACAGAAACAAGGTGATTCATTTCGGCGGTCGAGACGAATATCAGGTTCCTGCGAATGTATTCGAGAGCTACCGAGCGTTCTCCCGGCGTGAACTGGCTGAGCCAACTCGCCAGGCTCTCGGTAAAGCGCATGCCCGGGGAGAAGTGCTGGTATTCGTCATATTTGTAGGAGGCCATTGCCTGAAGTTCGAGCCCGATCAAATTGAAATCGGTGGGCTGCCAGTTCATCACTTTGCTGAGCAGCTCCTCAGCCAGTTGATTGTTCATGGTTCCCTCAATGTCAGACGGAAATGCTTCGCCGACTTTCGGATCTGGCTGAAGTAGTACACGAGTGCGGCGCTGCCAATGATTCCCGGAGGCGCCATATTCCAGCCTGACTCGAGATCAAATCCTACTTCATCCACGCTCAGCGATTCCGGCACACAAAGCAGTTCGAAGTCGTTGCCCGGCCACGATGGCTTGTCCCCGATAAACAGAGTCTGCGCGCGGGCGGAATTCGCGCCGGCCATGCCTTTCAGGATATTCAGCTTGCTAGTTTCAGTAGTGACTACGTCTACAGACCGCGACGAAGCTACAATGCGGACGTCCGTTATCCCGTGCTTCGCTAATAGAGACGACGTGAGACACCACAGCGGGTCCGCCGATGCTGCGTCCTCCAGCTCCAATGTGACCTGCGGAGGACGAACGGTCAATTTGATGCCCGGAATATTAGCCTGGCGGATCACGTTTGCCGCGTCGCGCAATCGAGCGGGTTGGTTTTCGCTATTGAGATTGCTGTCGCTGCTTAATGGGAGGACGATCGCGCCGTTGTAGAACGCCACCGTGACGAGATCCCAGAGACGCTTTGGC
>Ga0210385_10002122_pt1 | contig 11998 bp, 8 predicted proteins | sample IncBWH26OmetaG_FD_160107 | JGI IMG/M metagenome (GOLD analysis project Ga0210385, IMG submission 160107) | Forest soil microbial communities from Barre Woods Harvard Forest LTER site, Petersham, Massachusetts, United States - Inc-BW-H-26-O ... | reverse complement strand
TCCGGAGTTGGTTTCGGTGGGAGCCTTCTGCATTGGCGTCGACAAGATCGATCGGGCGGCTTCGAGCGAGCGAGGGATTGCGGTGTTTAATGATCCGCACTCGAATTCGCGGTCGGTGGCTGAGCTGGCCATGGGCGAGATCATCCTGCTGATGCGCCGGACTTTTGAGGCTAGCACTCAGCTGCATGGCGGAGTCTGGAATAAATCTTCGGCAGGGTCACATGAAGTCCGCGGACTGACCTTGGGAATTGTGGGCTATGGAAAGATCGGGTCTCAGGTGTCGGATCTGGCCGAGGCTCTAGGCATGCGCGTCGTGTTTCACGATGTGGCGCATGTGCTGGCTCGCGGAAATGCTCGCCCGGTCAGCTTTCGCGAGTTGCTGGCTACTGCGGACGTGATCACCTTGCATGTCGATGGGAAAATGCAGAACCAGGATTTATTTGGGGAAGATGAAATCCTCGGAATGAAAGATGGCGCTTGCCTGATTAATTTGAGCCGCGGGTTTGTCGTGGATCACAAGGCGCTGGCTCGGCATTTGAAGAGTGGGAAACTCGGAGGCGCGGCGGTGGATGTGTTTCCGCAGGAACCGGAGAGTGGCGGTTCGTTTGTCAGTCCGTTGCGTGGGTTGCCGAATGCGATCTTGACTCCACATATTGGCGGGAGCACGGAGGAGGCGCAACAGAATATTGGGCAGTTTGTTTCGGCGAAGATGATCGATTATTTCTCGAGCGGCAATTCCCTGCTCAGCGTCAACTTGCCGCTTTGTCATCTGGATTATGAGCCAGGCTCGCACCGGCTGATGCATATCCACCACAACGTGCCTGGAATCTTGCGTGCGATTAACGACATTCTGGCGAATCGCGAGATCAATATTGAGCGGCAGGTACTGGATACTCGCGGGGCGCTAGGATATGCGATTTACGACATCAATCGGGCTTGCGATGAGGTGTTGCTGGCGAAGCTGCGCGCGGTTCCGCAGACGATCCGGGTGCGCGTGCCAGGCGACGCTCGAGGTTGAGCATATAGCTGCATCTGATGTAGCTGCATCTAGAGATAGGTTAGAATGGTTTATAGTTAAACCAATAGCACTTCTGAGTTTGACCCTTTTGCGGTCCACCCCGTACCCTTTTGTGTTCGTGAGTCGCGTCTGTGTCGCCGGTGCCAGTCTCGTATCGTAGTTCGAGGCTGAAGGCGTTTTTTACGGCCCGGTAGTTTCAATCCAAATTATTTGTCGAGGTTTCAGGAATGATTGCAGCAATTCTGCGGATTCGTGTAATCGCCTCTTGTCTTCTATTTGTTCTCGCCGGAATGACGGCCACCGAAGCGCAGGTACCGGTAACGACCTGGCATTATGACAACGCGCGTTCCGGGGCGAATCCGAATGAGACGATTCTGACTCCGCAAAATGTGAACTATAAAGGATTTGGCAAGCTCTTCACCCAGCCAGTGGATGGAATGATAGTTGGCCAAGCACTTTATCTGCCGGGCATCAAGATTTCAGGGAAGGTGCATAACGTTATCTATGTCGCAACGATGCATGACAGCGTGTATGCGTTTGACGCAGACAGCGCGACCGGGAAAGATGCAAAACCGCTTTGGCATACGACTTTTCTGATCAATGGAGCGACTACGGTCCCGATCAGCTTGCAGGGATGCTCCCCCACCACACGATGGACAGAGGTAGGAATCGTTTCGACGCCGGTGATCGATCCGGTGGCGGGGACGCTTTATGTCGTGGCGAAGACCTACGAGAATTCCCAGTTCGTGCATCGCCTGCATGCGCTTGATGTTACGACAGGCCTGGAGAAGACGGGCAGTCCTGTCGTGATCACGGCAAGTTACGAGTTTAACGGTGTAAATAACATTTTTGCCGACAAGATGCAGGTTAATCGTCCTGCTCTACTGCTGGAGAATGGCAACCTCTACATCGCTTTTGGATCAAACGGATGCCGCGGCGGGCAAGAGCAGGGATGGGTATTATCGTACAACGCTTCAACACTGGAGCCCGAAGGTGCATTTGACGACGAACCGTCGGACTCGGCGGCTGCACTCTGGATGAGAGGTGGAGGACTTTCGTCAGACAGCGAAGGGAACATCTATGGAACAACCGCAGATGGGGACTTCATGGCGAGCACGAACTTCGGACAGTCGGTGCTCAAACTGACGCAGTCGGGCGACACGCTGCAATTGGCGGACTGGTTTACACCTTACAACGAGTTATATCTCGACGAAAACGATAGGGATTTGAGCGAACCCGTGTTGGTGGTGCCGACGCAGCCAGGGAAGCATCCAAACCTCGTTGCCACTGTAGGCAAAGAAGGCACGATTTATCTATTGAACCAGGACAATATGGGTCACTTTTGCGCGACCTGCCTTAAAAAAGATTCGAATATTGTGCAAGAGTTGGTGGGTGTAGCTCCATGGACTGGAGCGCTGGTTTACTGGAATAACACGATCTATTCTTCTGGTGGCGGAATGCCAATCGCCGCAATTGCGCTAAGCAACGGCCGGATGGCCACGACGCCGTTCGCACAATCGAAGGCGGAAGGCGGCGGGCATTCGCCCGTGATTTCCGCCAATGGAACCACGAATGGCATTCTCTGGCAGATTACCGGTCAATATCTACTTGCGCTTGACGCAGTTACGCTGGAAAAAGTATACGGCGGCGGGCAGGCTCCCGATGGCCGCGATCTGCTTCCGCCGCTCCCCCATTTTGCGAATGTGGTAGTGGCAAATGGCAAAGTGTATATAGGGTCAAAGAACAGCCTAGTGGCGTTCGGATTGTTGCCGTAGGTTAGTAAGGTTCGAACTGGAATGCGATTATTTCGTTGCGGCGCGTTTTAGCCGGTCATGGATGGCTTCCCACTCGGGCGAACTGGGTGGGAGATCTACAGCAATCCAGGTGTAATTCCCCTCGTCAGCCTGGTGAAGAATTCCATAGAGCGCGGCTGCGTAATCCGGCGCTGCTTGCGGCATCTGATGGATGGCGGCGGTAAGGTTCGTGGTGACAGGCGGATGCTCGTGTTGCAGATAGATTCCTTTGCCCTGATCGGGCAGTTTCCCATTCGTGGTTAAGAATAAAACGGTGCGCGGGCTGTAGTGGCGCGGGTGCATTCCGGGAGCGGGGTGTGATCCTGCTTGAACTTCTTCCACGGAAGCAATCGGGCCGACCATCGCTTCCAGTTCTGCGCGGGAAATTCCGCCGGGACGAAGTAGTATTGGTTGCGGATGCGTCAACGACAACACTGTGGACTCAATTCCTACGTTGCAGGGCCCTCCATCGATGATGTAGTCGACTTCGGTGCCAAGGCTGCTGCGGACGTGGTCGGCAGTGGTGGGAGAAAGTTCTGTAAAACGGTTTGCGCTGGGGGCAGCGAGTGGGACGCCTGCCGCCTCTATCAGGGCAAGCGCTAGTGGATGCGCAGGCATGCGGATGGCGACGGTAGACAGACCTGCGGTGACGATGTCGGGAATTGCTGGTTGTTCGTCTTGTCGCTTTTCCGATCTTTCCAGCACCAGGGTCAGCGGCCCCGGCCAGAATCGGTGGGCGAGGCGGTCCGCAATTTCAGGCCAGATCGCAACCAGAGACCGCGCCATTTCTATCGATGCGACGTGGACGATGAGCGGACTGGTGGCGGGTCTCCGTTTGGCGGCGTAGATGCGGGCCACGGCTTCGGGGTCGAGGGCGTTTGCTCCTAGTCCATAAACCGTTTCGGTGGGGAAGGCTACGAGCCGGCCGGCGCGGAGGAGTTTGGCGGCGTGCTTGATTTCGCCGGGACCGACGGCCTTAAACCCGGTTGGTGGCATTTGTTGATTGTAGATTGCGAAGCCAGATAGCTGAAATCAGACTTCGGGGACGCAGCGAGGCGATAAGACGTGGCCGGGCGGGGACGCCCGGCTCTCCACAATCTTCCTTCTAATTTACTTTTTCTTGTCGTCTTTATTCTCTGGTTCGTCGACCATTAAGTTGTTAGTTACTCCGAATACGCCGGACACGCCGTTGGCCTTAATTCCGGCAACTTGCTTGTCCATCTGACGGGCCACTGCGCCTTCCAGCGTGACTTGTCCGTTCTTCACGATGATGTGGATAGGAGGAACGGCACGCAGCTGATACGGAGACAGGACGCTGTTGCTGTAAATGGCGCGATAGACGGCGCGGCGGATTCGGTCGTCGTTCGGCGAGAGCGGCAGGACCTCGATGTTGTTGACGACATTGGTGACGCCTTCAATCCGCTTGACGACATTTCCGGCGTCGGATTTGAGCGTGGGGCGCGCGACCTGGCCGAGCAGGGTCACGGTGCCGTCAGCATCGACTTTGTAGGAGAGGTTATCGAACACGCCGTAGTACGGAAGCATCACGAGTTCGTGACGAACCTCCTTGACGATGCGATCGATGCTCTTCTGCGGAAGAGCGCCAGCTGGCGGGTTGTCCTGGGTGGTGGGACTGGCAATAGCCACCATCGAGAAAATCAGCGGTAGAGCGAAAACTGCGAGCAATGATTTTTTCATTTTTCTTACCTCACGCAAGAGTTCACAATTACTACGTCGTCGAAGTCAGTGGAAAATTTAGCGTATTTCAGACGCCTGTAAGGTCCTAGCAGTTGCTTTTTTGCCGGGGAACCGGCGATTGACAGCCTAATTCCAATTCGTGGGATTGGCAATAAGGCGTGCCTGAAAAATGAAGATGACGCGGAGGCGGGCGGACACGAATGTCCGCCCACACATGCTTAGGTTGTTTTTGGCTTGCGTCGGCGCTCTCTGAGACCTTCGATCAACAGGTAGAGCACGGGGATAAAAAACAAGTTGAGGATGGTGCTCATGATCATGCCCCCGAAAACGGTGGTGCCTACGGAGTGGCGGCCATTTTCTCCAGCACCGGTGGCGAACACTAGCGGCACAACACCCAAGATGAAAGCCAGCGAAGTCATAAGAATGGGACGAAGACGGATACGGGCAGCTTCCACGGCGGATTCGAGAATGGTCATGCCGCGACCGCGCAACTGCTCGGCAAATTCAACGATCAGGATGGCGTTCTTGGATGCGAGACCGACCAGCATGACCAAGCCTACCTGGCAGTAAACATCATTCTGTAGGCCGCGAATCCATTGCCCTCCGAGCGCGCCGAGCAGAGCCATGGGCACCGCTAGAAGAATAATGAAGGGCAGAACAAAACTTTCATATAGCGCGGCAAGCGTGAGGTAGACAACGAGGGTGCCGAGGCCGAAGAGGATGAGCGTGGTTGATCCCGATGCCAGTTCTTCGAGTGAAATTCCCGACCATTCGTAGGTGTAGCCCTGCGGCAGAATTTTTGCGGAGAGTTGCTGCATGGCATCGATGGCTTGCCCGGAACTGAAGCCGGGTGCAGCGGAGCCATCGATTTCCGCCGAGCGGAAGAGATTGTAATGATTGATGACCTGAGGCGCGGAGCTTTGCGCGATACTGACCAGATTCTGGAGCGGAATCATCGCTCCAGAATCGGAACGAACGTAGTACTGGCCGATATCCTGCGGGTGGGAGCGGAATTGCTTGTCGGCCTGCACGTAGACGCGGTAGGAGCGGTTGTTGAAATCGAAATCGTTGACGTAGGACGAACCCATGTATACGCCGAGCGTGTCAGTAATCTGGCCGAGCGGGATGTGGAGGCTCTTGGCCTTTTCGCGGTCGATGGTGACGACGTATTGCGGGTCGTTTGCTGTGTAGGTACTGAAAAGTCCAGTGAGATCTTTTTGCGGGCGCTGGCCGGCGGCGCGAATGAGGTCGTGGGTGGTTTTGTCGAGATCCTGGAGGGTATGAGCTCCCTGATCGAGGAGTTCGTACTGGAAGCCTCCGAACTGGCCCAGACCTTGAACAGCAGGCGGTTCGAACGGAATGACGAAAGCGCCGGAGATTCCGAACAATGGACCACGCAAACGTTTGATGATGGCGGCAGCCGTGTGCTCCTCTCCCTTACGCTTGCCATAGGGCTGAAGGGGCAGAAAAACGAGGCCGGCATTGGGCGTAGCGCCTCCGAAGCTGAAACCGGCGACAGAGAAGGTACCGCGAACTTCGGGGATGTTTTTCGTGATAGCTGACACCTGCTGACCGATTTTTCTGGTGTAGTCGAGTGAAGCTCCGGTAGGAGCCTGGATGGCGACGATGAGATATCCCTGATCTTCGGTCGGAACGAAGCCTTGCGGCACTTTCTTGAAGACGAGATAAGCCAGACCGAGGCCGACGGCGAACAAGATTAGAGCGAGAACCTCGAAGCGCAAAAAGGCGCGGAGGGCACGAACGTATCCGTTGTTGACCGCGAGCAGGAAGCGGTCAACCTGTCTGAAGAACCAGCTCTTTTCTTTATGTTCAAGACGGCCGAGCAGAATCGCCGCGAGTGCCGGCGCCAAGGTGAGAGCGTTAAAGGCAGAGATAGTGATAGAAAAGGCGATGGTGAGCGCGAACTGGCGGAAGAGAATTCCCGTGGTGCCGGGGAAGAATGCGACGGGCACGAATACCGCAACCAGTACGAGCGAGGTGGCGATGACGGCGCCTGTGACTTCCTTCATGGCGGCGGAAGCGGCTTTCGCGGCGTTGGTCTCGCCCTCTTGCAAGTGGCGCTCGATGTTTTCAATCACAACGATGACGTCGTCGACAACCAGGCCGGTGGCGAGCGTAATGCCGAAGAGCGTAAGCGTGTTGATGGAGAAGCCGAGCAGCTTGACGAATGCGAAGGTGCCGATGAGCGAAACTGGAGTGGCAATGAAGTGAATGATCGTCGTTCTCCAGTCGCCAAGAAAAATGAAGATCACCAGGATGACCAGCAGGATCGCGGAACCGACCGTAAAAACGACATCCCGGATGGATTCGCCGACCGCGTCGGTGGTATCGAAGGCGATCTCGTATTTCATCCCGGGCGGAAATCGCTTGGAAAGACGATCGAGTTCGGCTACGCACTTTTGATGGACGTCGAGAGCGTTGGCGGTGGAGAGTTGTGTGACGGCGATTCCAATGGCGTCGCGGCCGTTGTAATCGAGGTCGGTGGTATAGTCTTCGGCGCCGAGCTCCGCGTGACCGACATCTTTGAGACGAACTAACGTGCCATCGGTATTGCTTTTGAGGATGATGTCATCGAACTGAGCGGTCTCAGAAAGACGGCCCACGACGCGGACGCTGATCTGGTACTGCTGGTCGGGCATTGCCGGCTGGGAACCGATTTGTCCGGCCGCGACTTCGACATTTTGCTCCTGTAGGGCATTGACAACATCATCGGCGGTGAGGGAGCGTCCGGCCAAGCGCACGGGATCAAGCCACAGACGCATGGAATATTTTCGTTCGCCGAAGATTAGAACGTCGGCCACTCCGGGAACGCGCTTGAGATTATCGCGGACATAAACGTCGAGGTAATTGCTGATGAAGAGGGTGCTGTAACGGTCGACTGGATCGGAGAACACGGCGCCACCGAAGACGAAATTTTGCGAGGTCTTGGCGACGGTAATTCCGACTTGCTTGACGGCGGCGGGAAGTCTTCCTGAAGCGGTATTGACGCGATTCTCGATATCGACGGTTGCGAGGTCGGGATCGCGCGTAATGTCGAAAGTCGCGGTGACCGTGCTGACGCCGTCGTTGGTGCTGGAGGACGTGCTGTACTTCATGCCCTCAGCGCCGTTGATCTGCTGCTCAAGAGGAGTAGTGACGGCAGACTCGACAGTCTGAGAACTTGCTCCCGTATAGACGGCGGTCACACCGACTTGGGGCGGCGCAAGATTAGGGAATTGCGCAATGGGCAGCGTAGGAATGCAGATGATGCCCGCGAGAATAATCATCAGGGCACAAACGGTGGAGAATACCGGGCGATGAATAAAAAAGTCGACCATAAGAAAAAAGGGCTATCCCTTTGCCGCCTAATTTTCTGGGGCTCTCACTTTTACTAGCTGCTGCTTTCCTGCGGAATTACGGGTATGCCATCGATTAAATACTGAGTGCCGGAGATCACGACTTTGTCACCCGGCTTTACACCGTCGAGAACGACATAGTTATTGCCAACGATCTGACCGATCTGGAGTGGCTTCTGGTGGACTACGTATCCACCTTTCTGGTCGGGCTCGGCGACGAAGGCAAAATAGACACCGCCGATTCGCGACACGGCTACGACGGGAACCACTGGTTTTTCGTCGGATCCCCAGATTACGCGAGCGCGTATGAATTGAGCAGTGCGGAGACTGTCATTCGCGTTGGCGATGGTCGCTTTGACGAGCACGGTTTGAGTCGCGTTATCCACTTGAGGCGAGATGAAAGTCACGCGACTGGAGGCAAGCGAATTCCCTGAAGCGTCGACAATCTGAACGGGGAGATTCATCTTGAGCTGCGATGTCTTCTCGATGGGAACATAGATGTAGGCTTCTAGACTGCCAGGACGATCGACCGTAGTGAGTTGAGTGGTAGTCACCACACGGTCGCCGACGCGGACCGGAACATCACCAACGACACCTGCGCGCGGCGCGACAACCTGGTAGTAGTGCAGCTGAACTTGCTGTTCATTGACTTGAGCACCGAGCGATTGCAGTTGCGCCTGAGCGGCGTCGAGGGTGGCGCGCGCCTGGTCGAGATCCTGCTTACTCACCACTCCGGCATTTGCCAGACCACTGACACGATCGTAATTCTGCTGCGCCCATTTGACCTGAGCAAGCTGGGCAGCTGTGGCGCTCTCCTGGCTCTTGACTGTGGCCTGCTGCTTGGAGGGATCGATCTGCATCATGGGAGCACCATTGGCGACGCGATCGCCGGAATGGACGAAGATCTGAGTAATGATGCCTTCGACCTGGGGCATGACCACGGCAGAATCGCGCGACTTCAGGGTAGCGACGTACTCGGTGGTGTCGTCGACTTTTTGATCCTTGGCCGTTCGGACTTTAACCGGCATGGCTTGCGGAGCAGCAGCTTTGGCCTCTTTGCTATCGCCGCAGGCAGTGGTGAAAAGAATTGCAGCCAGAAGCGCTGCTGGCAGAATCAGAAATGGCGTTCTTTTAACGAATCGAGACATAGTTCTTAATTGAACCTCAAAACTGTAGAAGAAGTTGCACGGCATCTTCGGGCTAACCTCATGTTTTCACAAGACAAGAGCCCGGCCTGAAGACATACGTCAATACTAGGTTATTAATAGATTCATGGTAAGGGCTCAAGGCTCTAAGAATTTTTAGATTCTGCTAAATTGTTTTGTCATGAAACCTAGCCGTAGTTTTGCGAGCGACAACAATGCCGTGGTGCACCCCGAGGTGCTGGAGGCCATACGACGCGCTAATGAAGGGCATACGGTGGGATATGGGACTGATCCGTATACGGAATCGGCGATCGAAAAATTTCGAGATGAGTTCGGTGCCGAAGTAGCGGTTTTCTTTGTTTTCAATGGGACGGCGGCAAATGTGTTGAGTTTGCAGGCCCTGACGCGATCGTATCATGCGGTGTTATGTCCTGAGCTATCTCACATTTATGTGGATGAATGCGGAGCTCCAGAAAAACTTACTGGATGCAAACTTGTGCCTCTGCCAGCACCGGATGGGAAGTTGACGGTAGAAACAGTTTCTCATGCCTATCACGGAATTGGCGACCAGCATCACGTGCAGCCGCGAGTGATTTCGATTACGCAATCGACTGAGATGGGGACCGTGTATAAGCCGGCGGAGGTTGAGGCTCTGGCGCATTTTGCCCATGAGCGGAAAATGTATTTGCACATGGATGGAGCACGAATTTCGAATGCCGTCGCGGCACAACAGCTGAGCCTTCGGCAGGCCACGCGTGACCTGGGAGTGGATGTGCTTTCTTTTGGTGGGACGAAGAACGGGTTGATGGGCGTGGATGCGGTGGTTTTCTTTCGTCCGGAGCTGGCGGAGAATTTTTCATTCGTCCGCAAGCAGGGGATGCAACTGGCATCGAAGATGCGCTTTCTCTCGGTACAGATGGAGGCGCTTCTGACCAACGATCTGTGGCGACGGAATGCTGGACACGCGAACGAGATGGCGCAACTGCTGGAACAAGAAGTGAAGAAGATTCCGGCAGTCAAGATTGTGTATCCAGTGGAGGCGAATGGAGTCTTTGCGCAGATTCCTCGGGACGCGATAAAGAAGATACAGGAGCGGTATTTTTTCTATGTGTGGAACGAAGAGGAGTCAGTGGTGCGGTGGATGTGTTCGTTCGATACCACAGAGAAGGACGTCCACGAGTTTACGCAGTTTGTGGGAGCAGCAGTGCAGGACCTAGCGAACTAGAGCCCTCACGTTCGTCACCATCCGAGAGATGTTTTGGATCTTCCCTCTGATGCCTGCTCAGCGGCGGGAAAAATGCCAGATTTACTTCTTGCTTGTCTTTCCTGCCCGCACTTTTGCCCATCGAGCCCGCTGCGCTGCAGCGATTCTCTTGCGTCCAGCTGCTGAAATGGTTCGCTTCCTTGCAACTGGAACTGCAACAGATCGACGCTTCGTTCCCTGCATGTAGACTCTTCCGAAAGTAGTTAGAGCAGCGGTTACGCGATGGAGTTCATCTTCCAGTCGCGCACGTTCCTGCTGAAGCTGTCTGACGACGGATTGAATTAATGTTTTTGCCATGCACGGATTTTATCACCGGCAAGTTGGAGACGAAGTCAGTTCCTGGAGAAGAGGCTTAAGCGTCGCCACATTCCCGTCTCAGGTGAACTCCCGCACTAGATGGGCGATCCTGACGGTTACGCAGAGCTACCAACTACGGTCAGAGTCAGGTGCGTCGTCCGGCCGAAATTGATTGCGCTTGCGATAGACAATGAAAATCATGCCCACCGACATCAACGTGGGGGGGACGACTAGAATCAGAATCCCACTTTGCAATGCCTGAATCATTCGATTGCCCGCAGAAGCCGCTGAGGTATAGCAAAGGGCGCAGCTCTGGGAAAAAGCCGGAAGTGGAGCGGCGAGCAGGGCGAAGCCAATGAGCGCAACGGCAATGAACAGGAACGGTCTGTTGACGCTCATCTTTTCTCTTAGCATCTTGCCAACTCACGCTGCTTTTGTCGTTGTCGTTAGTCTTTCGTTGTTGGTCGCTAGCCAAGTCACCAGCTTTTTGTCATTTCGAAAATGGCGCACCTACCACCATTCGGGTACTGTCGGTCCAGCCATATTGCATCGCCAACAGAACAAAGATCGTGAAGACGAGGACGAACACTACAAAACTACGCTTCTCCGTCCAAAGATGCATGAAGAACAGAACTGCCAGGCCAGCCTCAATGATCGCCACCGCCAGCATGCGCCATAGCATCTGCGACGGATCAAGGTTCTGATACGCGATGACAAATTGCAAGCCCGCTAAAGCCAGCAGGCAAATATAGATGACTAGATCCTTTCCGATTCCGCTCTTGTGCGCTTGCTCTGTTGTCATATTATCCAGCTCCGTATTTCCCCTGATTCCGCTCCCAAGTTTCTTGATCTAGTGGACGAGATTCAAAAGGTAGACCAACGGCACGACGAACATCCAAACCAGATCCACGAAGTGCCAGTACAGGCCTAAAATCTCGAGATCATCAGCGTTGTAACGGCCGCCTTTGTAGCGTATACCCACAACGATCAGGGCGATTACGCCGCCCGTAACGTGCGTGAGATGCAAGCCGGTAATGCTGAAAAATGAGGCCCCGAACAGTGGCGTTCCCCACGGATTCTTGAAGAGCGTCATGCCTTCGCCGATGAGCCCTATCCATTCGCGAATGTGCAGCAGCGCGAACAGGATGCCCAGGGCTGCCGTGATCATGGTCCAACGAAAGGCACCGGCTTTGTCGCCGGCTCTTCCTGACTGCAATCCGATCAGCATGGTCAAGCTGCTGGTCAGTAGAATGAACGTCATCAACGCAACGTTGGTGATGCTGTGAAACGGCCGGGGCCAATCGGGAGAGCCATTCCGTACGAATCCATAGGCCACCAGGCACGCGGCAAACGTCATTGTGTCGGCAATAATGAACAGCCACATCGCCAGTTTTTTTGTAGGAATCGAAAATGGCCGTTCTATCCCT
>Ga0210385_10002120_pt1 | contig 12001 bp, 6 predicted proteins | sample IncBWH26OmetaG_FD_160107 | JGI IMG/M metagenome (GOLD analysis project Ga0210385, IMG submission 160107) | Forest soil microbial communities from Barre Woods Harvard Forest LTER site, Petersham, Massachusetts, United States - Inc-BW-H-26-O ... | reverse complement strand
GTACTAACGTTCCGCCGCGAAGACGGCGTGGCGGAAAATTTTCATCGCGAGCAAAACAAGGAACTGCTCAGCAAATTGGCGGATGATACGGGAGGCCGCTATTACACGGCTGCGAATGCCGCGCAGCTCTCGCAAGAGATCTCGTACTCGGAAGCCGGTATCACCGGGCGTGAAACCAAAGATCTGTGGAACATGCCTGTCATCTTGATGCTTCTTTTGGCGCTGCGTGCGGCGGAATGGCTGCTTCGCCGCAAATGGGGTTTGGTATGAGCGCCGGGTTTCGTATGCGGTTCGCTGCTCTCATGCTTCTTGCGGCTTCTTCCATGCCCGCCGCCAGCTATTACCTCACCATCGCGGGCCTTGGCGGCGCGCCGGAATACGAAACGCAGTTTGAGAAATGGGCCGCGGATCTCGACCATGAGCTGCATTCGAACGGCGCGGACTTGCAAGTCGTCACGCTCAGTGGGCCTTCGGCAACTCGGCAGCGCATTCAACAGACGTTATCATCGATCGCGGCGCAGGCCCAGCCCGGCGACGCATTTGCGTTGTTCCTGATCGGCCACGGCACGTTCGATGGCGCAGATTACAAGCTCAACATTCCCGGACCCGACATTGCGGCTGCGGAACTGGCCGCTTTGCTCAATCGAATCCCTGCGCGCCGGCAACTGGTCGTCAATATGACTAGCTGCAGCGGCGCATCGGTCGCCGCGCTCGCCAGGAAAGACCGCATCCTGATTACCGCTACCAAGTCCGGCAACGAGAAGAACGCCACCGTCTTTGCGCGTTATTGGGTAGACGCGCTGCGCGATCCCGCGGCCGACACCGACAAGAACGGAACCGTCTCGGCGCTGGAGGCGTATCGTTACGCGGAGCGGAAAACCGCGGCGTACTTTGAAAGCGAAAAACTGCTGGCTACCGAGCACTCGATGTTGACCGACACGGGCACGGCGAATGCCGCACGGGACCCGAAACCGGAGAATGGGCAGGGAATGCTGGCGGCGGCCTTCCCGCTGATTCGTCCCCAAGGGGAAGTGGCAGCCAATGTAGCGCCGGAGAAGCAGCGGCTGTTCGCGAAGAAAGAAGAGCTGGAGGCAAAGATCGACCGGCTCAAATATGAAAAGGCAGCCCTGACGCCCGAAGAGTACAAGCAGCAATTGACAGCCTTGTTGCTTGAGTTGGCGCGAACCCAGGCGGAGATCGACCGGTGAATCGCGCTTGCCTCGCGACTTTGGTGCTGTGCTTGGCGCTGAACAGCGCGGCGGCTTCGCCGCTTGAGCGCACAGGCCGTCTGGTGGCCGTTGTGCGCGATTCAAACAACGGTGATACTTGCCTCGCGCTACGCCACCACGGACAACTCCACGAAGCGCAAGCTTGCTTCACCCGCCTCACCCAGGCGACAGATGCATTCCGTCGCGCCGAGGGTTACTGGGGCCTCGGCCGCTACGACGAAGCGAACGAGGAGTTCCGGGCCGCATCGAGAGAACAGCCGAAATCCGCGCCGGTTCATGTCGAGTGGGGCCGCATGTACCTGGACCACTACCAGCCCGGCGATGCGGCCAAACTCTTTGAAGAGGCTCTGGAGATAGATCCGAACAACGCGCCGGCTTACCTCGGCTTGGCCCGAGTGGCTGCGCAGGCATTCGATAAACGGGCCGTTCAACTGGCGAATCAGGCGATCCAGCATGACGCGAAGTATGCGGAAGCTCATGAATTCCTGGCGTATCTGGCGCTCGAAGACGGCAATCCGAACCTGGCGGCAGCCGAAGCGCAGCAAGCGATCGGGCTTTCGAACGAAGCGCTCGACGGCATGGCTGTGCTCGCTTCCATCGATTGGTTGAATGGCGCCTGGTTGGATTCTAAAGCGCAATCGCCATGGATGGACCGCATCCTGAAAATCGATCCTGCTTACGGCGAGGCCTACGCAACCGGCGCGCACTTCTTCGAGATCAATCGCCGATACGAAGAAGCCATCGCCTGGTACCGCAAGGCGCTGGAGCTGAACGGCGCGCTTTGGGCCGCCCGCTCGCAGCTCGGCGTAAATCTGATGCGGCTCGGAATGGAAACCGAAGCGAAGCAGCAGCTCGAGCGCTGTTATGAAGCGCACTACCGGGATGCCGAAACCGTCAATTCCCTGCGGCTGCTCGACTCGTTGAAAGATTACGAGACGTTCAAGACCCCAACCACGCAGCTGGTCCTTAATAAGAAGGAAGCGGCGCTGCTGCGGCCTTACATCGAGCCGGAGCTTCAACGTGCGATTGCAACTTACCAGCGCAAATACAAAATGACGCTGCCTGGGCCAGTGCGCCTCGAGGTCTATCCCAACCACGAAGATTTCGTCGTACGCACGCTCGGGTTGCCTGGACAAGGCGGCCTGCTGGGCGTGACATTCGGCTCTGTGGTGGCTATGGATAGCCCTTCCGCGCGGCCACCGGGAGAATTCAATTGGGCCAGCACTATGTGGCATGAGTTGAGTCACGTCTATGTTCTGAACGCCACGCATCACCTGGTGCCGCGTTGGTTCACCGAAGGCCTTGCGGTACATGAAGAGGGCGCAGCCTCGCCGGATTGGGGAGATCGCATGACGCCCGAGATCGTAACCGCGCTGCAGCAGAAAAAACTGCTGCCCGTTGAGGAACTCGACCGCGGTTTTCTGCGGCCCGAATATCCCAACCAGGTGATCGTCTCGTATTTTGAAGCCGGCAAAATGTGCGATTACATTGCACAGCGCTGGGGCAACGATGCGCTGCTCGGAATGATTCACTCCTACGCTGCCCGCAAGACCACCCCGAACGCGATCGAAGACAACCTGCACGAATCCGCTGCCGCCTTTGATAAAGATTTCCAGGCCTGGCTCGACCAAAAGACCGCAAACACCGTTCGTCACTTTGATGACTGGAAGCTAGGAATCAAGCTCGCTTACGACGATCTCCAACATGGAAAGCCGGATGACGCTCTTCGCCACGGCCTTGCGATTCGGGATTACTATCCCGACTATGTCGGCGGACACAACTTGTACGAACTTACGGCCGACTTTTATCTGACGAAGAATGATAAGGCCGCTGCTGTCCGGGAACTGGAGCAGTATCGCGATACCGGCGGAACGGACGTAACCATGCTCAAGAACCTTGCTCGCCTCGAGCAGGAAGCGGGCAAATCGAACCAGGCCGAAGTTACGCTCAAGAAACTAAATTACGTCTCTCCCGAAGACGAGGAAATTCACCGGCGGCTCGGCGACATCCTGCTTCAGGGCGGCGACGCCGTGGGCGCTGTCCGCGAGTATCAGGCTGTGGTTACGCTGCAGCCCGCCGACAAAGCCGAATCGCATTATGAATTGGCGCGCGCTCTGAATGCCGCGCACCGAACCAACGAAGCCAAGGATGAAGTTCTTATCGCACTCGAAGCTGCGCCGGGTTTCAAGCCCGCACAACAACTCCTTCTGCAATTGAGCCAATAAATATGTCCACCACAACTGCGCCGCTCACCGACACTACTGAAGTGAAAGCCCGCATCCGGCGTTTCCAGGAAGTACAGGCGGCGATCAAGCGCGAAGTGCACAAGGTGATCGTCGGGCAGGACGAGGTCATCGAGAATGTGTTGATCTCTCTGTTCGTCGGCGGCCATTGCCTGCTGACCGGCCTGCCGGGCACCGCCAAGACTCTATTGGTGCGCACCATGGCTCGCACGCTCGGGCTGAACTTCAATCGCATCCAATTCACGCCGGACCTGATGCCGTCCGACATCACCGGCACCGACATCATCGATGAAGACGCGCTCACCGGACGCCGCACCTGGACGTTCGTGCCCGGGCCGATTTTTTCCAATGTGCTGTTGGCCGACGAAATCAACCGCACGCCGCCGAAAACCCAATCGGCGCTGCTTGAGAGCATGCAGGAGTTGTCCTGCACGGTGCGCGGGCATCAATACCGCATCGAGCCGCCGTTCCTCGTGCTCGCAACACAGAATCCGATCGAGCTCGAAGGCACCTATCCGTTGCCGGAAGCACAGCTCGACCGATTTCTTTTCAATACCGTGCTCGATTATCTGACTGCCGATGACGAGCTGAAAGTCGTCGATCTCACCACCACGACGCAGGCGCCCGAAGCTGATGCCGTCACGAGCGGAGAAGAAATTCTGGATTTCCATCAACTGGTGCGGATGACCCCGGTGGCGGAGTCCGTGGCGCGTTACGCGATCGAATTAGTGCGCGCCACTCGTCCCGGCGACGACGGCGCCGCCCCTGATTTCATCAAGAAGTATGTGAACTTCGGCGCGAGCGTGCGTGCGGCCCAATTCCTGGTGCTCGCGGGCAAGGCTCGCGCGCTGATGCACGGGCGTTTCCATGTGGCCTACGAAGATGTCCGCGCGCTGGCCACACCCATCATGCGGCATCGCGTGCTGCTTAATTTTCACGCCGAATCGGACCGCTTGAATACCGACGAAATCCTGCGCCGATTGCTCGAGTGGAAGGCGGCACCACGCGCCTAGTGTAAGCACCAGCAGGATGCCATGCCCGCCGAAGTCGCCAACCGTTTTCTAGATCCCGCCGTCCTCGCCGAAATCTCGGGCCTGGATCTGGTTGCCAAGACGGTGGTGGACGGCTTCATCGCCGGTCTGCATCGTTCGCCTGATTTTGGATTTAGCCAGGAGTTCGCCGAGTATCGTGCTTACACGCCCGGCGACGACCTGCGGCACGTCGATTGGAACGTCTTCGCGCGAACCGAAAAAGCGTACCTGAAACGCTACCGCGGCGAGACCAATACCGCCCTGATGGTGTTGCTGGACGCGAGCGCCAGTATGGGGCTCGGCTCCGGCCCGGTGCGCAAATTCGACTACGCCAAGTACCTGGCCTCCGCGCTGGTTTACCTTGCCCATCTACAGCGCGACAGCGCGGGTCTCATCGTTTTTCACGACGATGTCGCGAATTTCATTCGGCCCTCCGCCCGCCAGGGCCAGCTCATGCGATTGCTCTATGGCATCGATCGCGCGCAGCTCGGCGTGCGTACCGATTTCAAGCGGCCGTTTTTCGAGCTCCAGCAATTTCTCCGGCGCCGCGGCATCACGGTTCTCATTTCGGACTTCTTCGAGAACCCCGACAACATCGTCGAGACCGTCCAGCCGTTGCGCTTCCGCGGCAATGAAGTGGTGCTCTTCCATGTGCTCGACCCGCAGGAGCTGAACCCGAAGCTCGGCGGCCCCACGTTGCTGATTGACATGGAAACCAGCGAAGCGCTCGAAGCGTCGCCCGAGTATGCGCATACCGAATACCCCGAAAAGATCGGCGCGCATATTGAGAGTCTACGGTCAAAGGCGCAAGCCGCCGGCCTCGATTATTTCCTCTTGCGCACCGACCGGCCGCTCGATGCCGCCCTGCGCGAGTACTTCACCCTTCGCCAGGGGAGGCTTTGAATGGGTCTCCTTTCGCCCTGGTTCTTAGCTGCTGCCGGAGCTGTCGCGCTGCCGCTGTGGCTGCACCTGTTGCGTCAATACAAACGCACGCCGCAACCGTTCAGCTCTTTGATGTTTTTCGAGCGGCGCGTGCAAAGCTCCGTCAAGCATCGCCGCCTGCGTTATCTTGCACTGCTCTCGTTGCGTCTGGCAGTGCTGTTCCTGCTGGCGTTGGCCTTCGCCGGCCCATTCGTTAGCCGAACGTCCACCGTCGCCGGCCGCCGTGAACTGACGGTGATTGCAGTGGACCGTTCATTCAGCATGCGCTACGGCGATCGCTTCCAACAAGCCAAGGCAGAGGCGCATCGCCTGCTCAATGGCCTGAGCGGGTCCGGTTTCGCGCAGGTCATTGCTCTCGATTCCCATGTCGAAAATCTCACCCAACCGGAGATGGACAGAGGGACGTTGAGTGCTGCCATCGATGCCATTCAGCCGAATGACCTGGCCAGCTCGTTCGGTGAATTCACCCGCGCCCTGCGCGTCATGGATCAATCGAGCGGCATGCAGCTCAATGTGCATCTGATCAGCGACATGCAGCAGACCTCTATGCCGCCGGGCTTTCGCGACCTGCAGATGGGCCCGCACACTTCGCTGTCGCTTCACGCAGTGGGTAACGGCAATGAACCAAACTGGGCGGTCGAAACTGTCAGCGCGCCTTCCCGTGTCTACAACGCGAAGGACACGCGGCTCACCGCAACCATCGCAGGATGGCACACCGAAGCCGCGGCCAAGCGAGTAACGCTGCTGCTCGATGGCCGGGAGCAGGCATCGCGCGATATCAGCATCCCCGCCAACGGGCGCGCTCAGGTGGAATTCTTGTCTTTCGAAATTCCGTACGGCTCGCACCGCGGCGAACTTCGCCTGGAGCCGCACGATCAATTGCCGAACGATGACTCGTTTCCCTTCTCAATCGAGCGCTCCGACGCGCGCAAGGTTCTGTTCCTCTACGCCGGCGGCCGTCCTCAGCAGGCTTTCTATTACAAGACCGCGCTGGAATCCGCGCCCGACACGGGCCTGGTCGTCGAGCCCGAGGCCGTGGAACTGGCCGCTCGCGACGATCTCTCCAAATTCGCCTACATCGTGCTGGGCGACATCGGCGACCCTGGAGACCAGCTCACGCGCGCACTCGATGATTACGTTCGGCGCGGCGGTTCTGTATTGATCGGCTTGGGCGAGAAGAGCGCGAACTACGGCCGCGTGCCGCTCTCAGGCCAGCGCTTCACAGACATACATCAGGCGCAGGGCGCTGGATTCGTCGACAGCCAGCATCCGGCTCTGGCCGGCTCCGCGCACCTGGACAACGTGCAATTCTCCGATTGGATGCAGCTTTCGCCGCACCCCGGCCCGCGCGTGCTCGCAAAACTGGCAGATGGATCGCCGCTGCTCATCGAAGAGCCGCTAGGCGAAGGGCGGTTGCTCATCTTCGCCTCCAGCCTCGACAACTCTCTGAACGATTTTCCATTGCACGCCTCCTATGTACCGTTCGTGGCCCAGACAGGGCGCTACCTGGCGGGCGGAGAAGAGGCGCTGTCCAGCGTAGTCGCGGGAACCCCGATCGCATTGCGCCGCACGCGCGAGCAGGGCACCGCCGCGGATGTCATTGGTCCCGAGGGACGGCATGAGCTGTCTATCAGCGAAGGCACGAGAGCTCCAGCATTCGATTTGACTAGCGCCGGTTTCTACGAGGTGCAGCGCGCCGATGGCCGCCGTCTGCTGATGGCGGTTCATGCCGACCGGCGCGAGTCCGATCTGACAACCATCCCGGCCGAGACCCTGACGCTTTGGCGCAATACTGGAAATACGGCGGTAGACGCTCAGCCCGCAAGCATGGAACGGCAGACCGAAGCCTGGAGCCTTTGGCGTTATGTCTTGCTGCTGGTCCTGGCGGCGGCGTTGATGGAATCTGTGTTTGCGAATCGATACCTGCAGCAAGAAAGGCAGACGGCATGACGGCGCTTCAAGAACTCAATGCATACCTGGCCCGCGTGGAAATGCGCTTCCGCCTGTTTGTCGCCTCGCGCGGGGCGGTGGCCGTGGCGGGCCTCGCGCTCGCTCTCACCATCGTCCTGGTCTGGATCGGCAATCGCTACCAGTTTGCGGCCGGGGTTGTGCTGCCCTTGCGCGTGGTGCTGTTTTTGGCGGTCGCGCTCGCCGCTTCGTTCGTCATCGCGCTGCCGTTGCTCAAGCTCAACCGCCGCCGCGTGACGCAAATCATCGAGCAGCGTGTTCCCAGGCTCCAACAGCGGCTGCTTACTATCGCCGAGCGGCCCGATCCATCGAATCCGTTCACCGAAATCGTCGCCGAAGACGCTTTGCGCATCGCCCGTGAACAGCAAGCGGATTCGCTCACGCCCACACGTTTCTTATTCGCGCTCGCCGGCTCTGCTGCGGCTGCCGCCATGATTCTGATTTGGATCATCGCGGCCGGACCCGGCTACTGGGGTTACGGCGCTTCGCTCCTCTGGACTGGCAGTGCCCATGCCGCCAAACGCCCGCTCTATGACATCGCGGTCCAGCCAGGCAACAAGACCGTCAGGCGCAAGTCCGACCAGATGATTACCGCGCGCCTGTTCGGATTCTCCGCGCACCAGGTGACCTTGCACGCGCGCTACGGCGGCGGCGCACGCTGGGAGCAAACTCCCATGCAGCCTCAGCGCGACGGGAACGGCTATCAATTTCTTTTCGCTGGTCTCGCCGACCCCGTCGAATATTACGTCGAAGCAGGTGCGGCGCAATCCAAACACTACACGCTGGGCGTGAAAGATCTGCCCGGCGTCGAGCGCGTGCGCGTCGCCTTGCATTTCCCCTCAGCGCTCAGGCTTGCGGATGTGGTGCAAGATCCCGGCGGCGACATCCGAGCCGTGCAGGGAACGCAGGCCGATATCGCCGTGCTGACGGACAAACCGCTCGATCGAGGCCTCCTCGTGATGGAAAACGGGAGCAAGCTGGAACTTGCGCGAGGCGATGGCAACTGGCTGAATGCGCGCCTGCCGATCAATAAAGACGGTTCCTATCACGTCGCTGCGCTCGACGGCAGCGAAACCGTGCGCTTGAGCGACGACTATTTCATCGAAGCCAAGAAGGATGAACCTCCTTCGGTCCGCATCTTGCGGCCCGGACGCGATCCGCACGTCAGCCCCATCGAAGAAGTTCCGGTGACCGTCGACGCCTCCGACGATTTCGGAGTCGAGGGTCTGGAGCTGCGCTACGCGGTTAACGGTGGCCCGGAGCAGGTTGTCCCGCTTCTTAAATCGAAAGGCGCCAAAGAAGCGGAAGGCGGCGCCACGCTCTATTTCGAAAACCTGAAGGTGCAACCCGGCGATCTGGTCAGCTTTTACGCCACCGCGCGAGACGCGAACACGACTTCGCGCACCGACATGTTCTTCGCCCAAGCCGAACCCTTCGACTTCAAGTTCTCCCAATCGCAGCAGGCCGGCGGCATGGGCATGGGAGGCGGCGCGCAGGATAACGACATTTCCGAGCGCCAGAAGCAGATCATCGCGGCCACCTGGAATGAAACCAGGGACGCCGAACCCGACCCCGCGACTCTCAAGGAGCATGCTCGCTTCCTCGCGGACCTTGAATCCAAGCTCGGCGAGCAATCGAAGACGCTTGCCGAGCGCATGGCGAATCGCGATCTATCCTCCACCAACTCGCAATTTGAGGAGTTCTCGAAGTTGATGACCCAAGCCTCCTCGCAGATGAGCGACGCGGCCGGCCAATTGAAGCCCGGCAAATGGCGCGACGCGCTGCCGCCTGAGCAAAAGGCCTTGCAGTCGCTGCTTCGCGCCGACGCGCTCTTTCGAGATATCCAGGTCGCCTTCGGCCAGATGAACGGCGGCGGCATGGGCAGCGGCGCGCAACGCGATCTGGCGCGCATGTTCGATCTCGAACTCGACACTTCGAAGAACCAATATGAGACTGGCCAATCGCCTTCTTCCGCCAGCGATCAACAGAAGGCCATCGACGACGCCTTCCAGCGTTTACAAGCGCTCGCGCGCAGGCAGCAGGAGTTGGCGGCGCAATCCGCGCAGCAGCAGCCGCTCGAACAGCGCTGGCAAGAGGAGCAATTACGGCGCGAGGCCGAGCAGCTTAGGCAGCAGATGCAGCAATTGGCGCAGAACTCCCAAGCCAGTCAATCAAATTCCCAGCAATCCAGCTCATCGCAAAATGGACAGAGCGCGTCCGGCTCATCTTCCTCGCGCCAGAACGCGCGAAACGGCAATTCCCGGTCGGACGCACAATCCCGGCAAATGGCCGAAGCCATGCGCCAGGCCACCAACGCGCTGCAGCGCGCCGAAGAAGAAATGCGCAAGGCCGTCAGCGATCATGACCGCACGGCTCAGCAGCGCGCCGAATCGCAACTGGCCGAAGCGCAGAACGCTTTGAACAACATGTTGCATCGACAGGCCGGCAGTTCTCTGGGCGAAATGTCGCAGCAAGCGCAGCAGATCGCAGATGCCCAGAAAGATCTCGCCAACCGCCTCAAGCAGATGTACGGCGCTCAACAAGCGCGCGGCGACCGCAACGGCAAAGAGCTTTCCTCGACCTTGGGTTCGGGCGACATGCCGGAAATGGATGATCCCAATAGCCCGCGCTGGCCGTATAGCTATCGCCGCCGTTTGTGGCAGCCTTTGCCGCCGCCGCGGCCGGCCTCGGAGCAGGAAAAAGCTCTCGCCTCTGAAAAAGAGAGGCTCGCGCAGCAGCTCGATCAACTCGAACGGCAAATGCAACAGCAGGAAGAGAGCCTGGCCGGCAGTCAGCCGGACGCCGCATCAAAGTTGCGCAAGGCGCTTTCCGGAGCCCAGGAGAAGGAACTGGCTTTGCGCATGCAGAAGAATGCCGAATGGATTCGGCAAGGCTACGGCAGCCGCAATCTGGACATGGAGGACAGCGTCACCGCGGGCCTCGAACAGCTCAGCCGCGAGTTGCGCGACACCGAGCAGGCGCTGAATGCAGGCAGCCAAGGCGCTCAGAATTCGCAGGATGACAAAGCGGCTCAGGCGTTGGCCCAAGTGCGTGCTTTGCGCGAGGAGCTGGAGCGCGCAGAAGACCAAGGGGAAGGGCAGCCGGGGAGGCAGCCGCAGCAAAGCGGATCAAGTCAATCCGGCGACGGAACTTCCACGCTGGACGGCCGCGACGTGCAGGATGCGATCGATCAGCTCTCAGGCTTGCGCGCGCAACTCGGTCCGGCGGACCGCGCGCTGTTCGGTTCCATCAACGGCACGCTCGGCTACTTGCATAATCTGAACAACGCGAACGCGGCGCTCCTGGACGGTCGCATAAACCGCGATGCCGTTTCCAGCCTTGAGCGCCTGGAGATGGAACTTAACCGCCGCGTGACTCAACAGCAGATTCAGGGCGCTCGCACGGGCGCTCCCGAATCGGCTCCCGGGAAATACCGCGACGCCGTGGCCGAGTACTTCCGAAAACTGAGTAAGTAAGTTCCGCGGGGCGGCCCACGCCGCTGCTGCAATAATAAGGGAATAATTGGAGATCGTATGAAGTTCACCTCACTAGCGCTATTGGCATTCGCCCCGCTCTGCCTCGCCGCGAACGACGTTGCTGTGGTGGATCAGGTGGTAGCGCGAGTCAATGGCGACATCATTAGCCAGGACGAAGTGCAAAAATTCACCCGCGAACTGGCTGCCGAATTGAAGGCGCAAGGAGTCAATGGCCAGCAGCTCCAAGTAGAGTTCAATAAGCGCGAAAAAGATGTTCTGCGCGACCGCATCGACGAGCTGTTGCTCATCCAAAAAGGCAAAGAGCTGAACGTCAATGTCGATTCCGACGTGAGCAAGTACGTCGCGAATCTGCAGCGGCAATCCGGCATGACGGACCCCGACAAGTTCCACGAATATGTGCGCCAGCAGTCCGGCATGAGCTATGAAGACTTCCTTTCCGAGGCGAAGAACCAATACCTCACGCGGGAGGTGATCGGCGAAGAAGTCGGCCGGCACATCAATATCACGCCCAAAGAAATTGAGGACTTCTACAACGCGCACAAGCAGGATTTCGTGCGTGAAGAGAAGGTGTACGTCAGCGAAATTCTTATTTCAACCGAGGGTAAGGACGCGGCGGGCGTAGCGGCTGCGGAGAAAAAAGCGAAGCAGGTTTCCGACGAGGCGAAGCACGGCGAGCGCTTCAGCGATCTGGCCCGTGACAACTCGGACGCAACCACGGCCAAGGAGGGCGGAGCGCTCGGCGGCTACAAGAAGGGCGAGTTGATGAAGACTCTGGAAGATACGGTTTGGAGCCTGCCCAAAGGGGCCGTGACTTCGCCCATTCACATCGCCACTGGGTTCGAGATCCTGAAAGTCGATGACCACACCAAAGCCGGGCTGGCGCCGCTCGCGGATGTGAAGAGCGAGATTGAAAACATGCTGTACGGGCCGAAGATGCAACCGAAGGTCCGCGAATATCTGGCACAACTGCGAAAACAAGCCTTCTTGCAAATCAAACCTGGCTTTGTGGACTCCGGTGCAGTTCCCGGCCAGAACACCGCCTGGCAAGACCCGGTTCAACTGAAGCCTGAGACCGTCACCAAGGCGGAAGT